>Ga0137380_10000599_pt1 | contig 26763 bp, 18 predicted proteins | sample SagtaG_17_FD_104809 | JGI IMG/M metagenome (GOLD analysis project Ga0137380, IMG submission 104809) | Vadose zone soil microbial communities from Sagehorn Ranch, Mendocino, California, USA - Sage2_L_100_16 metaG | ecosystem: Environmental > Terrestrial > Soil > Vadose zone | place: USA...
AGTCGCGCGCCTCCTAGCCTCGGTTGAGGGTCAGCGGCGCAGGATCCGCGCTCATCCGCTCCTCAATCCGACGGCTCTTGTGGAGAGATCGCGCGAGTGGCTTGGCGGCCATCCCGCCGACCCTGAGCACGAGCCCCACCTGGTGGCCGCGATCGCGTGGCTAGTGCGAGCCCATGACGCGACGCCGGACGGCGGCATCTCGCGCGCCTACAGCCTCACATGGCACCCCTATTTCCAACGCGGGGGCTGGCAGCCGTCCTATCCCGAGACCACGGGTTACATCATCCCGACGCTCTATGCCGCTGCGAGGCGCCTGGGACTTGCCGAGCTGGTTGCACGCGCTGAGGCCGCGGCACGGTGGGAGATCGAGATTCAGCTGTCAACGGGCGCCGTTCGCGGTGGCGTGATAGGCGCACTGGAATCCCCCGCCGTGTTCAACACCGGGCAGGTGCTGCTCGGCTGGCTCGCCGCGTTCGAGGAGTCGGGCCAGGGTTGCTTCGCCGACGCCGCCCGCCGCGCCGCCCGCTACCTGGTTGCGACGCTCGACCCCGATGGGCATTGGCGGAGCGACAGCTCCCGCTTCGCCCGAGCGGACGCGACGCTGTACAATACCCGCACGGCCTGGGCGCTCGCGGAAGCGGGAGCCCGCCTCGATGATCGCAGGTTCACCGCCGCCGCCGCCCGCAGCCTGCGCGCAGCCGCCGCCCTACAGGCCGAGAACGGCTGGTTGCCGCATTGCTGTCTGACCGATCCCGAGCGGCCTCTGCTGCACACGCTCGCGTACGCCATTCGCGGGTTGCTGGAAGGTGGACGGCTGCTCGCCGACCCGACTCTGGTGCGCGCCGCCGAGCGTGCCGCCACGGCGCTGGTCGAGGCGGTGCGCGCGGATGGCTGGATGCCCGGCCGTTACCGCGCAGACTGGTCTGCTGCGGTGCACTGGTCCTGCCTCACCGGCCAAGCCCAGATGGCGAACAACTGGATCCGCCTGGCCGAAATCACGGGTGACTCGAAGTGGCTCGAGCCCGTGGCGGCGGTATTGACCTTCCTCAAGCGTACGCAGAACCGGCACAGCCGCGAGCCGGGCGTGCGGGGCGGGATCAAAGGCTCATGGCCGGTGGGTGGCGGTTACGGCACCTACGAGGTTCTGAACTGGGCGACCAAGTTCTTTGCGGACGCGCTGATGCGGCACGAGGCCATCCAGACAGACGGCCGGGGTGCGGCGGCAACGGTTTCCGTGCTGGCCTAGAAGGGTCGCCTCACCGCTGGTTCAGCCATTCGCGCAACACCATGAGGAAGTACAGGCGCTCGCTATGATCCCGTACGCTGTCACGGTGCTCACGCGCCATGGTGCGAATCCCGGCGGGGTTGAGCCAACCACAATCGCACAGGCTCTCACTCGTCGCGAGCTGATCGGCCCACACGCTGGTCGGCCCACACCCGAACCACAGCTGCAACGGGACGGAAAAGCCGTGCTTGGGCCGCTGGAACAGGTGGGCCGGGACGAATCGTCCCAACAGTGCTTTGAGGAGCGGCTTTCCTCCATTGCCATCGAGGAGCCACCGGTCGGGAAGCCCCAGCGCGAATTCCAGCACTTCCTGATCCAGCAACGGCGAGCGCGCTTCCAGGCCGTGGGCCATGGTGGCGACGTCCACCTTGGGCATCAGGCAGTCCGCCAGGTAGGTGTGCATGTCTACCAACCGCATCCGCCGTAGCGCGGAGCCGTTGCCACTTCGGTACAACTGCGCCAGCCGGGCGCGCACCGCATTCCCGCTGTCCCGCCGCTCCCGCAACAGATCGCCGGCGTAGAGCGTGCGCACCTCGTCGTCGCCCATGTACGTCCGCAAGGCGCCGAAGCGCTCCGGTTCGTCCAAAGCGAGGGTGCGTAGTGCGCGCTTGACCCGCCGCGCCCAGGGCCGCTGGCTGCGCACGGCGGCGCCGAGCCGCAGCGCCATCCTCGGCGTCACGCTCCTCAAGCGCTTGAGGCGCAACGCCATCCGATACCAATCGTATCCCCCGAAACCCTCATCGCCGCCGTCTCCGGTGAGCGCCACGGTGACGTGTTGCCTGGTCTCGCGCGCCAGCAGCCACACGGCCAATGCCGACGAATCGCCGAACGGCTCGGCAAAGTGCCGCACCAGCGTCGGGAGCACGTCCAGCATGTCCGGGCGTCCGGTGAACGTGCTGTGTCGAGTCCCCAGGTGTTGTGCGATTGGCTCGGCATAGCGGCTCTCATCGAAGGCTGTTTCGGCGAAGCCGAGCGAGAACGTCAAGGCGTCCCCAGGACGCTGGCGAGCGGCGATGGCCGTCACCAGGCTCGAATCGATGCCGCCGCTCAGGAATAATCCCAGCGGCACGTCACTGCGCAGCCGCAGCGTGACCGACGTGGTCAGCAGGTCTTCGAGCTGATCGACTGCGTCGGCAAAGCGCCCGGCGAAGGGCTTCAGCGCGCCCTCGAGCGCCCAGTAGCGGAGGGAACGTGATCCCGAGGAGCTCACGCGCAGCATCGTTCCTGCAGGGAGCTTGTTGATGCCGTCCCAGATCGACTGGGGCGCTGGGACGTACCCGAGCGTGAGGAACGCGTCCAACGCCGCGAGGCTCAGGCCACGAGCGCGGTGGTCGGTGTCCCGGAGCGCCCCCAGGGTCGACGCAAAGTAGCAGTAGTCGTCGTCCAGCTCGTAGAACAACGGCTTCTTGCCCACTCGGTCGCGCGCCAGCACCAGCTCGCCACGCGTCCCATCCCAGACAGCGAAGGCGAACATGCCGCGGAGATACCGCACGACCTCGCTGCCGTAGCGCTCATACAACCGCAGTAGCACTTCGGTATCCGACGTGGTATGGAACCGCACCCCCTGATCCGCGAGGACCCGGCGCAACTCGAGGTAATTGTAGATCTCGCCGTTGAACACCAGGGCAATCCGTCCGTCGTCGCTGCACATCGGCTGACGCCCGCCCGCGATGTCGATGATGGAGAGCCGGCGGTGGGCCAGGGCCGCGCGGCCTTGCGGATCGGCCCAAAAGCCCTCGCCATCGGGCCCGCGATGGCCCATCAGAGCCGCCATCCGGCACAGGCGCTCGCGGTCTGGGCGGACACCGTCCCGCCGGGCTATCGCGCCGGCGATTCCACACATGCTGACCTGACCCCCCTCGCGTCTTCGAGCAGCTCGCGATACAAGTCCACGTGAGCCTCCAGTCGGTGCTCCAATGAGAAGCGGCTCACGACTTCCCGGCGTGCCGCCGCGGCCGCGGGTGAGTCCCCCTCAGTGACGGCGCGCTCCATCGCTTGCGCGAGAGCGGCAACCGATCGGGGCTCCACCACACGAGCGGCGCATGACGCGCCAATCACTTCCGGCACCGCACCCACCGCCGTCGCCACAACGGGCACGTCCGCCTGCATCGCCTCCAGCATCGTGTTCGGCAACCCCTCGTAGCGAGACGGCAGAACCACCAGATCGAGATTGCTGTACATCACGTCTACATTGTCCACTCTCCCCAAGAAACGGACGTACGACTCCAACCCCAGACGGCCGCACCGAGCCTCGAGACGGGCGCGCTCGGGGCCGTCCCCCGCGACGAGCGCGGAGAACGCGAGGCCCTTCCGGACCAGGACGGCGCAGGCGTCGAGGAAGAGATCCACACCCTTTTCCCGGCTGAGCCGACCGACGACCCCGACAATCGGCCGCCGGAGACTAGCGGCGAGGGCGGCGAGGCGGTCGCGCTCCGAGGGGTCACCCGCGGGTGGGGGGGCCAGCGCCGCGTTGTAGACGACGCGAACCCGGCGCCGGCAATGGCGGAACGCCTGGGCCTGAGCGCGTGACATCACGACAACGCGCTCAGCCGAGCAGAGCAGCCGCAGATCGAGCCAGTGGTAGAATCGTTGCTTGATGGACGCGGTTGTGAACCTCGGCTCGGTTGTGAAACCATGGAAGAATCCTATCCAGGGCCACGGGACACCGAGCCGGCGCAGCACATACGCCACCGCCGCCGCCTTGTAGCCGTGGGTTTGCACGATGGAGGGTCGCCAGCGGCGCAGCACTGCTCCGACCCTCGAGGCCATGCGCCAGTCGAGCGGCCCATGGTCTTCCACAATGCAATGCTCAACGCCGGCCAACTCGAGGTAGCGGCCAAATGCGGACGGGGCCCGGCCGCGCCGATGGAACACAACGACTAGGCAATCGACACCCGCGACCTGCAGCGCACGCGCCAGCGCGGTCACCTGGCGCCCAAAGCCAGAGATCCCTTCGGTAGCAACCAGCGCTGCGATGCGTGGCGGGACGGAGCCTGTGGCGATCATCGCAGGGCGGGCACGCCAGCTCGTCCCTCGTGGCGTGGCGCTGAAGCGGGCGGCCGACGCTCGAACCAGGCCCAGGTCCGCCGTAGGCCCTCGGCCAGAGAAACGAGCGGTCGATAACCGAGCAGGCGCTCGGCACGCTCGAGACTCGCGAGCGAGTCGTGTACGTCTCCCTCCCGAGCGGGGAGCCGCTGGTAGGCGAGCTCCCGGCCGGTGATGTTCTCCACGAGTTCGATCAGGCCGCGCAGCGAGGTTCGTGATCCCGCCCCCACGTTCACCACGGCCCCGCTCGCCGCTTCCGCAGGCGTCGTCGCCGCGAGAACGTTTGCGTCCACGACGTTCTCCACGTAGGTGAAATCCCGCGTCTGCGTGCCGTCGCCGAACAGCGTCGCTTGGCGCTGCTCCAGCGCGGCGAGGAAGAAGGCAGGGATGACCGCGGCATACGCTGAGTGCGGGCTCTGGCGCGGACCAAACACGTTGAAGTACCGGAGCGCGACCCCCTCGATCAGGCCGGCCCGCGCGAACGCAAGCACGTATTGCTCGCCCGCCAGCTTCGACGCCGCGTAGGGTGAGCGCGGCAGGGGCTCGGCCGACTCCGTCTTCGGCAAGGTGGCCGTGTCGCCGTAGACCGAGCTGGAGCTCGAATACACGATGCGCCGGACCTTCGCCGCTCGGCACGCCTCGAGCAAGCGCAGAGTGGCGTTGACGTTCGCCGCGTGGGACGCCCACGGGTTCTTGAGCGACCGCGGGACGCTGGGGAGCGCCGCGAGATGGAAGACCAGGTCGATCTCGGCAACGGTGCGGCGACACACGTCGGCGTCGCAGAGATCGCCGCGTAGAAACTCAATGTCCTCATTGACGCCGGCGAGATTCGCTTCGTCGCCCGTGCAGAGGTTGTCGACGACCCGCACCGCGTGGCCGAGCGCAACCAACCGCTCCGCGACATGGGAACCGATAAACCCCGCTCCCCCCGTGACGAGGCATCTGGTCGCTCGTGGTGCCAGCATGCAATCCCTCTAGCCGATGGCTCGCCGGAGGGGATTGCAAGGTTGGCGCCGCTCGCCACGGTCGAGCTGATAAGTCACTACGGGGCAAGGAGATACAGCATCAGGTAGGTGGTCGAGGGGAGCACCGATTGTGGTGTCGGTGCCACGGTGTCAATCAGAACTTTCTGCTTCTCACCAGGCAATCGATCACGGTCATGTCCCCTGCCCGATTGTAAATGTGCACGCCCGCGAGATTGGAACCCGGACGGGGGACGATCTTGTCGACCTCGACTTCTTTATATGTGTCGGGGCTGAGCTCCAGAATGCGATTAATAGAAACACCATACCCATAGCGCTCAGAGCAGTCTTGAGCCGGTCTGTAGAACTGGCCTTGGTGCTCGAAAATGCGCCCCGCCGGTCGGGCCGAGCGCACATCGCTCTTGATCGGGTTGTGGCGATGGGGAGTCCAGGGCCCCAAGGGTGAGTCTGCGGAGAATACGTGGAGTTCGTCCGTAGCCGCTGCGGCCGCATAAGCGGGAATGGTTGCGAACAGCCACCACGTGCCGAACACGAGAGCCGCTGTGGGATCGCGGGCTGTGACGCCAGGAAGAAGAATGCGCTCCAGTTTCCAATCCGCAGGAAAATGGACGCAACGATACAACTCGACGTGGCGGCGTGACGCCGTCTCGGGCATCATGAACAGGTCTCCATCCCATTGAAACACGAACGGATAAGAGAGGTGATAATCCTTTGCCAGGATCGGAATCGGCCGGGCCGGGCGGGCGCCGTTGCCCACAACCGTCAAGACAATGGATCCTTTGCCGGTCGAGAACAGCAACTCCTCGTGAAAGAGATAGTAGTCGTTCCCCACCTGAATGGGAAACGGATCGGCCCAAAAACGATCCCTCGGAGGCAGCAGCTTCTGAAAGGTTTCCATCTCCAGCGAATCGCCGTTCCCGTGTCGATATGCCAGCGCCCACTGTTCACGATAGAACGTCCTGGCCCATTTGTCGGAAGCATAACGTCGCACAAGCGAAATTCCGGCCCGCAACATTTCGAGATTACCCGGACCCTGGGCTGGCTTCGTGGTCACTTCAAACGGCGCTGCCGCCTTGAGCCGCTCGCGGACCGCGTCCGGATCTTCACTCAGCATCTGCATCATCCTCACCAACGCGGCCGACATCTTCCAATAGATATGGTTCTGGCTGCGAGACACTGACCGACGATCGGTGGGCGCAACGGACACATGGAGCGAAAGTCTCTGGTCACACCCCCTCCAGCGAACGCAGAGGCGCGTTTCGGTGCTTGGTCGCCCTTCGACAACCTCCCAAAAGGCCGGGGTGGATTGCGTTCTCGGGTCCCCAATCTCTCCAAACGTCGTGCTCCAGACACCATACCGGATGAGGTCGGCCAAGTAGCCTTCCGGGGTCAAGGAGAAGGGATCCAAAACCACGTCGATCCGCTCTTCTTGAAGCCTGTGCCCCAAAGCAGGACCCGGCAGATCAGCTCCGTCGAGCTCGCCACAGTCGGGGAGCGCGGACTGGAGGTCGATTGGCGTCAGTGCGTCCGGAAGACGGCGGAAGAGCAGACGGTCCACGTGCTTGTAAAGCGAGAACGAGAACTGGCGCAATCGTTCAACGAATCCGAGCGAGCCTCGCTCCCTGGCGTGGGCCGCTTGCAAGACGAGCGCGACGTGCGCAGCGCTGGACTGCTCAAGCTCTTGGATGCACTTGAACAACCAGTTGGGAATCGTCTTGCCGTCTGTGACGAGCAGAAGGCGCAGACGTGCGCGTGCGTCGTGACTCATGTCTGTGGTTGCCCGGGCGGCCTCTGGGCGACCCATTGCGCGCAAGAGTAGGGCCACGAAGGAGTGGCGTCCGTGCTACGACGCGTGGCGCATGCTCTCATCGCACCGGCCGCTCACGGACGAACATCCCTCGGTCCGACAAGGCCACGGCGGCGTCATAGACTTCGCGCGCCCGCAACACATTGAGACGTAGACGCCCCACCCGTCGCTCCCGCCACTGCTGGCGTCGCCTCAGCTCGTTGACCAGCGGGCTCAGGTCGTGGTCGAGGCGCCCTGAGAAGAGCCGCAGGTTGGAGACCCGCACGGTCCCATCCCGGTCCGTCCAGCGCACCGGATACGTTTCCCTGGTCAACACCGGAACGGCGAGTCGCGGCTCGAGTTCCTCCGCGACGAAGTAGCAGAACGTCATGGTGTTCGCGGGGACTCCCGCCAGCAGCAGCTTCCCGTCGTACTCGAGCAGCCTTCCATAGGGTGTGAGTCGACCACAAGGCGTTTCGGCCCGCTCGTGGCCGGCGATGATCGCGGCGGCTCTGCTTCCCCAGGCGGCCACCGAATGCGTCGGATGCATGCTGCGAACGACTCCCGGCGAACGGCGGAACACCTCGGTAATGAGCCCCATCCGCGAGACCGTCTGCCGCGCGTCAAAGACAGGGTCGCCCCGCGCGTAATCGACGGCCGAGCCCAGGAACGGGATGGTCGGCATCATCAGCGTGCCACCCGTCCCGACGACGGCTTGCAGCGTCCGAATGACCTCGACCGGGCCCGCTTGGAAACCTGTGAACTTGTCGAACGCGCTGTGCACCATCACGACGTCGCCCGGGACGATGCCCAGCTCCCGCAGCGCCCCCCTCAGGTCCGCGGGCGTGAACGCACGGAAAATTTGATCGTAGGCTCGCACCAGGCTCTTCAGCCGCCGCTTCACCCGGGATGGCAGCACTCGGGAGGCAGCGGAGGTCAGTCGTGCTTGGAGCACCGAGGTCACTTCAACCCCCAGGCGGACTGGGCGTCGACCACCTCCGGCCGCGGGGGCGGGATGGCAGTGCGCCTGGGCGCCGCCTGCGCGCGCCCACCCCGTCGGGCGACAGCACTTGCAACGCGGCGAGCCGCGGCTCCACATCCTGCGACGAACCGGAACAGCGGACCGAAGGCACGCACCGAGCTGATCCCGACGAAGTAGAGGCCCGGCACACTGGTCTCGAACCAGTGACTCAGGACCGGAATCGCCAGATCGGTCTCGATTTGCGCCCGGAGCGCCGGATGGACCATCGTCAACTTGTCGATGTCCACCTTGTATCCCGTCGCCAGGATGATGTGATCAGCGCTCACCGTAGCGCCGTCCGAGATGGTCACGTGGAGTTTCCCGTCCACCACCTCGAGCTTCGCCACCGTCCGGCCCTCGTGTAGAGCGACCTTGCCGATGACTCTGTCCCTCAACCAGGCAGTCGCCCCGGAGTGATAACTACAGTTATACGAGTCCTTCCGCGCTTGGGGAAACCGGTAGAAGAAGAATGGCAGGTGGTCCAACACCCAGTTGTCCCAGCCGGGGGCGATGCTCGCGTTCGGGGCCAGGATCCGTTCAAGAGCGGTCCGCGCGTGCATGCGATCAGGTCGTAGCCACACGATGCGCCGCCGGGATACGACCTGCACGGCGGCGCCGGCTTCGTGGAGCAGAGCGGCAAACTCTATGGCACTCTGCCCGCCACCGATCACGACGACGGCGCGTCCCTTGAAGCGGCTGAAGTCCCGGTGGTCGGAAGAATGCGAGACCAGCTCAGCCGAGAGCCCCGCGTACTGCTGCGGTCGATGGGCGTAGTAACGGAGACCGATCGCCATCACGACCGCGCCAGTCTCTACCTCGCGCCCGTCCTCCAGCGCGACGAGAAACCGATTATCGCGATGCTGGATCGACGCAACGTACGTCTCGTCCACGTCGGGCACCGTGTTTCGCTGGAACCAGAGGCCATACTCAATGAACGTCTCGATTGGCAAGGGATAGGCGGCGTTGCGCTTCGAGGCCTTGAGGAAACGTTCAAACCCGTGGTCCGCGCGCGAATCGGAGAGATTGGTCGCCCACCAGTGGGATCGCAGCAGCATCCCTGTCGGCATGTAGTCGCGCCACATCTCGAGCGTCCTGCCGAAGACGGCTACCCGCAGGCCTCGCCCGCGGAGGTGCGCCGCGGTCGAGAGGCCGTAGGGGCCCGCGCCGACCACTACTGCGTCGTAGACGGGCCTCATGAGCCGTTTTTCCGCACGCGGGACACTAACCGCCGCACGGCGCCTCGGGTGAAACCGGTCGCGGCTCTGATCGCCGGCAGGGGATCCTGCCAATCCAGGTAGTCGTAGGCCGTCGGTTTGAGAAACGAGAGACCGAAGCCCAAGAGCGTCTCGCTTGGAGTTTCGACTCCTGGCCGGCCGCGCTGCCGGAGGACGGCGATCGTCCTGGTGATGTCGCCGCCCAGATGGCGTATCCAGCCGCCGGTCCGATAGCCGTCCGCCTTTTCGATGGGCCCCCCGCTCGCCCACTGGTAGACGAGCCAGGGGAAGTCGATGCCGGCTCGCACCGCGACCTCGACTGATGCAGAGAGTCGCGGGTTGATCTCCATCAGGTACGCGATGCCGGCAGCATCACGGCGGAACTCGACTTCGCAGTAGCCCTCCAGGTCGATTGCCCGCACGAGCGCTTCGGCCTGACTCCCGATGTCGGGCGGAACGGATATGCTCTGGCGCAGGACCGAGTCCCCGCCCAACGGCGGGCTCGTGCGCTGGGCCCATTGCGCGAAGCGCGCGTACACCTCGCCATTGGCATACAGGAAACTCACGGCCTCGCGCCTGCCGGTCAGCAGCTGCTGCACCAGGACGGCCTCCCCGAAACGGGTCACCGCCTCGACGGCGAGCCGTGCCTCAACGGCGGTGACGACGAGTTGGGGACCCAGGCGTGCTCCGTCCCGTCCGTTCCACAACCAGGACTCGCTCGGCTTGATCACCGCCGGCAGCCCCACGTCTTGCAGTGCCCCGGCCACATCCCCAACCGCGCGAACCACGACTTCTCGCGGAACCCGCAGCCCGAGGCCGGTGGCCACGGCTAGGGTGCGCTCCTTGTTGATCGCGATCGCCAGCGCCGGTTCGTGTGCCAGCGCTAGGCATGCGTGTGACTCGAGCCGCGCGCGATACTGGCGCAGCAGGGCAATCGTGGCGTCGTTGGAGGCCACGACTACGCGCGCACCAGTGCGCGCCAGCCACTCCTCGAGCGTGGCCAGGTAGGCGCCCAACGCTTCCTCGGGTGGGAACACGAATGCCTGCGCGCACCAGCGGGACGCAAACGCTGGCGTGTTGGGGTGCGGCCCTGCGGCGGCGACTCGTAGCCCCCGGCGGCCGAGCGATCGCACTGTCACCAGCGATTGTCGCAGCGGTGCGTTGAGCACTAGCGCGTCGAATAGCATCGTCGTCCGCATACGAGGGCAAGAACCGGACCCGGAGACGAGCCCATGTGGCCCCCTGTTCCGCCGCCATCGGTGTGCTCGCCGCCCGGGTGTTGCGGCGTCGCAACGTGGCGTCGGGGTGACCGTGGGTCTGGGGCGTCGAGCGGGACGAATTCCTCGACCGGCACGAATATTGAGGCTCAGTGGAGTGGTCCCCTGACCATTTCTCCTTGAGTTCGAGAGGGTTCCATGACGGAGAGCGCCGCGGCGCCAACGGTGGCGGTGGTGGGGTGCGGCGCGATCGCCAGCATGCAGCACGTCCCGGCGCTCGCACAATACCCCGGGGTGCGGGAGCGGCTCGTACTCGTCGACCAGGATCTGGACCGGGCGCGGGGGCTCGCGCGCGCGTTCGACGCGCCCTCGGTCGCCGCGGACTACCGGGAGGTCCTCGGCGCGGTTGACGGGGTCGTGATCGCGCTGCCGCATCAGCTTCACTATCGCGTTGCCCTCGATTGCCTTCGCGCAGGCGTGCACGTCCTGTGTGAGAAGCCCCTGGCGGAGTCCGCAGCGGAGGTGGCTGAGCTGGTGGCGGCTGCCGAGCAGTCGCAGGTCACGCTCGCCGTCAACAACACGCGGCGCCTGTTTCCGCCGTCGAGAAAAGTCCATGAGCTGCTGCAAGAGGGCGCGATCGGCCCTGTTCGATTCCTCGGTTACTATGACGGCGCGAAGTATGGTTGGCCCAGTGCGTCCGGTTTCGCGTTCGGCCTCCGCGGGACCAGGAAGGGGGTCCTGCTCGACGTGGGGGCGCACGTGCTCGATCTGGTTTGCTGGTGGTTGGGGTGTCAACCCCGGGTCACGGCCTACGCGGACGATTCGTTGGGCGGTAGCGAAGCCGTCGCGAAGGTCTCGTTCACGGACGGGAAGGCCCACGGAGAGGTTCACCTCAGCTGGTTGGCCAAGCTGCCGAACAGCTTCCGGATCGAAGGCGAGGCGGGATCCATCGTCGGGAGCGTCTACGACTGGCACGCCGTCGAGCTCACGTCGCGGTCGGGAAGGCGTAAGGTGATCCAGCTGAATTCAGGGATCCGCACGACCAGCGATGCCGGAGGACTGGTGGTCGAGAACTTTCTCGACGTCATCCAGAACGGTCGGCCGCCTTTGGTGTCGGCTCAGGATGTTGCGCCGTCGATCGCCATGATCGAGGAGTGTTACGCCCGGCGGCGTCCCTTCGACATGCCCTGGCACGACGACTGGGAGCAGATCCGCTATGCCCTCTGATCAGCGGGTGCTCATCACCGGGGCCGGGGGATTCATCGGCGGGCGGATCGCCGAAGTTCTGCACGGCTCGGGCTGCGCTCAAGTGCGCGCCGGCGTGCGGCGGTGGGCCGGCGCCGCGCGGATCGGGCGACTGCCGGTCGAAATCGTGCCGTGTGACTTGGCCGATGCGCGCCAGGTGGACGCGGCCTGCGACGGAGTCACGGCGGTGGTGCAATGCGCCAGCGTAACCGGCCCGGAGAGTGAGGCGCCGCTGCGCAACCTCCTGGAAGCCGCTCACCGGCGCGGTGTGACGCGGGTCGTTCACCTGAGCACAACCGAGGTCTACGGCGCCGTCGCCGGGGACGTCGACGAGGAGCATCCCCTCGGTCCTGCGCAAAGCGACTACGCCCGGGCAAAGATCGCGGCCGAGCGGGTGTGCGCCGAATACGTTGCCCGAGGGCTCCCGATCGTCATCCTCCGGCCGACCATCGTGTACGGTCCGTTCAGCGAGGTTTGGACGGTCAAGGTCGTCCAGCGGCTGCTGTCAGGCAGGTGGTCACTCCCCGAGGAGTCGTGTCGCGGGACGTGCAACTTGCTCTATGTCGATGATCTGGTGGCGGCCATTGTGCTCGCCTTGCGGACTGACCAGGCGGTCGGCGAGACATTCAACGTCAACGGCCGTGAGCGGGTCACGTGGAATCAGTATTTCCGTGCGCTCGGCGAAGCGTTGGATGCCCCCATCCTCGATCCCCAGGGCGTGTTCACGGCTCACGCGAGCGCGTGGCTCCTGCAACCCGTGCGGGCGTCCGCGCACTTCTTGTTGACCTATCAGCGAGGCCGTATCATGGCGTTACACGAGCGGTACCGGCCGATTCGGCGGCTTATGCGGCGCGCCGAGAGCCTGTTGCGAACGGTGCCGGCCACGGGGGAGTTCAGTTTGTATGGCCGGGCCACCTTCTACGTGACCGGGAAGGCGCAGCGGATGCTCGGGTATCAGCCGACCTTCACCATGGCCAGCGGCATCACGTCGAGCGTTGCCTGGTTGCGGCACGAAGGCTATCTGGGGAACGGCGGCCCGCCCGCGGCGTTCGGCACGAAGAAGTAGTTCACGCGCGGCGCCTCATCCGGTCGCCACGGTCGCAGCGCCTTCCCGTCCAGGACGTAGGTCCGGTACTCGAACTCGCGCATCAAGCTGAACACCGAGCGTGCGCTCGAGCCGTCCACTCGCGCATCGCCGGACACCTCGAGCAGCCACGTGGGGCGGCTCCGGCGGATCAGATCCACGGCTCCGCGCAGACAGGCCAGTTCATGTCCTTCAACGTCACATTTCACAAATGAGACCTGACCTGGTCGCTCCGCGAGCAGACGGTCCAGTGTGCACGTCTCGGCCACGACCTCCCGCCCCTGAGCCGGCCCCCGAACGATCCGAGCTTGATACGGGTTCTCGAGCCCGAACCGGCCCATTTTCGGAACCACCAGTCGGACGCGCTCGCCATCGGTGTCGGACAGGGCACGTCTCATGGGGACGACGTTGCTGAGGCCCAATTGCGCGACGTTAGCCGCCAAGAGGTCAAATGTCTCAGGAACGGGCTCGATGCTGTAGACGCAGCCACTTGGCCCGACGAGGTCCGCGAGAGCCTTCGTGTACAGGCCGAAGTTGGCCCCGACATCAACGACGCAGGCCCCGGGCTTGACGAATAACCCGAGCACCGCAAGCTCCGGTTCACTACCGCCACCCTGAGCGAGAATGCGATAGTAGTGACGTCGCCGGACGTGACGCAGCATGCCAGTGGGCAGCACATGCCACGCGATCGCCTTGACGAGCTCGGGCGCCGACATCACATCCCGTCGGCGGGGGCGGAGGCCAATGGCGTCGTGGCCGTCGTCACCGATAGGGGACGGGACCTGGGGAGCGGCGCGGCGCCCTGGCCGCGATGGATCCCGTGCCAGAGCTCAAATTGGGCCACATGGAAAAGCTTGAGCGCGTCAACGTGTTCGACGCGATGATCGTTCTCCAGGCAGCGCAACATTGCCTCCACGTTGTAGATGCCGCGTTCACGCGCGGCCCGACTCCCCAGGATGTCACGCAGGGGTTTGGCGAGGATGCCCGTCAACCAGGTATGCAGGGATGTTGGAAAGCCCATCTTCTCCACCCGGGTTCTCACCGAGTCCGGGATGCGGCCGCGCTGGCTCCGGCGGAGGAGCACCTTGTTCCAGACACCTTGCATCTTGCGATCGGCAGGCACGCGGAACGCGAGGGAGGCCAGGCGGTAGTCCATATAGGGCAATCGTACCTCGACGCCGTGGGCCATCGAATTGCGATCTTCCAGCCGAAGCAGGTGGGGCAAGGGAGTCCGTTCCACGGAGTTCCTGAGTACGGCGTTCAAGTCGGGATCCTCGTAGCCTGCGTCGCTGGGGACGAGACGCTCGACCAGACAAGGTGCAAACCACCGCTTCTGCTGGACGCGTCGCCAGCTCCTCTTGCGTGCGAGGCTGCGATAGGGCTTGACGCGCTTCAGCTGACGGTGGACCAGGCGACCGAAGGAGTGCCAGAAGAGTCGCCCGGCACTGGTGCCGTCCCAGGCGGCGTACTCGTGGATCTCGTGCCGTGCTCTGGCAACGCGGACACTGCGGAGCAGTGTGTACCAGTAATCGTGGAAGTAGCTCGGATAGCCCGCCCATATTTCATCGGAGCCCTGGCCGTTCAACACAACCTTGACGCCGTTCCTGGATGCCAGCTTCATCAGGTGGAACTGGGCAATCGTCGCCGTCCGATCGGTCGGCTCGTCCTGGAACTGCAACACCTCGGTGAGGCTCTCCCAGGACTCTTCCGGGGTCAGCGATATCCGTCGTAGCAGCGCGCCTGTCTGCGACAGCGTATCGGCAATGAAGGCGCGTTCATCGTATGCGGACTCGTGATAGCAAAAGGCCAGGAGGGGGGCCGCCTGACCAGCGGCACCGCCCGGACGATTTCGCGCCATTGCACAAATGATCGCCGTGGAGTCGAGCCCACCGGACAAACACACGCCAACCGGCACGTCGCTGCGGAGGCGAATTCGGACGGCGTCCTCGAGCAGCTCTGCCAGGGCTTCTTCGACCTGTGGGGCCGGCTCCGGCTCGATCGCCGAGAGAGACCAGTAGGACCACTGCCGCCAGCTGCCATCGAGGCGGATCTCGAAGGCGCACCCCGCCGGGATCTGCTCGACACCGGCATAGAAGGTCGCCGGGGTCTCGTCTACCTTGCCGTGGATGAGAAAGTCGGCAGCGACCTGCCAGTTCGTTTCTCGTACGTAGAGACCCGAAGCCAGGAGCGCTTTGATTTCCGAGGCCAGCAGCCAGCAGTCCTTGCCGCGGTGCACGAAGAGGGGCTTTACGCCGAACCGGTCCCGCGCTCCGAACAGCACGCCGCGACGACGGTCGTGAATGACGAACGCCCACATACCGTTGAGCCTGCCCAGGCATCCCGCGCCCCACTGCCGGTAGGCGGCGAGCAGGACTTCGGTATCGCTGCTGGATCGGAAGCGATATCCGGCGGCGGACAATTCATCCCGCAACTCGATGTAGTTGTAGATCTCGCCGTTGAAGACGATGACCAGCTGACCATCATCCGAGGACATCGGCTGATGGCCTGCGGGGCTCAGGTCAAGGATGGACAACCGGCGAAAACCGAACCCTACTTGGCGGTGGAGGTACAGGCCGTCATCGTCCGGGCCCCGGTGAGCGATGCTCGTCGCCATGCGGTGCAGCACCACGGGATCCGCCTGTCGGCCGTTGAGACCGAGCATGACGACAAGTCCGCACATCTTCGGGCACCTTGGGTCTCTCGCGGTGGCTCGATCGCAAGGAGAATACCACCGAGCGTCGGGAACCGTCCTCCCCCCGCATGTGAAAAACACGACGGGACCCCCTGAGCGCGCGACGGGCGTGGGGCGAGGGTGCAGCAGGTGTGGCGCAGCACCAACGGCCGACCCGGCGTGCGCAGTGGCCGCGCAGCACGCGCCTCCCTGGCACCCCCCATGCCCCTGGACCCCAGGACCCGGGCCGAGATCGCGCGCCTGACAATCATCGCAAACCTTCACCCCGACCTGGCCGCTTCCCGCGGCGCTGTCCGGACCGTACCGCGGTCGGGGGCCCTGCGCCTCGGCATCATCGGCTGCGGCGCCATCACCGAGGGCGCCCATCTGCCGGCGGTGCTGTCCTCTCCCCAAGTGGAGCTGACGGCCCTGAGCGATGTTAACGCCTCGCGCCTGCAATACCTGCGTCGTCGCTTTGGCCTCGGCTCGATCGACTGCAGCGACTATCGCGACGTGGTGCCGCGTGTCGACGCCGTGATCCTGGCGCTTCCCAACGGCCTGCACGCGCCGGTCGGCGTGGCGTTGCTCTCCCAAGGCGTCCACGTCCTGTGCGAGAAGCCGCTCGCTCTCACGCGACACGAATGCGAGCAGCTGTGCCAGGCGGCCCGTTCCACGTCTTCCATGCTGGCCGTGGGCTTCTACACGCGCTTTTTCCCCAGCGCCGGGCTCACGAAGCAGCTCATCCAGTCCCGGTTTCTCGGGGAGTTGCACTCCTTTGACGCCGAGTTCGGGACGTCAGGGGGGTGGTCACCGTTATCCGGCTACAACCTGGCGCGGTCGACGTGCGGCGGCGGAGTCTTGGTCGTGAGTGGCAGTCACGTGCTCGACCGGATAATCGACCTCTTCGGCGACGTCGACGTCGTCAGCCACGTCGATGACTCCCGCGCCGGCGTCGAGGCGAACTGCCGCACCGTGTTCGCAGCGACCGTCGACGGTGGCCCGCTGCAGGGCCGGGTGGTGCTCTCCAAGACCCACCGGCTCTCCAATCGCTTCCGGATCGTCGGAGAGCGCGGGACGCTGGAAGTCCGGGACATCCAGACCCGCTCCGTCACCTATATGCCGTCGGGTTCCTCTCTACGGCACGAGCTCACCGCGCTGGAACCCCTTCCCCCGGCGGACGCGGAGCCCGACTACTTCCAGCTCGAGCTGCACGACTTCGTCCACGCCATTCGGACCGGTGCGGCTCCCCGCGTCAACGGCGAGGAGGCCACCAGGTCCGTCGCGCTGACCGAGCGTTGCTACGCCATCGCCACGCCGCTCGAGGAACCGTGGTGCGACGCCACGCTCGCGCGCCTGGCACGCGCCGGCCCGCAGGCAGCGCCGGGCGCCGCCGCTAGCCGATCCCCCGTCCACGCGAGCGCGACGTGAGCCCTCCGCGTCCAGGTCGCGTGCTCGTGACCGGCGCGACCGGGTTCGTCGGTGGGCGCCTGTGTGAGGTGATGGCGCTTACCGGTGCGTTCGAGCCACGTCCGTTCGTGCATGCCACGGGGTCCGCCTGGCGGATCGCACGGTTCCCCCTGGACTTCGCTATCGGCGACCTGTGCGACCGCGGTTCCGTAGATCGAGCGATGGACGGCTGCGACGCCGTCGTCCACCTGGCGCGCGGCAACGACGCGGTGATGCAACGCGGGCTCGACAACGTTCTTCGGGCTGCGGTCGCGCACAGCGTGTCGCGCTTCGTGCACATCAGCAGCGTCGCCGTCTACGGGAGTCAGCCACCGGCCGGCAGCATATCGGAGGCCGCCCCCGCCAAACGATCCGATCTCGCGTACGGCAATGCGAAGCTGGAGCAGGAGCGCCGTGTCCTCCGGTACCGCAGGCGCCACGGCCTCAACGTCGTGATCCTCCGGCCGCCCAATGTCTACGGACCCTTCGGCGTGTTCTCTGTGGAGCTGATCAAGGCCATCCGTGCACACGGTGTCGCGATCGTCGACGGCGGCCGGAACCCGTGCAACCTCGTCTACATCGACAACCTGGTCGAGGCGATCTTCCTGGCGCTGTGGAGACCGGAAGCGCCCGGCCAGGTGTTCTTCGTGACGGACCGAGCACCGGTGTCGTGGGAGCGGTGCATCACGGACCATGCGGCGCTCGTGGGGGCCGATGTCCCACATGTGGCCACTGCTGAGCTGGTGCCTCCGGCGCGGGAACACCTCTTGCGCGACTCGCTGCGGGCGCTCCCCGGGGTGATCGCGGATGTCGAGTTCCGGGGCGTCCTCACGCGCATCCCACTTGCCAGGCGGGCCATGAGCCTCCTCTCCGGCTGGTTGCCGATGCTTCCTGGGCCTGCGGAGCAGGCGGTCCGCGCGTGGCTCCAAGGCCGGGCCTCGGTTCGGCGCAACGGCTCGCCGGAGCGCGGATTCCATGCGGATCATCCCTTCATCGCCGTTCAGCGACGCATGGTCGCCCACTCGGGCGACAAGGCCCGCCGGCTGCTGGGGTACACGGCGCCGGTGTCATATGACGAAGGGCTCGGTCTGACGAAGGCCTGGCTGCGCGAGGCGGGGATCCTCGACGCGAACGCTGTCGTACGCCGTGAGTGACGTGACGCTGGTGTCCGAAGCGCCGGGCACCCGGACAGCCGTCGAGGCTCGGGCGCTTGATCTCTCGCTCGTGCGCGGCGTTGCCTGGACCGCGGCGGCCAAGTGGGCCAGCCAGACGCTCGGCTGGGCATCCTGGCTGATCGTCGCGCGCTTGCTCAGCCCCGAGGACTACGGGCTCGTGGGCATGGCCGCGATCTACCTCGGGCTGATCACGCTCCTCTCGGAGTTCGGCCTCGGCACCGCGGTGCTGGCCATCCGCGAACTCCGCGACGAGCAGATCAACCAGCTCAACGGCCTGGCGGTGCTCTCGGGGCTGGCCAGCCTGCTCGCGTCCAGCGCGATGGCGATCCCGTTAGGGCGGTTCTTCCACGCTCCCCAATTGCCGATGGTCGTCGTGGCCATGAGCACGACCTTTGTCGTCACATCGTTCAAAAGCGTACCGCTTGCGCTGCTGCAGCGGGACCTGCGCTTCAAGGCGCTGGCGCTCATTGACCTGAGCCAGACGCTGGTACTGGCAATCAGCATGATCGGATTTGCCGTGGCAGGGTTTCGGTACTGGACACTCGTGTGCGGATCGGTGCTGGGGGCGGTGATTTCGACGGGGGCGGTGCTCAGGCTGCGGCATCTCCCGTTCGCGTGGCCACGGCCGACCTCTCTGAAGCACGCGATCACCCTGAGTTCCCACGTCGTCATCGCCCGCCTCTGCTGGTACACCTCAGAGAACGCAGACTTCCTGGTAGCGGGGCGGATCCTAGGGAAGGCTGCCCTCGGCTTCTACAACGTGAGCTGGACCTTGGCCAGCATCCCGGTGGGTAAGGTCACGGGGCTGGTCGGACAGGTGACGCCCGCCTTCTTTTCCGCGGTCCAAAGGGATCCTCCAGCACTCCGGCGGTATCTCCTCGGGATTACGGAAGGCATAGCCCTGGTAACCTTCCCCGTGAGCCTCGGATTTGCTCTCGTGGCTAGGGATTTCGTCCTCGTAGTCCTTGGCTCCAAGTGGGAGGCGGCTATCGCACCGCTGCAGGTGCTCGCCGCCTACGCAGCTTTCCGCTCGATCACCCCACTCTTGCATCAGGTGCTCCTGACCATCAGGGATTCGGGGTTCGTCATGTGGGACATGGTCGCGGCCGCCGTGCTCATGCCCACGAGTTTCTACTTGAGCGCGCACCGCTGGGGGATGGTCGGCCTCGCGATGGCATGGGTGCTGATGGATCCCCTGATCGTCGTCCCGTCGTACTGGCGCGTGTTCTCCAAGATCGGACTCTCGCCGAGGGCCTACCTCGTGGCGCTGTGGCCTGCGCTGAGTGGGACGGCTCTGATGGCAGCCGGAGTACTCGCCGTCCGGGCGTTCGGCGGCAGCGAGTGGAGCGCGGGCCTGCGGTTGGCTGGTCAAATCGGAGCGGGAGTGATCAGTTATGGGCTCGCGTGTCTCGTGCTCCACCGGGAGCGGTTCAAGGCATTCTATGAGCTGGTCCTGGCTGCGCGCCGAGGATCTGAGGGACGGCTGTGAGCCGAACTGGGCGGCGACGTCCTTCATCGACGCCCTTGTGGAGAACGAAGCGACGGCCGAGGGACCAGTAGCGACTTCAGCGCATTGGGCTTGGAGCCGCGATTCGCCCCGGGATTCCGAGCGTTGCGTGCGTGCAACGCTTGGTGGTGAAGGGCGACACTTGCGCTGCCGTCTGGTCGTGCCAACCCGAGGGAACCGTAAGTCGGAATGGGGCATGAGCCGGTCGCCATCGGGCACGGTTGGTGCGTACTCAGCAGTGGCCCACGCAGGGCTCGCGTGCGGCCTTGGACGACTTGGGGCAGTGTGAGCCGGTGGAACCTGCTTGCAAGGAGGAGCACGTAGTGACGACACGCGGAGGCGCCCCCAGGAGCAGGTGGGAATGACTGCACTTCACGGCTTGATGGCGCCGCCCGAATCGACTCGCCCGGTTAGGTCGTCTAGTGACGCCCGCCGGTTGCTCGTCGTCACATACCACTTTACTCGCGATGACGCCGTCGGTGGCCTTCGCTGGGCGGGCATCACGAAATACCTTGCGCGTTTGGGCTGGAAGGTGTCCGTCGTAACCGCCGCGTCTCCCCAAGGGAATCCAGCGGGGAGCACCACGCATGTAGAATCGTGTCGACACCTCTGGACGTCTTACCAGTTGCTCTGTCATCTGGAGCGGCGGCTGGTCAGGTCCCTCCCGAACGGATCGCCTGTGGCGCGGCCGTCTGGGCGGCCGGGTCTGCTGCACCGCCTGCGGCTGGAGATTAGTGGGTTCTTGACCTTCCCTATGGACTCGACCCGAGGTTGGATCCTCCGCGCGGCGCTGCGGTCGCGGTCCTTGATCCGGCGATTCCGGCCGCACGTGGTGGTGAGTAGCGGCCCCCCTCACTCTGCTCACCTCGCTGCTGGGATGGCCATGATCGGGAGCTCGGCGCGTTGGTTGATCGACCTCCGCGATCCGTGGGCGGGAGCCCTCGCGAAGGCCCGGGAGTCAGACTCGGGGGCTCACACCTGCCTGGCTCAGGCCCTGATCCCCCGTCTGGAACGCCTCGCCTTCCGGGCTGCCCACGGGGTCATCACGAACACTGTGCAGCACGCCAAGGCGCTGGCCGCGAGGTATCCCGACCTGGCCATCGCGTGCGTTCCGAACGGCGTCGACCAGGAATGCTTGCCGCCCCCGGCCACAGATCCGTATCCAGGGTTGGGCATCGCGTACATCGGCACGCTGTACCTTGGTCGCGATCTCGCGCCGGTCGTCCAGGCGTTTCGGCTCTTCCTGGAGCGCCATCCGGACGCTGCCGCTGCCGGTTCGAAGTTGCGCATCGCCGGCCATGCCCAAGCTTCTCATGCTCTTGCATTCGACGAAGCAGTCGCGGCGGCAGGACTCGAGCAGCAGGTCGAGGTGCTAGGGCCGCTACCCCGTGCTCAGGCTCTGAACGTAGTGTCCCATTCGCGCCTGGTCGTGGTGTTGGCACAAGAACAGGTGCTGCAGATCCCTGCCAAGCTATATGAGTCCGTCGCGATGGGGATCCCCACGCTCGTCGTGGCGGAACCGGGCAGTGCAGCAGGGATCGAGGGAACCCGTCTCGGGGCCGTAGTTTGCGATCCGACGGATGTCGAGGGGATTGCGCGCGTGCTGCAGCAGGTCTGGCGGGATGGCTCGGGACGGAGATTGCCGTGCCCGGTGCCGATCACGTACGAATCGATTGCTCCCCTCATGGATGAGCTCCTGAGAGGGAATCGGTTGAGACCCGACAACGTCGATTAGATCAGGATGTCTAGGTTGGGGGGAACGAGCGAGGTGATGCCCGACGTCGGGCGCGTGTCGAGGGCGGAACCAACGGTCGGTGACGCGATGGACCTGGCTAATGTCAGCGTGTGGCTCCGATTGGGGAAGTATGCGGGTCAGCCGCCGGCCGTATGCGCGCCCGCGGACCCCTTGACGCGTGGAGTCACGGTGGTGATCTGCACCTACAAGCGCCCCGCGAGCCTCGTGCGTTTCCTCGACTCGCTCGCGGCGCAAGTGCCCATGCCGGAGCGGGTACTCATCGTGGATGCAAGCCCGAGCGACCAAACTGAGCGTGCCGTTCGCGACCACGACAGCCTCGACGTCGTCGGGAGCGACCTGCTCTATTTCCGGGTCACGGGCCCGCTACGCGGCCTCACGCGCCAGCGAAACTTCGCTTTGCGCTGGGTCACTACGGACCTCGTCGCGTTTTTCGATGACGACGTGGTGCTGTCGCCCGGGTGTTGTCGCGAACTGGAGCGACATCACCGCGAGCTCGGCGATCGAGTGGTGGGCGTCGCGGCGCTGCTCGAAAACCACTTCGAGACGCCCAGGCTAGTGTGGCGTCTGCGCAAATCGTTGCACATCGTTTCCGACCTCCGGCCGGGCACCTACAGTCGCTCAGGGATTCCGATTCCGTGGGGCTTCCTGTCTCCCACCGAGGACCGCCTCGTAGAAGGAGACTGGCTCTGCGGGGGTGCGACGATGTGGCGTAGCGCCGCTGCACGTGAAGTACGCTTCAACGCGGGATTTGAGGGGTACTGTAACGCCGAGGACCTGGACTTCAGCTTGCGGATCCGTGCGAAAGGGGCGCTTGCCGTGGCCGGACGCGCTCGGGTGTTTCACCACCGCGATGAAGGAGGACGCCCGGGGGCCTACGAGATGGGGTACGCGAGTCTCCGCAACTGTTATGACATCCACAGGCGGTGCCTGCCGAACCGGACCCGGGCGGACGGTGCGCATTTCGTATACGCCTTCTGCGCCGATGCGTTGATCCAGCTCCTTGCCTTACTGAAGGGACAGAAGCAGCGGACACGCTGGCAGTGTCTCCGCGGTCAGCTGCGGTTCCTGGTTGAGCTGTTCTTGGGGAGACACGCGCCCATCGACTCATGTCGCTTCTAACGGAGTAGCACTTGGTTCCTCACTCAACCGGCTGTTGCCGCTGTCGGCTGTGCATCCGCTGATGTGCGGCTCCGTGGGATTTTTTAGCACGGAACGACCGGACCAGGGAAGCGCCGAACGCACTCGGCGCCCTCTGTCGTTCACGTACGAAGCGACGGCTCCCCTCGGGGATAAACTTCTTAGAGGGAAGGGCGTTGCAGCCCCGCGTGATGCGGCGCCGGGGCCGCTTGCGGCGCTCGGATCGTGCACGAGATCCGTCGATGAGACCTGAGCACGTGAGCATCCTCGTGTGCCCCAGATCGGGGCGGCCCTTGGCGCTTGGCGACCGGCCGGTTCTGGAGGGATCGCGGGTGAAAGAAGGGGTGCTTATCGAACCGCTGAGCGGCGCCTCCTACCTTATTAGGGATTTCATACCGCGTTTTGTCACCCACGAGGACTACGTCGCGAGCTTCGGGGTTGAGTGGACGATTCACAGTAGGACTCAGTACGATGAACACAGCGGCTTCTCGGTCTCCCAAGAGCGCTTCGAGAAGGAAACCCAGTGGGAGCGAGACCTGCGAGGCGAGGTGATCTTGGAGGTCGGCAGCGGCTCTGGGCGATTCACGAGCAACGCGCTCAAGACAGGCGCCACGGTCGTGTCGTTCGACTACTCGAGGGCGGTTGAAGTGAACTACCGATCGAACGGAAGCCACGAGAACCTGTTGCTGGTCCAAGCGAGCGTTTACGAAATGCCGTTTCGGCTGAATTACTTCGACAGGGCCTTTTGTTTCGGTGTCCTCCAGCACACGCCGGATCCCCGTGAGGCGTTCATGTCGATGGTGCGCCACGTGAAGTCGGGCGGCAAGATCGCAGCGGATGTGTACGCGAAGAGCCTCCGAACGTGGCTGCTGAGCACAAAGTACTGGGTTCGACCCTTTGTCGACCGCAGCGATCCTCAGACGCTGTACGAGACGTTGAAGAAGTACGTTAATGTGATGTGGCCGCTCGCGCGGCTGCTGCGAAAAGTCCCTGGCGTCGGGCTCCGGCTCACCTCCAGGTTGCTCATTCCGGACTACTCACGTCTGCTTCCGGATGCGGATGATGCAACGCTGAAAGAGTGGGCCTACCTGGACACGTTTGACATGCTGTCCCCGATCTACGACAAACCTCAAACGCTGAAAGCGTTTCGACGGTGGTTTGAGGAAGCCGGACTAAGGGAGATCGATGTGCGTCTTTCGCATCAGAGCAGGAGCATGACCGTCGGACGCGCGATGCGCGAGCCGCCTACGGCGCCAGTCCGCACGCCGCTGCAGGGGGTCAGCGCGTCCGCCTGACGACGACGCAGGCTATCGGTGAGCTCGAGTAGGGGCCGATCCGTTACCACTTGCTGGATTTTCATCCTCATCCGGTGGGCAACAGCCTCGCCTCGTCTTCACGAGGACGAATACGTTGAAGGTCGGCCCGGTGACGGGCGCCGGCTGAGTCGCGGCGATGCCGACCGGGCTCGGGGGCGTGATGCTGACCATGGGTAGCTGGAGCGAGCGGCCGGTGTAAGTGCCGCTGGCGATCGGGGGGCCATAGAAGTCCTCGGCATTCTGCACCACGTAGCGGTCACCCATACTGAGAATCCTCGAGACATCCACGCTGACCGTACTCTGCTGCGCCCAATTGTAGACGATGATGTTGGCCCGACCTGCCTCATACTGGTTTGGGCGCACGACGGTCTTGACCCCCGTGGGCGCGCTACCTGCATACGTGCCCGGATCGGTGAACCCGGTCTGCGTTCGCCAGCCGTCGAAGGTGGTGACGTCATTGCTATCGTCGCGCCACGCCACGGCTGTGGGGTCGCCAAAGAACGTATTGTCGCTCCACCGCTGGTCGCTGCCCGTCGCGAGGGTCCACACCATGCCGCCGGTGGTGAAGTTGTAGAGCGTGTTCCCCGTCACGGTAGCCGTGGTCCAGGCGCCCATCTGCCACCACCCGCCGACGAAATAATTGTTGGTGCAGACAAGATCTTCGTTCGTAACGACGTTGCTGCCAATGTTGGCGGTTTGCGTATTGCTGTTAGTGGTCCGGTACGTGTAATTCTCATTGACGGTTATTCCCGACGCGGGAACTACACCGCCAACGAGAATGTCGGTATCCCACGGCACGCCCCAGACGTAATTGTTGAACGCGACGTTGCCTTCAAGATCAATGTTCTGGATATACGGTCCGTTGTTGGCGAAGCAGTGAAAACCAGACGCCCAATTGTCGAAGACGATGTTATCCTTCAAGAGCAAGGTGCCGGTCAGACTCTGGCAGTAGATCCCGTGGTCCAGGTTATCGGTGCGTCCGTTGTTGTAAGCGATGGAGCCGTTGACCTCGGCCCCGGTTGCCTCCGGCCCGATGAAAATGCCGTCGTCGGTCGCGTCATGGACGACCAGATTAATGAGCTTGGTCCCAGGCCCTCGGGCGTTGACGCCGTGAAACGGCCCCACCTGGGCGGGGTTCGTGACCTCAAATCCCCAGAACCAGGTGTACGCACCCCGCACCAGGAGAGTGTTCGTAACCGTCGCATGCTCGCCAGGATACTGGCGCACTACGATCGGACCGTCAGTTGTACCCATCAGCGTGCTCGCGAAGCCCCTCGGGTCTGCGGCGTTCGTATACGTTCCGCCGCGCAACCAGATCGTGCTGCCCGGCGTGACGACTGCTGGTTGGCTCAGCGCCGTCTGGAGGTCCCACGGGTTTGCGAACGAGCCGTCGCCGAGCGGAGACCCGGTCGGCGATGCATAGAACTGCGGCGCCGAGCCGGCAGCGAGGTCGGCGCTTGGAACGCGTCTTTCCAGCCTGTCCCGGGGCTGGACGATATCCGGCTGTGCGCAGGCGGCAAACAGCAGGAGAGCGGCGAGCGCGAAGGGTTCCAGGCCCCGCTCGGTGCGCGATGGCGTACATCCGCCGAGTGAAGGCATAGTGCACCCCCCCCTGCGCAACTTTCGCACCCGCGGTCTGACCGCGCTGCTGTCGACTGCGCCACCTTCTGTTACAAGTCTATGCCGTACAGCATGCTACGGCAATGCGCGGCGGCTCCGCCCAAACCCCGCGCTGAATCCTGAAACACCCGAGCGTGTCGCGCTGGGCTCAACAGGGTGTTGCGCGGCGGCAGCGACCTCACCACTCATAGGCGCCGATGTCATAGGCGGTGCCCTGGGGCCGGAGGAGGCCGGTGAAGTCGAGCAGCGGCACGCACCCGCTCACGCCGGCGGCACAGAGGGTCGTGCCCCGATCGATCGCCACCGCGCCGCTCTGGAGCTGGTAATTCCCCGTCATGTCGCCCGTGTAGTTCACGAAGAGGGCGCTGAACTGGACGCTCGTGAGCGTCAGGGTGCCCGACTGGGTGCCGGTGGTCAGGACGATGTTCCCGCCTGGGTTGTTGTAGACGATGTTGTTGTTATAGACGTTGTGGGGGCCGGTGCTCCCGTACGGGGACTCGTAAATCCCCAGGTTGCCGCCATTCACCACGATGTTGTTGACCACGGTGGTGTAGTCGTTCGTCGTGACCGCAGGATCGGCTGATATCGTAATGCCATACCTCCCGCAGTTGGCCACCACGTTGTTGGCGATCACCAAGTGAGTGGCGCCGTGGTAGGTTTGAATGCAGGCGGCGGCGGCGCGGGTGACGATGTTGTTCATCGCCGTATTGCCCGGCCCGGCCAGGTAGATGCCGTGGGTGTTGTTATCGGCCCCCCAGGGGCCGATGTTGTCCACCACATTGCCGATGACTTGATTGCCCGTCACGCCATGTTGGCAGCAATCCACCACGATGGCTCCGATATTACTTGTGCTGGTCATATCATGCACGCGGTTGCCGATCACCTTGCCGTAATTGCCGTTCGCGCTGATGCCTTGGGAACAGCTCCCGGTGACATCGAAGTTCACGATATTCACGTAATCGCCGCTATTCCAAATGGGAGAACAGTCAGCTCCGGTGATCTTCGCGCCCCATTTCACATCGGAGATGTAGGTGATGGGAGCGGCGGCCGTCCCACTCTTGGTCACCTGATTGCCGGCCCAGCTCCACGTGTAGTTGCCGGCGGCGAAGTGGGCCGTGTCGCCCGGGGTCAGGAGTTGGGAGACGCGCTGCATCGTGTAGCAGGGGGCCGCCGCGGTGCAGGGGTTCGCGTCGCTGCCCGCGGGCGCGCCGTAGTAGTGGTGGGCGGTGCTCGTGATGGTGGTGACGGTGAGCGC
>Ga0137380_10000602_pt1 | contig 26722 bp, 12 predicted proteins | sample SagtaG_17_FD_104809 | JGI IMG/M metagenome (GOLD analysis project Ga0137380, IMG submission 104809) | Vadose zone soil microbial communities from Sagehorn Ranch, Mendocino, California, USA - Sage2_L_100_16 metaG | ecosystem: Environmental > Terrestrial > Soil > Vadose zone | place: USA...
CCACCAATCACTGGTTCGCTGACCTCGACCAAACTTGGAACGCCGTCCGGGATACCTCCCGCCGATGGTCCCCGCAAAAGATCAAACGATTATGTCACATCACCTAATGCGTTCCATTTAGAAGAGTTATACGCAACCGTTCTCGCGCCCTTCGTTCAAATCGAAGATGGCAATGTGAATTTTATTCATAACAGCCTTGTGGCGTTTTTACGGGAAGAAACTAGGTCAAAAATACCCGGCGCAGATCTTGAGCAACGGGAAAGAAACTACCATTCAATTTTGGCAGAACGCTGCGGTGACGCTTCATGTCTCGACCCGCTTGGCCGAGCAAACGTTTTTCATTTGCTACGGTCCGGAAAGAACAAAGAGTTGCTGGATTTGCTGTCGTCCAAATGGCTGCGCTTAGCAATCGACGGTTTCCTGCCGTATTCCGAAGTGCGGACCTTGCTTCTATATGGTATGAGCTCTGCCTGGCAACTGAGCGATTTTTCGAGCGTCCTCCGATTGATTCTATTGGACTTTGAACTGCAGCAACGATCCTCGCGAATGTCAGCCGGGCAACTGTCGCTCAGATTGTTGGAATTGGATCGGACTGACATCGCAATAAGTCAGATTCGGTCTTTTGGGCGAATTCTAGTCCAAGATGAGGATGCACTGCCTTTTGCTCGCAGGCTACGCGCGTACGCAAAGGAATCCAAGCGGCACGATCTCGATCTCGTTGCAAAAGAGATTTACCGGCAGGTTAAACCTGTGCGGCTGTTCTATCAGGCTGAGCCTATTGATATCGAAGGAAGGAGCGGTCCACTGGAGTTACTTCGCTCGTGGACTGAGACCGCTGCGCTGTTCGAAGATGTCGATACCATTCTGGAGCAGTTCGGAAGGATTCGGTTCGCTGAATCTAGACCAGGTTGGAAGAGTGCCGCGGCAGCAAAAGCTGAACTTCTTGATTCAATCCTCCGAAGTGCTTTCGGGCAAGGGTGGCCAATCGAGAACTTCACGCGAATTCTGGATGCCATTTCGGACTTGGGCCAATCAGCTGAGTTATTCGCATCGCTTCTGGCCGTATATGAAATGTATCCTTCGGAACAGCTACTCGGACGGATCGAGAAACTATACCCGCTGACCAAACTGCACTCTGATGTGCATCTCTTATTTTCGAGGGTACTCTTCAACCTGGGACGCTATAAAGATTCGGCGTCTGTAGCTTCGCGACTTAAGCATATTAGGTTTGATTATTTTCAGAATCAACATGGATCGGAGATTTCGGCAGTTTCTTATACGGTCCAACTCAGTCGATTACAAGTTCTTTTGGGACTTCAAGAGGGTCCATTACCGGGGATTGCGGACGAACGAGAGGAAGCGTTCGCCCGCATCGAGGTAGCCGCAAGGCAGATTGGCAAATTGTCAGCGCGTATCATCAAAGAAGATCCAATCGTTGACTTGCGCGGCACGTTTCGCTCGCTACTTCTCTTTCATAATCGTCAACAGGCATTTGCTGAGTTTGATTGGCACCAAAACTACATACTGACTCGGGCAAAACCGGAAATCTATGCGCAGTTGATTCGTCTAGCAATCCAAGTTGGCCGAGTCGGCCTTGAGACACTCCGTGATGTGTTTCTCGAAATCATCGCCGGACCTGCAGAGGCGCAGTTCCCCCCAAATCTCAGACGACAATTTGCCTTAGCATTTTTTGAGAATGGAGCGCTAGACCGGAAGGGCGCCTACGATCTCGGAATGTCTTCCACGGCAGACGCCGAGGACGATGATCCGACCCAAAGATTAGAGGCTTGTTTCGACATTGCCGAATTTCTGCACAAAACGAAGAATGACCCTAAGGTTGACGAATGGTTAGGTCGCGCCGCGAAGGTCACAGCGGGTGCCGGTAGTCACAAGGATTACCATATGGCCCAACTCGCGGATTGGTTGGCCAAATCTATTGGAAATGCCCTAGACGAATCGAGCTTGACCCTTGTCAATAAGTTCTTCAAAGCGCTAGAGGTTGCGGGAGGGGCAGGCGGTTCTTCGGCCGCGACAGAACTCCTACAAAATATGCTCGCCCTCGACAGTCAACGTGGCATCTCGCTTGCGATTGAATTGATCGACCGTGACATTATCAACGTTTCGGACGCTCTCGAAGCCATCGTGGTCGGAGGCGCCAACGCTGGCGCCAACCCCGCGCTTCTTTCAGCCGTTTACGCCGAAATGTTGACTTTACTGCATCCAGGCCACACCTCTGGAGCAGCGGTAGCAACGCTGCGACGTTTCCCGAAGGCCGAGCGCATCGCTACCGCACGTGAGCTGATCGCATCAGTTCGGACGAATTCTCTTCCATCACATCGAATTAGTGTGGCCCGCGCTCTTCAGGATGCACTTCGAACCGACGGGCTAGGCGATATTTATTTGAGCGATGGACTGAGGCCGGGAGACGACGATTCGTCACAGAGTAGCTCACTGTACAAGTCCCTAACAGGCAAGTTGCTGACAGTCGGCCAAGTGGTTGCAATCCTAAGCGAGGCGGACCGTCAGGATCATTGGAATCCAAATCCTTCGGAGAATGGAGCTTATGATTGGTGGCCGGCACTCAAGAGCGCGCGGATACGAGATATAACCCACCTAAATAATCTTGTTTCAGCGCTTGTGATCCCGGATTACAAGACTGTGGATCTGTTGGCTTGGAAAGCCCAGTGGTATCTGAAATTGGGTGACCCGGAGGCAGCAAAACTCGCAGCTGCCGACGCCCTCGACAAAGCGCAGAGCAGCTCTTGGTTTGAAAGATGGGATGGAGCGCAGCTGAGAAGTATTTATGCCGTGCTGGCAGAACTGGACGACGATGCGTCCATCGACACAGCGCGAAAACGTTTTGGCGACGACCTGTCGAGCGGCAAGCTCCACAGCATGTATTTATTGGATGAGATTGTCCAGCTCTTCGCCTTTCTCAAGATTGATTGGCCGCGTGACGCCATTCAGGTCATCGATGACTACCTGGACGTGGTTCTTGGTGCTAATCGACCTGCTTCGGAGTTCTCCTCACTTACCAACGATTCCCCACCGGGAGCCATTGATCACGCAATTTCCCGTTTTGTCCTTCGATTCCTCGCTTTTCCGGTTGTCGATGTCGGAGTTGCGGCAAGGCGTGCGCTTGCTAGATACGCACTGGCAGATGGTAGAGGATTGGTCGATCTGATCATCGGGAAACCAGCTTGGGACGCAGTGCAGTTTGAGCACCTACTCGCGGTCGTTCAAATCGCTTTACACGGATACTCTGACAGCGCCTTGCAGACGCTCCAGAAGCAAATCGTTGATTTGAATCGACATGACTCCATCGCCGTAAGAGCAATTGCGCGACGAATTTGTGTCGACCAGAAATGGCAGTGGCAGGAAGTTCGCGATTTGCCCACGCCGGTGTGTGTTCTTATGCCTTCAAAAATTAGCTCCGATATCGATTACGAAGAGGGGCGAAGCCTCGTGGGAACAGATCCGGAGACTGCGCTTCAGCTCCATAGGAGCCTCATAAAGGCGCTTGAGGCCTCCGGTAATGATGCCCAGGAATTGCTCTCAGATTTTCGACGGATTTATGCTGACGTTTCCAGTGATTACTTGTGGGGTGACGACGAATATCTGGCTCTCTGGCGAAAGCTCTTATTAGCAAGATTTTGGCTACATCAACGGGCGTTGATTGGACGAGAGTCCGTGCTTAGGCTCTTTGGCAAGCGGGCCTTGTGCGGACGCGCACCACGCTGGGCCGAATCGTGCTACGACCTAATGTATCCAATTTACGATCCTGCGCTCGAACTCTTTGCCCCAACGGAGCGTCCGCCAGAGCTAAAGGCCATGGAATGGGACTGGCAGAATAAAGAGTCGGAACGGTGGCTTCTCGGTGAAAATGCAGCCGAGTGGTCCTCCTACCCCACCTCCGTTGGTCCGTTTCATATCATCGGCGAACGGACAATGTTTATTAGGCCTGATTGGGAGTGGCCCAGGGAAGAGCGTTACCGGGGCATTCTAGACAATTCAGCAACAGTGGAACCGGACCGCGAGAGCCTCGCTTCATCACTCGACCTCACGTACGACGCGTACCTGCAGGGTGCCGGTCAAATTGTCGACCAACTCGTCATCTGGAATTCTGAACGGCAGCTGGTAGGCCCCGCGTACAGATGGATTGCAGTGAACAGCGGGTTTGCAAAGAGTCTCGGTTGGGTTCCGTCCCCTAGTCGGCCCTTCGAATGGCTGGACGAGTCCGGTGGGCTGATGGTGAAGTCAATATTTTGGAGAGACGGATGGATCGGACTAGAACCACCACGCTTTGAGTCATTGGGTGAGGGATGGTTGGTTCTTGCCACGGATTTGGGGTTAGCACGTATTCGCGAGGCGCGGCCTAACGCTCAGTATCACTTGTGGGTAGAACGGCACTCCCATGGAAAGAAGCCATACGCTGGTTACTGGCATCTGTTGTCTCTCTTGCCCTCGAAGAACGCAGCGTAGACTGACTCCGTTCACGCAACGAAATAAACGTCAGCCAGATCGATATTGAATGTCCGCCGAGCATCGCGCCTGCACCGCCGTGTTGGCTTGATGGCCAGAAGCAGCCGAACTGGTGGAACTAGCTTTCAGGAACCGAGGAGAGAACTTTCAACTGGGTGTTCGGAAAGTAGTGCTCGAGAATCGCGCGGAAATCGGAGCCGAGTTGGGCCATGCTGCGCGCGCCACGCTGGCAGAGACCGAGACCGTGTCCTTGACCGGCACCTTCCAGAGTCACTTCCCCATCTTCTTCGTGCGCTATGAAGTTGTTGCTCGGAACAGCGTTCCAGCCGAGCAGGCGATCCATCGCAAGGCGCCCGATTTCTCCACGAAGCAGCAGCGCAGCATCATCGCGTGAGACCTTGCGGGTCCAGCGGACTGGATTCTTGTAGCAGACATCGCACAGCACAGAAAAATAGGGATAAGCGGTTTGCGGCAAGCCGATTTCCGCGAGAGTGCGTGTGTGTCCGCCGCAACTTCGCGTAAACATGGCGGTGACAGGTTTCTCGTCGAAAGTAAGCACGAGATCGCGCGTCGCGGCTGTAGTAGAAGCTGCAGGGCTATCGGCGGCGGGCGGTTCGCGAAGAAGCTGGCAATGGGTGAGGTCGCAGAAATCGAAGTTCGAGTGGCGCCCGCCGCCAGCAACAAAATAAGAGCGGGTGACGACGGCTTGAGCTTTGAGAGCCTCGAGCGGGGTGCCCGGAGCGGATTCTGCCTGCACGACGGAGGCTACCGCGGTTTCGAGGCCCAATGCTACGACAGGGACCAACTCGCCATCAGTGACCTTCAGGTGGAGGACACCGATGTAGCGACGCTTGGCTTTGCCCGGCACTGCGATAACGAGCCCGGTGGCTTGCTGATTGCGGCCAGAGGCGCGCATTTGTGGCGCGCGGATTTCCTTGCCGCCGCAACTGAGGAGCAAGCTGGTGCCCGAGGATCGAATGTGAAGGAGACTGCATGCGGATCGCGAGCGCACAAAAATGCGTTGATCGGCAGCCGAGACAAGCAACTCTCCTGTTGGATCGGCCGCGAGCGTGAGCTGTTGCGTATGAAAAATGCCGAGGACGCCGATGCGGACAGTGCGGTTCTGCGCCGGCACGATTAAGGGAAGCCCGAGCGAGAGCACCAATGCGCAGAGCCAACGCATTGGCGTCATTCCTCCATTTGGTGGAGCATGCGCCCCGCGGTTTCCGCTGCTTTTGCGCCTGTAACGCTGTGCATGCGGACGAAGAGTAGAATCTCGGGCCGCTCCGCCGGAACAAGCGCAAGAACAAATCCATCCGCGGGAGCCCAGGAAGAGTGGGTGCAAGGGGCGGTGCCGGTTTTCACCAGAGCCGTGGTTTGTTTCAGTTGGCGTCCAATCGCGGCGCCCGTGCCGCGAAGAGTTGACTGCCGCATTCCTTCGACCAGTGGAGAAACGCCAGGCTGGTCCTTGCGGCGGTACAGTTCGAGATAGGCCTTTGCCATGTGTAGCGGGGAAATACGCCACTGCTCTCCCATGCCCATGAGATTAGCGGCCGTGGAATGGGCGCCGGCCGATTCGAGTCCGAAGGACTGGACGAGCGAAGCAAGCTGCTCTGGCGCGACATTCTCTGCCAGAAGGCGAAAGTAGGTATTACAAGAGACGGCGACGGCGGAAGTAACGTCAAGTTTGCCGTGCGGCTGGGGCTGCCAGCAACCGCTGGCTTTGCCTTTGCATTCGTACTCGGGATAGCGGAAATCATGGGCTTCGGCGTACGCCAGCGCGGTAAAAGGTTTTACCAGAGAACCCAGCGGAATAGGCTTTTCGGAATTTTCCCAGTGGCTTGCGAGGAGAGCGCCGGATCGCGCATCCAGCAAAATATAGGATGTCTCGCTGGTTGAATAGTCGCGCTGGAGAATCTCGACAGCGGATTGCAAGAACAGCGAGCGCGTAGCGATGCTCAAGGGTTTAGATTGGTGGCCGAAGGCTGGAGCCGTAAGGAAACAAAATAGAAGAAACCACCACGACTTTTTTCGATCGGCTATTGCGCCCATGAGTAAACGACCGTTTGCGTCTGGCGGTCGGCGGCATCGTGAATGACAATCTTCTCAGAGGAAACGGCTTTTAAGGTGAAACTCAGGCTCGCGATGTTCTCAGAGAAGAACTCCGGGCTGCCGCCATTCGGAGGAGCGCCGGAACCGAGGTCCAGCATTTTGGTGAGCCTGAGGAAGTTCTCCCGGTCATGTTGATGATCGAATGCGGCAGCAAAAACTGCGAGTGAGGCGGAGGGTTTTTTACTTACACCTTCGAGAGCACTGGTTAGGAGCGGAACATTGTCCGACACGATCAGGTATTTTCCGCGGACGGCGACAGCGAGAGGCAAAAGACCGTCAAGAACGCTGTAGCCGGAAACGGTTTTCCATCCGACGCCTAACTGGCCGGTGGTGAATCCCGGGCGAATGAACTCAACCAGCGCCGCATGCACTGCCGGTTCGTCCCAATCGGATTCCCCGCGAAATGCGACCGCAGAATGAATGCGGACGAATACGCCCGCGGGATCGCGCTCCGTGCTCTGAAGCTGGAGTTGCGCGAGGACGCGATTTTTGGCAAATACGGCCTGAAGCGAAGCGGCGCTATCCCCTTTAACCGAATTTTGCGTGGGCGGCTGATCGATCCGCGTCTCCAGGTCCGAAGCGGAACCCGTTTCTCCGCCACCAAGTTGTACCTGAGGAGCGAGTTTGTCGGGCGCGGCAGGCCCCAGATGCGGCGCTAGGATTTTCGCCGTGAGCAACTCGAGGCATTCCTTGGCATCCGGATCTGCTTTTGCTTCGTACATGCCGATATTCGCGGGAACAATATTAAGAATTTCGGCGACAGCTGCCGGCCCCTTCCCTTCCAGAGTCTCGTGAGTGCCATCTTTCCGCAATAAGATGCGCTCCTCGCGATATTCCTTTCCAGAGCGCGAGAGATCGGAAATTGCGGCGCTGTACTGCTTCATACCGGTGATGTTTTGCTGAATCCAGTAGGATCGGAAGTAAGGGCTTGGAACGATTTTCTCGAGGTTCAGGACCATACGCAGATCGCCGGGCGCACCGGCCGCCGCAACCGAGCGCGACCACCACGGCTCCTGCTCCACGGCCTGAGCCTTGTCACCGGCCAGCATTTGCAGGGCTCCCGCCATCAGGTCTTCGCGTGTCGCCAACAAAAGATGGTCACCCGTAACGGCAAACGCAACTTCGCGGTCAGATTCGGGGTCCTTACGATAGAAGAAATTGACTCCGCCCGCGGTGCGCGTTTCGAATTGCGAACGCATTTGCCAGAGAGCGGACTGCATGGAATCGGCAGAAGGAAGCCGCGTGATGTAGAGAAACTGCAACTTCCCGATGTCGTATAGGGCAAAGGCGGTTTGCTTTCCGGCCACCTGAAGCAGCAAATCCGCGCCAACGGGCACTCCGGCAGCCTTGGAAAACTCACTGCTGGCAGCCTGTAACGTGAGGAGCAGGCGCGATTGTGCGAAGACGTCGTAACTCTTGCTCTTGAGCCAATTCTCTTTTTCCTGGGACTTGTCCCAATCCGCCAGGAGAGACGAAAAATCTTTGGCTTGCAGATAGAGGAGAGCGCCCGAAGGCACAAAGTGGGAAAGTTCGGGTTCGGGCGGAATGGCGACGCGGTAGGCGCCCCAGGCTACGCCAAAAGATCCGACAGACAGCAGTGCAACCAAGATAGCGCGTTTCATGGCTTTCCTCCTGGTTTGGCAGGCGATTTTGCGGGAGCGGCGGCCTGGGCAACGAGGCGCGGGCGAACGAGGCGATCCTGCTCCAACTCGGCGTGCAGAATTGGCATGCGCGCGGCGTTTGTGCGTTGGCGCCGCAGGCGCGCTCTGACATCCAGCAGTTGTGAGGAGATGCGTTTCAGTTCCGCCGGCGATTTCTCGAGCTTATGCGCAATTTGCAGGTAGGATGCCGCCTCGTCCAAACGATCGAGGCGCAGCATCGCCAAAGCAACTTCGTGCGCGAGTTGAGCTTGCTGAGAAGGCTGTAGAGCGAGACCCGGGGAAGTCTCCACTTCACTTTGGCTGGACTCATTCTCATCGGAACCGAGAATCTCTTCGTCGTTTGGATTGGCAGGCGCGATCTGGCCCAGTTGTCTCTTTTGCAGCAGTTGCTCGATCGAAGCCAGAGCGCGCTCGTCCTCTGTAATGGAAACAGCAGCGCGGAAGAAAGGCATGCGCGCATCCTCTCTCGATGGTGAGTCCGCCAGCGCCTTCACAAGCACTTCCATCTTGCCGCGAGCATCGGCCGAGTTTTGTGCCGCGGCCAAGCGTGAATCATAGAAATAAGGATGGTCTGAAGCAGCCGGAGTGATTTCTTTCGCGCCTGCCGCCAGAAGCTTCAGCTCGGCACTGCCGAAGTCATTAGGCTGAGGCAAACCAGCCAAGGCCGTGGCTGCCTGCACACGCAGGGCATAAGGATTTTCGGACGCAGCGCTGAGCTTCGCGAGGCTTTGCGCGGGCGCCGTCTTATCCTGCGCTGCCGCGAGTTGCGCCTTGGCGAGTCTCAACTGGAAGGAGGGCTCCCATGGAGTAGCCTTGGCAAGCGGCTCGAGGAACATCACCGCCTCCGCCGGATGGCCAGTTTTTTCAAACAGGGTGGCTGACGAGTCCATATTCTGATATGCATCGCCCACGACAAGGACCAGCCGCTTAAGCAAAGTGACGGCCCCTGCGGTATCGCCATCAGCAATGCGAATCTCTGCCAAGCCAAGGAAATTCGTGGCAACGAGTTGATGCTCTTCCAGTTCGCGTGCGAACACGAATTCAAGGATTTTTCGCGCCGATTGCTTGTCGCCGCCATCGAAAAGCTGACGAGCAGCGGCACGCAGGCTTTCCGAGGAAGGCGCCGTTTGCGGGTCTGCCTTATAGCCAGAAATAATCGCGTCGAGCGCTCCCAGTTTGGCGGTGCATTGCATTTCATAAGGAACGAGGGCGGCGGAATCGGAAAGGGAGGGGTCCTTTCGCAGTGTGGCGATCAGGTCAGCAGCCTGGTTGTATTGCTTCGATGCCACCAAATATTTGATCCAACGAAGCTGCCAGCTCCACAACGTAGCCTTGGCGTTTTCCTGCTCCAGTCCTGCCGTCTTCACAGTCCCCGCCTGCACGGCCTCGAGGATGCGCTGGTAGAGTGGCCCGCGATTCGCCAGCGGAATCCAGGATATATCCACAATGTCCTGCAGAACGATCGTGGGATCGGGCGCGGACGTAGAAAGATCGAGCAACCAGGTTGTCGCAGCCGCGGGATCGCTTTGCAGCACATAAACACTGTGCAACACCGCGTTGGAACGATAGTTTCCGTTACGATGGAGGTAGGCACGAACCAGTTGCTCGATTTCGGGCTTCAGGTCTGCGAACAAGCCGCGCGTACGCACGTGATCAGAAGCGCGGCCGAAATCCGCCCAGAAAGTCTCCGCCAAACGCGAATTGTTTACCTGATTGAGTTCTCCCGCAAAGAACAGCTTCCATTGCGCGACGGCTTCGGCGCGGTTCCTGGACTTGAAATAGGCAAGCGCCAGTTTGTCGTGAATGTCCACACGTCCTGGGGCAAGCTCCAGCGTGTATTTGTATTGCTTGATGGCCTTGCTAATGTCTCCCAGATCTTTGTAGTAATCGCCAAGGGATAGATAGGGGTCTGCGGAGGGAGGGCTATGCTCCAATTCAGCAGGAAGAAAATCCTCGGGAGTGCCCTGACGAGTGTCAGCTAGATATTCGCCGTAGCGCGACGCATAGTAGAACCAGATGTCCCCCGCTAGTTGATTGTTGCGGTCAACTTGCTTGCCGATCCGCTCGGCGATAGTTTGATCTCCGAGAGCGTTCACGAACGCGGTGTTGATGGCAGGCTGCGTCTCTGCAAAGTACAAGCCGACAAGAGCGGTGTACGACTTCCCCCAAACCGGCGGGCGCGAGGTGCTGCGCGCAGTGACCACGGCGCCGGCCAACTCCGCGTCTCCATTTGCCAGAACAAAACCCGCGGCCGCCTGCCCCCAAGTCGACCAGGCTCTCGCGACTTGCACGAGTTTCTGCGGGTCCCTTTTCAGGAGAAGTGCGAACCAGCGTGTTTGGTTTGCGCCACCGAGGTTGTTGGTGCCCACGCTGGAGAGCAGGCGAAATTCGTTGTCGATATCACCGGCAGCTCGGTAGGCCTCTGCCGCGTCCGAAAGGACCGCCGTGCGAACCTCCGGCCGAACCTGAGGAGCGAAGTTCTCCAGTTGCTGGGCGAGCTCGGTTAATTTCAGCCGATGCCGCTGAAGCTGCTCTAACTCCTGGAGCTGGCCAGAGTTGGCCGGATCCATCGGAGCCTTCACCAGCAGCTCGCAGCGCCAAGCGGCTTCCCGTTCTGCCAATCCGGCCGCCTGTGAAAGTGGAATGGCAAACTCTCTTACATCCGCGTCGGACATGGGCCCACGCAATGCCTGGGCAAACGCCGCAAACGTTACCTTTTGTTCGGGAGTAAAGTAGCGGGAAACGGTCGAGCCCATTTCCGTCAAAGCACTGCGCATGCCGTTTCGGGCGTTTTGCTTGCGGGTAGCCAGGACATGCTCGCGCCATTCTTTGTCGGAAACACCGGCAATTCCCTGCTTGGCGACCTGCTCCTTCAGGACTGGAAGCGAATTCGACGCCGCGTCCATGGCGTTTTGTAGAGTCGCGTAAGCCTTGTCCTGTTGGCGGAGGCGTGTCATGACGCGCACATAAGTTTTTGCGCCTTCATGGTTTTCCTGCGAAGCAAGTAATTCGTCGCCGGCCGCTCTGATGCCTTGATCGGCGAAGGTTTTTGAAGGCTCCAGAAAGCCCCAGCCTTCCAGCCGGCGGGCGACCTCGAAGTAGTTTCCGCGCTCCGGTGCTACATCAATAAGCGCGGTTTTTAGCGCAGCGACGGCGTCCGCGCTCCGGCCCTGGCGGGCGCGCACTTCCGCGATCTTCTCCATCCACTTCGGGTCTTTGTACGCCAGCTGGTAAAGGTGCTCGTAATCGCTCGCTGCATCGTCGAATCGCAGCAAGCGCTCTTCCAGCGTGGCGCGTGCAATGCGCAAGTCGGTGCGGTCCGGGCGGATCGCAATCGATTTACCGTACGAATCGATCGCCGCGGTATGGTCCTCAAGACTGCTTTGCATACGTGCCAGCGCCATGGACCAACGGTAGTCGTGGGGCGATTGCTGAATGGTCTTCGAATAAAAATCCAGCAGCTGTTTCTCGCGCTGATACCTCTGCGCGTAGAGAGCGGCTTCCGTTGTAAGTCCCTCGTCCTCGGGATAGTTGTTGATTAACTCGATGTATTGATCGACGACGCCGGGATAATCCTTGAGTTGGGTAAGCGCAGGAATTAGGCCACGGCGCAAGGTGGCTATCCGGTTTTTGCGGTCTTCGGCGCCGAGTGGCGCATTGCGGAACAGTGCAATCTTATCCAGATAGAATTGCTTCAAGCCTTGCGCGTCACCCGCCCGGGCGTAGGTATCCGCCATTGCTGCGAGATACTGGCTGTCGTAAGGCAAATCCTTCAAAAGGCCATCCAGCAAGGTGCGCGCCTGCTGAAAGTCTTTTGCATCGGTGCATTTGCGGGCCGCTTCAAACGTGAATTGTGTGCTTAGCTGCGGGTAGGCATCCTTCGCAGCCTGCCGCAGCACCGCGATGGCCTGCGGGTAAAGCTTCACGCGCCAATAGAAGTCCACGGTCGAGCGCACCACTCCCAGAATCCTGGGATTGGCCTGATACAACGCCTCAATGTTGCGCTGGGCCGCGGCAAAATCCTTTTTGCTCTCATAGAAGCGCACCAGCGCATAGAGCAGCTGGATCCGCGTCACAGGGTCGGTAGCAAGTGCGGCCTGCTTCTCAAGCGCTTTCTGCCGCACGGACTCAAGGGATCGCTGTTGGGCGATTGATTCGATTTCCGAGGCCTGTTCGATAGTTTCGGCGTGATCCAGCGCCGCGGCAAGAAATGTGGCCATTTGTGGCGCCTGATTCGCCGCTTCCAATACACGCACACGTAGATTGACGGCGGGCATCGCATAGTGCGAATCCACGGCCAGCTTTTCGGTGGTGTCGTTCACGAGGTCGCGGAGCTTCGGACGGCGCGCCAGCTCCACGAGGCGGCTCAATGCGGGAGAGTTTCCAGCTGTCCAATCCACTGCGACAGGCGGCAAAGCGCTGTCCACCGCCGCGTCAGCATATTCGCGGACAGCTCTGGCATAATCCTTTTGCGTCTCGTAAATCGCGCCCTCTTCATATCCGTAAAGGGTCGGGTTGCCCAATTTTTTTCGGCCCTCATCCATAAGCCGCAGCGCATTGCTGAAATCGAAATAGTCCCAGTAAATCGTCGCCGCTTCCAGGTAGCCATCCGGTTGCCCCGAAGCCACTCTCGGAATGCGCTCCCAATACGGCGCAGCTTGCTGCAAGAGATCGCGGTCGGCATAAATGTCGCCGATGCGGCCGAGGATCTCCTTATTGCCGGGGTTTGCGGCGAGAAGATTTTCTTCGATATGCACAGCCACCGCTGTCTTTGCAGGGTCGAGATAAGCGAGCGAGCGGAATACCGATGAGGCCGTGCGGTCCAGCTCCTGTTCGGCAGGATACACTTCGGCCAGACCCTTCAAAACCGGAGCGCCTTTTTCGAAATGGGAGCGCCAGATTTCAGCATCGGCTAGTTCCGTCGCTGCCGCGGGGTTTTTCTTCGCAAATTCAGACCAGCCTTGGGCGTCGGAAGAAGGCGCGGACTGGCGCAACGCGCTCAACTCCTGTTCCAACAGATGGTTCGAAGAGAGATACTCAAAGTATTGGCTTCGCAGCCCGGCGTCTTCAAACCAGTGCTGTCGGATGAGCGCGAGCCAGGCCGTTTGGTCGTAGGTCGGCCTGGAGTGATAAGCCTGCAACAGATTGCGAACGAAATAGAGATTGTGCGGGAATCGCGTGTTGGCAAACTGATTTAATCGCAGGTACATCGCAGGCGTACTTCCGCCGACGGACCCAAAGTAGGTTTGAAGCACGCTGCCATCGAATTGCTTCACGGCATCTTGCGTCAATTGCTCGAGCGCAGAATATTTCCGATAGCGCAGGTAAAGGCGCGCCAGCTTGCTGTACCAGGAGGGATCGGAGAAACGCGCGAAGGCACGCCGATAAACTTCCTCCTCTTCCTGGCTCAGATTGTTTTGCTGCAGAAAAATCGCGAGGCGTTCGTACAGACCCGGATCGTCAGGGTTATGGTCAATTTCCCGGCGCAGAACACCGAGCGCCTGAGGAACCTCTTTCAATTGCACGAGCCGCGCCAGATAGCGCTCGAGCACACGCGAATACTCAGGCGAACGCGGACCAGTTTCCCGCGTCTCGGGATTCTGTCCAACCTGAAACGCCGCGCTTGGCACTTGAGAACGGGCCGACACTCCTTCCTGTACTTCAGCCCCAGCCTCTCCTTCCGCGCCTTCGTTCGCGGGCTGCTGAAAGCGCTGGTAGCCTTGCGAACCTCCGAAGTTTTCGGTGTATACCGCGCGGCTGCCCAGCGGAATTTTGTCGGCTTGGGCGGCAAGCTCCTGCAGAATTGCGTCATAAATCGCGAATTCGTCTTGCGCTTTTTCGAGCCGGGCATCCGCGTCTGCCATCAACAGCGCAACGCGCGTGCGGTCAGGCGACTTTGGGAACGACGCGAGAAACTCTTTCCCGCCCTGCAATACCGCTTCGCTCTGACCGGCACTCGAATAAAATTCGAGCAGCTTGACGTGCAATTCCGAGCGGCCTGCAGCGTTTGGAAAACTCCTGTCCAAGAGCGTCAGCAACTCAGCTCCGCGTGAGCGGTGGAAATAGGAAGACGCTCGCTGCTCTTCCTCGGGGTACGCCCTGTCAGGAGAAGTCGTATTCAAAATAAGCGAGAGAATGCCGTTGAAATAGCCGGGACCTTGATCCAGCGTGGCGATGTCCTTATACATGGACAATTCCCCGCTGCCTAGCCGGATCGGTGCTTCCGGCGACGTCAGGAGCATGTCGGTCAGCCGCGTAAGAGCGCGCTCCTGGGAATCAGCTGCTCCCTTGCTGTTGTAAAGCGCGAAATAGTAGCGTGCGGCTTCTGGATACGAATGAATGTCTTCGAGCAGGCGTCCGCAAATGTACAGTTCTTGCGGAGTCCAGGCGGAGTTTGCCGCCTCTTTGTGGATCCGCAGGTTCGTGATGGCCCGCTCCGCGGCGTCCAACTTGCCTTGTTGCTGGTAATAATAGAAAACGCGGGCGGCCGCATTGAGGTCTTCGGGATTCTTGCTAAGAGCAGCGCGGGCCGCATCCAGGAACTTGCGCAAGCCTTGCGTTTGCGCCAACAGGTCGAAATAGCCCTTCACAAGCTCCGGCTGCCAGAGCGGCTGAAAACTCTTCTCGTAGACGGCCAAGCCCTGCTGAATGGATCTCTGCCTGTACTCCACCAGGGCTTTGGCTTTGACCGGAAAGATTTCGTCGGTGGGAAATTGTTTCTGATAAGCGGTAATCAACTGGTTGGCAGCGTCGACCTCCTTCTGCGTCACAAGATAGTCCAGGAATCGGACGTAAAGCTGTTCCTCCATCGGATAACGGGAAATCCACGCGCGATAGGTCGTGATCGTGGATTCTTTGGGGAGCCCTTGCGCTTGAATAACGCCGAGAATGCGCTCGAAGGCATTCCAGGAAGTCTGCTGATTGGGAGGAGTGAGCTTTTCGCTGGAGAGTGTCGGCGAGTCGCCAATGGTTCGCAAAGTTGAAATCTCGTCTTGCGGTCGCAAGCGGCGGTGGTAAAAGTCAGCAAGATCTCCTCGCGCAGCCGCTTTGTTTGCCGCCTTCTCGGCGTACAACTTCCAGTCACGCTCCGCCACGGCAAAATCGATCTGCCGCTCATCTTCGAGCGCGCGCAGCGAATACAAGTCCACATTCGCGTGTTGTTGATGAATCAAGTCTGCCAGTGCGGAACGGGTTTCGGCCGGTGGCCTGCGAAAGAGGACGTCCCCGTACGGCAATTGCATCGCGCGAAAGAAGGCGCGCTCTACTTCCGTCTTTGCCTCGATGTTGTAGATCCAGGCCGGCAGCTCGCCTTTGGCGGTCAGCGCGAACATACCAATGCTGACAAGAAGGACGGCTGCGCCGATGCTCCAGCCGCCATTGGGCGCGAAATCACGGAACGATTTCAATGTCCACCCCCTGAGAACCCATATTGTGAGCGATGTCTTCTGCCGTGACTGTCAGATGGTAGACGCCAGGAATCATCTGCCCGGGAATGAACAGTTCCGCGGTGTTCGCGTTGGCTTTCGCATCCCAATGCAAACTCACGGGTGCAACACCTTCGATCCGCGCGACGAGTGTCCGCGTGTTTTGCGACGCAGAAACCTTCAAGTCCAGCGTTTCGCCGCGCCGATAGCGCGTTTTTGGCAGCTTGATTTGCACCGTCGGCGACTTGCTGGCGATTACGAAAGTTTTCGATTCACGGTAGGTTTGCCCAGAACGGTCACGCATCACCAAGCGCACCGGATACGTTCCATCCGCCAGGTCCGTAGGGACCAGGAAGCGCGTTTGCCAGGTATCTTCGCCGGGCAAATACCTCAGTGGTTTCACAAGGCCAAACGGAAACAACGCCACGACCGATACAATCGCAGGGTCGGTCTTCACTCGAATAACCGGATCTCCTGGTCGGATCACGCGCGGCCGTAGCAGCGCCCGCGGCACAGCCAGGAACGAAGTGTAGGGCGTCACAAATTTGTATTGACGCGACAGCCGGATAATTTCGTCAATGGAAGCCGCGTCTTCGCCATCGCGCTCGATTTTCTCCAGCAATGCATCCACGCGCGCGCGCGCCCACAGTCTGGGTAATTGTGGATGCTCGGCGGATTCGCTCGGCAAATTCGCCTTGGACGACATGGACAGAGGCATCCCATTTCTCACCCCGCGAACGCTAAAGCGGACGTCTTGTGCTGCATTTTGATAACGGCCGACCCAGGCTGCCCGCGAACCGGCGAATGCCGCTTCTTGCAACGGATAAACAGAATCAACTGCGGAGTCCGGCGAAACCGTGAGTGCCAGTTGGCCAACCGGGCTGCGCCCAATCTTCGAAAAGAAGGAATTCAGCTTAAATTCGATCGGCTCCGTCGAAAGAACATTTTCCAGAACGCCATCCTCGCGCGCCAGCAGTTTGAATAGCGGCAAGTTCGCGTCGTCGCCCACGCCGAAGATGTAGGTCTTGGGCCGGCGCGCTTCAGGCAGGCGCTTCCAATCTGCTTCGTACGAAGCAGCCAGTTTGGCGTTTTTGATCAGTCCCTCGGTGGCGCCGCCGTCGCTCAGCAACACCACGTACGGGTTGCCTCCGGAAGCGAGGGATTCGCGCAACGCTTCTTGGAGGGCTTTCTGAAGATCGGTGCCGCCACGCAAACGACCGGCGCGCACGAAATCGAGGGCCTGCTGCACGTTGTTGCTGCCGGCAGCGACCGGCGCCTGTTGAAATGGCTGAACCCTGCTATTGAAGAGAATCAGATTGAACTTGTCTTCGGCCTTTAACGCGTGGAGCAGGCTCTCGAGCGCCTGGTAGCTGCGTTCGAGCTTTTCCCACTGCATAGACAGCGACGTATCAAACAAAATCAAAACCGTCTTGGTTGGCGCAGCACCCGCTGACAAATCTTTCGTTGCGCCACTGTTCGGCTCAAAATCAAAAAGCGCATCCACCGCGAAAAATCCTGGTTCGTTTGTGCGCCGAACCGGCGCAGTCTCGGTGGGCGAAGGCTGCCCGCTTAGAGGATTCCTGTGCGTGATGACCGCCAGCGTGTCGCTTCCCACTTTATCCATATTAAACGTAGCCACGAAATCCTCGGTCAGGTTGACGTTCTCCCCTTCAAAGTTTCCGCGTATAACTTGAGGCGTATTCTGCGCGAGTTGGAGCGGGTAAGTCCTCGCGGGCGCCTGGAAGTTGGTCAGACCGTGAGCGGACCGCAATTCAAAATTGATTCTGAGGTGGCGCGCCATTTGCGCATGGTAGGCATCGGGACGGAGGGGAATCGCAAAGTACGATTTTAGATTCTCAACGGGGATTGATTCGTGGTATTCGAATTCGAGCCGCTTCGTACCATACGCCGGAATAGGAACAATCCGCGCGCTGAAAATGGCGCTGCGTTTGGCCTCCTCGGTGCCGCGTTCCCCCATCTGCAGCAATCCAGGATCGATGGATTGTTGTTTCAATTCGTTGTAAATCTCGCCCGCCCGTTTGCGTTCCAGAATGACGGCAGGAATGCGCACTGGTCCGTCCCATACGGCAAAATCGGAAACCGTGGCGCGGCTGGGCAAAGCGAAAACGTAATTGCCTTCCTGAATGCCAGCGGTATGGTTGGCGAAGATTTGGCGCACAAAAACGCGGGCATCGCCATTGTCAATCTCGACGGTAATCTCCATTTCCTCGAGAGAAAGAATTGCGGGATCAGGCTGGGATTTGTCTCGTGGAATCAGTACGCCGCCGTCCGGAAAGGCAGGCAACGGCGCCAAAAACAAAAGCAAAAGAATGCTCAAAGTTCGATTCATGGCTAGAATCTGCTCTCCTCGATGCGCACCAGGCCGTTGTCCGTGCCGACGTAGATGTACCCGTTGCCTTCGGCGAGCGCGGTCACATTCGCGGAAGGCAAACCGTCCGTAACGACCGTCCAGCGTTCCTTCTGGCGGTCGTAAACATAGAGTCCTCGATCGAGGCTTCCAGCAAACACATGGTCCTTAGTTACCAGCATGGCGTTCGGATTGATCTCGGTCGAGGTAGTCGCGGTTTGAAAGGCGTGGAACTTTCCTGCGCTGTCGAGCTCCATGACGCCGCTTCCATAAGTTCCGATCATCCATTCGCCGCCGACACGAGCCACAGCGGTAATCCAGTTCTGCTTCAATCCGGAATTTCCTGCCGTGAAATTTGCTCTCACGAATCCCTTTTCGACTGCGGAAAGGCCTCCCAGTGTCCCCACCATCAGGTCGTCATCGGAAACTCCCAGTGCATACACATGGTTGTTAACAAGGCCGTGAAAGCTGTACATGCTGCGCGCGCCTTCCGCGTCCAGAAACGTGATACCGGCAGGAGTCGCTATGGCTAATCCATCGTGGTAAGGCGCCACGTCAGTAACATGCTCGGCTATCAAACCATCCGCTTTGCCTAAAACCTGTTCGGGCTTTCCGCTTGCTCCGAAACGCACCAAACCATTGGCAGTCGCCACTTCCACCGCGCTGCTTTTCGCATTAGGCCAAATGCGATTGACGCAAAAAACGTGTTCATTCTCGACGTGCGTCGTGCGCGCTGGGCCGTCCGGCAGAATGTCGAGACCGTGGTCGAAATAGCCCACCCAAAGTTGTCCATTGGTGTCGCGCGCCAAGGCGGATATGTTTCGGTCACTTAGAACCGCGGCCCTCGGCTTGAGCACTTCCTGCCACCCAAAGCCATTCGCCTTGACCTGGAAAATGCGATTGCGCGTGAGGACCATCACCCCTTGGTCAGTTCCCTGAATTTGCCGCACCTCTTCAGGTCCTAAGTCCGCGCTCTTATGCGACGCTGCAAACCGAAGATTTGAAGTAAGCGGCACGCGAAGGACCCCTTGATCCTCCGAACCAACCCACAACACATCGCCCTCAACATGGAGGCAGGTCACCAGGACTCCGCTCGCCAAAACGCGTGAAAAGCGGCTTTGGTCAAACTCCGCTACGCCTAGCGGCGTTCCGACATAAGCCTTATCCCCGACCAACGTGATGGCTTGGACCTGGCGATCCGGTAGTCCCTGTTCCTCTGCAAACACATCTGTCGTACTTGCATGCCAGTGCCGGAGGCCCTGATTGAGCGTCCCAACCCACAAGTCCAGGTCGGAGCCCGCGAGCGAATGGATATATAAATGGTCCAACGTGGGATGCAATTCCTGGATCGTCTTTCCGTCATAAACCAACACACCGCGTTTCTTCGTGCCGATGAGCAGGTGTCCGCTTGCAACTGGCAGGATAGCGGTTAGAGCGCGCACATCCGGGTCAGCGGGATAGATTTGGTGGAGCTTCCGTCCATCAAACAGCAAAATGCCTTGGTCGGCAGTGGCCAGGATCAGTTCAGGTTGAGTTGCCCCTGCGAGTTGTCCGACCGCCATGGAAACCAAAGGTGAGCCGGGCAGGTCCCGGCCGGCGGAGAATTCACGAAGAAGATTACCGCGCAAATCGTATTGGAATAGGCCAGCTGGTCCCGCGACGTACAAACTGTCCTGGAAATGCACAACCTGCGCGAAAACTTCAGGCGAGCGCACGGTTTCAAAATGGAGATTTTGGTTCGGTGAAAATGGCCGCAGCGTAAATCCGAACTCGCGTTCTGCTTGGAACTCCTGCTTAGAAAACTTGAGAGCCTGCGATGCCTGCCACATGACAACGCCGCCCACAAAACCAGCAGCCACTATCGCTGATCCAGCTATCCTCCACCATCGCCGCCCGCCAAAAGGTACCATGATTCCTCTTCGAATTGCCAACACTGGAACGCCGATTCCAACAAAACTCTTGCAGGAAGAGTTCCGTTTGCTTTCTTCGAAGTTTGACTACATCTTGCTTGAATCTTAGGCGGGCTATCGTGTTCACGAAGAAACACTGTGTCCTAAAACTTACACAATCAACCCGAACGCTTCTGGATCGCGCGTCTGTCGAGGCTCGCAAGTGGCAAACACAGGCACAGCAAGAGGCTGGGCCCCTCAAGTGGGAAATACTGAAAAATGGAAAACGAGAATGTGAGTGGTCTTCTTTGACTTACGCTGCGTTTGGCAGGCCCCGCATCCTTGTGAGTTGTTGTAAAACCATTTCACGAAGCGCTGTCACAGCAGCAGCCAGAATTCAGCGAAGTGCGGAATTGTGTTTCAGGCTTTTCGCGCGAGCTAGCGGTGCCACCCTCGAAGCTCGTTTTGCTCTTTAATGCCGCCTTTTGCCGCCGCGACCAATCGCTAAGTTATTAGAGGGAAACAAGGTTTCTGGAGCGGGCGATGGGAATCGAACGGAACACCCATTGAATTCTCATTGAGTTCTACAGCATCTCCAGTGGTCTTCTCGTCTCAGCTGCAAATGACTTAGAGGCGCCTAAAACGACAGTTGCCGCCTTCTACCGCCTCGGCAATTCGCCAAGTACATGGACACCAACGAAATCCGCCGTTCGGGACGTGGGGTACAAACCCACAACCTCAATGAGATAGCCCTCTCATTTCGGGCCAAAAAAAAGGTGGCGTGTTCTGCAAGTAGATTGGCGCGCTCGGCTAGTGCCTCGACCCAGCCCATGAATCTAAAGTGGTGTCGTTAAGGAGGACTCAGGCCATGAATGAAGCCACTCAAAAGGTCGCGGTCGAACAATACGAAAACCTAAAGGGACTGGAAGGAGAAACAATGCAGAAGCGCAAACTCGGAAAAAGCAATCTGGAGGTTTCGGCCGTCGGGCTCGGCTGCATGGGAATGAGCTTTTCCTACGGGCCGCCCAAAGATAAGAGGGAGATGACCGACCTTCTGCATGCCGCAGTGGACCGTGGCATCACGTTCTTCGACACCGCCGAGGTGTATGGTCCATTCATCAACGAAGAACTCGTGGGCGAGGCCCTTGCGCCTTTCCACGGCAAAGTGGTGATCGCCACGAAGTTCGGATTCGATCTGAGTGGCAGCGACAATCGTCCGGGAGCGGCCGGTCTGAATAGTCGGCCTGAGCACATCAAGCAGGCCGTCGAAGGCTCGCTGAAACGGCTCAAGGTCGAGAGCATCGACCTGCTGTATCAGCACCGCGTTGATCCGAACGTGCCCATAGAGGATGTCGCTGGCATGGTGAAGGAATTGATTCAAGCCGGTAAGGTCAAGCACTTCGGACTTTCCGAGGCAGGCGTAAAGACGATTCGCCGCGCACACGCAGTTCAGCCTCTAACTGCCTTGCAAAGCGAATACTCGCTGTGGTGGAGAAAGCCGGAGCAGGAAGTGATACCCACGCTCAAGGAACTCGGAATCGGCTTCGTGCCTTACAGCCCGCTTGGGAAGGGCTTCCTGACAGGCAAGATCGACGAAAACTCAAAATTCGACAGTTCCGACTTCCGCAGCACGCTGCCTCGTTTTACCCCTGAGGCTATCAAGGTCAACCAGGCACTGATCGACCTGCTCGGCAGGACTGCGAGGCGCAAGAACGCGACTCCTGCTCAGATCGCACTCGCGTGGCTCCTCGCGCAAGAGCCCTGGATCGCTCCAATTCCTGGCACGACGAAGCTAAACCGTTTGGAGGAGAACATTGGAGCGGTTTCGATCCAACTGACGCCCGAAGACTTAAGAGATATCGATGCCGCTGCGTCGAAAATCACGGTCGAAGGCGCTCGCTATCCAGAACGCTTGGAGAAAATGACCGGCCTGTAAGCGGCCAGCGTGTGAATAAGAAGCGTAGGTAGGCAAGTCGAGAAGAAAGAGAATCTGATCATGAACATATCTTTTGAAAACAAGGTGGCGCTCATCACAGGTGCTGGATCTGGGCTGGGTCTCGCTACGGCGAAAGCTTTTGCGGAATCAGGTGCCGCCGTGGTGCTGGCGGACTGGAACGAGCAGTCAGCACGCACTGCAGCCGACGAACTTGTTGCCCAGGGTCACAAGGGGCTCGCCGTCGCCTGCGATGTCTCGGATGACGCTCAGGTAGAGGCCATGGTCAAGGAAACTGTGGCCACGTTCGGACAATTAGATGCAGCTTTCAACAACGCAGGTGTCCAGAATGTCCTCGCCGAAACTGCTGATACGACCCGGCAGGATTACGACCGGGTAATGGCGATCAATCTTCGCGGCGTATGGAGTTGCATGAAGTTTGAATTGCAACAGATGCGCAAACAAGGAAGCGGCGCCGTCGTTAATTGCTCTTCGCTTGGAGGATTGGTGGGAGGCGCCGAGCGTGGGATCTACCACGCCAGCAAGCACGGAGTACTCGGATTCACCAAGAGCGCGGCTCTCGAATATGCGGCACGCGGCATTCGCATCAATGCCGTATGTCCGGGCCTAATATGGACACCGATGGTGGACCAGATGGTCGCGGCGGGCCAAGGCGAAGCCATGAAGGCCATGGAGAAGAGCGTACCCATGGGACGTGTGGGCCGCCCTGAGGAGATTGTGAATGCTGTTCTGTGGCTTTGCAGCGAAGCTGCGAGCTATGTAACCGGTCAGTCCATCTCGGTGGACGGCGGTTACATCATGCGCTGAAGGAGACGAAGGAAATCATGCGAGGAACTGTTCTGTACGGGCCGCGCGACGTGCGCTTCGAGGAGCGCGACGCCCCGAAGATCATCGAACCTACCGATGCGGTGATCCGCATCGCTGCGACGTGCGTGTGCGGGTCGGACCTTTGGCCGTATCGGGGCTTGCAACCGATTAACGGCCCGACGCCGATGGGGCACGAGTACTGCGGCTTCGTTGAGGAGGTCGGCAGCGCTGTCAAGTCCGTGAAGCCGGGGCAATTCGTGGTCGGCTCGTTCGCCACGTCGGACAACACCTGCCCCCATTGCCAATACGGCTACCAATCCTCGTGCATGCATCGTGAGTTCATGACGAGGGCGCAGGCGCCGTTGCTGCGCGTGCCGCTCGCGGACGGGACGCTGGTATCCACGCCAAGCGTGCCATCCGATGACCTTGTGCCGAGTCTGCTGACGACCTCGGACGTACTCGGCACGGGGTGGTTCGCCGCTGATGCCGCCAACGTGAAGCCAGGCTCGACAGTAGCGGTCGTCGGCGACGGCGCGGTCGGCCTTCTCGGTATCCTTTCCGCCAAGCAGATGGGGGCCGCGCGAATCATTGCGATGAGCCGTCACGACAAACGCCAGAAACTCGCCCGCGAGTTCGGTGCCACAGACATTGTGACCGAGCGGGGAGAGAATGGTGTGGCCCGCATCAAGGATCTGACCAACGGAATCGGGGCTGACTCGGTGCTGGAATGCGTCGGCACCCAGGAGTCAATGATGCAGGCAATCAATTCCACGCGTCCTGGTGGATACGTGGGGTATGTCGGCGTGCCCCACGGTGTCGCGCTTAACGGCGAACAGTTGTTCTTCGCTCACGTCCACCTGCATGGTGGTCCTGCTCCCGTGCGACGCTACTTGCCCGAACTGATCAAGTTGGTGTGGGACAGGAAGATCAACCCCGGCAAGGTCTTCGACATGGCCCTGCCTCTCGACCAGGTGGCGGAAGCCTACCGCGCAATGGATGAGCGCCGCGCGGTTAAGACGCTGCTGCGTCCCTGAGTTCACATGGCCGGAACGGACGCTTAGGGGGTCGCACGATGACTCAAAACAAGTGGGACAAGCTCTACAAGAAGCCCGGATACGATGAGAATCACCTGTGACTTCGTCGGAATAACAGAAGTATGGAAGGAGCAGAAATGAAAATACTCGCCGTTACACTCATCTCCATTTCTCTGTTCGCTTCGGCTCCCCCTCAGGCGCAGAAGGATGCAGCGCAAGCTGACGCCTCGCCGGCTGCATCAGCCCAGGCCGAGTCCATCAGGATCACCCGAAGCAGCTCACTACAGCCAAGCAAAGGCTCTGCCGATCACTTCACTGGCTCCGTACAGGTTGAGGAGCTTTTTGCTGCGCACGATCCATCCCGCGTAAACGGCGGTGAAGTTACGTTCGAGCCTGGCGCGCGGAGTGCCTGGCATACGCACCCACTCGGTCAAACCTTGATCGTGACCGATGGCACGGGCTGGATTCAGCAGTGGGGAGGTCCGATCGAGGAGATGCGAAAGGGCGATGTGATCCGGATTCCTCCGGGAGTGAAACATTGGCACGGCGCTACGCCAAATACAGCCGTGACGCACATCGCCATCCAGGAACAGCTCAATGGCAAAGCCGTAGAATGGATGGAAAAGGTCACCGACGAGCAATACCGCAAATGATCGTGGCTCTCTCCCTGAATTGCAAGAGGTCAAGATGAAACGGATAGCTGTGATGATCGCGACGCTCTCTCTGGCAACCACATCATGGGCTCAGGGCGACCGCACAGAAAACGCGAGGAAACCGATGCAGACCGCAAACGACATCAGCATGGTGGCGCCCGCGCTTCAGAAGTATGCCCAAGGTCCCCTTGCCGAACTATGGAAACGCCCGGGGCTCACGCCGCGGGATCGCAGCATCGTGACCATCGCCGCCCTGATCGCGCGTAACCAGACCATCGAGATGCCCCATTATTTCAACCTCGCACTCGATAACGGCGTGAAACCCCGCGAGATTTCCGAGATCATCACGCATCTCGCCTTTTACTCTGGCTGGGCGAATGCCATGTCGGCGATCGCCGTCGCGAAAGATGTCTTTGCCGAACGCAAGATTGGTACCGATCAGCTTCCTCCCGCTTCGCCTGCGCTTCTTCCGCTCGACAAAGACGCGGAGGCGAAACGCGCAACGGCCGTGGAACAGCAGTTCGGCAACGTCGCTCCGGGCATCGTGCAGTACACCACCGACGTTCTGTTTCGCGATTTGTGGCTGCGTCCGGACCTTGCGCCACGAGATCGCAGTCTCGTCACGGTCAGCGCCCTGATCGCTTCCGGCCAGGTCGCGCAGCTTCCCCACCACCTCAATCGGGCCATGGACAACGGCCTCACACAGTCACAGGCCGCGGAGGTTGTCACCCATTTGGCCTTTTACTCCGGTTGGCCGAATGCCTTTTCCGCGTTACCGGTCCTGAAGGATGTCTTCGAGAAACGTCCTCACTAGCACATTTAGGGGTCTGCGGTTGTACGGCAGGTTATGCCGCTGAAAGTTTTTAGGTTTATGCTGTTGGGTGAGCGATGACAAACCAATTTCGAGTCTCGACCACGCTGCCACGGAAGCTCGAAGAACTTCGCCTTTCTCCCGAGACGGTGCTGCGGCAAGCTGGTCTGCCAATGGGGTTGTTCAACCAGGAGAAGATTCTGGTGAGCACCGAGGAGTTCTTCGCGCTTTACCGCGGGATTGCGGAAACCAGCAACGATCCGGGCTTTGGCCTGAAGCTAGGGACGGAGGAGCGTATCGAGCATTACGACCCGATTAAAATCGCCGCGCTCTCCGCCCGGTCGTTTCGGGATGCGGTACAGCGACTAGCGCGCTACAAACAACTCACCTGTCCAGAGGAAATCCGTCTGGTTGAACGGGGAAATGAATGCGCAGTGCAGTTCGTTTGGCTTCTCGCGCATGAGAAGGAGCCGCCGCTACTGGTGGACGTCTGTTTCGCATGGATTGTCAGCATCGGAAGGCGAGGCACTCGTCGCCCGGTGAACCCCAAGCGAGTCGAGCTTCCGCGGGCCTCGGCGCACCGAGACATCTATGAAGCTCATTTCCGCTGTCCTGTAAAGTTCAAGGCCAGCCAGAATGCCTTGGTATTCAGCAAGGCGGATATGGAGCTGCCGTTTGTAACTCACAACGCTGATTTGCTCGCGATAGTCGCGCCACAGCTTGAGGCGGAGGTGGCGCAACAACTCGCGCAGAAAACTTTCAGCGAACAAGCAAAAGGGATTCTGAAGCAGCTGCTCGCGGGTCAACGCCCAGGGATACAGGATCTCGCGAGAGAGCTACACCTGAGTACTCGGACGTTGCAGCGGAGACTCACCGAGCAGGGGATTACGTTTCAGCGTTTGTTGGAAGAAGCACGTCGAGAGTTGGCTCGGCATTACCTTCTCCACTCGTCCCGGGAGCTGAATGAAACTGCCTATCTCTTGGGCTACGAGGACGCCAATTCCTTCTTCCGAGCCTTCCACCACTGGGAAGGAACTTCACCCGGACAGTGGCGGGAATTTCAAAGGAAGTCACATCCGGCGACACAAACACACGTTGGCGCGGCGTGAAACCTGCTGGAGCGATGCCATCTTTGAAGCGAGTGGCTGAAACAGCTATCTCCTTTGGGGATAATCGCCTGGATTTTCCAACCTTCACGCCGCGCTGTCACGGCAGATGCCGTCGCTTCGGGGCCAGAAAATGTCAGCGGTAAACTCCGTCCCTTAGACTTACTGCGGGCGAGAAAGTCGGCACAGTGCTTCTGCGTCGAAATTGAATTCTTGCTCGCGAGAGCCATAGGCGCCACCCTTGAGGCTCTGTTTTTTCTTATTGCCGCCTTTTGCCGCCGCGACAAATCGCTAAGTTATTAGAGGGAAACGGGGTAACTGGAGCGGGCGATGGGAATCGAACCCACGTCCGAAGCTTGGGAAGCTTCTATACTGCCATTGTACGACGCCCGCTCACTTCCATACTGACAGCCTTATACAC
>Ga0137380_10000606_pt1 | contig 26679 bp, 28 predicted proteins | sample SagtaG_17_FD_104809 | JGI IMG/M metagenome (GOLD analysis project Ga0137380, IMG submission 104809) | Vadose zone soil microbial communities from Sagehorn Ranch, Mendocino, California, USA - Sage2_L_100_16 metaG | ecosystem: Environmental > Terrestrial > Soil > Vadose zone | place: USA...
CCATTGAGCCAGGCTTCAGGGCCTCCGGGAAAGCGGGGGAACCTCACCGGCGACCTCGACCCGACCGCTGGTCACGGTCGCGTTGGACCCGGCCGTGCAGCAGCTGGTGCGCCGCGGCGACCGAGTCCTGGTCACGCTGCCCGACGGGGGGACGATCCCCGGCACGGTGACCACCGTGGGCCGCGTGGCCGTGCAGCCCGCCACCGGCACCGGCCAGGACGGCCAGGACCAGAGCCAAGGGGGCAACGGCAACGGTGCCGGGCAGGCGACCGTCTCGGTGACGGTCGGGCTGGCCGACCCGCGGGCGGCGGCCGACCTGGACCAGGCGCCGGTGCAGGTGGCGATCACCACCCAGGCGCACAAGGGGGTGCTGGCGGTGCCGATCGGCGCGCTGCTGGCCCGTCCCGGCGGCGGGTACGCCGTCGAGCTGGTCGAGGGCGCCACGCACCGCCGGATCGTGGTGCGCACGGGGCTCTTCGACGACACCGCCGGGCTGGTGGAGGTCTCGGGCGCCGGGCTCGCCGAGGGCACGAAGGTCGAGGTGCCGGCGCCATGACCGCCACCCCACCACCATCGCCGGCCGCGCTCGCGCAGGCGGCCACGCCGGTGCTGGAGCTCGAGGGGGTCGGCAAGGTCTATCCGGGCAGCCCGCCGGTGGCGCCGGTGCGCGGCGTCACCCTGACCGTCACCCGCGGGGAGCTGGTCACGGTGGTGGGGCCGTCGGGGTCGGGGAAGACCACCCTGCTGCACCTGATGGCGGCGCTGGACCGGCCCACCAGCGGGGTGGTGCGGGTGGCCGGCCAGGCGCTGGCGGCGCTGTCGGACCGGCGTCTCGCGGGCTGCGCGCCCACCGCCTGGGGGTGGTCTTCCAGCAGTTCTTCCTGCTGGAGCACGTGAGCGCGCTGGACAACGTCGCCACCGGCCTGCTGTACCGTGGCCTGCCCGGCGCCGAGCGGCGGCGGCTGGCGCGGCTGGCGCTGGAGCGGGTCGGGCTGGGCCATCGGCTGGGCCACCGCCCCACCGCGCTGTCGGGTGGGGAGCGCCAGCGGGTGGCGATCGCCCGGGCGTTGGTCGGCCAGCCGCAGGTGGTGTTGGCCGACGAGCCCACCGGCAACCTCGACTCGGCCGCCACCGGCGAGCTGGTGGCGTTGCTGCAGCAGCTCAACCGGCAGGGGGTCACCCTGGTGGTGGTCACCCACGACCCCCTGGTCGCCGCCGCCATGACCCGCGAGGTCCAGTTGCGCGACGGGCATGTCGTGGCCGACTCCGGATCTAAAGGCGGTGCCCATGGGCCGCGTGCGTAGCGCGTCCCCGGCGACTCCCAGGTCGCGGTTGCGGCCGGCCGACCTGCTGCCGGTCGGCACCGTGGGCCTGCGCGCCCGACCACTGCGGGCCGGGCTGTCAGCGCTTGGCATCGCGATCGGCATCGCCGCGATCGTTTCGGTGCTTGGCATCACCCGCTCCAGCCAGGCGGACCTGCTGGCCCAGATCGACCGGCTCGGCACCAACCTGCTCACCGTCACCAACGGCCAATCGCTCCAGGGCCAGGAGGCCGAGCTGCCCACCCGGGCCAGCGGCATGCTGGGTCGCATCGACGGGGTCCACCGGGTCGCCCCGACCGCCCAGCTGCAGGACATCAACGTCTACCGCACCGACAAGATCCCCCTGGCCAGACCGGCGCGCTGGCGGTGCGCGCCTGCGACCCGACCCTGCTCGGCACCCTCGATGGCCAGCTGCGCCACGGCGCCTTCCTCAACCCGGCCACCGCCCGCTACCCGGCCGTCGTGCTGGGCTACCAGGCCGCCACGACCCTGGGGATCGCCCGGCTGGAGCAGCTCACCCGCGTGTGGCTGGGGGGCCGCTGGTTCGCCGTGGTCGGCATCCTGGACCCCATGCCGCTCGCGCCGGAGGTGGACCGCTCGGCGCTGGTCGGCTTCCCGGTGGCACGCCAGCTGCTCGGCTACGACGGCCATCCCAGCCGCATCTTCGTGCGCACCGACACCGACAAGACCACCACGGTGGCCGGCCTGCTCGCTCCGACGGCCGACCCGGAGCATCCCGAGCAGGTGCAGGCCAGCCGCCCCTCGGACGCGCTGACCGCGCGGGTGGCCGCAAAGAGCGCCACCACCGGGCTGTTCTTGGGGTTGGGCGCGGTCGCGCTGCTGGTGGGCGGGATCGGCATCGCCAACGTGATGGTGATCGGGGTGCTGGAGCGCCGCAGCGAGATCGGCCTGCGCCGCGCGCTTGGCGCCACCCGCGGCCACGTCGCCGCGCAGTTTGTGGTGGAGTCGCTGCTGCTGGCCACCCTGGGCGGCACAAGCGGCACGGCGATCGGCGCCGCGATCACCATCGCCGTGGCCGACCGGCAGCAGTGGGTGGTGCAGGTCCCGGCCGTGGCCATCTGGGGCGGCCTGGCCGCGGCGCTGGCAGTCGGGGTGGTCGCCGGGCTGTACCCGGCGCTGCGCGCCGCGCGGCTGACGCCGACCGAGGCGCTGCGCAGCGTCTGACCCGCAGCCCGGCTCGGAAGCGCTGGCGATGGTGGAAGATGGGCGGGGAGGGACAGGGGGATCGGATGCGGGGACGATGGGGTCTGCAGGCCAAGATGACCGCCTCCTACGTGCTGGTCACCGCCGCGGCGGTGGTGCTGGTCGAGGTCGTGGTGGCCGGGATCGTGCTGCCTCGGCTGGTGTCCCGGGCCGACCGGGCCACGCGGGTGCAGCTCATCGCCAGCGACTACGCCGACACGGCCATGAAGCTGGGTGCCAGGCTCGGCCGGCTGCCCACCGCCGGCGAATTCAAGCTCGGCGAAGCCGCGCAGCGGTCGGAGGCCGACCAGACCCTGGCGGTTCGCGACGGCGCCGGCGCCGCCATCCCCGACACCACCACGAGCACGCAGCACCAGGCCAAAGTGCTGAGGCCCCCGGTGGTGCTGTTGCTGGCCCCTGACGGGCGGGTGATCGCCAGCTCCAACCCGGCCCGCTACCAGGTCGGGGAACGGCTCGGCGACCCCGGCATGGGCGCGCTGCCCACCCAGGTCCGCACGCAGCCGCCCACGGCATGGGGCAAGCGGGACGGTCTCACCCCGACCCCCACCCAGAGCGGGGAGGTGCTGTGGGCGGCCGCGCCGGTGCTCAATCTCGGGCAGGCGTCCAACCTGCAGCGCAAACCGCTCCTCACCCCGGACCTGCTCGGCATGGTCTACGTGCAGGTCCCCGCCGGGGCCAAGCTGGCCGGGGAGCCAAGCTGGTTGAGCGTGCTGGGGCCGCAGCTTGGGGTCGGGCTGCTGGTGCTGGCCGCGGCCGTGCCCGTGGGGGTCGTCTTCGGGCTGCTGTCCACCCGCCGGCTCATCGGCCGGCTGCGGCGGCTGGCCGCCACCACCGTCGCGGTCGCCGACGGTGACTACCGCCAGCGGGTGGCGGTGTCCGGCGGCGATGAGGTCGCCCAGCTGGAGGGCAATCTCAACCGCATGGCCCAGCGGCTGGGCGCCGCCATGGCGACCGAACGCCAGCTCGCCGGCGCCGACGAGCGCGCCCGGATCGCCCGTGAGCTGCACGACGCCATCTCCCAGGACCTGTTCTCGCTGCGCCTGCTGGCTGGCGGGCTGCGAAGGGCACTGCCGGCCGCCTCGCCGCTGCTCCCCCAGGTCGAGACGATGGAGCGCACCGCCACCACCACGATGCACGAGATGCAGGCGCTGCTGCTGGAGCTGCGCCCGGTCGCGCTGGCCGACGCCGGCCTCATCGCGGCGCTGCAGGAGCTGTGCCACGCCTACCACGACCGCCTGGGGGTGACCGTGGACGCCGACCTTGAGCCGGTCGAGCTGGCCCCGGGGGCCGAGCACGCCGCGCTGCGGGTGGTCCAGGAAGCGCTCGCCAACGCCGTCAAGCACGCCCAGCCGACCCGGATCGCCCTGCGGCTGCACCACCAGGACGGCCAGGTGGCAGTGACCGTGGTCGACGACGGCGGCGGCTTCGAGGTGGCCCGGGCGGGGGAGCGCCACGGCCTGGGCGTGGGCCTGATGCGCGAGCGGGTCGCCGAGCTCGGCGGCACATTCCAGCTCAACTCCACGCCAGGGCAGGGCACCAGCATCCGGGTCCTGCTGCCCAGGAGCCGGCCGTGAGCTCCGCGATCAGCGTCCTGATCGTCGACGACCACCAGGTGGTCCGCCAGGGCCTGCGCTTCCTGCTCGAGCAGGAAGACGGCATCCAGGTCATCGGCGATTGCGCCGACGGCCCCAGCGCGATCCAGGCGGTGCGCACGCTGAAGCCGACCGTGGTGCTGCTGGACCTGTTCCTGCCCGGCGTGGACGGCATCAGCGTGCTGGCGCAGATCAAGCAGGACCGGCCCGCCACCGAGGTGCTCATGCTCACCTCCTCGCAAGACGACCAGCACCTCTTGGCCGCGGTCCGCGCCGGCGCGCTGGCCTACCTGCCCAAGACCGCCGGCGTCGACCAGGTCGTCACCTCGGTGCGCGCCGCCGCCCGCGGCGAGAGCGTACTGGAGCCAAGGATCGCCGCCAGGCTGGTCCGCGCGGTCCGCGAGGTCGCGGCCCGGCTCCGGCCGCTGGACCAGCTCTCCCCCCGCGAGCTGGAGGTGCTGGCCGCCCTGGCCCGCGGCCGCTCCAACCGCCAGATCGCCCGGATCCTTCAGATCAGCGAGGAGACCGTGAAGGCGCACGTCTCCAGCATCCTGGCCAAGCTGGGGCTCGCCGACCGCACCCAGGCCGCCATTTTCGGCCTGCAGCAGCGCCTGGTCCCCCTCGACCAGGCCCTCGACGAATAGAAGCGTCGACGCGCACCGAGATATCCACACCAGTTTCACCGTTCGCTTGACAGACCCTCCAGCTTCGGGATGGCGTGCAGGGGCTGGCTGTCTGGACGGCGCGTGCGCGGCGGTGGGGCGCGCGTTGTCGCCAGGATGCGGTGGCCTGCCCGCGGTGATCATGATGGTGGCGAGCAGCGCGGCCGCCGCGAGGATGCCAGCGCCCGACGCGATGGCCACGGTGTAGCCGTGGACGAGACCCTGGGCCGCGGCGGCGGTGGCGGAACCTCGCGCGTGTGCGGCCAGGTAGCCGGCGGTGGCGCTGGCGGCGATGGTGTTGAGCAGCGCGGTGCCGATCGACCCGCCGACCTGGTTTGCGGTGTTGACCATCGCCGAGGCGATCCCGGTCTCGTGTGGGGCGACTCCTTGGGTGGCGAGGCTGAAGACCGGCACGAACACGCAGCCGATGCCCAGGCCGGTCAGGATCTCGGCGGGCAGGGCGTGGGTGGCGTAGGCGCTGTCGGGGTGGAGCTGAGTGAGCCACACCAGCCCGGCGGTGGCCACCAGCAGGCCGGGAGCGATCAGTGCCCTTGGCGGCACGCGGGGCAGCAGGGGGCTGGCGATACCCGCGGAGCTGGCCACGACCGCCGCGGTCATCGGCAGGAACGCCAGCCCCGCCCGCACGGGCGAGAACCGCAGAACGACCTGGAAGTAGTAGGTGAGCGCAGGAACATGCCGTACATGCCGACGACCGCAAGGGCCGCCGACAGGTACGCGCCACCGCGGTTGCGGTCGGCCACGATGCGCAGCGGCAGCAGCGGGCTGGCCGAGCGGGACTCCTGCGCCACGAACAGCGCCAGCCCGACCGTGCCCGCCACGAAGAGGCCGACCACTGTGTGCGCACCCCAGCCGTGGGACACCGCCTGGGTGCAGGCGTCGACCAGGGCGGCCAGGGAGCCGGTCGCGAGCAGCACGCCGGGGACGTCAAGGCGCGGCCTGCCCGCCGGGCGCAGGTCGGGGAGCGCGGCCCAGCCGCCGGCCACGGTGATGACCGCGATCGGCACGTTCACGTACAGGCACCACCGCCAGGCGAGGTACTGGGTCAGCACGCCGCCGAGGAGCAGGCCGGCGGCGGCGCCGCTGCCGGCGATCCCGCCGTAGACCGCGAACGCTCTTGCCCGCTCGGCGGGTTCGGTGAAGGTCACGGCGAGCAGCGACAGGGCCGTGGGCGCCAGGATCGCGGCAAAGGCCCCTTGCGCCGTACATCCGTCAGGTGTGCCCTCGGCGGAACGCGAGGTCTGCGGCCTGCTGGAGCGGGCGTGCGCCGCGGGCGAGCCTGACCCCGGCGATGCCGCTGACCACCAACCCGGGGAAGCGCCCGGCCGGGATGAGCCACCCCGCGGGCTCCCAGAGGAAGTAGAGCGGCGAGAGCAGGCTCGAGGCCGCCGAGACCAGCCCGGTGATCGCCACCGGCCGGGGCAGTTCACCGGTGCGCAGCCCGGCCAGCGCGAGCGCGCCGGTGAGCACGCCGAACCCGACGCCGTGCACGACACCGCCGGCCACGAACTCCCGCCGGGCCAGCTTGGCCGCGTCGTCGTCATCATGCTGGCCGGTGAGCATGGCGTGGGTCACCGCGGAGGTCGCCAGCGACGCGGCGGCGAGCCCGCCGCCGGCGACCGCCGCCGCCCGGAGCACGCGCGACCCTCGGCCGGTGCGCCCGGCCAGCTTGGCTACTGACGTGGTGAACCGGACCAGTGAGGCCGCCGAGATCGCCTGGCCGGCCGCGCTCAGCCGGGCCGGGCCGGCGTTCTGGGCGAAGTACTCGCGGATCTGGGTGGGGTCCGCGCCGGGGCGCGGGAAGGGACCATCGGCGAGGGCTATCGCTCCGGCCACCCCGGCGATGAAACTGACGCCGGTCAGGAGGCCGCTCAGCGCCCCACGATCGGGAGGCGACGTGGCTGTGACAGGCATGCGCGATCCTTTCTCTGGAGCCGGTGGGTGATCTCGCGAATCTCCATCACGATCTCCCGGCGACAAAGCGTGCTCAACGAGCAGTGACCATCCGCTCTTGCTTCGCTGGCCGTCAGGAATCGCCCACACACCGGTAGAGCGCATCGATCAGCCCGGCGGAGAACGTTCCGATCATGTCGAACTGGCTGCGCACGAAGCCGACCGAGATCCGATGCTCCGGGTCGCAGAAGGCGATCTGCCCTCCGCCTCCTTCGGATCCGAACGCCGACTCCACCGGCCCGTACCGAAGGCCCCGCCCCGGCGCGGCGAAGTTACCGATGTAGCCAAGGCCCCACGGCACGATCAGCGACTGCCCGCCCGGGTCATCCTCGCTGGTCGCATCGGGGCTGCGCACCTGCACCGTGCCGAAGGCGCGCACCGTCTGAGGCGACAGCAGCCGGACACCGTCCAGCTCGCCGCCCATCGCCAACATCGCGAACAGACGGGCCAGGCCGCGCGCTGTCGAGGTCCCATTCGCGGAGGGGATCTCGAGACCCAGCACATGACGGTTGTTGAAGAACTCGTCGGGGTGATCCAGGAGTGTGGTGCCGTTCCTCGCGGCGTGCGCCTGGCCGGCCAGCGTGCCCGCGTCCCGGATGCGCGCCTGGTTCGCCTCGTAGGCCTGCACGGCTTGGGGCGGCAGACCCGCGAATGAGAACGGACGCACGTGCGCGACCAGCCGTTGCTCGGCCGACGGTGTGCCGATGCGCGTGTCCAGCCCGAGAGGTTCCGCGACCTCCTCGTGGAAGAAGACCCCGACGCGCCGGCCGGTGACGCGGCGCACGATCTCGCCGAGCAGCCAGCCGAAGGTCAGGGCGTGATACCCGAAGCGGGTGCCGGGCTCCCAGGAGGGCGCAGCCGCCGCCAGTCCCTTGGCGATCGCGTCGTAGTCGTCCCAGCCGGTGCCGTCCAGTCCGAGCAGCTCCTGCTCGCCGGGGAAGCTAAGTACCCCAGCCGTGTGGGTGAGCACGTGCCGGACCAACACCTTCTCCTTGCCGCCCGCCGCGAACTCCGGCCAGTAGGCGCTGACCGGGGCATCGACGTCGACCTGTCCCCGGTCGACCAGGATCTGCACGCACAACGCGGCGAGTCCTTTGGTCAGCGACATCAGCACCGCGCGGGTGTCGGACGCCCATGGCTCGCCCGGCCTGGCCGTACCACCCCAAAGGTCGACGACCGGCGCGCCGTCGACGTAGGCGCAAAACGCGCCCCCGCCGTCGCTCAGATCGGTCACGCCCTGCTCGAACGCCTCGCGCACGGGCTCGAAGCCCGCGGCCACGTACATGTCCATGGCGGCCGCTCCCTGTTTGACGGTGCGGTTCATTGAGATTGACTCTTTCTCGTGGCCATCACCCGAGCCAGCACGCTGTCCCGGTGAGCGCCGAGCCGAGGGTGAACAGGGGCGAGCGAGAGGAGCCAGACGCGCTCGGCGCCGAACCCCTCGGTCGCCCGGCCCGTCAGTGGGATCACACTCGCGAAGGCGAGCATGTAGGCGGTCAGGACCCACTGGATCGTACCCAAAGGCGACGATTCCGCCGAGTGCAAGGATCTCGCAATCGAGTGCGACGCCGCCCGCCGCGGCATTCGCTCTCGCCGACCGCAGCGTCACCGGCGTGTCCGACCGTGGCGTTTCTCGCGCCTGCTCTTCTGCCCGGCTCATCGGATCTCCTTGCTCGCGTCGCGGGATCGTGTGTGACACATCACCCGGTAGGCAGGGGTCCGGGCTGACAGCGCCCACACGTTCTCAGGTAGATTCCGGTGCAGAACCTCGACCTACGCCTACCCATCTTCGTGTCGCACTAACCTTCATTCTGCTCTAAACTTCGTGTCACTCTATGAAGCCTGCTGCCGAAGAGTTGGGACTCCGCGAGCGCAAGAAGCAGCGCACGCGTCAGTTGATCGCGGATACCGCGATGCGTCTGTTCCGCGAGCGCGGGTTCGACGGCGTGACGGTGGCAGAGATCGCTCGAGCGGCGGAGGTGGCGGAACAGACCGTCTTCAACTACTTCCCCACCAAGGAAGACCTCGTCTACGGCCGCATGGAATCGTTCGAGGAGGCGTTGATCCAGGCGATTCGAGAACGCCCTGCCGACGAATCGATCCTGGCGGCCTTTGGGCGGTTCATCCTCGAGGCGCAGGGGCTGCTCGCGGACAAGGAGGCAAGCCAGGAAGTGAAGTCGGTGGCCCGCATGATCGCCGAAAGCTCCGCTCTCCTGGCTCGGGAGCATCAGGTTCTCGAGCGCTACGCGGATTCGCTGGCAAGGCTGATCCGCGAGGAAACGGGGGTCAGCGCCGATGACATCCGTCCCTGGGTTACCGCCAACGCGATGATTGGCATGCACCGCGCCCTTATCGACTACGCCCGACGCCGATCGCTTGCCGGCGTACCCAACAGGCAGCTTGCCCGTGAGGTCCGTATGCGTGGAGAGCAAGCTCTTGCTGCGCTTGCACGCGGGCTCGGCGAGCTTTCGGACTGGGCGAGCCGCGGTCGGCGCGGATAGTGGGCTGGCCGGGGGATGCCCTGCTTGGCGGCAGTATCGGCCAGCAGAGCCTCGGCCAGGCGGGCGTTCGCGGCATGCGCCAGCATCCAGCCCGGCACAGGCACTGTTGCGTCCGGGCGGAAGGCGTCGCCGGCGAGTATCAAGGTGGAGGCTGGCGCCACGCCGAAGGCCGCGAGAATGGCTCAAAGCTGCCGATCGAGGGCGTCGTGGGGCGCGTTCAGGCCTTCAAGTGGAGGGCACCGATCGGGCTGATCGCCAGATGCAACAGTGCCCTCACACTGGACCGACCAGAAGATCGCTCGGCCGGACATCCGGCGGCTACCAGGATGCCTCACGCGCGGCAACAGGGAGGTAACAGGCGCTGTTGGCGCCGTGTTACCGCCGACGTCGTACACATACCTCGTGACAACGGTTTGTCGAGGGACGAAGACCGACATCATGCCTGCCCCACCGAGCATTCCACCGGCTGATGCCACCAGAGCCGGCACCGGCACCGGCTGCGACGAAGGGAATCCTCGAATGACGCCCGCAGACGACGCGGAGGACACCAAGGACGGCAGGCAGCCCTCCCGGCGCGTCCTGCTGAAGGCAGCGCTGATCGGCGGCGCCGGAATCGCGGCACTTCCGCTGCTGGCGCTGGCCGGCGGTCCTCGACGCCTGCGACGAGCTGGGCCTGATGGTCTGGGAAGAACCGCCCGGCTGGGGACACGTCGGCGATGCGGCCTGGCAGGACATCGTGATCCAGAACGTGCATGACATGGTGGTCCGCGACCGCAACCGCCCCTCGGTGATCGTCTGGGCCACCCGGCTCAACGAGACCGCGAACTACACCACGCTGTATACGAAGACCCGCCAGCTCGCTTACGACCTCGACGGCTCGCGGCAGACCACGGGCGCGATGCAAATCCACTCCACGACCGACTGGGCCGAGGACATCTTCAGCTTCGACGACTACCACTCAAGCAACGGCAACGCTGAGCTACTGCCGCCGCTGGCCGGCGTGCCGTACTTCGTCAGCGAGGCCGTCGGGGCGCTGGACGGCCCGCCGACCTACCGCTGGATCGACCCCGGCCCAACGCTCGCCAGCCAGGGCGTTCATGCACGCTCAGGTGCACAACATCGCGCAGTCGAACATGCGTTACGCGGGCCTGCTCGGCTGGGCAGGAATCGACTACGCGTCGCTCAACGGCGGCAACCGCATCTGGGACAACCTGAAGACGCCCGGGGTCATCGACACCTTCCGCGTCCCCAAGCCCGGCGCCGCGTTCTACCAGCCCCAGGTGGACCCCAGAACACGCCCGGTGATCCTGCCGGTGTTCTTCTGGCACTCCGGCCCCAGCTCGTCGCCCGGCGGCCCAGGACCCAACGCGATGATCGCCACCAACTGCGACCGGCTGGAGATCTACCTCGGCGGCCGGCACGTTGCTACAGGAACCCCGGACACGCAGCGGTTCGGTAGCCTCGCCTACCCCCCGGTCTTCGTGGACCTCACCGTCGGCGGCACCCGGCTGCCTGAGCTACGCATGGACGGCTACCTCGGCGACCGCAAGGTCACGGCAACGCTCATGTCAGCCGACACCTCCCGCGACCGCCTAGAACTCACCGCCGACGACACCACGATCGAGGCAGACGGGTCCGACGCCACGCGGATCACCTTCCGCGCTGTCGACGCCTACGGCAACCACCGGCCGAACGTCACCGGCGACGTGGCCCTATCCATCACCGGTCCCGCCGTCCTGGTAGGCGACAATCCGTTCGCGTTCGCTGACTACGGCGGGGTGGGCGGGGCGTTCATCCGCTCGCTGCCTGCCCAGACCGGGCTGGTGCAGATCACCGCCGAGCATCCCTCCCTCGGACGCACCTCGCTACAGGTCACCGTCACCAGAGCCCGTTCAGGCGGAACCTGCCAAGATCTTTGAAACAAGATCCGGTGGACTCTACCGTTCGGCGGCGGCCGCGGGTCATGTCGACCATCACCGTTGACCGATTTGCCCTGGCCTTGTGGCGGCGCGGGCCGCGGGCCGCACCCGCGCCCCGTGCCGTTGCGGTCGGGTCAGGCGGCCGCGGCTGCGGGTGTCCAGGTGAAGCGGCGCAGGGCCACAGCCAGGCCGACGGCGGCCCACAGGGCCAGGATGCCGAGGTCGCTCCAGACGATGCCGCTGCCACCGGCGGCGGGATCGAAGGCGTGGTGGAGGCCGTCGACGAGGTGCTGGACGGGGAAGACCCCGGCCACCTGCTGCAGCCAGTCGGGGAGGCCGACGCTGGGGATGAACACGCCGGAGATGAAGTACAGCGGCAGCATGACCGCCTGCAGCATCGGCTGGGCGGAATCGGCGGAGCGGATCGCGGTGCAAAGGGCATAGCCCAGGCAGCAGAAGGCGATGGAGCCGACCACCGCGGTGAGCAGGATGCCGGGGATGGTGGAGCCGGGCAGGTGGACGCCGTAGGCGAAGCGGCCGATCGCCAGCAGGACGGTCATGACGGCCAGCCCGACAACCACCGAGGCGAGGGTACGGCCGGCGATCAGCACCCAGGCGGGCACGGGGGTCGCGCGGCGGCGTTTCAGGATGCCCAGCTCGCGCTGGGCGGTGACCGAGATGACCAGGTTGACGAAGCTGGCGGCGATCACCGCCAGCGCCGACAGGCCGGGAACGTAATAGGTGGAGGCCTTGACATGCTCTGGCCCGACGGTGTCGTTGCCGAAGACGCCGACGAAGACGACGAGGAAGATGACCGGCAGCGCCACGGTGAAGAAGCGTGCCTGGCGGTTGCGCACAAAGCCCAGCAGCTCAAAGCGGGCCTGGTGGCTGACGAGCCCAAGCGCCCGAGCCGTCCGGCCGGCTGCGGGTGCCTTGGCGCGTGCGGGCGCTGGGGCTTGAGTCGCGGGCGCGCTGCTGCGGCGCTGGCGAAGCCGCTTGTAGAGCCGGTAGAGGAGCAGCATCATCTGGTCCTTTCAGTTGTCGCGGGTGAGGTGGAGGTAGACGTCTTCGAGGCTGGGTCGGCGCACGTCGAGGTCGGGCAGGTCCAGGCCGCGCGCCAACGCCCAGTCGGCCAGCCGCCGAACGTGGTCGAGCGGATGCTGGCTGGTGAGCACCAGACGGTCGCCGTCCCGTTCGGCCCGCGCTTGCAGGTCGGCTGGAAGCGCCTGCGGGGTGACGCCGGTGGGCAGCGTGAAGCTGATCGTGGCGGGCAGCCGGTCGCGGCCGCCGAGCGTTTGTGGGGTGCCTTGGGCGACGATGCGGCCGGCCGCGATCACCGCGATACGGTCGGCGAGGTGCTCGGCCTCGTCCATGTAGTGGGTGGTCAAAAAGACCGTCTTGCCCAGGGCCCGCAAGCCGGAGATGACCTCCCAGGCGGCCCGCCTGGCGGAGGGGTCGAAGCCGGTGGTGGGCTCGTCCAGGAACAGCAGCTCCGGGTCGCCGATCAGGGCCAGCGCAACGTCCAGCCGGCGGCGCTGCCCGCCCGACAGCCGCTCGGCGGGCACCTCGGCCTGCTGCTGGAGGCCGACCAGGGCGATCGTCTCCTCCAGCTGGCGTGGGTGGTTGTAGTAGCCGGCGTACAGCTGCAGGCATTCGCGCACGCGCAGGCCCGGCTCGGGCTGGGACTCCTGCAGGACGACGCCGACGCGGTCGCGCCAGTGGCGGTCGGCGTGGGCGGGGTCGACACCCAGCACGCTGACCTGGCCGGCGGAGCGCCCGCGGAAGCCCTCCAGGATCTCCACGGTGGTGGTCTTGCCGGCGCCGTTGGGGCCGAGGAAGGCGAAGATCTCACCGCGGCGGACCTGCAGGTCGATGCCACGCACGGCCTCGAGCTGGCCGTAGCGCTTGTGCAGCCCGCTGACGCCGATCACGACCTCGCCTGCGCGGTCGCCCGCGAGGTTCGCCGCCGCGGCGGCCTGGACCGATGGTGCTGTCGCGCTCATCTCGCTCCTTTGGTTGCCGGTGGGTCGCAGGTCGGTCTGGGCAGCAGCCTATGGCTGGTGGGCGCGGCCGCCTTCGGCGCCGAGGTGGAACTTCGGGCAGTCGTTGGCTTCGACTGCTGGTTCGAGTGGTCTCCACCCACGGGTGGAGGCGGGCGGCGCACGACCTCGGTCCCCGATGTGATGACGGCGCCGTCTTGGCTGCCTACGCTGTTGTCGATGAGCGCCGAGACACCGACCTTCGCCTCGCTGGAGCGGGCCAGAGCCCACCAGCACGCCACGCTGCGCCTGTTTCGCCCGCTGGCCGTGCTTGTGCTCGTGCTGGTCGAGACTGCCGGCGCGGGGACCCAGCCGCGCCCCGGGATCAGCGGCGAGCACCTGGGGGTCCTGCTGGCGCTGATCGGGTTCGCCGCCGCTGTGGCCGGCGCCATCGCCAGCCGGCGCGCCCCAGCCGCCGTCCAGGTGCCGATCTTGGTGCCGTTGTTTGCGCTGCTGCTCGCCAGTTCGGCCGTGCTCGTCTGGCTGCAGCCGGACGGCCTCGGCCTGGTCGGCGTGTTCATCGCCGTCAGCGCCGCCGGGCTGCGTCTGCCCAGCCGCAGCGGCACGGCCCTGGTGATCGGTGCGCTGATCGCCTCGGCCGTCGCCGCAACGCAGGCCGAGCACCACTCGGTGACCGCCGTGGTGCTCAACGAGCTCGGCGTGGTCGCGTTCTATCTCATGGCGCGCTTCGCCGGCCGCGTCCAACAAGGACAGGCGCAGGCCGAGCGGCTGCTCGAGGAGCTGGAGCAGACGCGCCAGGCGCAGGTGCAGGCGGCGGCCCTGGCGGAGCGCCAGCGCCTGGCGCGCGAGATGCACGACGTGCTGGCACACTCGCTGTCCGGGCTGGTGCTCCAGCTCGAAGGCGCACGCCTGCTGGCTGTGCGACAGGACGGTGACCCGCAGGTCGTCGACGCCGTCGCGCGGGCCCACCAGCTCGCCAAGGCCGGGCTCGGGGAGGCGCGGCGGGCGATCGGCATGCTCCGCGACGAGGAGCTGCCGGGTCCCGAGCGCCTGCCCTCGCTTGTCTGCGACTTCGAGCGTGACGCCGGCGTCCCGGCATCACTGGAGGTTGTCGGCCGGCAGCGCGAGCTCGGGTCGCAGGCCCGGCTGACGCTGTACCGGACGGCGCAGGAGGCGCTTTCCAACGTGCGCAAGCACGCGCGGCCGCAGCGGGTGCAGCTGCGGCTTGCCTACGAGCCGGCGGGGACGCGGCTGACGGTCGAGGACTTCGGCGGCAACCACCCCACGCCGCTGGCCGGCAGCGGGGGGTACGGCCTGACCGGGATGCGCGAGCGGGCCGAGCTGTTGGGCGGCGAGCTGCGCGCCGGGCCGACCGGCACCGGCTTCCGCGTCGAGCTGTGGGTGCCAGCATGAGCACGCCCACCAGGGTCGTTGTCGCCGACGACCAGCGCGTGGTCCGCGAGGGCCTGGCGATGCTGCTGCGCCTGCTGCCCGGGATCGAGGTCGTCGGCACGGCCCGCGACGGCGAGGAGGCGCTGGCGCTGGTCGAGGAGCTGACGCCCGACGTGGTCTTGATGGACCTGCGCATGCCGCGCTGCGACGGCGTCGAGGCGACCCGCCGCCTGCGCGAGCGAGGCTCGGCCACGCGGGTGGTGGTCTTGACGACCTACGCCGACGACCGCTCAGTGGTCGACGCGCTGCAAGCGGGAGCGCGCGGGTTCCTGACCAAGGACGCCGGCGCCGAGGAGATCCAGCAGGCGATCGCCGCCGTCATCAGCGGTGCGGCGGCGATCGACCCGGCGGTGCAGCACCATCTGGTCAACGCCGTCGCCAGCGGGCTACCCGCCAAAGCGCAGGCACCCACACCCCTACTACCCGACGGGCTGACCCCGCGGGAGGCGGAGGTGCTGTCGTTGATCGCCGAAGGGCTCTCCAACGCCGAGATCGCGGCACGGCTGGTCATCAGCGAGGCAACCGTCAAGAGCCACGTCAACCACCTGTTCACCAAGACCGGCGTGCGCGACCGCGCCCAGGCCGTCACCTACGCCTACCCTACCGCCACGGGCTCACCCCCGGTTAGGACCGTCACACCATCGCCTGTGCGTTCAGTGATCACGGGCTTCTCGGCCCAGGAGTGTGGTACGGGCCGCGGGCAGGCTGCCGAGCACGAGCAGGGTCAGGGCAACGGAACCGATCGCGAGGGGACTGCCTGGCAGGACGAACGCGGCGATCGTCAGGGGGCTGCTGGCGATCATTGACCAGGCCGCCCACCGGGGGAGGATCCGGCCTCGACGCAGCGCGATACCGAGCAGCACGTAGGCCACCAGATGGCCGACGATGTAGACGATGAGGTAGGTGCCCATCACCGCATCGGTGCTGAACCGGTCCCACAGCTCCGCGTAGGAACCGCTGTTGGGCAGCTGCGCCATGATGCTGGTGAGGTCGTCCAGGGCGGCCAGGGCTGAGAACGGCAGCCAACCCACCACGGCGAGCAGCCCACCGATGGTGGCCAGCCAGGGGGCGCGGGGGTAGGCGAGGTGCGCGAGGCCGACGGCCCCGATGGGAAGCAGGAACGAGGCGAGGACGAACGCAGCCAGGTGCACGGCATTGGTCGTCCCGTTGGCGGCCGCGTTCGCCGCGATGCTCGCCTGGCCGGTGTCGTGGATGGACGGGCTGAGCACGCCGCCGAGGAGAAAGGCCAGTGGCCCGCCGACGATGGCCACCGCCAGGACCACCTGACGGAGCCGCTGATAGGCGGGCACTGCCGGGATCGAGCCTGATCCTGGGCGGCCGGCCGCGGGGTGGCCCTCGTCTGGGGAGGACGGGCCGGGTGTGGGCTGGTTCCGGGCTGGGGCCGCTGGGCGGCGCGGGCGCCAGAGCGCGGACAAGGTCATCGTGGTACCTCCTGGGAACCGCTGGGGCGTGGCCGTCGGGCGCGGGACACGACGACGGCCGTGGGAGCCTGGGGCCTGCCGTTGGCTCCTTGGTTGTGGTGCTGCCAGCTTCCCGCTTGACCAGGGGCCGCGTCGTCGCTTGCCAGGCGGCACGTCATCTGCGCGTTCCCCGGTAGCCGGGGCTATCGGCGTACGTCGTTGGACGTATCCGCAAAGGGCGGGCGGCGACGCCGGTCAGCTGGTGCGGCCGGGCTGGACCAGGCCGGACTCGTAGGCGAAGACGACCAGCTGCGCGCGGTCGCGGGCGGCGAGTTTGACCATCGCCCGGGAGACGTGGGTGCGGGAGGTGGCCGGGCTGATCACCAGCCGCTCGGCGATCTCGTCGTTGGACAATCCCCGGCCGACCAACGCGACGACCTCCCGTTCCCGGTCGGTGAGGAGATTCACCGCCCGCGGGGCCGGTCCGGTCGGTGCCGGGGCGGCAGCAAACGCCGCCACCAGTCGGCGCGCAGCCTGCGGGGCCAGCAGCGTGTCACCGGCGGCGGCCACCCGGATCCCGCGCAGCAGCTCCGCCGGCTCGGCATCCTTGAGCAGGAACCCCGCCGCGCCCGCACGGATGGCCTCGAAGACCAGCGCGTCCTCGTCGAAGGTGGTGAGCACCAGCACCCGCACGTCGGACAGCTGCGGGTCCGCGGCGATCGCCCGGGTGGCCTCCAGCCCGTCCAACACTGGCATCCTGATGTCCATCACGATCACATCCGGGTGGTGGCTGCGGACGGCGGCCAGCGCCTGCTGCCCGTCGCTGGCCTCGGCGACCACCTGCAGGTCAGGCTCGGCGGCCACCAGCGCCCGCAACCCGGAGCGGATCATGACCTGGTCGTCGGCGAGCACGACCCGCAGCACGCTCACCGTGTGGACCTCAGCGGCAGGCGGGCGTGGACGGTGAACCCGCCGCCGGGCGCCGGCCCGGCCTGCAACTCGCCGCCGACCGCGCTGACCCGTTCGGCCATCCCCCGCAGCCCATGCCCAGGGCCGCGCGCCGGTCCCGCGGCACCGGTGCCGTCGTCGGTCACGTCGATCTCCAGCCAGTCGTGGATGCGTCCGACACGGGCTCGCGCGTGCGCGCCGGGTCCGGCATGGCGCATCACGTTGGTCAACGCCTCCTGCACGACCCGGTAGGCGGTCGCGCCGACCCGGTCCGGGACCGGCTGGCCGTCCAGGTCGGTGTCCAGGTCCACCCACAGGCCGGTCGCGCGCACCGACCCGACCAACCCGTCCAGGTCCGGCAGGCCGGGCGCCGCCACCGGCGGGTCGCCGCCCGTCCCCCGCACCACCGCCAGCGCGGCCCGTGCCTGCGCCAGCGCGTCGGCGCTGACCTGCCGGATCGCCTGCAGCGCCTCCCGGGCCTGCTCCGGCTGCCGGTCCACCAGGTGCAGCCCGACCCCGGCCTGCAGGCTGACCGAGGCCAGGCTGTGGGACAGCAGGTCGTGCAACTCCCTGGCGATCCGCAGCCGCTCCTCAACCACCCGGCTGGTGGCCTGCTCCTCGGCGAGCCGCCGGCGAACCTGCGCCCCCCGGGCGGCCAGCACCGCCACCGCCGCCCACACCAGCCCGACCGTGATCATCCGGGCCGGCTCCCAACCCTCCGGTGGGCCGGTCGCCACCGCCATCCCCACCCCACCGACCGTGGCGAGCGGAACCCACAGCCGCGCCTGGGTGACCCCGGAGACCAGCGCCACCAGGCCAGCGAACGCCCCCAGGTAGACCGGCCAGCCGGCGAACCGCAACCCCAGGTAGGCCACCGCCGCGCCCACCGCCAGCGTAAACGCCAGCAGCGGCATCACCCGCCGCAGCGCCAACGCCAGCCCGCACCCCACCAGCAGCGCCACCCCGAGCGCAGTTACTGGACGGGCCTCCGGCTGAGTCACCCGCGCCACCACCGACACCCCAGCCAGGAACGCGGCCAGCGTCACCGCTGCAGCCACATCCAACCCAGGCACCCCACGCACCACCACAGAATAGGACGTCCAGCTCAGCCCGTGCGTTGCGCGGCCATACCTTCTGCGGCTTCTTGTGCACGTCCGCCAGCGGCAGCAGACCCGCGGTCGTCCTCCGCAGTACGGATGCAGTACGGATAAGGATCCCCAACGGACGCGTAGCAACCGCTCCGACCCTCCACTTCGTCAACCGCCGCCTCACTCGAGCAGCGGGGACGGTGGCATCTGGTAGGGGGAGAGCACGTCCAGGTAGGGCTTGGGGTCGCCGTCCCAGGCCAGCGTCCGGACCTGATCGAGGCTGCGCCTGCCGCTGAGCGCGCGGAACAGCTCGAACGGGTCGGCCGCCAGAGCGGCGGCCAGGGGGCTGGAGCCCTCCACCCACTCCCGGTCGCCCGCCCGTAGCCGCAAGGCTGGGCCCGCGCTCGTCCAACCGCCGGCCCAGCCAGCGGGCGTAGATCCGCAGGCCGAGGTGGGTGACCTGGGCGTCGCGATCTCCAGGCCGCGCGAGTGCTCCCCGCACGTCGTGGAGGTGCACGGCAAGATCGGCCACGGGGGCCGAGCGGAGCCACGCGGGCGAGCCGGCCGGCAGGGGGACGACCCCGGCAAGCACCGGCTCCAGGACGGCGGCCCAGTCAGCCCACTCAGCGACCAGCGCGGCGACCGGGCGGTCGCGGCGGGCCGCCACCTGGGCAGCCGTGTAGGCATCCCACGCCTGGGCCAGCCGCTCGTCCCGCCACGCGTCAGCGGCGCCGGAGAAGTAGCGTCCCTGTGCGGCGTCGGCCGCGATCCCCGTGAGGTGGGCGAGGATGTCTCGTATGGTCCAGTCCGGGCAGGCCGGCACGGGGCTGGAGAGCTGCGGCTCCTCGAGTCCCTCGACGAGCTGGACCAGCCGGCGGCGGGCCTCGGCGTAGGTGGCAGCCAGATCAGGCGTGGCTGGCTCCTTCCAGCTGGCGCTGGCGTGCCTGCCATGCGGCCGACCAGCGGGCGAGGCGCTCGGTGGTGTAGACCTCCGACGGCCGCCGGAGGCGGGTGAACAGGTCCCGCCACTCCTGGGCCGCCTCCGGGTCGCTGGCCAGCCCGGCGAACCGCGGGTGGGTTCGTTCGGGGACCGGCCGGCGGGCGGTCCGGTAGGACCACTCGTAGTGCTCGGCGGCGTGCGCGTCCCGCCACCCTTGGTAGGTAGCAAGGGTGGGGTCGGATCCCAGGAGCGCATCGGCGACGAAGAAGGCCTGCTCGACGGCGTCGGCGATGCCCTGCGCGGTCACCGGGTGCTTGAAGTGGCCGGCGTCGCCCAGCAGCGCCCAGCCTGGCCCGCTGGCCTGCCGGAAGTAGCCTCGCAGCTTTGGCTCTGGGGCGACCAGCAGCCGGGAGACCGGCTGGGCCAGGTCGATGAGCCGGGGGTTGAGGGTGGCGGGGAAGCGGCGGATGGCGGCCAGGTAGGTGGCCAGGCGGTCGCCATGCACGATCGACGGCGGGCCGGCCAGCACCACCAGATGCATGCCGTCCTCGCAGGGGCAGCACACCAGGCTGTGGTCGTGGTGGATGTCCATCCGGAACCACTCGCTGGCCGGGAGCCCGGTCCAGTAGGCGAACAGTAGCGCCAGCTCCCCGGCCAGCTCGCCCTCGCGGGCGAGGCCGAGCGCCCGCGCCACCGTCGAGCTGCGGCCGTCCGCCCCGAAGACCCAGGGTGCGTGGATCACCTCGCCGCCTGCCAGGACCACGCCGCGGACTGGGTCGCGTGGCTGGCCGGTGCCGACCAGGCCGGTGACGCGCTCGCCGAAGCGGCCCACCGCACCGGCGGCCAGGGCGGCCTGGACTAGGCGTCCTATTCGTTCCGGCACGCTCTCACCCGGCAGGCGCTGTATGGGAACCTCAGCCTGCCCCGCCGGCAGCGGCTGCATCTTCGCGCCGCCGAGGCGATCGAGGCCGACGGGCCGCTCGACGCCGGACGGGTCGCCGCCGCCGCCCTCCATCTCCGCCTGGCCGGCCCGCTGGCCGACCAGGGCAAGACGGTGGAGCTGTTGCTGCGGGCCAGCGAGGTGGCGGCCGGCGTGTACGCCTGGGACGACGCGGTCGCCCACCTGCGGGCCGCGCTCGATGTGCTGGAGCGGGCGGACGGCCCGCTCGCCGAGCGAGCCAGGGTCGCCGAGCGGCTCGGCGACCGCGTCTACCGGGCCGGTGTCGACTTCGAGGAGGGCATTGGGCGCCTCGAGGGGGCGCTGGCGGACTACCTGGCGGTGGGCGACGTGCAGGGAGCGGCACGGGTGCACTCCCGTCTCGGCATGCACCTGACCACCTACCCGACCACCCTGGACGTGCCCGCCGCCCTGGCCCACTACCAGGCCGCCGAGGCGGTCCTTGCCCCTGGGCCGGCCCGGCGATCCCTCGGCTACCTGTACGTCGGCATGGCCATGGCCGCCGTGTTCGGCCTGCAGACCGGCCGGCTGGAGGTGGCCTCACGGCAGGCGCTGGAGCTCGCCGAGCACCTCGGCGACGGTCGGCTGGCCAGCTGGGCCGATTACCAGCGGGCCTGGTGGGCGTTCAACCGCGGCCGATTGGCCGAGAGCCTCTCCTTGCACGAGCGGGTGCGCGACACTGCCGTCCGGCTGGACGACGTGAGAATGGGTGCCTGGGCGGCGTTCGGGCGGGCTCTCCTCAGCGGCACATACCTGGCCGACCCGCGGACCGCCGAGGCCTGGTGTGCCTGGGCCCTGGCCCTGCCTCGCGTTGAGGCGTTCCCAAGGCAGCGTGACAACCTGCTCGACCAGCTCGGCCAGGCCAAGGGCAGCACGGGCGAGCTCGCCGACGCCCGCCGGATCGCCGAAGGCCTTGACCTGGGCACCGTGCTGGAGCGAATGCTGCTGTACTGGTCGGGGGATTGGGAGCAGGCTGAGGCGACCTGGGCGGCGGCCAAGGGCCGCGACGAGCGGGCCGGCGACCGCCTGGACGCCGCTCTCAACGCCTACTGGCTCGGCCGGGTGCGGCGCCTCCTCGGCGCCACCGAGGCGGCCGAGGCGGCCTTCACCGAGAGCCTCATGGTGACGCTGGAGGGCCCGCAGGTCCCCGCCGAGGCGATGCCCCGGGCCGAGTTGGCCATGTTGGACACCGAGAACGGGCGGCTCGAGGCAGGTACGCCAAGGCAGGCGGGCGCTACCTGGTCTGCCCCATCTGCTTTGACGCCAGAAAGCTCGACAGAAGCCAGCTCATCGAGGCCGCCGAGCTGGGCGGCACCGTGCCAATGTGGCAGTGGATCGGTGACGACGGCGCCACCACCTTCAGCTACTGACCTTTGACCGGGGGAAGACACGACGGCGTTCATCCAGCTGCCACCCCAACAGGAAGCCGATGACCAGGCCGCCGAGCTGTTCGCCGCAAATGCGGAGCCGGCGTCATGACCGCACGGGTCGGGATCCTCCCGGCGATGCTCGCCGGCGACCCGGGGGAGCTGCGCCGCTTCCTGGCGCTGGCCGGGGATGCCGGCGTCGACCACGTCCCCGTCGGCGACCACGTCAGCTTCCTGACCGGCGCCGGCCGCGACGGACTGATCGACGCGACCGCCATCGCCATGGCGCATCCGACCCTGCCAGTGCACGTGGCCGTCTACCTGCTGGCGCTGCGGCACCCAGTGCTGGTGGCCCGCCAGCTGTCCACCTTCGCGGAGCTGGCTCCCGGCCGGCTGGTCCTTGGCGTCGGCATCGGCGGTGAGGACCGCCACGAGGTGGCCGTCTGCGGCGTGGACCCGGCCAGCCGCGGGCGGCGCATGAACGAGTGCCTGGCCATCCTGCGGCGGCTGCTGGCTGGCGAGCGTGTCACCCACCACGGCGAGTTCTTTGATCTGGACGACGCGCTGGTGCTGCCGGCGCCAGACCCGCCGATCCCCATCGTGGTCGGTGGCCGCTCCGAGGCGGCGGTCCGCCGCGCGGCGCGGCTTGGCGACGGCTGGCTCGGGATCTGGGTGTCTGCAGCCCGCTTCGCCAAGGTGGTCGCCACCGTCGACGAGGTGGCCGAGCAGGCCGGGCGCGGCGGCGTCGCCTGGCGCCCCCCCACGGCATGCAGGTGTGGTGTGGCCTGGGTGGCTCCCGCGAGCAGGCCCGGGCGCTGCTGGCGCCAGCGATGCAGGCGTACTACCGGGTGCCGTTCGAGCGCTTCGAGCGCTACTCGCCGTACGGCACCCCAGACGAGGTGGCCGCGTTCCTGGCCTCCTATGTCCAGGCGGGCTGCGGCAGCTTCGACCTGATCCCCTGCGCCGCGGACATCGCGACCGCGGTCGAGGCGGTCGTCCGCGTCAAGGCACTGCTTCCCTCCGTGCCCTCCAGGTCGACGATCACGATCCAGTAGGAGCGGTGCTCGCCTCGCCTGGTCCACCGATGCGAGATTTCGTGGCAGGGGCCGCCACGGCAAAGGATCTCCTGCTATCGCCGCTGCTCACAGCGCCAGGGTAGCGGTGAAGCGAGCGACCACCGGTCCGCGACGCCGGGACCGACTGGGACCTGGCCGAGGACGGCGATGGCGGCGCCATCGTGGTCGCCCCTCCAACGCCCAGCGCGCGTTCATGGGCGGCAATCGCGGCGACAAACAGACCATCGACGGGCGCCCGGCCGGGCGCCCTCGCCATCTGCCGGATACCGGCGGACGAGCATCAGATCTGCTGGCGGTTCCCGCAGCTCGCGTGGATGCCGTCGGCGTCAGAGATGATAGTCGCGCGCCACGTGCTACCCCCTGAGGTCGATGGAGTTCCTGACAACGGCGTTGTGTGTCAACGACGGCCGGAAATGCGGCTGGAAACTGCCGGTCTTCGTCCGGTCTCCTTCCTGGACGGCCCGCGCCCGGCTGTGCCAGCCTCGCCGATGCGAGTGCGAGATGACCTCAAACGAAGGAGACCCATCCGTGTCGCACCACTTCGACAGCGCCGCCGCGCTCGACGACGGACGCATCAACCCATGCGACCTGTACGCATTCCCCGCGGCGCCCGACAGCACCGCGCTCGTCGTGACGTCAACCATCGCCCAAGACCTCATCCCCGGATTCCAACGTCCTCCATCGAGCAGCTCGCGCTCGACTATCCCTTGGAACATCCCGCAAAGCACGGGGCGCATCGTGTTCACCGACTTCGGTCGGTGTAGCGACAGCGAAGGGAGAAGCAAATGGCGACACGGAACGGCGGCGCGCAATGGAGTGGCGACCTGACGACAGGCTCGGGGCGCTTGACGGTCGGCGAGGGGGCGTGCACAAGCGACTACTCCTATACCTCCAGGTTCAAGGGCGTATTGCCGACCGAGGAAGCCCGCCGCGACGGTGCCAGCACCAACCCTGAGGAGCTACTCGCCGCGGCACACGCGGCCTGTTTCTCGATGGCGCTCTCGCTTGTTCTCAGCCAGGCGGGCCATGCGCCGCGCTCGATCAAGACCACCGGGCGCGTCCACCTCCGCAACGTCGGCGGGATCCCCACGATCCAGCAAATCGATCTCGAGACCGCCGCCGAGGTCCCAGGGCTGGACGAGAGCTCGTTCCAGCAGCGAGCCGAGGAGGCAAAGACGGGCTGCATTATCTCCCGCGCCCTCGGCGGGGTCGAACGAATCAACCTCGTCGCCGAACTGGTCACATAAGCGCCGCATGCGCGTCGCCTGGGACGACACTGCTTCGGATCGATCGGCGAAGGGGTTGGAGAGGCCGGCTTGGTCTTTGCTCTGGATTCGTGGTGACCCAGGCAGCCGAGGAGGACTGCGGTCATGCTTGCGAGTGTTGGCGTTGCGACGCGGCTGCCCGCGCAGAATCTGGAGCGGGCGCGAGCGTTCTACGCCGAGAAGCTCGGCCTCGACCCAATCGAGGAGCGGCCGGGCGCCTGCTCTATCGCTGCGCGCGTGGCGAGTTCGCGCTGTTCCAAGGGGAGCCGCAAATGAGTATCGGCCTGGGCAGAGGTGGAGCAGGCATCTCGTCGGCGCATGCCGCTCCATCGCCTCGGGATTCTGACTGTTAGTCGCCGGAAAACTGCCGGGCCGTTGCCCATTGGACATGGCATGCCTCATCAGCAAGATAGCCGACGTCACCCAAGGGGACACTATGGAAGGACCTGCGGAAGGACCTGCGCGTGGTCGTGGATCCACCCGCGGCGGGCCGGCGGACGCGCCGGGGTCGGGGTCGCGCCGGCTGATCGAGCTGAGCCACCAGATCCGCCACGGCATGGTCACCTATCCGGGCCTGCCCGGACCCGAACTCAGCGACTACCTGCCCAGGGAGGCCTCCCCCGCGCGCTACGGGCCAGGCACCGAGTTCCACATCGGACGCATCTCAATGGTGGCCAACACCGGCACCTACCTCGACAGCCCGTTTCACCGCTTCGCCGGCGCCACCGACGTGGCCGGCCTGCCCCTTGACCGCGTCGCCGACCTGGACGGCGTGCTGGTGCGGGTCGGCGTCGGGCGGCGCGCGATCGACCGTGACGCGTTGGCCTCCTACGAGGTTCGCGGCCGCGCCGTGCTGGTCCACACCGGCTGGGACCGCTACTGGGCCAGCGAGCGCTACGGCACCGGCAGCCCTTTCCTGACCGCTGCCGCCGCCGAGTGGCTGGTCCAGCAGCAGGCCGCGCTGGTGGGCATCGACTCGGTCAACATCGACGACACCAGCGGCCCGACGCGGCCGGTGCACACCGCGCTGCTGGCGGCCGGCATCCCGATCGTGGAGCACCTGTGTGGGCTTGCGCAGCTGCCGCCGAGCGGCTTTCGTTTCCACGCCGCCCCGCCCCAGGTGGTGGGCATCGGCACCTTCTCGGTCCGCGCCGACGCCGTCGTGGCCGATGGGTAGGTTCGCTCCCCAACCGCTTAAGTAAGGAATCGCTGCTCGCGGAGGGCGAGCAGGCCGGCGATGGTGCGGGCACCGGGTGGGTTTCTTGATGTCACGGTAGGGTCGCGGCAGGCGGCTGGGCGGGTCGCAAGGCCTTGTCGTCCGGCATTGGCATCCCGAGGGCTTGGAACAACTGGCGTGCCTCGCGGCGGCTTTGACGGGCGGCCGGGTGGTCGCCGGTGGCAGCCTGGACCTTGGCCAGGGTGGCCAGTGTCCTTGCCAGCCGGGGCATCAGCCCGAGCTCTCGTTGGATGACCACGGCCGCATCCAGGCAGGCGCTGGCTTGCCGCAGGCGTCCCTGTGCATGGTGCAGCCCGCCGAGGCTGCACAACACGCTCGCCTCAGTGCGTCTCGCGCCGAGCCGGCGGAAGATGCCCAACGCCTGCTCCAACGTGGATGCCGCTTTCCCGCAGGCGCCCTGGCGCAGCTGCGCGTCACCTAGGTCCTGGAGCACAAAGCCCTCGCCGAGCCTATCGCCAGACCCACGAGAGAGCTGCAGGCTCTGCAGCAGTAAGGCGGCGGCTTGGCCGGGTTGGTCGAGGCTGTGGTGTACCAGCCCGAGCTCCTGGAGGGCCATCGCCTGCGTGCGCCGGTCACCCGCCCGGCGACTGATGGTCAGCGCCTGCTCCAGGTCGGTGGCGGCCTCGGTGGGCCTGCCCTGCTTGTGGTGGACCCTGCCGAGGGTGTGCAGGACCCATGCGCGGCCGTGGTCATCGCCGAGCTCCTCATACAGCTCCCCTGCGTGCCTGAGCTGGCCGACCGCCTCGTCCAAGCGCCCGCAATACTCATGTACGTGGCCGACCTTGAGCAAGGCGTAGGCCGCGCCCCGGCGGTCGCCGACCTCCCGATGGATCATCTGCGCCCGCTCGGCCAGGGCCATGGCCTCCCCGAAGCGCATCTGATCGACGGCCACCCAGGCCAGGGCGGCGAGCATCCAGGCTTCACCGCGGCGGGCCCCGGCCCGGCGGGCCCCGATCAGAGCCAGATCGCAGGCACCCCGGTAGTCATCGCGACAGCCGCGGAGCCAGAAGAACCCGGTGACTGCTCCCGCCAACCGCCATGCCAGCCCAGCCAGCCGGTTGGCCGCCCCCGCAGGCACGGCCGCCGGATCGGAGGTGCTGGCCTGCCCGATCGCGCTCAGTAGCGCCGCCTGCTCGGCTTCCATCCAGGCCACCGGGTCGCCGAGCAGCTCGTCGGCCAGCGCCTGCTCTGGCCGCCATCCCGCGGTTGCGCTGCCATCGCCGACCAGGGAGCCGACCGGGAGCCGCTTGTCAGCCTCCCCAGCCAGGGCGAGCCAGCCCCCCAGCGCCCGCTCCAGCGCCGCCTGTCGCTGCGCGACCGGCTCCTCGGCGTGGACGCACTCGCGGGCGAACAGGCGGACCAGGTCATGCAGCCGGTACCGCGGCCGGCCGGTCACATCCCATAGGGCCACGTCCAGCAGTTGCGCGTCGACCAGCTTCTCCAGCATCGCCTCCGCCTCGGGAGCTGGCCGGTCCAGCAGCGCCCCGGCGACCCAGGAGGCCACATCGGGCGCATCCAGCAGCCCCAGTCGGCGGAACAGGCGCCGCTGCCCGTCGGCCAGCCCCCGGTAGCTCACCGACAAGCTGGCCCGCACCTCCAAGTCGCCATGCGCCAGCGCATCCAGCCGGCCGCGCTCGTCGGCCAGCAGATCCGCCAGCCGGCCGAGCGACCAGTGAGGGCGAGCCGCCAGCCGCGCCCCCGCGATCCGCACCGCCAGCGGCAGCCCACCGCCTGCC
>Ga0137380_10000608_pt1 | contig 26670 bp, 26 predicted proteins | sample SagtaG_17_FD_104809 | JGI IMG/M metagenome (GOLD analysis project Ga0137380, IMG submission 104809) | Vadose zone soil microbial communities from Sagehorn Ranch, Mendocino, California, USA - Sage2_L_100_16 metaG | ecosystem: Environmental > Terrestrial > Soil > Vadose zone | place: USA...
CAGGATGTTGACGTGCGGAAGGGCGGCTCGTGGCCGCGTTAGTGTGCGAGCACATCCAGTCTGAACCCCCGGCAGACTTTGGTACTCCCCGGCGACCTTCGCTGACTCGTCGATACCGTACGTACCCGCCACACCCTGTGGTACGCGCCCGGCGCCCGTCCGGCCCGCTAGCGGGCCTCCACCCGGCTGCCAGGAGGGATGCGTGGTGCCCGCGCCGCTGGCGGGGAACCGTGGCCGAGCATATGCTTTTCGGGTCGCCAGCCGGGAAGGGAGCGGGTCGCCATCGCCAGGATTGTGATTGTCGGGGCTGGGGTCGTGGGCCTTGGTGCTGCTCTCCTGCTGTGCGGGGATGGCCACGAGGTGACGGTCCTGGAACGAGACGCCGAGGCGCCGCCGGCCGGGGCTGAGGAGATCTGGGGCACCTGGCAGCGTAAAGGGGTCAACCAGTTCCGGCTTCCGCACTTCTTCCTGGCCCGCTATCGCGGCGTCCTGGACTCCGAACTGCCTGAGGTGAAGAAGGGACTGGCCGCTGCGGGAGCCGTTTGCCTCAACCCTGTCCTCAATGCCCCAGAGGCGATCACGGGCTCTGCCCGCGAGGAGGATGGCGCATTCGAGTGCATCTCCGGCCGGCGGTGCGTGGTGGAGGCAGCCGTTGCGTCGGTGGCCGGCCGTGCCCCGCATCTGGAGATCAGGAGAGGCACTGCCGTCGCGGGGCTCGTCACCGGGCCCTCCGCTCACGACGGCGTGCCGCACGTTGCCGGGGTTCGCCTGGCCACGGGTGAGGAGATAACCGCCGACCTGGTCGTGGACATGACCGGCCGCCGCTCACCGCTGCCCCGGTGGCTCGAGGCGATCGGGGCCAGGGCGCCCCGCGATGAACTCGATGACTGCGGCTTCATCTACTACGGCCGGCACTTCCGCTCTGCCGACGGCAGCATTCCCCCGGCGCTGGGGGGCTTCCTCATGCACCTTGGCACCATCTCGGCCCTGACGCTGCCGGCCGACAACGGCACGTGGAGCGTCACCCTGGTGACTAGCGCCAAGGACAAGGCTCTGCGTGTCCTGCGCGACGCGGCGATCTGGGAGAAGGCTGTCCGGTCCTTGCCGCTGGTGGCGCACTGGCTGGATGGGAAGCCGCTCGATGACCGGGTAGTCGCGATGGCCGGTATCGAGGATCGGCACCGGAACCTCATGGTCGACGGTGTTCCCGTGGCTACCGGTGTGGTGGCCGCGGGCGATGCCTGGGCGTGCTCTAATCCGACGGTGGGCAAAGGTGCCTCGATCGGGATGCTGCAGGCCGTGCTCTTGCGCGACACGATCGCAGCGACCGGCGTCGACGATCCCTGGGAGTTCGCCTGCACTTTCCACCAGGCCACGGCCGAGATGGTCGAGCCCTGGTATCGAGACACGCTGGCGGCCGACCGTCACCGCCTGGCGGAGATCGATGCTCTCGTCGCAGGTGGCGAGTACCGCCCTCGCGATCCCGGCTGGGAGGTCAGCCAGGCCCTGGCCGCTGCCGCCTTCAAGGATCCCGACTGCCTGCGGGGCTTCGTCAGCGTCGCCATGGTGCTGAGCCGGGCCACTGACGTGGCGGCTCGCCCGGGCTTGCTGGACAAGGTCATCACTTTGGGCGCCGGGTGGCGTGACGAGCCGGTTCCGGCCCCGAGCCGTGGCGAGTTGCTGTCCATCGTCGCCGACGACTAGGGGCGGACTGGTGAGAGTTGAAACAGGCGAAGCGGGCATCGAGTACGAAGTGACCGGACAGGGCCGGCCGGTGATCTTGTTGCACGGGTTCCCCGACTCGGGGCGGCTATGGCGCAACCAGGTCCCGGTCCTGGCCGGCGCCGGGTTCCGGGTCATCGTCCCTGACCTGCGCGGCTACGGGCGCTCGGACAAGCCCGGGACCGCCGATTCGTACTCATTTCCCTCGCTGGTCGCAGACGTCATGGCCGTCCTGAGCGATGCCGGGGCGGAGCGGGCCCACGTCGTGGGCCACGACTGGGGAGCGGCGCTGGGATGGGTATTCGCGTCGCTGGTACCTGACCGGGTCGATCATCTCGCCGTGCTGTCGGTCGGCCACCCCTCGACGTTCCGGCGGACACTGGAACAGCACGAGAAGTCCTGGTACATGCTCTTGTTCCAGTTCGCCGGCGTCGCCGAGCATTGGCTCAGCGACAACAACTGGGCCAACTTCCGCTCCTGGGCCCGCCACCCTGACTCCGAGGCCGTCATCACCGAGCTGGAGGCTACGAATTCTCTGACGCCCGCTCTCAACTGGTACCGGGCCAATCTGCCTCCCGAGTCCTGGGTGGCGCCTCCCGTGGCGTTGCCGGCCGTGCGGGCGCCGACCATGGGGATATGGAGCAGCGGTGACATCGCCCTCACCGAAACACAGATGACCGATTCCGCCGAGAACGTGACGGGCCCCTGGCGCTACGAGCGGGTCGACGGCCCCGGCCACTGGATGCAGCTGGAGGCTCCCGGCATGATCAACCAGCTTCTGCTGGACTTCCTCCCCGGATAGGGGCTCACGACTCAGCGACCGGGCAATCTGGTCGGTCAGGCGGCTGGATTGGCCCGGATGCGGTCACGTACTTGTACGGCCACGCCTCGTCCTGCGCGCACAGGCTGAGCAAGCCGGCCGCCAGGACCGCCCGCGCCTTGCGCGACTCGCGGCCCGTGATCACGCGTAGCGCCGCCGGGTTGGTTCGTCACTTTGGCGGGAATCTGAGGGCGCCGTCCAGGCGGATGACCTCGCCGTTGAGATAGCGATGATGGCCGCCGGGTGCCTGTAGCCAGGCGGGGTCACCATCGAAGGTCACGCGTGGCGTTCAGGTCAGCCCGCCGGGGCCGAACATCGAATGCCGCCTCCGGACTGCCTGCAGCGCGCCGAGAGCGATCATGTCGGCGAACATCGCCGAGCCACCGTACGACACGAACGGCAGCGGAAGCCCTGTCACCGGCACGATGCCGATGGTCATGCCGATGTTGATGAACGACTGGACGGCGAACCAGACCGCGATTCCGCCGGCGAGTAGCATGCCGAACTCATCGTCCGCCTGGGCCGCGATCCGCAGTGCGCGGACGACGACGACGCCGAGTAGCGCGATGATCATGACCGCGCCAGCGAATCCGAGTTCCTCTCCCGCCACCGTGAAGATGAAGTCCGTGTGCTGTTCGGGCACGAAGTTCCCGGCAACCATCTGACCGTGGAACAGTCCCTGGCCGAACAGGCCGCCCGACCCTATCGCGATCTTCGCCTGCGCAGCGCTGTAGCCAGTGCCCCTGGTATCAGCCGAAGGGTTGATGAACGTGGCCAGCCGGTGCAGCTGATAGGGCTTCAGCAGGTGCAACTGCCAGACGGCGACTGCCGCCGCGCCTGCTGCCGCGCCGAGAGCTGCCAGCCAGCGCAGCCTGGTGCCCGCCAGAACGATCAGGCCGACCAGCAGGACCATCAGCAGGACCGTTACGCCGAGGGCAGGCTCCGCCGCGACCAGGGCGATGACCGGCGCGGCGCAGGCGAGCGCGGCCGCGATGTCACGAAGTCGCGGCCGGCGGTCTGCTGTCCGGATGTCACCGAGGAGCCTGGCCGTCATCAGTGCCAGGCCTAGCTTGGCGTACTCCGATGGCTCCAGCTGGAACCCGCCCGGCAGCGAGATCCACGCGTTCGCGCCGTTGACCGAGGTGCCGAGCGGGCTGAGCACTGCGACAAGGCCGAGCAACGCGGCGGCGTAGACCAGCGGCGAGTACGCCAGCAGCTGCCTGTAGTCAAGCAGGCCGACGGCCAGCATCAGGATCAGGCCGATCACCAGGTTGAGCAACTGCTTCTTCAGGTAGGTATGCGGGTCGGCGCCAGCCTGCAGGAGCGCGGTCTGGGTGGCCGACCAGACAAGGAGGATGCCGGTAACACTGAGCCCGAGTACCGCCGATACCAGCACCCAGTCGAAGCGCCGTAGTGGCGCAGCCCGTGCGAGGGCCCGGGCCAGCGGGCGGGCGCGCCGGGGCCAGGGGCCGCCACGGGGGCCACGGGGGCGGACAGGGGGAAGGCCGCCGACCGGAGGGAGCCCTCCGACACGCAGGCGGCTGGCGGCCGGCCCGGGCAGGCGGACCAGAGTTAGCCCGCCGGACCCGGCGCCTGACCCTTCCCGGGCGGGACCAGGTCGGCCGGGGTAGGCGCTCAACCTGTCCTCCTTGCGCCGTCGCCCGCGCGCACCTCGGCACGGGAGGCGGTCACACGCGGAAGAGCTGACGGCAGCCGCCCGCCCGGCAGCGCAGCCCGGTGACCCTCGAGACCGTAGATCCCATCCCAGATCTGGCGCACGGCGGGCGCCGACACGTCAGCGCCGTAGCCGGAAGCGGGGATCATCATGACCACGATGTACCTGGGGTGGCTGCACGGCGCGTACGACGCGAAGACTGAGGTCGCCTCCCTGCCCACAACCTGGGCCGTTCCGGTCTTCCCTGCAACGCACACCTTGCCCAGGGGAAATCCGCTGAACGCGGGCGCGCCGGTGCCCTGCGTCACCACGTCGGCCAGCGCGTGCCTGATGTATGCCAGGACTGATTTGGACACCGGCAGGTGGCCCACCACCGGCGGGGTGATCTTTCGCACCAGCCTTCCGTCCGGCCTAATCAGAGCCTCGCCGATCCGCGGGCTGTACAAGGTGCCGCCATTGGCGAGCGCCGCGTACGCCCGGGCGAGCTGCAGCGGGGTGACAGTCACATAGCCCTGGCCGATGGCGGCGTTCACCGCCTGCCCGGGTTCCCAGATGTTGCCGTAGCGGCAGTCCTGGTACTCGATCTGCTCGACGTAGGAGCCGTCCTGCTTGCCGTACTTGCACCAGAGCTTCTTGTGCTGCCGGTAGTAGTAGTACAGCCACGCTCGGGTTGGCACCGTGCCAGTTGCCTCTCCCGGCACGTCGATTCCCGTCGCCTGGCCGAATCCCCACGCCAGCTCCATCTTCTGCATCTCCTGCACCGGCGCGCCAGGGCTGGTGACCACATTCGCCTTCCGGTGGTCCCGCAGCCAGATGTCGTAGCCGAGCTCGTAGAAGACCGTGTCGCAGGAGGCGACGAGCGCCGTGTGCAGGCTCATCGCGCCGGAATTAACTGGATTGTCGTTATAGAACGTCCGGCCGCCGATGCGCATGGAGCCAGGACAGCTGTACGGCCCAGCCAGGCTGTAGCCTGCCTGCACCGCGGCCGCGGTGGAGGTTACCTTCCAGGTTGATCCGGGCGCGTACTCGCCCTGGGTCGCACGGTCCAGGATCGGCTCACCGCCCGCCGTGCCGAAGAGTTTCCTGTACTGCCGCTCTGAGATACCCCTCGTCCAGACAGTCGGGTCGTACGACGGGTAGCTGGCCATCGCGACAACGCGGCCGGCGGTGGTCATCACTACGGCCGCGCCGGTGGTCGCGCCGAGATTGCCTTCTGTATGCGCCTTGCGGATGGCGTACTCAAGCGCGCGCTCGGTGTCCGCCTGGACCTGCGCGTTGATGCTGGTCACAAGGTCGTTCCCGGGCACAGGGCGGGTCTGGCTGATCGTTCCGGTCACGTCACCCGCGGCATTCACGGACAGCTGCTGAGTCCCAGGAACGCCGCGAAGTTCGGCGTCGTACTTCGCTTCCAGCCCGGACCGGCCCACAAGGTCAACGCCGGCGAATCCGGTCAGCGGAAGGTGCCGCTTCCGCACCTCTTGCGCGGTAATGGGCTGCAGGTAACCGAGTGACTGCGCGGCGCTGGCGCCCCTGGGAAAGTCGATGACCGGCTGCACATGCGCAGTCACCCCTGGAAACAGTCGCTGACTTTCCATGATTTGCACGCCGACCCGTTCGGATACGTCCTCGGCCACCGGAATCGGCTGATAGGGCGATCCCGCCCAGCAGGGCTGCGAAACCCCGGCGGTGCACAGCCTGACCCGCTCGCGCAGCAGCCGGTCACGGACGCTCAGCAGCGCGGCCAGCCGCCGCAGTTCGGCCGCGCCGCCGTCGCTCTGCTGGGACAACGCCATCATGTTCACCGCGACCACCAGCGACGAGCGGTTGGCCACCAGGGCGCGGCCGGTGTCGTCGAGGATCTGCCCGCGAACCGGCGGTACCACGACCGTCCTCGTCTGATCCTGGCTGGCCAGGCTGGCATAGGCCGTGCCCTTCATGACCTGCAGATACCAGAGCCGGGCGGCAAGCACGACCAGCAGGGAGACGACGACCACGGACAGCCCCGCCAAGCGCCACCGGGACGGGCGGGTCACCGCAGCCCTCCGGTGCCCCTGGCATGCGCGCGCCGGAGGCGCAAGCCGCGGGCGCGCGATGCGCCGAGCCGCAGCCGCACCGGCCTGGCAGCAAGACCTTGATGCGGACCGCTGCGCACTGCGCCGCCGCCATCCGGCCGTAGCCTTGGGCGGCGCATGTTGCGGCTGCCGCCCGGGCCAAAGGCTCGCGGGTGTGGGCCGCCGCGGGCGCCGCCCGGCCGGAAGCTTGCCGGTCTCTCGTCCCGGCTCAGGGCGCCGAGCCGCAGGCTAACCGGTCGCGCTGGCTTGGCGGCTGGCGCGGGCCCCAGCCCGCGCTCATCCCGGCCGGCGCCGCTTGGTGTGCGGGCTCCCGGCTGCCTCCTGGCCACCGAAACAAGGGCCAGGACGACCGGGCTGAGCACGGCATCATACAGCACGGCTACCGGCAGCACGTGGCGCACCGCGGGCAAGGTGACGCCGGGATCGCTGACGATCATGCCGATGGTCGCCTGCAGCGTCTCTCCGATCACGGCTCCGACCACTCCAGCGGCCAGCAGCCGGGGAGGAGCAGAGCGGCCCAGCCAGCCGCTTAGCCGGCCGCAGCCGTAACCCGCCAGGCAGAGCACGAGCGCGGACTCGCCAAGCAGGTGGCTGGCAGGCGGCGTGAGATCCAGGCCGAGCCCGGCGAAGAATCCGGCCAACATGCCCGCGGCCGGACCCTGCGTCAGTCCGAGCGCCACGACGACCAGCAGTGCGATGTCCGGCAAGCTGCCGCCAGGCAGCGGCAGCCTGTCCACCAATGTGAGCTGCAGCGCCACCGCGAGGACTACTAGCACCCCATTGACCGCAGCACGCCGCATGTCAGCCTCCCGCGCTTCGGCCCGGCGGGTTCGACGGGCTGGCGGGCGGCCTGGCCGGCGTGCCTAGCGCGGGCCGCGGTGGCAGCACCGAGTCCCGTGGGTCGCGGCGCGTCGGGGCCACCACCACGCCGACCACACCGAGCGCGGTGAAATCGACGAACGGGCGCACCATGGCGATCCTGGTCAGCGCGCCTGCGCCGTTCTCAACCCGGGTGACGACTCCGACCGGGACACCGGGGACGTAAGGCCTGTCGCCGACCGAAGCGGACGTGACCAGCCGCTGCCCCGCTGCCAGTACTCTGCTTGCGCCGAGGACGTGCAGCCGCAGCAGGTCAGGATCGGCGAGGCTCTTGCCAACGCCCGTGACCCAGCCAAGCTGACCGCTGCCGGCGAGCCGGACGCCAGCCACCGCCGTCGGGTCAGTTGCCAGCAGGACGGTGCAGACCCGCGGACTCACCCCGGTGACCGTTCCGACGAGTCCCGCGCTGTTCAGCACAGTCTCCGCTGGCCTGACGCCGTCGCTGCTGCCGATGTCGAGCGCTATTGTCTGCTCATATCCCTGGCCAACCGCGATCACGTTCGCGGCGACGATCCGATAGCCGCCCCGGCCCGAGGTCTGCAGCAGCTTGGCTAGCTGCGCGTACTCAGCCCTGCTCAGCTGCTCATCGTGCAGTCGGGCACGGAGCCTGATCAGCTGACGCTCCAGCCCATGCACCCGCGCGCTTGACCCAGCCGCCGAAGCGCCGGGGTCGAAGAATCCGGCGACCGGCCCGGCTACCGAACCAATCGCGCGTTCCGCCGTGCCGAACACCGCACCACCTGCGGCGCGCAGCGGTGACGACCCGCCCAGGTAGTCGATGGCCATCAACGCCAGCGCGGCAGCGAGCAGCATGCCGAGGACGACGCGCGTCCGCCTGGTGTCGCGCACTTCAACTCCTCGTCCTGCCGCCGACGCGGCTGCCGAATGGTCAGCGCCTGGATTGGGCCAGCAGGACCTGGCTGAGGGTGTCGAAATCCTCCACGCACTTGCCAGCCCCGAGCACGACCGAATCCAGGGGATTGTCGGCCAGGTGGATAGGCATGCCGGTCTCCTCGCGGAGCCGCTCGTCCATCCCGCGCAGCAGGGCGCCGCCGCCGGCCAGGACGATCCCGCGGTCCATGACGTCACCTGCGAGTTCGGGCGGGCACTTGTCCAGCGTGGCCTTGACCGTGTCGATGATCACGCTGAGTGGCTCCTCGATCGCGCGACGGATCTCCTCACCGGATATCACGATGGTTTTCGGAAGGCCGGTGACAAGGTCCCTGCCGCGGATTTCGGCACGCGGTTCTTCCGCCGGGCGAAACGCTGAACCGATCGAAATCTTGATCTCCTCGGCCGTCCGTTCGCCCAGCATGAGCGAGTACTCCTTCTTGACGAAAGTGATGATGGCCTGGTCGAGTTCGTCACCGCCCACCCGGATTGACTGCGAGGTCACTATGCCGCCGAGCGAGATCACCGCGACCTCGGTGGTGCCGCCACCGATGTCCACGACCATGTTGCCGGTGGGCTCGTTGACGGGCAGTCCGGCACCGATCGCCGCGGCCATCGGCTCCTCGAAGACGTAGACGCGGCGCGCGCCAGCCTGGTATCCGGCCTCCTTGACCGCGCTCTGCTCCACCCCAGTGATCCCGCTGGGCACGGCCACGACGATCCGCGGTTTGGCCAGGTGCCTGCGCTTGTGCACCTTCTGGATGAAGTACCTCAGCATCCGCTCGGTGACATCGAAATCGGCGATGACCCCGTCCTTGAGCGGCCGGATGGCAACGATGTGCCCTGGCGTCCTGCCGATCATGCGCTTGGCATCGACTCCCACCGCCAAGACCTGGCCAGTGGTGGTATTCAGCGCCACCACTGAGGGCTCGTTCAGCACGATCCCCCGTCCGCGGACATATATCAGCGTGTTCGCGGTGCCAAGGTCAACGGCCATGTCGCGGCCCAAGAACGCCAGCACGTTACTCATCAGGAACGGCCTTCCCGGCGTAGTCTGCTGGGTTGTCCGCGGTACTTGTGTGGATCAGCGACGGTGTACCCCGGACGCTGTCATATGTTCCTTCATCGGCCGGAGCCACGCCACCTAAACGAGGCAGGCCAAAAGATCTTGATATCTTGCGCGGCCGAGCCGCTGGGCCGCGGCCCGTACCGGTACCGGCCGTCAGGATGAGATCTTGCCGTGGAGGCCGAGGGTCAGCGTGATCGGCTGTGCCGTGCCGTGCCGCACCGGGTTCTTGCCGTCCACGGTCAGGTTGACACCGCTCGGGTTACCCAGTCTCATGTCCACGGCATGCCCGAACGTCCATCTCTTCGACGCGCCAGCAACGACGTAGGACTGGAACAACTCCGCGCCGTCAGGTGTGGTGAACTCAACCCAGCAGTCCTCGATGGCCGCAAGCTGGATGACGACTTCATGGGCGTAGGGATCCGGAGCCGGCCTGCCGTGGCGGGGGTGGTTGAGGGCCCGGTGAAGCCCGGCCGTGGCGCCGCCGGCGCCGCCCGTCGCGTGGCGCGCCGATACGAAGTGGTAAGCGGCGAAGCCGAGCACGATCACCAGGGCCAGCCCCAGCACGGCGGACCAGTTCAGTCGGCGCCGTTCCCGCAACCTGGCCTGGATGTCCGGTCGGAAGATCGGCGCCGCCTCCGCTTGCGGCGGCGGGCGGGCCGCGTCGTACTCCCGGAGTAACGGCCCGGCATCAGCCCCCACGACCCGGGCGACAGCGCGGATGTGCCCCCGAACGTAGAAGTCGCCACCGCACCCGGCGTAGTCGTCACGCTCGATGCCGCGGATTATCGTTTCCCTGATGCAGGTCTGCTGGCTGACCTGGGTCACGGTGAGACCGGCCAGGCGGCGTGCATCCGCCAGGTCTCCGCCGATGCTCACGGTACGCCTCCATTGCCGTCTGGCACTGCGCGCCGCACCGGGCGCGGGTGCCGCTAGTCATGATGCCATCATCGCCGCCAGCGAGTTGCACGTCACTTGATGGGGGGTCCAATCTCCATGCTGCTCGGTTGAACCCAGCGGCTCGGCCAGGAACGCGCAAGACGGGAAGAGTTCGTTCTCGTCCAGGTGCGCAGATAGCGGCTCGTCTGATTCACTCGGGCGCGAGCGGGCGTCAGTGGATGCCAGAGTCTGGAGGGGACACGGCTGAGCAGGTTGACCGGTTGGTCGTCCCGGTCGGCCGCCGGAAGATCACCTCTCGGGCCGACCTCGGGCAAGTAGCGTTCGACCTATTCGACCAGCAAAGGTTCGAGCGGACGACGATCGACGACATCGCCAGCGCCGCAGGAATCGGCCGCCGCACCTTCTTCCGGTACTTCCCGTCCAAGAACGACGTGCCATGCTTGCTAGCTGGCGCCGGACCATTCAGCGCACAGGGAGCGGTGTTCGCCCGCCTGTTTCTGCTGCTCCCTGGAATCGGCTGGCTATCGGCCAGAGTGGCGCGGCGCTCCGCTGGTCAGCCGGGGCAGCCAACCGGCGCCCTCGTCAGGTTGACGCCGTACGTGACGGTAGTCGTGGCCCCGTTCCTTCCGCTGGCAGCCGGCCTTTACCTGGCGACCACCACCGCGTGGACCCTGGCCGAGAGAACGATACTGCACCGGGCCAGGGTCGCCGACTGATTGTCGCCGACTGATACGGCTGTCACATTGAGGGATCAACGGGCCGGTCAGGCCGGGCGCGCGCCGGTGAACAGGTCACCGATGGTGGTCGTCAGGATGCTGACCGCGCGGTGCTCGTCGATCCGGCCGGCCCGGACCTCGGCGGCACACGCGTGGATGAGGGCGATGCAGCTCGTGATCAGCCACGTGGCTGGCAGGTCGGCACGGAAGGATCCGTCGGCCTGGCCGCGTTCGAGCAGCGCCCCGATGGCCTGATGGGCCGCGTGGTGGGTCCTGGCCACCGCGTCCGGGCCCAGCTGCTCGGCGACTGCCTGGGCCATCGCGCCATAGCGGGCCAGGTGCCGCCAGGCCGCGGCGAGCATGCGTTCCAGCGCCTGGGCCGGCGGGCCCGTGTCCAGGCGGGCGTCCTGCAGCGCGGTCATGGTCTGCCGGACGGCGCGTTCGACGGCCGCTTCGAGTAGCGCCTCCCAGGTAGGGAAGTGCGCGTACACCGTGACGCGGGACACGTCAGCCTGCGCGGCGACCGCCGAGATGTTTGCCTGGCCGCGCTGCACAAGCAGTTGCTCGACCGCGTCGAGAATCCCGGTCACGTTCTTCTCGGCGGTCGCCCGCTGGTGCTCGGTGGTTCGCTGACCGGCCATGTCAGTGCATCGCCACCTTGACACCCGGCGTTGGCCTGACGGCGGGGACCGCCAGCGCGGCGGCGAGCGCGAGCCCGGCCGCGGCCACCGCCATGACCGTGAAGCCGTGCCGGTAGCCGGCCGCGAACCCGTCGGCCGCGAACCCGCCGCCCGCCGACGCCTGCGCGGTGGCGACGGCGGAGAACACGGCGACGCCGAGGGCGGCGCCGATCTCATGGGCAGTGGTCATCAGGCCCGAGGCTATACCGGACCGGGCGGCGGGGATGTCACTCATCGCAGCCACCGAGGCGGCGGGGAAGACCAGGCCGGTTCCGGCCCCGATCACCAGCAGGCCGGGCAGCAGCCCGGTGGCGTACCCGGCACCGGCAGGCAGGGCGGACAGTAGCAGCGCCCCGGCGCTCATCAGCGCCAGCCCGGCAACGGCCAGCACGCGCGACCCGGCCCGCGGCAGCAGGCGCGATGTCAGGTGCGAGCCCAGGCCGATCACCCCGACCAGGGGGAGGAACTCCAGTCCTGCCCACAGTGCCGAAGCGCCCGCGACATCCTGCAGGTACAGCGTGTTGAGAAAGAACGTGCCGACCAGGATCCCGGTAGCGCCGAACATCACCAGGCCGCCGGCCACCAGGGACCGGTTACGCCAGGTCCGCGGGGGCAGCAGCGGGCGCCTCGCCGAGTACTCCGCCGCGGCGAAACCCGCGAGGAGCCCGCACGATACCGCCAGCAGGGCCAGCGTGCGCGCCGAGGCCCAGCCGTGCGCTGACGTGCCCGCCAGCGCGTACACCGCCGTGACCAGGCCCGCCACCGCCAGCACCGCTCCCGGCAGGTCAAGTTCGCGGCGGATCCTGGCGCGCGTCCCGGACGGCGGCACCAGGCGCAGGGCGAGGAGGCCGGCTACCGCGCCGACCGGCACATTCACCAGGAACACCGAACGCCAGCCAAGCCAAGTGGTCAGCGCGCCCCCGGCCAGCACGCCGGCCGCGGCCCCGCCGCCGCCGATCGCACCCCAGGCGCTGAGCGCGGCGGCGCGCTGCCTGCCCGAGTACGTGGCCGTGATGATCGACAAGGCCGCTGGCGTAAGCAGCGCCGCGCCAAGGCCCTGCCCAGCGCGCGCGACGATCAGGGTTCCCGCGGACGTGGCCAGGCCACTGGCCAGCGACGCGGCGGTGAACACGGTCAGTCCCGCTAGGAACACGCGGCGGCGGCCCGCGACGTCGGCCGCCCGCCCGCCGAGCAGCACCAAGCCCCCGCTGAACAGCACGTACGCGGTCACCACCCACGGCAGGCCGCCCGCGGTGACATGCAGCGCCCGGCCGATCGAGGGGAGCGCGACGTTCACCACGGTGGCATCGAGGATCACCATGAACTCGGCGGCGCTGAGCAGGACGAGCACGGACCACGGTCGGCGTTGCCAGACGGGTCCGGCATGCCGCGCCGGACTGCTCTCGGTTGCCAAGGCTGGCTGGGGCTCAGTCACTTCGGTCCTCCGGCACTAGTGGTTTACAGTTGTGTCAACCGCCAGTTTGCAATGCATTTACAGTTCTGTCAACCCGTTATGTCGGGGAGTTGCATGGAGCTGAGGCCGGAGAGGCTGCCGGCCGGCCTCGGCCCGGCGGAAAGATGGGGAAGCTGCCCCATGCGCCGCTGCCGCGGCACGCCATGCTCAGAGGGTGCGAGAGGTCACGGCGAGCCCGCGGGAGAGCCCGCTGCCAGCTGTGACGGTAAGGAGTCTGAGATGGCGAAGTTCATGGACGTGCATAGCGGGTTCGTCGGCGTGACCGAGGCTCAGCTGCGCGCGGCGCACGAGCACGACCTGGCGATCGAGGCGGCGGAGGGAGTGCACTTCGAGCGAGCGTGGCTGGACCCGGACTCGGGGAAAGTGTTCTGCCTGTCGTCTGGCCCCCCCAAGGATGCCGTGCTCCGGGTACACGACAAGGCAGGTCACCCCGCCGACGAGATCTACGAGCTGAACGTCGAGATCGCTTAGATGGCCACCGTAGGTGAGCGCTTCGCGCACGCTCTCGCCGCCATGGACAGCGCCGCGCTCGGCGCACTGCTGGCCGACAGCATCGACTTCCAGGCCCTGACGCCTGGGCGCCACTGGCAGGCCACGAGCCCAGGCCAGGTGGTCGAAGGGATCATCTTCGGGCCGTGGTTCGGCGCCGGCGCCGATATCAAGGACCTGTGCTCGGTGGCCGCCGGCCAGGTGTCGGACCGCGAGCACGTCGCCTACCGGCTGCGCGTGGACCGGTCCGGCGGCAGCTACCTGGTCGAGCAGCAGGCCTACTACAGCACGGACGGCACGCGCATCACCTGGATGCGGGTCCTGTGCTCTGGCTACCGGGCAATCACGGAAGGATCCCTGGCGGCAGGCTGACGGGCCACGCCACGACGGCGACGGAGGTCCGCGCTACCGCATGTCCGAGCCGGAGAAGTCGCCGATCAGCCGTGGTTGGCGGCGAACAGGCTGGCCAGAGCCCGGTTAGCGGTCCCCGTCTTGGCGTAGATGTGCTCGACGTGATGGCCGGCCGTCTTGCGCGAGATCACGAGATGCTCGGCGATTTCCTTGTTCGACAGGCCGCGGGCGAGCAACCGGAGGACCTCAACCTCGCGGCCGGTCAGGCCGACCGGGGGCGCCTGCCGGCGGGCGGCGCAGTGACCGGCGGCGCTCAGCACGGCGGACACCGCGTCGCCGTCCAGCCGGCCAGCCCGGGCCTCGGCGCGCAACCGGCCAGCCGCCTCGTCGGCCATGCAGGCTGGCCGGTGGAGCCGCGGCTCGGTCCGCGAGTGGTAGAAGTCGGCGGCCGCCAGCACCCGCCCCTCCGGGCTGACGGCACCACCGGACAGACCCCGCGGGTAGCCAGACCCGTCGAGCCGCTCATGGTGCTGGACGGCGATCGCCGCTAGCGGCGCGAGTGCGGGCGAGCACGCCAGCATGCGCTCGGTGAGGTACGGATGCAGGCGCACCCTTTCGGTCTCGGCGTGGCTGAGGTCGCCCTGCTTATCCCAGATCACGTTCGATACGCCAAGACGGCCGAGGTCATGCACCAGCCCGGCCCTGCGGACCAGTTTCCCGGCCTGGCCGTTCAGCCCGAAGATCTCCGCGGCCTTCCCGGCAAGGTCGGCGACGCCTCGCGAGTGTCCGATCGTGTAGGGCGACTTGACGTCGGTGAAGTCGGCGATCGCTTCCAGCGCGGCCTCGAACTCCGCGTCCGGCAGCGGCGCCCGCAGGGCTGGCTCCGCTCCGATGACGGCATCCCAGCTGCTTGCCTGGTCGAGGCCTGCGAACAGCGACTCAGCGTCGGCCGCGAAGACGTCCACGACGTGCGGGTCGAACTGCGTCCCGCTGCGTTGCCTGGCCACCGCGACCGCGGCCTGGATGCCGCCAGCGTGATAGAAGACCTCGACCACGTCGGCCAGCGCGACCAGCCGCGAGGTGAGGAGGATTTCCTTACCCTTTGCCCCTTTCGGGACACCCTTGCCGTCCCAGCGCTCGAAGGTCTGCTCAACGCTGTCGCGTACGCGCTTGGCCAGGCCCAGCCGGGCCGCCAGGTCATCGGCCGCAAGCCATTGGTTCTCCAGCATCGCCTCGGCCGCCTGGCGGCCATCGACCATGAAACCGACCCCGAGCCTGGCCCGCTCCACGGCCGGCCGGCGCCGAGATGGCGGAGCATGAACAGCGGCCCGGCGGCGGCGGACGCGAAGTCGACGTGGCGGAAGTCGGCCTTGAGCGCCAGGTCGTCGCCGAACCATTTCGCTTGCTCGTAGGCGTCGACGTGACAGCCCACCCAGGCGAGCAGGGCCGCGTAGTACACCACCTCACGGTCGGCCTCGTCCAGGCCCAGGCGCTGGGCCAGCCGCAGGCAGATCAGGCACTGGCGCAGCACGTGCTCCATCGGCTGGCCCATGCCCAGGTCCGTGGCCAGTGACAGGACAGCGAGCAGTTCGGCGAGACCCACGCTCGAACCTGCCAGGGGCTCCACCATGACAGCCAATATAAGCAGGCGGTCGGCCTGGAGCGTGGCAGCCTGGGTGCGTCGTCGACTCCCGTGGCGGCGCCGAGCCACCGCCTGAGCGAGAGGGGATGCCGTGCGGACGCTTCCGGTCGGCCTTGGCGAGCCGACGGTAGTGGAGGCAGTGGCCCAGGAGTGGGGGCTGCCAGTCGGCCGGCTGCGCTACGTCGCGCTCGGCGGTGGCAGCTATCACTGGCTCGCCGATACCCCGGACGGCAGGAAGTTCTTCCTGACGGTGGACGACCTGGAGGACAAGCCGTGGCTCGGCGCGGACCCCGGGTCGGCATTCGGCGGCCTGCGCGCCGCCTTCGGCACCGCGCTGGCCCTGCGCGAGCGGGCAGGGTTGCCGTTCGTCGTCGCTCCCGTCCCGTCACTCGGCGGCGAAGCCGTGAGCCGTCTCACGCCGCGCTACAGCCTGGCCGTGTTCCCGTTCGTCGCCGGCCAGGCCGGGCAGTGGGGCCGTGACCTCACCCAGCCGGACCGGGACGTGCTGGCAGGACTCCTCGCCGAGCTTCACCTGGCCACGCCGAAGGTGGCGGCGCTGGCTCCGCACCGCGGCATGGAGCTGCACGAGCGAGCAGCCCTGGAAACGGCGCTCGCCGAGCTGGGCGGGCCGTGGTCCGGCGGCCCGTTTGCCGAGCCCGCGCGCCGCGAGCTTGCCGCGAAGGCCGACGTGGTCGTCGGCTGGCTGGCCTCGTTCGACAGCCTCGCGGCGCACGTGACCGACAGCAGGCCGGGCCTCGTCGTCACTCACGGTGAGCCGCACCCAGGCAACATCATCCGCGCCGGGAGCCGTCTCTCGCTGATCGACTGGGACACCGTTGCCCTGGCCCCGCCGGAGCGCGACCTGTGGATGCTGGACGACGGATCGCCGGGCGCGCTGGCCCGCCACAGCGAGGCGACGGGCCGGGCAGTTGACGCAAAGTCGATCAGTTTCTACCGGCTGGCCTGGACCCTCGCCGACATCGCCGCCTTCACCGGCGTTCTGCGCGCGGCGCACCAGCGCGACCACGACACCGAGCACGCGTGGACGGCACTGAAGATGTCGCTCGAACCGGATCCTCCGGCTCGCACCAGGCCGTTTCATCACCTGCCTGGCTAGGGGTGTTTCGTGGCTCCTGACGGCGCCGGCCGGCGATGAGCAGCAGGGCGAGCGCGAACGCGGGCAGCAGGGCGAGGCCGGTGAGCAGCAGCGTCGCGTCGGTGGTCGGCAGGCCAGCCAGGTGGGTGGCGTGGAAGGCGAGGTGGGACACGGAGTACACGAGATACCCGGCCAGCGCGGCCTGGACCAGGCTGCGCTCCATCCGCAGCGCGGCGGCGGAAGGACCACGGCCAGCGCCATGCTTAGGCCGCCGACGTCGGTCATGAGGTGCTCGTTGAACGGGGTTCGGCGGCCACGGTGGGGAAGTGGTAAAACGCCAGGGGCGCGAAGTACTGCCAGGCGCCGGTGCCGGCCTGGATGACGGCCCGCAGCACCCGGCCCGCCCGCAGCCAGGCTCGGCCAGGCCCAGTCACCGCTGTCCTCCGGTGCAGGGCCGGGTGGACCACGTCCTCGGCGTCGCGGCCGAGCCGAGCAGCCGGCAAGCGAGGCCAAAGAGCCGGGCGCGCTGCGCCTCGAACTCGCCTGCCTGGCCGGCCGTCATGCCGTCAAGCCTGCCACGGCCCCTTTCCCCCACCCTTACACCGTCGCTTCAGCGACCCTCGGTCAAGCCCATCTACGTTCTATGTGCTGATTCTTTCCACGTCGGTGTCTGAGCCGGTTGCCGGCACCACCCAGACGCCGCCTTCGTTATCCACCGTCATCGCATTGGCGTCAGTCGGGCATTGGCCTGACGGGGCTGGCTGCGGCGAATCATCGTCTACAACGTCCGGCTTACATGTCTGCGTCGGAAGCGCAAGCGTGACAGATGCTGCCGTGGCGGACGCGGTCGAGGCGTTACTGGGAAATTCGACCACGGCGGAGCGGGCAATAGCAGCCAGGTTGCCATTCGGCATGACGCTGATCGCCGGGCCGCTCTGTGGCGGGTTAAACGGAACCGATGGCAATACGATCGGTGTTGCCGCGCCGGCGGTGCTCACCATATCCGGAAGGTCCGCGCCCAGGATAAAGCCGCTCGTGCCATAGCTGCTGATGGAGGACGAATCGGCTACCGGGACCACCGTAGGCGAGCCGGCGCCTTCCTGCCCGATTATCAGCGCAGTATTCTGCAGATGGGTCTTGTAATTGGCCATGCCGATCCCGAGAGATCCGTCAGGAGCGTATGCCACCGAGACCGGCCCATCACTGGACGCGGGCATGGCGACCTGGGTGAACGTGCCGGCATTCTGGTCGAACAGTTCGACGCTGCTCGAGTGGCTCATCGCGATCGCCACCTGGCCGCCATCCGGGGCAACGGCGATCCCTTGCACGAGATGCTGACCTTTGAGGTTCGCAGGCAGGTAGCTCTCGGCGGCGGGATTATCCGCAGGCGCCGGGATCTTCCAGGTCTGAACCGCTCCGGAGTTCGAGTCAAGCCTGAGCAGGGTTGAGTTTATGCCGAGACACGCAACTCCGGCTGAGGTGACCGCGAAACCGGAGATCACCTGGGACTGATACGCCGCGCCGCTAAGCACCGGCCAGGAGGCCAGAGTTCCCTGGCCGGCGACATGGAACACCGACACATCCGACGTGGTGGAATCCCAGAACCAGACGCCGCTTCCGCCTGGGTCGCCGGCCAGGCTCATGATCGGACCGTAGCCCTCGGGCAGAGTCGCCGAGGCTTGCGCCGAAGCCTGGATGACGGTACCGGCACGGTGGCCTCGGCCGGAGCGGACGTGCCCGCAACCCGCCGCGGCAAAGACAAGCAAGAGAACTGAGAACACGCCAGCTATTCTTCGGACGCGCATTCAGCCACCTCCATGAAAGCCCGTGTCGGCATCGCCTATCAGCCAACGGCGGTGTCACCGGGGGGCCGCTTGCCGGGCCATTAGTTTGGAATGAAGCTGGCCAGTTGGATAGTTCGGTCAGCCAGTAGTTCGGTGACCCAAGACTAGCCGCGGCCGGGGTTTCACGGTCTCTGGTGGTGTCCTTCCTGATCTTGGGCGGGTTGCCGCTGGTCAGCCGGGTGCGAGGGCGTGGAGCCGGCTGATCGCAGCAGTGATCTGGGTGGCCCAGGGCCATCGAGCGGGCAGGCGGAGCCGCGGGCGAGGCGCCCGGCGACGGAGAGCAGGCCGCAGGCGGATGCGCTTGGTTTCCCAGCGGCGGCCGGGGCGTCCAGTGCGAGCATCGCGGTCCACACAGGAGCTCGCAGGCCATGGTGAGACCTGGTTCTGGGCGTATCCGTTCCGGGGCGGGTAGCGCAGGCTGATGCCGCTGGCCTGGCTGCGGCTGCTCGCCCTCGACGGCGCCCTGGCCGCGCCGAGCCCAAGACCTGCGCTGCCGGATCCTGCACGCCGCCGCCCGGATCACCCGCGGCGCCCGCAGACAGCAGAAATCGTGCGTCCTCACCGTTCACGAGATCGGATTCCAGCAGCCGCCGAACGCCTCGACCAAAGGCCACGCTGACGTGCTGCACGAGAACTTGCGCAGGGAACTGCGAAGCCTCGGCAGCGACCTGGGCGACGATCCGAACCGGCCGCTGGAGTCGGCAGGCGCCGTGTACGTCATGAGCGCCAAGCCGGGCAGCAGGGATCACGAGTGGGGGCTCAAGCGGCTCGGCACGCGGAACGCCGGGGGCATCGACGTGACCGGCATGCCCCTGACCCGCGGGGACGAGCCCGTCGCTCATGTCGCGCTTGTCGACAGCTCGCTGGAGATCTATCGTCCTGGCGCTGCATCAGGGGGCGGCACCCTCGGCGAGGCCGGCCTGATGCTCGGTCACTACGCATCGCTGACGGGCACGCTGAGGCTGGTGATGGGGGATGCCTGGCGGCCGGCCCTGCACGAGCACGCGGGCCAGCCGTCGACGGCCTCCTCCCCCCGCTTCGGCCCCGACGTGACGTCCAGTCGCCTGACCGGCATCACCTCGCGAGACTTCTGCACCGGGCGCCGACGAGCGGCGGAGTGCTCGGGGTCGTCAGGACCATTGAGGACGACGTCGTGGCCTACGTGTGCCGCAACAACCTCCGCGAAAGCATCAGGGAATTCCTCACCGAGGCCCTGCGACGGCTGCCGGGCAGGCCTGACGTCTCGGGCGTCGTCGTCAACGCGCACAGCCAGGGCGTCGCCAGCTTCGACGTCCTGCGTGTCTGTCCGCAGGAATCGCTGGGCAAAGTGCGCGCGTTCGTGACGGCCGGAAGTCCGCTGCGCAAGTACTTAGACCTCTTCTCGTGGGGAAACGACGCAGGCAGCATTCAAGGCATCGAATGGCTGAACTTCTGGGACGAGAACTACCCGGTCGCGGATCCCCTGAGCCCCCCGGCGACCTGGCACTTCGGCGATATCGCTGGCGGCACGCCAGGAGAGCAGGGACCATTCCATGCGCCGGTCGGGTTGTTCGGTCGATGGCCTCGCGCTAGCCGGTCCTGGTGACGTCGGCGGCCACGATCTTGCCGTCCACCACGGTGTCGGCGCCGGTGAAATGCTGGACTCGCCCGTTGCAGTCATCGGTGGCGGCCAGGTCGAAGCGGACCGTGTCGCCTGACTCGCCCAACTCGGTCAGCAGCTGGCTGCCGGTGCACGAGAACCCGGCGACGAACTGCCGGTAGGTCTGACCGGTGACCATGCCCGAGCTGAGCAGCGTCCACGCCTCCGCATAGTTCCCTGACTCGATGTCGCCGTAGTACGCCGAGACCACGGCCCACGGGTCGGTGACATTCGGCGCCGCCGAAGGCGGCGCCTGGACCGGGGCCTGGGCCGGGGCCTGGGCCGGGGACCGGATGGCTGGCTTGCTGCGTCGCTTGATGATGGTCTTGGTGACGGTCGGCGCCGGCCGTGCCGAAGTAGCCGACGAGGCCGGATGGCTCGCCTGGGCCGAGGTATTGATCCTGGTGCATGCCCCGAGTACCAGGGTCGCCGCGGCTGCAAGCACGGTGACGACGTACTTCATCGCGGGCCCACCTAGCGGGTTGTCAGGTGCGGCTAGACGCGGCCATATCGTCCGCTTCGCCCAGCTCCGTACTCATAGTGTAACTAGATCGTGACAGTTAGTAGTGGACGGGATACGCCTCGTGCCCGCGGGCCCGGCAGCGGCGACCGGGGAAGGGCCGCCGGCAGGCGTTAGGCTTCGATGATGCGCGTGCTCGGAGGGCTAGGTCATGCGCTGGCCCTAGCCGGCTCCATGACCTGGGAAATCACCTGGTCGCTGATCCTCGGGTTCACGTTGTCCGCGGTGGTCCAGGCGGTGGTCCGCCGCGAGACGATCGTCCGGCTGCTCGGCGACGACCGGCCGAAGACGCTGGCGCTGGCCGCCGGACTTGGCGCCGCGTCGTCGTCGTGCTCCTACGCGGCCGTGGCGCTTGCGCGCTCGCTGTTCCGACGGGGCGCCAGTTTCACCGCGGCCATGGCGTTCGAGATCGCCAGCACGAACCTGGTGGTGGAGCTCGGCATCATCCTGGCGCTGCTGATCGCCTGGCAGTTCACGCTGGCGGAGTTCGTCGGCGGCCCGATCATGATCGTCCTGATGGCCGTGGCGTTCCGGCTGTTCGTCCGCAAGCGGCTGGTCGACGCGGCGCGCCGGCAGGCCGACCGGGGGCTGGCCGGGTCGATGGAAGGGCACGCCGCGATGGACATGAGCATCGCGGCGGGCGGCAGTTTCTGGCGGCGGCTGTCGAGCCCGGGCGGGTACACGTCGGTCAGCCACATCTTCGTGATGGAGTGGGCCGCGGTCATCCGCGACGTCGCGGGGGGCCTGCTGATCGCGGGGGCCATCGGCGCGTGGGTGCCCGACACGTTCTGGCGGCACCTGTTCCTGACCGGGCACCCGCTGGCCGCCCGGCTGTGGGGGCCGGTCATCGGCCCGGTAATCTCCCTGCTCAGCTTCGTCTGCTCGATCGGCAACGTGCCGCTCGCGGCGGTGCTGTGGAACGGCGGCATCAGCTTCGGCGGTGTCGTGGCCTTCATCTTCGCCGACCTGATCATCATCCCGATCCTGGTCATCTACCGGAAGTACTACGGCACGGCGATGATGTTCACGCTGCTCGGGATCTTCTACGCGACCATGGTCGCGGGCGGGTACATCATCGAGTTCCTGTTCGGCGGCGTCGGCCTGATCCCGGCCGAGCGCGCCGCCAAGGTCACCGACGCCGGCGTGCACTGGAACTACACCACGGTGCTCAACATCGTCTTCCTGCTGCTCGCCGCGGCGCTCCTCGTGCGGTTCTTCCGCACCGGCGGCGCGCGGATGCTCGCGATGATGGGCGGCGGCCCGGACCGGGCCGAGCAGCACGCGCACTGACCTGGCCGCCCGGCGAACGCGCGGCCGAGTCGCTCGCGTGCGAGCCGTGCGGCCGGCCCTGAGTACTCCTGGAATTATCGTTGAACGAAAAACGATAGGTGAATGTCTATGAGTTAGCGCGGTGCGCGACCGAGCGGAGCAACCCGATGGCAGTGACCCTGACCCAGATCCGGGCGTTCCTTGCGGTGCGGAACGCGGGCAGCGTGCACGGTGCGGCGAGCCAGCTGCTGGTGAGCCAGCCGTCGGTCTCGGCTGCGGTGGCCTCGCTCGGCCGCGAGCTGGGAGTGGCGCTGTTCGAGCGGCACGGCAGGGGAGTGCGGCTGACTGAGCCAGGCGAGGCGTTCGCGCCGTACGCGGCGCAGCTGCTCGGCCTGCTCGAGCAGGGCAGGAGCGCGGCTGCCGAGGCGGCTCACCCGGAGACATCCAAGGTCCGCCTGGCCGCGGTGAACACCGCGGGCGAGTACCTGATACCGCCGCTGATCCTGGCCTGCCGGGAGCTCCATCCGGGGATCAACATCCTGCTCGAGGTCGGCAACCGGGCCACGGTCTTCGAGCGGCTGGAGTCCAGGCGCGCCGACATCGGGATCGGGGGACGGCCGCCCGGCCGGGGCCTGGTGGGCTACCCGCTGGTCGGGAACGAGCTCGTGGTCGTCGGGCGGGAGGTTCCCGAGGACCTGGCCGGGACGCCATGGCTGCTGCGCGAGGACGGGTCGGGCACCAGGCTGGCCACCGAGCGGCTGCTGGGCGACCTGAACCTCGGGCCGGCCGAGTCAGGGTCGCCCGAGCTGCTCACCCTCGGCTCGAACGGCGCGATCAAGCAGGGCCTGGCCGTCGGCCTCGGCGTCACGCTGATCTCGCGGTTCGCGGTCGCGCGCGAGCTGGAGGAGGGGCTGCTGTCCGAGATCGCCGTGCCCGGCACGCCGCTCAGCCGCCCGTGGCACGTCCTGTTCCCGCCGTCCGGCCCGGCCCGGCCGGCCGTCCGGGCGGTCGGGGAGTTCCTGCGCTCGAAGAAGGCGCGCAGTATCATAGAGAAACTCCTATGACACATCGGGAGATCTGGTCTTTTCTTTATGTCACGATCTCCGTACGCTTCGAGTCATGTTCGAGGCAGGAGTCCGCGAGTACCGGGAGATCTACTGGACTCCCGGTTACCAGCCGCGCGGCACCGACGTGCTGGCGGCGTTCCGGCTGATCCCGCAGCCGGAGGTGGCGCCGGAGGAGGCCGCCGCGGCTGTCGCGGCCGAGTCGTCGACCGCGACCTGGACCACGGTGTGGACCGACCGGCTGACCACGCTCGAGCGCTACCAGGCCCGCGCCTACGGCATCGAGCCCGTCCCTGGGCGACCCGGCCAGTACCTGACCTACATCGCCTACCCGCTTGAGCTCTTCGAGGAGGGCTCGGTGACCAGCATGATGGCCTCGATCACCGGGAACGTGTTCGGCTTCAAGGCGATCCGGGCGCTGCGGCTGGAAGACCTGCGGATCCCGGTGGCCCTGGTCAAGACGTTTCCTGGACCGCCGGCCGGGATCCAGGTGGAGCGGGACCGGCTCAACAAGTACGGCCGGCCCCTGCTCGGCGCCACGCTGAAGCCCAAGCTCGGCCTCTCGGCGCGCAACTACGGCCGGGCGTGCCTGGAACTGCTGCGCGGCGGCCTGGATTTCACCAAGGACGACGAGAACATCACCTCGCAGCCGTTCATGCGCTGGGGAGACCGGTTCCAGTTCGTCATGGAGGCGGTCCGCAAGGCGGAGCAGGAGACCGGCGAGCGCAAGGGCCACTACCTGAACGTCACCGCCCCGGACTGCGAGCAGATGCTGGAGCGGGCGGAGTTCGCGCGGAACCTCGGGTCGCCGATCATCATGCACGACTACCTGGTGGGCGGGCTGTCCGCGCACACCACGCTGTCGCGCTGGTGCCGCCGCAACGGCATGCTGCTGCACGTGCACCGTGCGCTGCATGCGGTCCTCGACCGGCAGAAGGACCACGGCATCCACTTCCGGGTGCTGGCCAAGTGGCTGCGGCTGGCCGGCGGAGACCACCTGCACACCGGGACCGTCGTCGGCAAGCTCGAAGGCGAGCGCGAGACCACGCTCGGCGTGGTCGACCTGCTCCGCGAGGACTTCGTTCCCGCCAACCGCGCCCGCGGCATCTACTTCGACCAGGAGTGGGCCGCGCTGCCCGCGGTGCTGCCCGCCGCGTCGGGCGGTATCCACGTCTGGCACATGCCGGCGCTGGTCGAGATCTTCGGCGACGACTGCGTGCTCCAGTTCGGCGGCGGGTCGGCCGGGCATCCGCAGGGCAGCCGGGCCGGGGCGACCGCGAACCGGGTCGCGCTCGAGGCCTGCGTCCAGGCCCGCAACGAGGGTTGCGACCTGGCCGCCGAGGGCCCGCGGATACTCAAGCAGGCGGCCCGGCGGTCCCCCGAGCTCGCCGCCGCGCTGGAGACATGGCGGGAGATCAGGTTCGACTTCGCGGCTGTCGACGCGCCGGACGTGATGCCAGCATGAGCGAGAGACACCGCATGAGGCTCGAGACCTTCGCGTACCTGCCTGGGCTGTCGGCCGAGCAGCTGGCTCGGCAGATCCGTTCGATCCTCGCGCGGCGGCTCGTGGTGGGCATCGAGTTCACCGCCACGCCCGACCCCTATGACCACTACTGGACGATGTGGAAGCTTCCGCTGTTCGACGTCGACGACCCGGCCGCGGTGCTGGCCGAGCTCGGTGCCTGCCGGCAGGCGAACCCGGGCGCGTACATCAAGATCAACGGCTACGACCCGGTCCGCCAGGGCCAGGTCGTCTCGTTCGTGGTCAGCCAGCCGGATGGGTCAGCCGCCAGCCAGCCGGATCGGTCCGCCGCTAGCCAGCCGGAACGGGGCAGCTGATGCCGCGCCCGATCATGCTGAGCATCGTGGGCGACTCCGGTTCGGGGAAGACGACGATCACCAGGGGCGTGGTCCGGGTGCTCGGGGAGGACAAGGTCACCCATTTCTGCTCCGACGACTACCACCGCTACGACCGGCGCCAGCGCGCCGAGCGCGGGATCACGCCGCTCGACCCCGCCTGCAACTACCTGGACGTCCTGACCTGCGACGTCAGGCACTTTCGGCAGAACGAAGCCATACTCAAGCCGGTCTACCAGCACGCCGCCGGCACCTTCGGGCCGCCGGTGTACCTCAGCCCGGCCCGCTTCGTGGTGGCCGAGGGTCTGCTGGTCAACCACACCGCCGAGCTGCGCGAGATGTTCGACATCCGGGTCTACCTGAACCCGCCTGAGGACCTTCGGCGGCGGTGGAAGGTCGCCAGGGACTGCTCCCGCCGCGGGTACTCGACCGATCAGGTGCTCGGCGAGCTTGACCGTCGCGAGCCCGACTCCGAGGCGTTCATCCGGCCCCAGCGGCACCACGCAGACGTGGTCGTGTCGTTCACGCCCGGCCGGTCAGAGGATCCGGACCGGCTGGACGCGCACCTGTTCCTCCGCGACTCGCTCCCGCACCCCGACCTGGCGGGCGTGGTGGGCGAGAGCGCCGACGACGACCAAGCATTGAGCGACATGACGCTCAGCGAGCGGTCCGGTGAGCTGGAGCTGCGCATCCCGGGGGCGATCTCACCGGAACGCGCGATGGAGCTCGAGGAGGCGATCTGGGACAAGATGCACTTCGCCAGCCACCTGCGCACCCAGCGGCTCGGCGAGTTCACGATCGGCTCTGACCTGCGCCGCTCCGACGCGCTCGCCCTCACCCAGCTCCTGCTGCTCTACCACCTGGTGACCGCCAGGGCGGTCGTCGCGCTCGGCGGCGAGAGCGCCAGGGCCGCAGGCAAGTACTCTCCTGACCGGGATCAGGTCGCCGACCCGGCGGCAGCCCGGGATCAGGTCCCCGACCCGGCGGCAGCCCGGAATCAGGTCGCCGACCCGGCAGCGGCCAGCGCATGAGGCATCGTGTCGCGACCGGATGGGCCGCGAACTAGGCTGCCTCGACGAACTTGGCCAGATTGGCCAGTGCCATCCGCGTGCCGGTCTCGTTGTCGGCGGGAGGCACGTTGTCGGGGATGCCTTCGTGCACGATGATGACATCGGTCCCGTCGGCCGCGTCGGTCAGAGTTGTCGTCATCGTCATCCGGCCGCGCAGCTCAGGATCGGCCGCCTCGAACTCGAACACCTCGACCACCTGCTGGTCTGGCACAAGCTTCAGGAAGCGCCCGTGGTAGGTGTCGGTACGCGGTGCCGACTTGCCGGCCCCGGTCGGCGCGTCGTAAGTGAGTGAGATGCGGAACGAGCCGCCTTCGCGGGCGTCGAACTCATGGACCCGGCTGCTCATGCCGTCTGGGACCCGCCATTTCGCAATCGCGTCCGCGTCGACGAGCGCCTGGTAGACGGCCGGACGCGGGGCATTGATGTGATGGCTGACCCGGGTGGAGTACACGCGGCCAGGTTACCGGCCTAGCGTTGGAGAACTCGGGCCGCTGCCGTCGTGTGGCTAGCCCTACCGGACCGGATCCGGTCGGGCGCCGTCCGACCGGAGAGTGATCAAGCTGCCGCGTGCGTATCCGGTGAGGTTTCAGGTAGCACCGTGTCTAGCGTTACTGGTGTGGGTGCCGTCGCGCGGTGGTGGGTCGCAACGACATCGTGGTGCCGGCGGACCGGCCGTCCGCGCGGGTTGGGCGGGCAGGGCGCAGAGCGCGCGGAGGGAGTGGTGGCGGAGATGGCACGCGAGGCGCCGCGCCGGGAGGTGGTGGTGCCAGCCCAGTCGGGAGTGGCCGTCCGGGTCGGGAGCGGCGAGCTGGTCCGGGTGGTGGACGTCGAGGGTCACCAGGTCGGGGATCTGTGGGCGATAGATGCGGCCGATCCCGTCCGCTGGCTGTCGGTCAGTCATACCCGCGACCGCTGCGAGCGCCTGTTCCCCGAA
>Ga0137380_10000611_pt1 | contig 26617 bp, 27 predicted proteins | sample SagtaG_17_FD_104809 | JGI IMG/M metagenome (GOLD analysis project Ga0137380, IMG submission 104809) | Vadose zone soil microbial communities from Sagehorn Ranch, Mendocino, California, USA - Sage2_L_100_16 metaG | ecosystem: Environmental > Terrestrial > Soil > Vadose zone | place: USA...
CCGCTGTATTCCGGTAAGACGGCTCACGAGGTTTTGGCTGCTTTCTTGAACGAGCCGGAACGAAGTGGCTACGACGTCGTTCGCGATTATTGGAAGAAGCGATTTGATGCGGGAGGACAGGAACCTCCGATCAAATCGACCCTTCCCCAGGGTGCGGGAGCGACTCAAAGCGCGACGACACCAGCTCTGCCCGTCCCTAGCCCGACCTCAGGGCAGAACACGGCAAGATTCGAACAGTCCTGGCGCAGGTCGCTGCACGACGGTTTTGTCGCCAACACCGCGTCACAGACAAAGACAGTTTCTTTGAAAGCGGATTTGGCGGCACAACTCTCCAACCCCCAGCCCCCAATTCCCAACCCCGGGCTGGAAATTGTTTTCCGTCCCGACCCGACAATACACGACGGCTGCTTCAGCAACAACGGCTGGCTTCAAGAGCTGCCCAAACCACTCAGCAAGCTTACTTGGGACAACGCAGCGATCGTGAGCCCCGCTACGGCTGCTGCGCTCGAACTTGGCAAGAACGTCAACGGTCTCGCTACAAATCGAATGAGCAGGATTGGCGGCGAGATAATCGCCGACCAAATTGAGCTGCGATATCAAGGACGCAAAGTCATCGCGCCGGTGTTCATCCAGCCCGGGCAGCCGGACAACGTTGTAACGGTTCATCTCGGCTACGGTCGAACAAGCACGGGACGGATCGGTTCTAACGCGGGCTTCAACGCCTATGCAATTCGCACCTCGGACGCGCCGTGGTTCGGCGCCGGGCTTGAAATCACCAAGACAGGCGGAACGTATTCGCTGGCGACTACGCAGTCGCATCATTTGATCGACGTCGAATCAGTCGGCGAGCGCGATATAGTTCGGTCGGGCACGCTGGAAGAATTCAAGGAACGCCCGAGCCTCGCGGAGGGACGTGAGCAAGAAGAGTCGCAACCGAAAGAGTCTTTGTATCCCGGCTTCCGGTACGACGGATACGCCTGGGGGATGTCGATCGACATAAGCTCATGTATCGGCTGCAGCGCGTGCGTCGTAGCGTGCGTCGCTGAGAACAACATCGCTGTGGTCGGCAAGGAACAGGTCGCGCGCAGCCGGGAGATGCACTGGTTGCGTGTGGATGCTTACTACAAAGGTGGCGAAAGGAATCCCGAGACCTATTTTCAGCCGGTCCCTTGCCAGCAATGCGAAAACGCGCCGTGCGAAGTCGTTTGCCCGGTGGCGGCCACCGCTCATAGCGCTGAAGGCTTGAACGACATGACTTACAACCGCTGCGTCGGCACGCGCTATTGTTCGAACAACTGCCCGTACAAAGTTCGGCGTTTCAATTTTCTGCTTTATCAGGATTTCTACACTGCGAGTCTGAAGATGATGCGCAATCCCGACGTGAGCGTTCGCAGCCGAGGTGTGATGGAGAAGTGCACGTACTGCGTGCAGCGAATTCAGAAAGCCAAGATCGATGCGGAGAAAGAAGACCGGAAAGTTCGTGACGGCGAGATAGTAACCGCGTGCGCGCAGGCATGCCCGACGGAAGCCATTGTGTTCGGCGACATCAATGATCCAGAGAGCCGAGTCTCAAAGCTCAAAGCGCAGAAGCGCAATTACAGTTTGGTTGGTGAGTTGAACACCAAACCGCGGACGACTTATTTGGGCGCGGTGCGCAACACGAATGGGGATTTGATTTAGGGTTAGCCTGTATGGGCGGCCCTCTGTGGCCGCCCCTTCTCACGAGGTAGTGGCAGTGGACTGAGGGGCGGCCACAGAGTGCCGCCCATACAGGGCAGCAGATGATGAAAGACCGCGTGCAGGAATCGGCGAGCGATAGCACGATAACTCCGCCGTCGGTGGTCGGGGCGGGGCAGACTTTCGCTTCCGTCACCGACAAGATCAGCTCGATCGCTCTAGCGCGACGCACGCCGGCGGGCTGGTTTCTTGGCGCCGGTATCTCCTTCCTGCTCACGATGCTGCTGATGTACACGATCGGTTATCTTGTGCTGACCGGAATAGGAATCTGGGGCAACAACATACCGGTCGGATGGGCATTTGACATCATCAACTTCGTCTGGTGGATCGGCATCGGACACGCGGGGACGTTGATCTCGGCCATACTGCTACTGTTGCGTCAGCAGTGGCGAACCTCGATCAATCGCTTTGCCGAAGCGATGACCCTATTCGCAGTTGCGTGCGCCGGGATCTTTCCGCTTCTGCACACAGGGAGGCCGTGGCTTGCTTACTGGCTGTTTCCGTATCCGAGCACCATGGGGGTGTGGCCGCAATTCAGGAGCCCGCTGATTTGGGATGTGTTCGCGGTCTCAACGTACGCGACCGTCTCCGCCTTGTTTTGGTTTGTGGGATTGATACCGGATCTCGCGACGCTGCGCGACCGCGCGAGAAGGAAGACAGCGAAAATAATCTACGGGATGCTTGCAATGGGCTGGCGCGGGTCCGCGCGTCACTGGCACCGATACGAAACCGCTTATCTCTTATTGGCGGGACTAGCGACGCCGCTGGTTGTATCGGTCCATACGGTGGTGAGCTTTGACTTCGCGGTAGGAATAATTCCGGGATGGCACACGACCGTGTTTCCTCCTTACTTCGTAGCGGGCGCGATTTATTCGGGCTTTGCGATGGTGATGACATTAGCGATCCCGCTAAGGAAGTTCTACAGGCTCGAAGATTTCATCACGCTGCGGCACCTGCGAAACATGGCCAAGATCATGCTGGCAACGGGATTGATAGTCGGCTACGGATATATGACGGAGACGTTCACGGCCTGGTACAGCGCGAACACGTTTGAAGAATTCATGATGAAGAACCGAATGACCGGGCCTTATGCGCCGGTATATTGGTCGTTGATCCTGTGCAACATTTTGATTCCTCAGATTCTCTGGTGGAAGAAAGCGCGCGGGAATGTAGCTCTCCTGTTTGTGGTCTCGATCATCGTAAACGTGGGCATGTGGCTCGAGAGATTCGTCATCATCGTCACCAGCTTGCATCGCGATTTCTTGCCGTCGTCTTGGGCTATGTACAACCCGACTTTTTGGGACTTCTCGATGTTCATCGGCACGATCGGATTGTTCTTGAGCTTGCTGTTTCTGTTCATTCGCTTCCTGCCGATGATTTCGATATTCGAGATGAGGACTATTCTTCCTCAAGCGGAGGTACACGAAGCTGCCGACTGAGGTGGAGCAAGTTATGAGTCCAAGCGCGAGACTTTACGGATTGATGGCAGAGTTTGAAGACCCAACTAGCTTGGTGCACGCGGCGCGGAGCGCGCGCGAAGAGGGTTACCAGAGGTTGGATGCGTACTCGCCGTTTCCGATAGAGGCACTCGACGAAGCACTCGCAATCAAACACACGAGGCTTCCATTGATTGTGTTGATAGGCGGATTAATCGGATGCCTTGGCGGCTTCTTGCTTTGCTACTGGGTTTCCACGACTGTTTATCCGCTCAACATCGGTGGGCGGCCCTTGAACAGTTGGCCGGCATTCATACCGGTGACTTTCGAGTGCACGATATTGTTGGCCGCCCTCTCGGCTGTGCTCGGGATGCTGGCACTCAACGGCCTGCCGCAGCCTTATCACCCGGTGTTCAACGTTCCAAGTTTTGATCAGGCCAGCCGCAGTCGATTTTTTCTGTGCATTGAGGCGAGCGATCCTAAGTTTGATTTGAACGCGACGCGAGCTTTGCTCGGTGATCTCGGCGCCATAGAGGTAAGCGAAGTTGAGTATTAGGAAGCAGAACCACAAAGGCACAAAGACACGAAGTAGCACGAACAAGACTTGTGCCGCTTTGTGTCTTAGTGTCTTAGTGGCGATCTCTGCGGCCTGTCGTCAAGACATGCACGATCAGCCCAAGTACCGCCCATTGAGACCAATCGATCAGATCGGCTCAATCAACGATGGCCGATCGGCTCGACCACAAGTGGAGGGAACCGTCGCGCGCGGTCAGTTGAGAGACGATGTCGAGTTTAACACCGGCAAGCTCGCGACGCAGGCTGCTGCCGGAGCCAGCTCAGCGCAGGCCGCGGCAAGAGCCCAAACTGCCGCAGCCCAAGAAGCAAAGCAAGCAGGCGTCACGCCAACCGGTGCGCCTCCGCCGGCATTTCAGGGTTTCGTGACCGAGTTCCCGATGCCCATCACGGCGGCCGACCTTGATCGAGGACAGGAGCGATTCAACATCTACTGTTCGGTCTGCCACGGTCGATTGGGAGACGGATCGGGTATGATCGTACGACGAGGCTTTCGCAAGCCGCCTTCTTTTCACGACGAGCGATTGCGCAACGCGCCGGTCGGCTACATCTTCGATGTCGAGACCAACGGTTTCGGCGCGATGCCGGATTATGTCTCTCAAATCCCTCCGGAAGATCGGTGGCGAATCATTGCCTACATTCGCGCGCTGCAGTTAAGCCAGCGAGCGACACTCGCAGACCTGCCGGAGAGTGAGCGCGACAAATTAAAACCTCGAGAGGAGCGTCAGCATTGATCCAGATCGAAAAGGCCCCTCCTGAAGTGGACCAGTTTCAGCGTCGCGCGCTGATGGTGGGCGTTGTTGCGCTCGTCGTTTGCGTCGTCGGAGCAATCTTCGATCGCGATCAGTTCTTTCGCTCATACCTGCTCGCTTATATTTTCTGGGTAGGCATTGCGCTCGGGTGTTTTGCGATTTTGATGGTACAGCACATGTCCGGCGGCGCGTGGGGTCTCGTGATCAGGCGCTTGCTCGAATCCGCGACTCGTACCTTCCCGCTGCTTGCGGTGTTGTTTTTGCCGCTCGCTTTCGGTGTTCGCTCAGTGTACGTCTGGGCGCGACCGCCGGTCGGGGCCAGCGAGGCGCTGAAGCATGCCTTGGCTCACAAGGCTTTGTATTTGAACGTGCCGTTTTTTCTCGGTAGGGCTGTCTTCTATTTCGCGGTGTGGAACCTATTGAGTTACTTCCTGAACAAATGGTCGCTCGAACAAGACCGGACTGGGGAGCGGCCGCTGACAACCAAACTCCAGAATTTGAGCGGGCCTGGACTGGTGCTATACGGGTTGACGGTAACTTTTGCTTCAATCGATTGGGTGATGTCGCTCGAACCGCAGTGGTTCTCGACGATGTTCGGGGTCCTGGTGATGGGCGGTCAGGGTTTGTCGGCTATGGCTTTCGTTATCGCCGTGATCGTGCTGCTATCGCAGTACAAACCGCTTTCCGAAGTGGTTAGGCGTTCGCACCTGCACGACCTCGGCAAGCTGATGCTCGCGTTTCTGATGCTATGGGCATACTTCGGGTTCTCGCAGTTTCTGATCATCTGGTCGGGAAACCTTCCTGAGGAGATCCCCTGGTACGTGCGCCGGCTGCAGTCGCCCTGGAAGTGGGTTGGCTTGGCGCTGATCGTGCTTCAATTCGCGCTTCCGTTTGTATTGCTGTTGTCGCGGGAATTGAAGCGTAACGCTCGCAAGCTTGTGATTGTCGCGAGCGCGATCATCGTTATGCGGCTGGTTGACGTGATATGGCTCACTGATCCCGAGTTTCACGAAGGCGCGTTTCGAATTCACTGGATGGACATCGTTATGCCTATCGGCCTAGGCGGGTTGTGGCTGGCGTTTTTCGCATATCAGCTCAAAACCAGGCCGCTGCTGCCGATTGGCGATCCTTTTTTGGAGGGCGCGCTGGCGTATGCGGAGCGACATGAGCCTGCTGCGAGCCCGAAGTTTAAGCCTTAACGAGTTCGCAAATGACGGACAACGACACGAAACAGTCGACGCACAAGAATGCACGCGAGCCAAGGTTGGGTCATGAAGTCAGCGATCTCAGGATTGGACCCATCGTGTGGTTCTTGATCGGACTAGCGGTTGCCAACGTTGTGATCGGCTTGCTGGTTATTGGTTTGTTCGATGCGTTCGAGAGTCGCGAAGAAAAGTCAAAAGCCGCGAGCTCGCCGCTGTCCAACGAGCGGCAGAAGCTTCCGCCCGAGCCTCGGCTCCAGCTTGCACCCTCGACCGAGGAGCAGTTGGAGCGGAAGCTGCCGCCGGACATCAAGAGGGACAGCCCGCTCCAGGAAATGAAGCGCTTGCGCGAGGAAGAGAACCAGAAGCTGACCAGCTACGGTTGGGTGGATGAAAAAGCAGGTGTAGTAAGAATTCCAATCGAAGAAGCGAAGAAGCGTTTGTTGGAGAAGGGAATTCCGACGAGGATGAAATGAACCAAAACGGAAAACGCAAAAGGAAAAAAGGCGGTTGCTGGCGCACTCTGCGGCAGGCCTTTATAAGCGTGGCTTTTTCCCTTTTGCTTCTTCCTTTTTCCTTTTGTCTTTCGGCCTTTGCTCAGGGATGGGCGCAAACTCCACCACCGCTGAGTAGCGAAGACCCAGCAGCAGCCAAAGTTCGGATGCTCGAGAGTGTCGGAATCGATCAACAACTCGGCGAGCAGCTCCCTCTCGATCTGACGTTTCGAGATGAAAGCGGAGCGACCGTGCGCATCGGCGATTACTTCGGTAAGCGACCAGTCGTGCTCGCCCTCGTCTACTACACCTGCCCGATGCTCTGCAATCAAGTGCTTAACGGACTGACAAGCGCTCTCGATGTCGTTTCCTTCAGCGTCGGCAAGGAGTTTGAAGTCGTCACGGTGAGCTTTGATCCTCGCGACACCTCCGAGGTCGCGCGAAACAAGAAGGAGGCTTACCTGCAATGGTACAAGCGCCCAGGCGCCGCGGAGGGATGGCACTTCTTGACCGGAGACAAAGCAGCGATCGACAAGCTAACACAAGCCGCCGGCTTTCACTTCAAGTTCGATCCCGCTACGAATCAGTTCATTCACGCCAGCGGAATCATGATCGCAACCTCTGAAGGCAAGCTCGCTAGGTATTTCTACGGCATTGAGTACGCGCCCAAGGATTTGCGGCTTGGACTGGTCGAAGCCTCCGATAACCACATCGGCACGCCCGTCGATCGGCTTCTTTTGTATTGTTATCACTACGATCCGTCGGCGGGGAAATACGGCGCGGTGGCGATGAACGTCTTGCGGCTCGCCAGCGTCGCAACGTTAGTCGGCATCGTTCTAATGCTCTTTCTGTTTCGCCGGAGACTCGCGCGCGCAAACGCAGGAGGTGTGGTCTAGCACATGCAGTTGAGCATCCCATTTTCGCCGGACCAGGCCTCGAGCTATTCGGGTCGAGTCGATGCGCTGTTCGCGTTTCTCTGTGTACTAACGATCCTGTTTGGGGCGGTCATCACTCTTGTGATCATCTACTTCGCGATCAAGTACCGGCGTAGAAAAGAGGATGAGATCCCTCGTGGGGTCGAGGGATCGATGAGGCTCGAATTGTTCTGGACCGTCGTTCCTTTCCTGATCGCGATGGGAATATTCCTGTGGGGCTCGAGTCTTTATTTCACAATGTATCGACCTCCCGACGAGGCTTTGGAAATCTACATCGTCGCAAAACAGTGGATGTGGAAGTTTCAGCACCTTGACGGCCAACGCGAAATCAACGAGTTGCACGTGCCGGTCGGCCGCAAGGTTAAGATCACGATGACCACCGAAGACGTGATTCATAGTTTCTTCGTGCCCGCGTTTCGGATCAAGATGGACGTGGTGCCGGGCAAGTACAGCACGGTTTGGTTCGAGCCGACCAAGGCCGGGCGCTATCACCTCTTCTGCGCCGAGTATTGCGGGACCGGTCATTCGAGGATGATCGGATGGATTGATGTAATGGAAGCCTCAGAGTATCAGGCGTGGCTTGCAGGCGGCGCCGCCGAGGGATCGCTGGCCTCGTCGGGAGAGAAACTATTTCAGCAGTTGGCTTGCAACACTTGTCATCGAAGCGATGCGCAAGGGCGAGGCCCTGTACTCGAAGGGTTGTTCGGAAAGCCTGTGCAATTGTCGGACGGGTCGACAGTCATCGGGGACGAAAACTACATTCGCGAATCGATCCTCAACTCGCAGGCCAAGATTGTTGCCGGCTTTCAGAAGCCATCCATAATGCCGACGTTCCAGGGCCTCATCAGCGAAGAGCAGGTGTTGCAGCTCGTCGCTTACATCAAGTCGATTGGAACGAAGCAACCCATGGAGGGCGGCGCTGCAAAGCCGCAGCCGCCGACGACTCAACAATAGGTCAGCTAAAATATGGAAACGGCAGCTGAAGTTGTTCCGCCTCGCACTCATTACGTGAACGCGAAGTACGGCGTCAAGTCGTGGCTGTTGACGACCGATCACAAACGAATCGCGCTGCTTTACCTCGCATCGGTGACTTTCTTCTTCTTCGTCGGCGGATTCTTCGCGGTGTTGATTCGCCTCGAGCTGCTGACGCCGCAAGGCGATCTCGTCCAAGCCGAGACCTACAACCGGCTGTTCACCATGCACGGCGTGGTGATGATCTTCTTTTTTCTAATACCGGCGATCCCGGCGGTGCTTGGGAATTTTCTTGTCCCACTAATGGTAGGGGCGAAGGATCTCGCGTTCCCTAGGATCAATCTGCTGAGTTGGTACATCTACACTCTAGGCGCGACGTTTACGGTGATCGCGATTCTGCTTGGCGGCGTCGACACGGGTTGGACTTTTTACACTCCATACAGCTCGACTTATTCGAACGGCAACGTGATATTGACCGGTTTGGGTGTGTTCATCGTCGGCTTCTCGTCGATTCTCACCGGCTTGAATTTTATCGTAACGATTCACACTATGCGGGCGCCCGGCCTGACGTGGTTCAGGTTGCCGCTGTTCATCTGGTCCCATTACGCCACTAGTCTGATCATGATCCTCGGCACGCCGGTCATTGCGGTGACGATCTTGCTGCTGGCGCTTGAGCGACTGGCACACATAGGAATCTTTGATCCGGCATTGGGGGGTGACCCGGTGCTGTTCCAACATCTCTTCTGGTTCTACTCGCATCCCGCTGTGTACATCATGGTCCTACCAGCGATGGGCGTGATCAGCGAGCTTGTCGCGAACATGACCAGAAAGAACATCTTCGGCTACAAGTTCGTTGCGTTCGCGAGCATCGCCATCGCGGTGTTTGGATTTCTGGTATGGGGTCATCACATGTTTGTGAGCACCCAATCGGTGTATGCCGGAATGGTTTTCTCGATTTTGAGTTACGCTGTAGCGATCCCGTCGGCGGTGAAGGTTTTCAACTGGACAGCGACGCTTTACAAAGGGTCGATATCCTACAACACTCCGATGCTCTACGCTTTCGGTTTCATCGGGTTTTTCATCATCGGCGGAATGACCGGTCTGTTCCTGGCGGCGCTTGGGGTCGACATTCACGTTCACGACACGTACTTCGTGGTAGCGCACTTCCACTACATTATGGTCGGAGGAACGATCATGGGTTATCTGGGCGGTTTGCATTACTGGTGGCCAAAGATCAGCGGGCGAATGTATCCCGAAGGCTGGGCGCGTTTTGCAGCGCTGGTAATCTTCGTCGGGTTCAACCTGACGTTCTTTCCGCAATTCCTGCTCGGATACATGGGCATGCCGAGAAGATATTACGCCTACCCCGAAGAATTCCAAGTTCTGAACGTGATGTCATCAGCCGGCGCGTCGATTTTGGGAATCGGTTACTTGATCCCGATGATCTACCTCATTTGGTCGATGAGGTATGGTCCCCACGCGTCAGCCAACCCGTGGGGCGCGTTCGGACTTGAGTGGAGGACAAGCTCGCCGCCGCCGACGCAGAATTTCGAAAAGACTCCGGTGGTGACGTGGGAAGCTTACGAGTTCCATCCTCGCGAGGAGAGGGAAGCGCTCGGCGTAATGGACGTCCTGGACCGCACGCTGCGTCCCGATTTGAATGTCGGAGATCGAGGATAACAGATGGCAACACATGCTGGGTTGGCGCATCACTTCGACGACATCGAGCAGCAGCGCGAAGCCGGAACGCTCGGGATGTGGGCGTTTCTGGTGACCGAAGTGATGTTCTTCGGCGGATTATTCCTTGCGTACATACTCTATCGCTCGAAGTACCCGACTGAGTTTGCCGTGGCTAGCAACAGCCTCAATGTGACGATGGGCTTCATCAACACGCTGGTATTGATTTGCAGCAGCTTGACGATGGCGTTGGCAGTTTACTTTTCGCAGATCGGCAATCGCAGGCTGATTACCGTCTTCCTGCTTCTGACGATGGTGTTAGGCACGACGTTCCTTGTCGTTAAAGGCTTTGAGTATCACGAGAAGTACGTCGAGCATCACGTTCCCGTCAGGTTTCCGACTTACGAATTCAAATGGGAGCCGCACGGTTCGGATCACGCCGGCGCGCACGAAGCAAGCTCGCTCGCGGTCGACACAGGGAGAGTCGAGATGTTCTTTTGGCTGTACTTCGCGATGACCGGCGTGCATGCATTACATATGATAATCGGCTTGGGAATTCTTACGACTCTTGTCATCATGACGCGCCGGGGGAGATTCACGCCCGAGTATCACTCGCCAGTCGAGCTGTCGGGGCTGTACTGGCATTTTGTAGATATCGTGTGGATTTTCCTGTTCCCGCTTTTGTACTTGATAGGCGCTCATCTTCATCGATAGAGGATAGAATGCGAGAGCACATCGTTTCGCCGAAAGTATACTTCGCCGTTTTTACGGCCCTCGCAGTGTTGACAGTCGTGACTTGGAGCGTAGCGAAGCTTGACCTCGGGTTCTTAAACGTAGTCGTTGCATTGACCATTGCCGTGATTAAGGCCACGCTGGTTGTGCTGTATTTCATGCATGTCCGGTGGAGCTCTCGACTGACCTGGGTTTTCGTGTGCACGGGATTCTTCTGGCTTGCGATCATGGTGGCCCTCACGTTGAGCGATTATCTGACCCGCGGATGGCTCACGATTGCGCCGTGACAAACGCGGGACGCGCGTTTAGCAACACTCGCAACTTCAGGTACAATAGAGCGTCATGGTTACAGCAATAAGGCCAATTGAAAACGCTCCTCTAACTCTGCACTTCGCGCCGCTGTTGAGAAAACTCAACGATGAGGACTTCTTCGAGTTCTGTCAGGCAAACCGAGAGTGGCGCATCGAGCGAACAAGCAACGGAGACATAATTATTATGGCCCCAACTGGTGGAGAGACCGGAGGTCGCAACTTCGACTTGGCTGTCGCCTTTGGAATCTGGGTGCGAGCCGATGGCACAGGCAAAGGATTCGATTCATCGACTGGGTTCATCCTGCCCAACGGCGCCGAGCGTTCGCCGGACGTGGCTTGGGTCAAGCTCTCGCGCTGGAACGCGCTGACCGACCAGGAGCGCGAATCATTTCCGCCACTGTGTCCCGATTTTGTGATTGAGCTCAGATCTCCCTCTGATTCATTGACTAGATTAAAGGACAAAATGGAAGAGTACATTCAGAACGGCGCCCAGCTCGGCTGGCTCATCGATCTGATCGAAAAGAAAGTTTACGCATACCGGCCGCAAGCTCAGGTTGAGTGTCTCGATGATCCTGACACAGTTTCAGGCGAGCCTCTGTTAAAGGGATTCGTCCTCGACATTCGCGAACTTTGGAAGTGAAGCCCTGACTCCGCAGGGCACCGCGACAACACTAGGCGCGCCTTGCTGCCATCCTACAACGTTGCTATCATCCGCTCATCGAAGCCGGCACAGTTTCTTAATTAGGGAGTTGATCGTATGCATATAAAGCTAATCTGGATAGCCACCGCGAGCTTTGTGATGGCTGCGACCGCCTTGGCAGCCGAACAAGGTCGTAAGACTGTTGTGTACGATGGCATTGCTACTGAGGTGGACGTTTCGCCGGAGGCGTCGAACGATCTCTGGGTGATTTTGAAAGACTTGACTCGCGCTACGAGATTCGTTGTCAAGCCTCAGGGCATATGCCGCGATGAGCTCTGTTTTCCGATTCCAAAAGGCAAGAAGGATAGCTTTGTTTCAAAGAGAGGCTCCGAGACCTGGTTCAACTTGAGCGAATTCGCGCGGCTCGTCAAGCAACCGGCCGCGCGCGACGACAAGAATAGCATATGGTACTTCGGCAAGCGGGAGGATGAGCGCGGGACGTATCTGGCATCACTTGAAGCTCCGAACTTCACGCTGTCCGATATGGCTGGTCGCTCGCATTCGCTTTCGGATTATCGCGGCAAGAAAGTATTGCTGATTACGTGGGCCTCGTGGTGAGGGTGCCGGCTCGATCTGCCAGTTTGGCAGACGGTCTATCACGAACTGAAGGACAAGAATTTCGAAATCCTCTCGATCGCTCAAGACACCGGCGGCGTGAAGGACGCGGGACCGTGGATCACCGCAGCCAAGGCCGAATTCACGGCGCTGGTAGACGACAAACATCTCGTGACTCAGCTCTTCAATATGGTCAACGTGCCGACGGCAGTTTGGATCAACGAGAAAGGAAGAATCGTCAGGCCGCCGGAGGTCGCTTACGCGGACAACCGTTTCAAGGCTATGCACGGCGTCGACGCGGGCGAATATCTTGTAGCGATTCGCGACTGGGTTGCCAACGGCGAGCGAAGCATTTACGTCGTTCCCGAAGAGGAGTTGAAGTCGCGCTTGAAAGCGCAGCCTCCGGAGCGCGCGATGGCTGATGCTGAGTTCGCGCTGGCCGAGTATCTCTACAAAAACGGCAAAGGCGGCGACGCAATTCCGCACTTCAAAGAGGCTCAGCGGCTGGACCCCGCCAACTGGAACTACAAGCGTCAGGCGTGGGCGCTGTCGGACGCGCAGAAGGACTACGGCACGACTTTCTGGGACGAAGTTAAGAAGCTCAACGGTAAGCCGTATTATGAGCCTCGCAAGCTGCCGAAGAGCCAATAGTTGTTCAGCTTTCGAGCAAACCGCGCCATCGTCTAACTTGCAGATTTGCTGCAAACAATCCCTTCGTCGGCATCGGGCAGGCTCCCATCCTTTGATATAATATGCTGTCGAGCGAACCGCGACAGTCTTCAAGATGGCTCAGCGAGAAATCCAAAAAGCCCTGCTCAAATTCACGCTTAACGGCGAAGAAACCGAAGTAGCCTTTGCTTCACATAAGACGCTTCTTGAAGTGCTTCGCGAAGACCTCGGCTTGACTGGAACAAAGCACGGCTGCGAGCTTGGCGAGTGCGGAACATGCACGGTGTTGATAGACGGTCATCCGATCCTATCTTGTCTGTTTCTTGGGCTGGATGCTGAAGGAAGGGAAGTCACGACCATCGAGGGCATGGCTTTGGGCGGGCAGCTTCATCCGTTGCAGGAGACCTTCGCTGATCTCGGCGCCGCGCAGTGTGGGTATTGCACACCAGGGTTCCTATTGGTCGCGAAAGAGTTGCTAGAAAAGAATCCGACCCCGAGCAGAGACGAGATCAAAGAGGCGCTGGCTGGCAATCTGTGCCGTTGCACCGGCTACATCAAGATCTACGAAGCGGTTGAGCTAGCCGCGGCGTGGATACGGGGCGAGCAGGTTGAACCGGCGCGAGAGAGTATTTACGGGTTTGATGTATGATTTCGCGAGAGTAACGAAGGCATAGACACCGCCAGAACCTGTGGCCAACCCTGAAAGGGTGACGGGATAAAGTGGAGACCGAATGCGAAATGCCGAACCCCCGAAGGGGGTGGCGGATGAGTTGTAAACGCGCGTAGACCAACAAGCTGGGGAGAGAAGAATGGGGCACTCCTATACGAACCTGCTCTATCACATCGTTTTTTCAACAAAGGATCGCGAGGGATGGCTTGACGAAGAAATCAGTCCAAGATTGTACGAGTATCTCGGTGGTGCCATGAACTCGGAAGGCGGAGTCGGCATAAGGATCAATGGCTGCCCGGATCACATACACCTGTTGGCCAAGCTGCGCCAAGACAAGGCCGTGTCAGATGTGCTGAGAGCCATCAAAGCAAATTCCTCTGGATGGATTCATCGCACATTCCGCGGTTTCCGCGGTTTCGCATGGCAGAGTGGATACGGCGCGTTTACCGTGAGTCAATCGCAAGCTGAGAAGGTCCAACGATACATCGCCAATCAGCAGAGGCATCATCAACGCGTTTCATTCAAGGAGGAGTTCGTTGCTCTGTTGGAAGCTCATGGAATCGAATACGACGAGAGGTATTTGTGGGACTGAGGTCCGTCACCCGCTTCGCGGGCTAGCGTGCGTCGCGGCTGTGGTCCACGGGTTCGCGGACTCACCCGTGGCTTTATCCCGTCATCCCTTCGGGATTCTCATCGAAGGACGCTTCGACCGGATTTGATTGTGATGGTGAGAGACAAACGAAACAACGGCAATGAGCTGAAGGTCGTCGGAAAACCATTCCGCAAGGTGGACGCCCGAGCGAAGTGCACCGGCCAGACACGCTTCGCCGACGACATCGCTCTGCCGCGAATGCTTTTCTGCAAGATGCTGCGCAGCCCGGTTCCACACGCTTTGATCAAACACATTGATACGTCAAGAGCGCTCAAGGTCCCGGGCGTTGTCGCGATCATTGCCGGCAAAGACCTGCCAATTCCGTACGGCATCCTCCCAGTCAGCCAGGACGAGCACGCGCTGTGCATCGACAAGGTTCGATTCATTGGCGATCCCGTCGCTGCGATCGCCGCCGTCGACGAAGACACCGCATTCGACGCGATGGATCTCATCGAGGTCGAATACGAACCGCTCGAGTCAATTGCTTCAATCGATGACGCATTGAACACGGACGAGCCGCGCATTCATGAATACGGTGACGGTGGAAACGTTCACAAGAAAGTCTCGCTCGAATTCGGCGACGTCGAAGCAGGATTCTCTGAAGCGGACCTGGTTCGCGAAGACGTGTTCTTCTACGAAGGCAACACTCACCTGCCGATGGAACAACACGCAGCCGTCGCGGTTCTTGATCCCGACGAGAAGCTTACGCTGTGGAGCGCGACTCAGACGCCGCACTATGTTCATCGCGCGCTGGCCAAGGTGTTAGAAATGCCCGCCAGTCACATCCGCGTGATCGCGACTCCAAACGGCGGCGGCTTCGGCGGCAAGAGCGATCCTTTCAATCACGAAATCGTCGTCGCGAAGCTTGCGATGATGACCGGCCGCCCGGTGAAGATCACGCTCACTCGTGAAGAAGTGTTCTACTGCCATCGCGGTCGCCATCCGGTGTTGATGTGGATCAAGACCGGCGTCAAGAACGACGGCGCGATCACTGCGATGCACTTCCGATCCTTCCTGGACGGCGGAGCATATGGAAGCTACGGCGTCGCGAGCACGTTCTACACCGGCGCGCTTCAAACGGTGACTTATGATGTGCCGCGTTACAAGTTTGAAGGCTTGCGGGTGTTCACAAACAAGGCGCCTTGCGGACCCAAGCGCGGACACGGCACGCCTCAGCCGAGATTTGCGCTTGAGGTCCACATCGACAAGATTGCCGAAGAGCTTGGACTCGATCCGGTTGAGATTCGAAAGCGACACCTTGTGCAGCCGAACACGATAACTGCCAATTATCTGCGCGTCGGCAGCATCGGTCTGGGCGAATGCATCGACAAAGTAGCCGCAATCTCCGACTGGAAGAACAAGTTCAAACAGCTCCCTTACGGGCGCGGTGTCGGGTTCGCTTGCAGCTCTTATATCTGCGGCGCTGGGTTGCCGATCTACTGGAACAACATGCCTCATTCCGGAGTGCAGCTTCGGTTGGACCGTCAAGGAGGCGTGTGCGTGATGTGTGGGTCGGTTGACATAGGTCAGGGATCGGATTCGATTCTCGCTTACATCGTCGCCGAGGTGCTCGGCATCGATCCGTTCGATATTCGAGTGCTCACAGCCGACACCGATCTCACGCCGGTTGATCTTGGCAGCTATTCGAGCCGAGTCACGTTGATGACCGGTCACGCCGCTATGCAGGCCGCCGAACGCGCGCGCGAGTTGCTGGCCAAAGCCGCCGCCGAGAAGCTGGACGTTCCAGTTGAGTGCATATCATTCGCTGATCGCCGAGTATTTGATGTTGAAGACGCAGAGCGAGGGATGACTTTCGCCGAAGCTGTTCAGCTCGCAGAGTCAAAATTTGGAACGATTGGCACGGTCGGCTCTTACACGCCGCCGCGCTCGCCCGGAAAGTACAAAGGCGCCGGTGTCGGGCCTTCACCGGCTTACAGCTACTCTGCTGCGGTTGCCGAAGTTGATGTCGATCCGGAGACCGGCATAGTCGTCGTCGAGCGCGTGTGGATAGCTCACGACATCGGCCAGTCGATCAATCCCGCATTGGTGATGGGCCAAGTCGAAGGCAGCGTTTACATGGGTCTGGGGGAAGTGTTGATGGAAGAGATGGCTTATCGAGGGAATCGAAATGTCGTGCACAAGTTTCCATCGATGCTCGAATACAAGAGCCCGACGACGCTCGAGATGTGTGATGTGAAAACGATTCTGGTTGAAGACCCCGATCCCAATGGACCATTTGGCGCGAAAGAAGTCGGGCAAGGTCCGCTGTTGCCGGTTCCGCCTGCGGTGGTGAATGCGATTTATGACGCAGTCGGCGTTCGAATCGACGAAGTTCCTGCGACGCCGGAAAAGGTTTTGGCCGCGATTCGCGCGAAAGCGCAGGAGAAGGAAGCGCGCTTCGGCCCGAAGTCAGTTCCCGAAGTCACATGGCCCGAGCCAATTCGCGTGCCGACTCCCGCTGAAGGTGGAGATGGAAAGGAGTTGCCGCGAGTGGCGGTGCATTCATAGAGATTTCTCGGAGGATCTGCAATGAAAGAGAGAATTGAATCACAGCATGAAGGCGTGATGCGTTCACAATCCGAAGTCAGGAGCGTGCGCATTATCCCGCGCCACCCGGAGACGAGGAGTCACCAAGTCGTAACAGCTACCAAAGGAGAGAAGGTGATGGGAGAGGTCAGAGTAAAGGTCAAGCTCACTAACGCAGTCGACGAAGCTTTGGTTAGGAGGGGACTGCTGACCGCGGACAGAGTTCGGCGCTATGAAGCCGACGCTTTGGTTGACACAGGCGCGGTGAAATCCGTTCTGCCGGTCCAGGTAGTGCAGCAGTTGGGACTGGCAATCGTCGGCAAGACAAGGGCCGAGTACGCCAATGATTCCGGTGAAGATGTCGATATCACTGAAATGGTTGGGATTGAAATAAACGGACGCCGCACGACTGAAGAGATGCTGGTGTCAGGCTCGGAAGTGCTGATCGGCCAAACCGTATTGGAAAGCCTCGATTTGTTGGTTGATTGCGTCAATTACCGTGTAGTGCCGAACCCGGAGCACCCGGATCAGCCGGTGATAAAGATCAAGTAAAATTGTCGCGCGCCGGAGATTAAGATCATGCTGCAAACTTCGAGAGCCATCAGGAATAGACGATTAGGGTTCGCGGTGCCGGGCTTCTTCGTGGGCGTTGTCGCCTCCGTTGTGATCAGGTGGCTATTGACCGGCGGGTTCGCAGCAATTGAGGCGCTGGAAGTGGGTGCTGGAATAGCCGCTTTGGCTTTGTGGTTCGGCGAGAAGTTTTCTGGGTTATCAACCAGAGACGACCTTGCGGTTGTACGGCTGCGAGAAGAAATGAGCCCGCTTGGTCTGAAACCTGATAGTGACATTCCAAGGTCGCTCAAGACTGAGACTGAGAAAAGACTGAAGCTATGATGCGACTTCCCAAATTCAGTTACCGCGTGCCAAAGAAGATCTCGGACGCGGTGAAAATGATCGCTGACGCCGGGGTTGACGCGATGTTTGTTGCCGGTGGAACCGATTTGTATCCAAACATGAAGCGCCGGCAGCAGACTCCGAAGACGGTCATCACGGTAACTCGGTTGCGAGAGCTTCACGAGATTCAGGGCGACGCAAAGAGCGGTATGGTCATCGGCTCGTCGGTATCGCTGACCGAAATATGCGAGCACCCGGTGATCAATCGAGACTATCCGTTCGTCGCGGACGCCGCGAGACTGATTTCAACTCCCATACTTCGAAACATGGGAACCATTGGCGGCAATCTGCTGCTCGACACTCGTTGCAACTACTACGATCAGAATTACGAGTGGCGCAAAGGGATCAACTTCTGCATGAAAAAAGACGGCGAGATTTGCTGGGTCGCGCCGTCGAGCCCGAAATGCTGGGCGGTTCAATCGTCCGATCTCGTGCCGCTGATGGTCGCAATCGGCGCGAAGGTGAAACTCGTTTCTGAAGCGGGCGAGAGAACGCTCGACGCGGCAGCTCTCTCTAGCGACGATGGCATTTGTTATCTGAACAAGCGCCCCGATGAGCTATTGACGGAGATTGAGCTTCCGCCACGAAACGGAATGCGAGCCGTTTACAAGAAGCTTCGACGTCGAGGCTCGTTCGATTTCCCCGTGCTCGGCGTCGCGGCAGCCTTAAACATTGCCGAGGATGGTATCGTACGCGACGCCAAGCTGATTCTCGGTGGCGTCGCGCCCGCTCCGATTGAGGTGAGGGAGGCCGAGCAAGCGTTGATCGGAGAGAAGCTGGATCAGGAACGAATCAACGCCGCCGCCGAGGCTTGCTACTTGAAGGCTCGCCCTCTCGACAACACCGATTACGTGATGGGCTGGCGCAAGCAGATGGCTCGGCCATTCGTTCGTCGCGCGCTTGAAGACTTGGGACGACAACTTCAGCAAGAAGGCAGGTAAGGGCGGCCCTCAGTGGCCGTTCCTCCTGAACCAGGAGTCTTAACCGTAAGAGTGCATCCACGGAGGAGCGCCGATACTTCCCTCCCGAGGCACCCGGGTGAAAGCAAATGACAATGATGGGTAAACGCTCGTTGCGAGTCGCGCTAATGCTCGCCGTCGGGTGTGGGCTCCAAGTCCTCGCCCTTGCTCAGTCGGGACCAGTTTCATATACCGTGACTCTGGACAAGAACGCCACCACTCACTTTCTTCACATCGCCGCTCAAGTCAACCGAGGCGGCGCTCCTTCGATTGACGTAGCGATGCCCGCCTGGTCGCCGGGCTCCTACAACATTCACAACGCGTGGCGAAACGTTCAGGAGTTCTCCGCAACCGATGAAAATGGCGCGCCGCTCAAGTTTGAAAAGATCGACAAGCAAACCTGGCGCGTTTACTGCGGGAGCGGTCGCACGATCACCGCGCGATACAAACTCTATTACCGGAATTACAACGATGAGCTGTGTTACATCACCGGTCCGAGCGTTTTCATGTACGTCGTCGGAAAACGGCCTTACCCACTCGACGGCCCGGTTTCAGTAAAGCTCGAAACACCCTCTGACTGGCTGGTCCAAACCGGAATGGAGCCTGGCAAAGAGAAGAACAGCTTCGTCTCAGACAGCTACGACACGTTCATTGATTCATCAATCGCCCTCGGCAAGAGTTGGGAGCAAACGCAGTTCGACGTCAAAAACGTGCCTCATTACATCGTCTTCATCGGAAAAGGAAACTACGACAAGCAGAAGATCACAAGCGATACAAGGGCCGCCGTCAGCTACTTCGCCGAGATGATGGGAGGCTTGCCTTATAAGAAATACGTCTTCTTTCTTCGCGCACGGCCCAGCCAAGGATCGGGAGGGCTCGAACACCTCAACTCGACCGACATCAGCTTCTCGGCTTACAACACTCATCAGCCGGAAGCCAGCTACAAGCGATTCATGTTCGTGGTCGCTCACGAGTACTTTCATCTGTGGAACGTGAAGCGGATTCGTCCGGCGATACTCGGGCCATTTGATTACACGCACGAGCAGAACACGCGCAACCTCTACGTGTCAGAGGGGATGACCAGCTACTGGGCCGCCATCGGGTTGAAAAGAAGCGGCGTGTGGTCGCTCAAGGATTATTACGATGACCTGACGCAGCAGGTCGTGACGCTTCAATCCTCACCGGGACGCAAGATCATGAGCGTCGAGTTGTCGAGTTGGGATACTTGGAACCGAGGCGATAACGCGACGAATAATCGGATCGATTACTACAACAAGGGCCAGCTCATCGGGAACCTTCTCGATTTGGAGATTCGTCATCGCACAGGAAACAAGCGCTCGCTGACTGATGTGTTCGTCTACTTGATGAGGAACCACGGCTTGCCCAAGCCGGGCTTTGAAGAGAAGCACGGCTTCCGCGACGCGGTCGAGCTGATCACTCGCGAGGCGTCTCCGTCCAATTCCGACTTTGGCGGCTTCTTCGCGAAGTACGTATCGGGCACCGAAGAGATTCCTTGGAACTCGTTCTTCGCTCACGCCGGTTTGATGCTTGAAGAGAAGAAGGGAAGCGCGAAACCTTACATCGGAATCATTACCGCCAACACCCTTCCGGGCGCGGGTTTCTTCAACGCTCCGCCAACTGTGCTTCCTCAAGGGCAGATCGCGATTACTAACGTCGTGCCGGGCTCGCCCGCAGAGGCAGCGGGTCTGGATGTTGGCGATATTCTCGTTGCGATGGATGGCGATAAGGTCGAGCCGGCGAGCTTCAACGATCGGTTCAATGAAAAGAAGATCGGCTCGAGCGTCGTGCTCACGGTTTTGCGGCGAGATCAACTAAAGAACATCACGGTCACCGTGGGCAAAGAAGAACCGGTGACCTATTCGATCAAAGAAAAGCCAGAAGCTACGGAGATGCAGAAGGCGATTTTCAACTCGTGGCTCAACGAGAAATAGAGCAACGGGTGTGAAGTTGGGTGTTAATGAAAAAAAAAGCGCGTCGCTCCGATCGGGCGTTTAGGCACGTGCTACCGATACTGATCTTAACAGTCTGATAGCGAGATGAGGATATCCAAATGGCTAAATGGTTTTTTGAACCGGGTCACACCGCCGCTGAGTTCTCTGTGCGGCATATGATGGTCACGCATGTTCGCGGTCACTTCAAAAACGTGCGCGGAACTCTCGTCTTTGATCCTGAAAATCCTCGTCGCTCATCCGTCGAAGCGACGATCGATGCCAAGACAATCTGGACAGGAGAGCCTCAGCGGGACGATCACCTGCGCAGCGCAGACTTCTTGGATGTCGAGAATCACCCGCTCATAACATTCGAGGGCGATCAGGTAGAAATCTTGGGCGAGCGCGACTACACGCTTCGAGGCGAGCTTACGATCCGTGGCGTGACTCGAGAGGTTGAGTTGAGTGTCACTTGCCTCGGCCAATGGCAGACGCCTTGGTGGGAGGACGGAGTCGACAAAGGTCCGAAGACACGAATGGGGTTTCAGTCAAGGACAAAGATCGACCGCCGCGACTTTGGAGTAAGCTGGAATGGCACTCTTGATAAAGGCGGCGTGGTTGTCGGCAACGTTGTCGATATAACTATCGACGCGGAGGCGATACTGGAAGACGATTAGATGAAAAAGACGATGTTTCCAACGTGGCTTGTCAGGTGATCCGCGATTCCATAGGAGGCAACAAGTCAGCGCCGCTGAACCTGCTCCACGGCCAGCCAGCATAGGGGAGTTCTAGTGCTGCATACAAATCCCGAACGCCGGATGCGAGTACCCCAGCAGCCATTCCGAGTAGTCCCCACCGAAGTAAATCTGGAATCACTGCCAGCGTCGGAACCAGAGCACTCGGTAAGGACCACCACTGCGAGAGCATCGGAATAAGATTCGCCAACATTGCGCCGTAGAGAATGCCCATGATGGCATGCGTCACAACGCTTCTTGGAAATCGCGCCATCTGCGACAAAGCATCTCAAGAAAGCGCGAATCTGGCAATGAACCACGAAGGATACCAAAATGATTTGACTTCGAGCACCTCACTAAAGATCATGCTGCTGAGTGAGTCTCAGGTTCAGGCTTGAACGGCTCCTCCTCGAGTGCCCATCATTTTTGTGCATCCTTTTAGGATCGCGTTTCGTTCTGTTTGAAGAATCGAGGTCGTCGATGAAAGCAATCAAGCGAATCGTTGTGGCGGCGTTCCTGCTCGCGCCGCTAGTGATCACCCTCTCCGCCAAGTCTCAATCTCAAACTCAGCCGCAACAACAGCCTCCTCCAGCGGAAGACAAATCGAAAGAGGCCGCCGAAGAAGGCATTGCCGTCAAGAGCCAACTGGTGATCGATCGCTGCGCGTCGTGTCACAAGAAAGACGATAAGGGAAACCTCACGCGCATATCCTTCGAGCGAAAGACTCCCGAGGGTTGGCAAGAGACGCTCAAACGGATGATTCGCTTGAACGGTCTGTCGATCACTCCCGATGAAGCCAAGCAGATTGTCAAGTACCTCAGCAACAATCATGGTCTCGCGCCCGAAGAAGCACGGCCCGCGTTCTATGAGGCTGAGAAGCGAGTCATCGACGAGAAGCTCCCCGACGAAAGTCTTCGCGCCACCTGTGTGATTTGTCACAGCCTGGGACGGGTTATCTCGCAGCGGCGCTCGAAGGAAGAGTGGGAGCTGCTGGGAAACATGCACGTCGGGCTTTTTCCCGTTGTGACTTTTCAGGGATTCTATCGCTTTCCGCAGCCGCCAGGCGCGCCGCCCCCGACTGATCCCGATCAGCGCCACCCTCTTGATAAGTCGATTGATTATCTTTCTAAGAACTATCCGCTCACGACTCCCGAGTGGGGCGCATGGCGCGCCAACATGCGAGCGCCGAAGCTCCAGGGCCGCTGGCTGGTGAGTGCTTATCAGATTGGGCGCGGGCAAATTTACGGCGAGATGGACATTGAGCCAAACGAGATGGAAGACGAATTCGCGACCAAGATCAGTTTGCATTATATGAAAGACGGGTCGACCGTGACGCGATCAGGTCGCGGCATCGTCTACACGGGCTACGGCTGGCGCGGACGCTCAACTTCGAGCGACGGCAAAGAGCCCAAGGAGGGTCGCGAGGCGATGTTCGTGTCGCGCGATTGGGCGACGATGGAAGGGCGATGGTTCTGGGGCGCTTACGAAGAGTTCGGCATCGACGTGACGTTGAGAAGGATTTCAAGCGAGCCTCTGATCGCGGGCGTCGATCGCATAGGGCTCAAGGCGCCGTCGACGGGCACGCAAGTACACATCTACGGCGCGAATCTCCCGAATGACATCAAAGCTGACGAGATCGACTTCGGTCCAGGCGTGAGGGTCGATCGAGTCGTCAGCGCGAAAAGCGACGAGGTGACCGTTGAAGTCAATGTAGCGCAAGGCGCGGCGAACGGCTATCGCGACATCGCTCTCCGGAGGCACTTCGCGCCGCGCGCCGTCGCCGTCTTCGATAAGGTCGATTACATCAAAGTCGTTCCCGATGCTGGAATGGCTCGCGTGGGCGGGATCAATTTCCCGAAACAGTTTCAGCAGTTCGAGGCCGTCGCTTACAACCGAGGCCCTGACGGCAAGCCTCAGACCGCCGACGACGTGAGCCTCGGAATAATCGACGCCCAGTGGTCGATCGACGAGTTTCCCGCGACATTTGACGATGACGATAAAGACTTCGTCGGGACGCTCGGCGCGGGCGGGTTGTTCACTCCAAACGTCGACGGTCCAAATCCCAAGCGCAAGAAAGGCGTGAATAACTACGGCGACGTCTGGGTGGTTGCGACTCACAAACCGGAAGGCGCGGCGAAAGACGCGCAGCCGTTGAAGGCCCGGGCTTATCTTGTCGTTACCGTACCGCTTTATGTGAAGTGGGACCAGCCGGAGGTGTCCAGATGAGCGCTTATCGACACGGCGAGTTTCATGCGTTCGAAGGCGGCGGCAAGGAGTATTTGTATCTCGTCCCGAGCGCGGCGATCTTTGCGCTGGAGGATTTATCGAAAGCCGTGTTGAAATTGCTCGATGGTCGCGAGCTGACTGATGACGAAATCGTCAGCGATCTCGTCGCTCGCGGCTACGCGCGCGCCGATATCGAAGAAACTCTCGAAGAGCTTCATCAGGCGCACGTGATAGCGAACGGCGACGGTTTCGTCCAACCGGCCTTGCAAGCGCCGCAGCAACCTTTCCCGCTTCAAACGGTCGTGATGAACGTGACCAACCAATGCAACCTGAGTTGTTCCTATTGCTACGAGTACGGCGAAGACCGCATCGCAACGCCCGAAGGCAAGACGAAATTTATGAGCGAGGAAACGGCTCGCCAGACGGTGGACTTCTTGCTCGATCAATCGCCCGGCCGCCGAGTCGTGCACCTGACCTTCTTCGGCGGCGAGACGTTACTTAACTTCAAGGTTGTGAAATCGACGATCGAGTACGCTCACAATCGTGCGGCGGAAATGGGCAAGTACATCGACTTCAGCATGACGACCAACGCGACGATGCTGACTCCGGAGATCATCAACTTCCTTGCCGAAAACAACGTCGGGGTAACCGTGAGCATCGACGGCCCCAAGGAATCGAACGATCAGTTCCGAGTGTTTCATAATGGCAAGGGCAGTTACGACATTATTGCCCCGAAGATCAAAGAGCTGATCCGAGTTCACCGCTCGCGTCCGATCGGCGCGCGCGTGACGCTCACCGCGCAAGTTGTCGACGTGAAAAAGATCTTTCGACACCTCACAGACGAGATGGGATTCGATGAGGTTGGATTTGCGCCTGTGACGACTTCTCCCGTCAGACTATACGCAATTGGCAATCGCGGGCTGGACCACGTGCTCGATCAGTTCACTGAGCTGGCGAATGAGTACCGCGATTACGCGCTTGAGAACAAGCATCACGGATTCTCAAACGTGAGTGACACGCTTCAAGAATTGCACCAGGGCGTTAGCAAGGCCTATCCGTGCGGCGCGGGACTAGGGCTGCTTGGTGTCGCCCCGTCGGGCGACATTGGATTGTGTCATCGCTTCGTTGATTCGCCTGCCGGAAATCTCGGTCACATCGAATCGGGCATCGATCGCGAGAAACAAGCTGAGCATCTCAGCCGCGCTCACATCAACACCAAATACGATTGTCACACTTGCTGGGCGAGGCCGGTTTGCTCAGGCGGCTGTTATCACGAAGCTTATGTTCGTTATGGTGATACGTCTCACGCGAATCTGCACTACTGCGATTGGATTCGCGGATGGACGGATGTGTGTTTGCAAATCTACGGCGAGATTGCCGCGCGCAATCCTAAATATCTCGATCGATTCGATGAAAGGAAAGCGATATGAAACATCTCAAAGCCGTCAACCGAAAGGCGCGACGCGTCGAGGAGTTCATCGCGTCAGAATATGGCGACGTTCACGCGTTGCAGCAGGGACCGCCTCAGCAGCCGCGGCCGCATTTTCCGCTAGGCTGTTCGCTGGTTTTCTCGCCGGGCTGGGAAACCGATTCGGCGGGAGGCACGGCGGGTCTGTGTCAGCCGGTTGAGCGCGATCTGTACGATTGCTACATCACCTGTTTTTGGCCCGCGCAGGTGCCGGACCATTTCAACAACTATCCCGATTGGACAAGCAAGTGCGCCAGCGCGACAAAGGATTGGAGAAATATCGATCTAGTGTTTCCCTGAACATCTGTTAGATGAATCACAGGTTGGGAAGAGGGACTTGTCCCCGCCACTTGTTTTCAGATTTGATTACAGCAACGAGCGGAGACAAGTCCCTCTTCCCAACCTGTTAATGTGACACAAGAGGTTTCGAATGCGGATAAAACTTTTTGTTGGCGTCGTCCTGATCTTACCTGTCACTTCCTTGCATGCCCAACAAGCTCGCCCATCAACCGGGGCGTTGATGTACTTGGGTACGTGGCCGAACAAAATCCTAGTGATAGATGAAGCCCGGCAACAGGTCATAGACGAAATCAAACTCGAGACCGGCGCGCCGCTTCAGGTCGTGCTCGCACAGGATCACAAAAAGCTGTTCGTGTTGACGACCAAGATGGGCATCGAGGTCGTCGATCTCGCGACCCGAAGGGTCATAAGCCACTTCGAGCTCAACGAAGGCAATCGCCACGTTTATCCGCTGGGCGGGGCGGCTGACCCTCAAGGCAAATTCATCTACACAACGCTGCGCACCTCGATCAAAGAAGTCGACCGATACAAACTCGAGAAGGCAAAATTCGCCGTGATCGATCTCGAACAAAAGAAGATCACCAAGACGTTCGATTTTCCCAAGGAGTACGATCAGGGTTTTGGTTTTCTAGCGGGCTACAAGGTCTCGCCCGACGGCAAGCTGCTGTATGTGTTCAAGGAAGACATCCTGATATTCGACCTGAGCACGTTTAAGCAGGTGGACAAGATTGAGCTATCAAAGCCGCTCTATCCCGGTCTCTTTCCGTTAAACGTGAGAGGCGACGAAGACCCCAACGAAGAGCCGGGGTTCGTTACTTCAGTGTTCAATGCTACTGATCCTGTCGTGCGTCGCTCGATCTTCGGCATCGCGAGGATCAACCTGACGACCAAGAATGTGGATTTCACTCCGATTGGACCGGCGGCGCCGATGAACAGGTTCTTGTTGACGCCGGACCGAAAGAAGGGATACACCGTGACGTTCAGCGGGCAGGGCGGAAACCGCCGCACTGAGTTTTGGGTGTTCGATGTGACGGCGCGGAAGGTGATCAAGAAGCTGGAATTCGAAAGCCGCTCGCGGTTCAACTTTGCAGTCAGCGGCGATGGTAAGAAGCTGTACATCTACGGCGCCGGTCCTACGATTGAGATTTACGACGCGGAGACGTTGAAACTAGAGAAGACCATCACGCTCGAGGGCGACGCGATAACACAGTTGTTGGTGTTTCGGCCAGGAGCTTAGAGCCTGCCGAAAGTGGAGGAGTCCGCCACGAAGTCACCAAGCCACGAAGTTACACGAAGAAGGATTTGGGCTTTGTGAAGTTTGGTGTCTTTGCGTCGTCGTGGCCCATCCGGCATCTTTCGCAAACAGAAATGGATTGGAGCATTCACGTCAGCAAAGCGCGCGAGGTCAGAAGTAAACTAACTCTTGACCATATC
>Ga0137380_10000634_pt1 | contig 26382 bp, 28 predicted proteins | sample SagtaG_17_FD_104809 | JGI IMG/M metagenome (GOLD analysis project Ga0137380, IMG submission 104809) | Vadose zone soil microbial communities from Sagehorn Ranch, Mendocino, California, USA - Sage2_L_100_16 metaG | ecosystem: Environmental > Terrestrial > Soil > Vadose zone | place: USA...
ACCGCGGCGCGAACTCAGGTCGCCCATGATGACGCCGGCATAATCTTCCGGCGTGACCACTTCCACCGACATCACCGGCTCCAGCAGCACCGGTGAAGCCTTGCGCGCGGCTTCCTTGAAGGCCATCGAGCCGGCAATCTTAAACGCCATTTCGTTGGAATCGACGTCGTGGTAGCTGCCGTCGTAGAGAATGGCTTTCACGTCCACCATTTCGTAGCCCGCCAGGACGCCGCCCTCCATCGCCTCCCGGATGCCCTGGTCGATTGGCTTGATGAATTCCTTCGGAACCGACCCACCTACGATTTCGTTGACAAACTCGTAACCCTTGCCCGGTTCCTGCGGCTCCAGTCGGATCTTGGCATGACCATACTGACCGCGACCGCCGGTCTGGCGGATGTACTTGCCTTCCGCTTCAGATTTCTTGCGAATGGTCTCGCGGTAGGCCACTTGAGGCTTGCCCACATTGGCTTCGACCTTGTACTCGCGCATCATCCGGTCGACGATAATTTCGAGGTGCAACTCGCCCATGCCGCTGATGATGGTCTGTCCGCTGTCCGGATCGGTATGAACTTTAAAGGTGGGATCTTCCTGGGCCAGCTTGCCGAGAGCCATGCCCATCTTTTCCTGGTCAGCCTTGGTCTTGGGTTCGACCGCGACCGATATCACCGGAACCGCGAATGTAATGGATTCTAGCGCAATAGGATGGCTCTCGTCGCAGATGGTGTCGCCTGTCGAAACGTTCTTTAGGCCAACCGCAGCGCAGATATCGCCCGCCAGAATCTCCTGAATATCTTCGCGCTTGTTGGCGTGCATCTTCAGCAGGCGCCCAATGCGCTCGGTACGTCCACGGCCAGCGTTCAGCACGGAATCGCCAGATTTAAGCTGCCCGGAATACACTCGAATGAAGGTCAATTGGCCAACGAACGGATCGGCCATGATCTTGAAAGCCAGCGCGGAGAACGGTTCGTTATCGGCAGGCTTGCGGGTGATGGTCTCGCCGTTTTCGGGGTTTACGCCTTTCACTTCACCGGCATCAATCGGGGATGGAAGATAGTCCACCACCGCATCCAGCAACGGCTGGATGCCCTTGTTCTTGAAGGCAGTGCCTACGACGACCGGAAACACTTTCAATGAAATCGTGGACTTACGCAAAGACGACCGCAGTTCATCCGCGGAAATGGTTTCGCCTTCCAGAAACTTGTGCAGCATTTCGTCGTCATTTTCGGCGACAGTTTCAACTAATTTAGCGTGGAAGGCCTCAGCCTTCTTCTGCAACTCTGCGGGGATTTCACCGGTAACGTACTCGGCGCCTATAGTGTCATCTTTCCAGATGATCGCCTTCATGCCAATGAGATCTACGACGCCCTTGAATTTATCTTCCTGCCCGATGGGAATCTGGATGGCAACCGGTTTGGCATTCAAGCGCTTGCGGATGGTATCGATGGCGTGCTCGAAGTCAGCGCCCATCTTGTCGATCTTGTTGATGAAGCAAATTCGCGGGACACCGTATTTATCGGCTTGACGCCAAACTTTTTCTGACTGCGGCTGTACACCGTGGACCGCATCAAATACCGCAACCGCGCCATCCAGCACGCGCAACGAGCGCTCGACTTCGGCGGTGAAATCTACGTGTCCGGGTGTATCAATAATGTTGATGCGGATGTCGCGCCAGGTACAAGTCGTGGCGGCAGAGGTGATGGTGATGCCGCGCTCTTGCTCTTGCTCCATCCAGTCCATCGTGGCTGTGCCTTCGTGGACCTCACCGATGCGGTGCGTTCTTCCTGTGTAGAAAAGAATGCGTTCGGTCGTAGTAGTCTTACCGGCATCAATATGTGCCATGATGCCGATGTTCCTGCACCGCTCTAATGGGACCGTTCTGGACACAGCTTTCTTTCTTTCTTCCTTGCGGGATTCCTGCTCGCCGACGATGTTTACTGAGCTGCCCATAAAATTCAGCTTCTAGCTCTTAGCCATCAGCTCTTAGCTTGAACCGAGCTGCTTCTCTACCAGCGATAGTGCGCAAAGGCCTTGTTGGCCTCGGCCATGCGGTGTATATCTTCTTTCTTCTTGATCGCGGCGCCACGTCCGTTTGCGGCATCGAGCAATTCATTGGTCAATTTGTCAACCATTCCCTTTTCGGCCCGCCCTCGCGAGTACGTCACCAGCCAGCGAATGGCCAGCGAAGTACGGCGGTCGGGATTCACTTCCACCGGGACCTGATAGTTTGCGCCGCCTACACGCCGGCTCTTGACCTCGAGCAGGGGCTTCACATTTTCAACCGCCTTCTTGAACAGCTTCAGTGGTTCGTCGCCACCCTTCTGCTGCAAGCGGGTCAGAGCTTCGTAAAAGATGCCCTCGGCGGTGCTTTTCTTCCCTTGCCACATCATTGAATTGACAAACTTCGTCACCAGGTCCGAACCATAAATCGGATCCGGTTCAACGGTCCGTTTTGCGATATGTCCTTTACGCGGCATTGCACTCCTGTAGAGACGTTGCTCCGCAACGTTTCAGAGACGTAGCAAGCTACGTCTCTACGAAACCATCACTTCGGTCTCTTCGCTCCGTACTTTGATCTTCCCTGCTTGCGGTTGGCCACGCCTACCGCGTCGAGTGTCCCGCGGATCACGTGATAACGCACACCCGGGAGGTCTTTCACGCGTCCGCCACGGATGAGCACAATCGAGTGTTCCTGCAGGTTGTGGCCGACGCCGGGAATGTAAGTTGTAACTTCGATTCCATTGGTCAGGCGCACGCGAGCAACTTTGCGGAGCGCGGAGTTGGGCTTTTTTGGCGTCTGCGTATAGACACGCGTGCAGACTCCCCGCTTTTGCGGGCAAGACTGCAGGGCCGGACTGGCGGTCTTATAACGCGGCCGTTTGCGGCCATCACGAACCAACTGGTTAAACGTGGGCACTCTGCTGCTCCTTGACGCTGCTTTTCCCGCGCGCACACAAATTGCCGCACGGATTCGCAATCAGTTCCTGTTTTCCTGAATCTTTCGCAGGATTTAGGGCTGGGTAGCTTCGCTGCCCATGCTTCCGGTCACACAAGACGACCGGGGATTTTCTTTTCCCTTTGACAGATCTGACGACGGTGGCTCCACGCCCAGAAATCTGGGAGGCGCTCCGTTTCGCCAGCATCGTCCCGCATAATCTCCCATGTTGGGAGCGGTTCGCGGAACGTTTCAGCGAGGACGTCTTTAGAGCTCTAGCTCTCTAAAGACTCTTTACTTAAAGGCTAACTGCGCTTTCGATGTTCGCTACGCACAAAGGGGACGCAAACACCAGGGTACAGGCAAGCCAGGTTAACTCGCGGAACCTTCTAAATATATCAACCGTGAAACCGTGTCGTCAACCGCATTCGATGTGCATCTCACCTTCCAGCACCTTTTCAGCTTTCCGGATGTCAGAGGTTGCCGAAAGAATGCTCACCCTCTACACTGAGAGTTTTCCAGAACAACCAGGTCTTCATTCTTTCGTGGAAGGGTTCATGGGTAGGATCGTTTCCGGCACATCTCTAGCATATATCTTCTTAAGCTGCGCTTTTCTGGCTGCTTGCAGCAGTCCGAAGACGACCAATGTTGTCTTAAACCCGATCCCCTCCAGTGTCTCGCTCACGCCCAGCCCCAATGTGTCGCTTGAGGTCGGGAAGACACAAGTCTTCACTGCTGCGGCAAGGAGTGTCCTAGGCGTACAAGAAAGTGAAATTTTTTCGTTTCAATCGAGTAACCCGGCAGTGCTGACCATCGCGAATAACGGAGACGCTTGCGCTGGAAGCTGGGACTCGTTGAGAACGCCTCAAGTCTGCACCCCAGGACAGGTTGGAGTAGCGCAACTCACCGCCACCGCGCAGGGTGTCAGCAGTCCCCCAGTCGCCGTCTATGTGCACCAACATATTACGAGTGTCAGTCTCAGCAAAGCGGCCACCCAGCCGGCGACCCTCTCGGTCAACTGTCTGTCTAAGGGAGCGCCGGCCGGCCCCGAGAAATGGCTGTACGAGGCATTCGCGTTTAATGGAACGGCGGACATCACATCGAGCGCGGGACCATTTTCGTGGCAGGCCCTGAGTTCAAACGTGACGGTGAGCGCTCCACCGACAGGCGCGCCGTTGAACCAGGAAATAGTCACAGCAAGCGTGCCCGGCCAGGCCCTGATCTTCGCTTCAGCAAATGGCATTAACAGTCAGCCCGTACAGGTAGAGGCCTGCCCGGTGCAGACGATTTCACTCAGCGCAGTGGGGAATTCGGGTACTTCTTTTGTTGTGAACACTGGAACTTCGACAACGCTCAACGCCACGGTGACAGATAGCCTGGGAATGACACTTACGGGAGTCCCCCTGACGTGGAGTTCATCGAATTCGATTTCCGCGAGGGCTTCAGGAGCGACCAGCACGGTATTCGGCAGCGTAGGAACGGTGTCGGCTTCGGCTGTGGGGGCGGCCGCGGTGATCGCATCCTGCACTCCGCCCACGTGCAATGGCGGGATCAAGCCATCGCTCCCGATTTATCCGCAGTCTGCCATCAGCTTCACGGTGAGAAGCAGTACCAACCCTGCCAGCCCGACGGTCTACGTGACCACCACTGCTTGTAGCACGGCGAATCCTACGAACGTAACCTGCAACCCAACTATCGTGCCGATTACCAGGGCCTCTTCGACCTCAGTCTTCAGTGCAGGTCGCCCAGTAGCCGCCCTGCCGTTCTCACCAAATTCCCTGGTTTTCGACCCCACTGGCACAAACGCTTATCTTGGAGTCGATTCCTCGAACTTTGGGCAGAATGGACTGATGGTCTTCAGCGGTACATCGGTTTCTCGTTTTACCGGCGCTTTCGGGGCGGTGTTGGCGGTTTCTCCAGATGGAAGATTGGTGGTTGTTTCCGACACCACCGATACACCGAACCAAGTCATCATTTTCGACACGACTAACCACACAGCCGCGCCATTCTTAATCGACGGAGCTTCAGCAGCCGCGTTTTCACCGGACAATTTGAAGGCATTCATCGTCTCGGGCAAGAGCTGCCCGGGCGCGAACTCTGCCGGCTGCTTGCTGGTTTATTCGAAAGTGGACGCTTCGCAAATGATTCCCCTGACTGCGGCGGCAACAGACGTCGCTTTTCTTGGAAACGGAATGGTCGGCTATCTTGCAGGAGGAGACCCTGCAGGAGCTTCTTTTCTTCCGACGTGTGATGATCCGGCCTTGCCGTCGCTTGGCAGTGTGGGTCTTGCGAGTCAAATGATTCGCGCGCTTCCCGATGGACAAACCATGCTTGCGTTGTCTCCCCCGAATGTCCAATCGGTTACAGCCGCTATCACAGGCACTCCGATCGTAGATGTTCCGGACTCCGGCTGTCCTATGCCGAGAGGATCTTTGATGGTGGGCAATAAGGTCGGCCCAGTTTCCCCTCTCGGCCAGAGTTTCAATCCCACTCAGTTCTTTGTGTCGTCGGATGGTTTGATGGCCTACATTCTCGGGGAAACTCAGCCCGGGGCGCGCCTGCCGTTCATTATTGTGTTCGACGTCGCTGCTCAAACTTCATCCGTTATTTCTTTGGCAGGTAACGCTACTCCGTTGAGCGCATCACTTAGCCCTGCAGGTGATGTGCTGTTTGTGGGCACCGACGACGGTACAGTCCACGTGATCGACACCAGCTCTCAGTCGGACCTGCAACAGATTACTTTTCCATTTCCAACGAATGAGTTGTGCTTCGGACCCGGAAGCCCGCCGACTGCTCTTCAGACTGTGGTGAACATTACCGCTGTATCGCTAAGCCAGAGCGGGCCAAACGTAACCTATACCTATACTCCCGTGTCGGGGCCCGCTCTCCAAGCTGGTACGAGCATAGTGATTACCGGCATGTCGGATTTTGCCAATAATGGGACGTTCACGATCACCGGCGTAGGCAACGGAATTTTCACTGTGGCCAACGCAAATGGAGTATCGGCAACCGGTCAGAGCGGGACTGGCAGGGATGGGATTACTTGTAATCCTGATCTGGTGACGGTAAAGCCTTAGAAACCGTCATTGGGTCAGTGGCCATTGGCCGTCGGCTGTTGCCGCAAGACCGCTTCGGAAGTCAACGTTCCTCTGCGCCCTTGGCGGTTAAGGTTTTCGTTTTTTCCAGATCTTTGCCGACACTATCCAAAACTCCATTTATGAACTGCACAGATTCCAGGCTGGAAAACTTGCGCGCAATTTCGATGGCTTCATTGATAATGACGGCTCGCGGTGTAGAAGGAAAACCGATCAATTCCGCGACCGCTGCGCGAAGAATATTTCGATCCACGGCGGCCATACGATCCATACGCCAATTTTCGGTGTGCTCTTCAATCATCTTGTCGATATCTGCCGCGCGATCGCAGGCCACACGGAATAAGTCCTCGGCAAAGCCGTGCACATCGTCTGCAACTTCGCCGCGGCCATGCCAGAACGTACTGCGAACTTCTTCCGGAAGCTGCTTACCAAGGTCGGCCTGAAACAGCATCTGCAGCGCCAATTCGCGGGATTTGCGGCGGGTACCCATAGGCAGTCGTTGGTCGTTGGCTCTTAGATGTGAGCGATCGGCATTCGACCTAGAAGTCAGTCTACAGTTTTTGGCGGGGCGTAGAAGACATTTTCAGCGTTTCGATTTGGCTTTCGAGGAACGACGCGCCTTGCGGCTTTTGCTCTTGGTCTTGCCAACGACCAACGACCGACGACCAACGACGGTTTTCTTCAGATTCGCCATCTCCACCGCTGCCAGTGCCGCCTCGAATCCCTTGTTGCCCATCTTCAGACCGGCGCGATCAATCGCCTGCTCAAGCGTATCGCAAGTCAGAACGCCAAACGCATGCGGGACGCTGGTCTCCTGCGCCGATTGGCCAATGCCGCGCGTAACTTCGTTCACGATCACGTCGTAGTGGGCGGTGTCTCCGCGCAGCAGGCACCCGAGGCAGATAATGGCGTCGTATTTTTTTGTTTCGGCGAGGGTGCGAGCGGCGGAGGGAATTTCGAAGGCGCCGGGGACTCGGACAATTTGAATGGACTCATTATCCTCGTCCTCGATGCCCGAGCGATGGAGGCAATCAAGTGCTCCCAACAGCAATCTCTCGACAATGAACGAGTTAAAGCGAGAAACAACGATGGCGAATTTCAACCCTGTTGCGCTGAGGTTTCCTTGAATGGCAAGGGGATCGAAGGGCGCTCCGCTCCGAGTCGTGCGGAATCCAGTCACGTTAACTGTGGCACCACCGGGGAGCCGAATTCCGAACGTTCGCGAAAGATTAGTCGACTCCGAGCCGGAGTGGTCGTTGATTATTTCGAGACCCAAGTTTCTTGCAATCTCAACGGCGCTGTCGGGGTCCGAAATCGTCAGTTCCAAGAAGGACTGGTCATTTGAGCTGCCTCGCTGCACGACTTCAAGCGCTGCAACTGAAGGAAGGAAAGATTCAACACGACACGTTTTATAGTCGTCGACTCCACGCCCTTTCATGCCCAAAGCGTCGAGCAACTTCCTAAGAGAGTCGAAGTCCTCGCCGTTTCGCACCTGAACCCCGAGATGTACCCATTGGATCATTTAGTTCGAGATCTTCGGTGCACGTATTGCTTCATCCGTTGAAATCCGCGAAAATCCGCGGCCAAAGAATTCACTTTCCCTTAAACCCCGCCGCCCTCTTCTCCAGAAACGCCGTCGTCCCTTCTCTCTTATCTTCCGTGGCACACGCCGCCCCGAATAAGACAGCTTCAAGATAAAGCCCCTCGGCCAGCGTCATCTCCAAACCTTTGTTCACAGCTTCGATGGTGTACTGCACGGCCAACGGCGCGTTGGCGATTATCTTCTGTGCAATAGCTTCGGCGCGCGGAATCAACTCCGCCGCCGCGACAACAACTTCATTCACTAATCCGATGCGGAGCGCTTCCTGAGCTGAGATCATTTCGCCGGTGAGCACAAGTTGCATCGCAATTCCCTTGCCCACCAGCCGCGGCAGTCGCTGCGTGCCGCCGTAGCCAGGAATGATTCCCAGCTTCACCTCGGGCTGGCCGAGCTTGGCGGATTCGCTCGCCAGGCGCATGGTGCAGGCCATGGCGATCTCGCATCCGCCGCCGAGCGCAAATCCGTTGATGCAGGCGATGACCGGCTTGCTCAGGTTCTCGATCAGGTTGAGCACGCTCTGCCCACGGTGCGTGTACTCTTTGCCGGAGACCGCATCGTGCTTAGCCAGTTCGCCAATGTCCGCGCCGGCAATGAACGCCTTCTCCCCCGCCCCGGTCAGGATGACCGCGCGCACCCCAGCATCATTTTTGATGTCATGAAACGCCGCGCGCAGCTCTTCCATGGTGGCCATATTGAGTGCGTTGAGCACTTTCGGCCGGTTCACAGTGACGTACGCGATCGAATTTCTCTTTTCGAGGAGGATATTAGAGAAGGTCATGACGCTTTCTATCGGATCGGGAGTAAGACTTCGACATTATCCTTCGTGTAGTTGAATCTAATCCATGTATCCACTATTAGTTTCTCGCCATTAACCAAATAAGGTTTGTAATGCCCCTTCTGCGCCGCATCAAGGCTTCGTTGAGCCAGATCGGGGTAGCCTTGCTGGATTCGAGTGCAACGAACATCTCCCTCTCTGCCCGCGAGAACCTCAACGACGACAACCGAGTTCAGTTCCTTGCCTTTCAAATCTGAAATATCAGGCAGGACTTTCGTATCCGCCATCTTATTCGTAACGCCATCACTCACCCGGATAAAATGGACATTCGGATCTGATTTGTGGATCTCGGCTTGACATGGCCAAGGCGTTTGGGTCTGCGCCACCGCACATCCACACAGCGCGACAGCGATCACGAATCTCAGGATCAGCTTTCTTCTCCTCAGCCTTTAGGCGTTGCTCGCCTTATCCTCCGAGCCTAAAGGCATCCGAAGGAGCGTGCTCTTGCGGCACTTCTTAAGACGTGCCCTGGTACGGACTTTCTTTTCGATCTTCTCCGTGTCTCCGTGGTGAACGATTCCAGACAGCAAATTCTACTCTCTTGGTCGCAAGCCGCGTCCCACTCCGCGATCCATTTATAAATGGCCCGAGAGGGTAGCCTTTGAGCAGGAGCAGCGCCGCATCAGCCTATAATTCCCCAATGCACGTTGGACACTGCAAGATTCTTAGCGCCGGATTGTTACTGCTGGCGATTTGCGCTCGAGCGCAACAAGCGCCGTCCCCTCAAGCGCTGACCGTCTCCGCAAAAGAACTGCCGAAGGCCTCGCTATGGGGACCTTACAACTTTCAGCTCCAGGCGTCGGGCGGAATTTCGCCTTATCGCTGGCGGGTTATCAGCGGCTCACTGCCTCACGGATTGAGGCTCCGGGATCCCGGCGAGTTGGAAGGCATTCCCGACGAAGGTGGCCAGTTCGAATTCAATGTCCTCGTGACTGACAACTCCAGCCCTCAACAACAGCAGAAGCAAAAATTCGTGCTAGCCATGGAAACGCCGCTCAAGGCAGAGTGGGGACGCAAGGCCCGGGTAAATGGGATGAGAATGGATGGATCGCTGAAAGTTTCCAACCGCACTGGTCGGGACTTCGACCTGACCGTGATTGTGCTGGCTGTGAATGACATTGGCCGGGCTACTGCGATCGGTTACCAGCACTTCCCGCTGAAAAAAGACACACGGGACCTTGAGATTTCTTTTGGTGACACGCTTTCGCCGGGAAATTACGCTGTCAATGTGGATGTGGTGGGAGAGGAGACAATTTCCAACCGAATCTTCCGCGCGCGGCTGGTGACGGGAAAGGAGCAGGTTACCCAGGGGCCGTAGACAGAGGGCAGCGCCCTCCGCGGGGGAAGCTTAAAAGGCCGCTCGTTCAAGGGGGGAGGAGCGAATCGAAGACCGGCCGCTCCCAAAAGACGAATGACGCTGCAATCTTTATGGTGCACCAACGCAAACGCCGGCTCACCACAAAATATAAGAGTCCCGTCGGTGATGTTGATCTCATTCGTCTCGGCCAGTAGCTCGCTTTAGACCCTTGCCGACCTGCTTCGGCCGCTATCCTTACGGACTGCAACCTGGCGATCGTTGCTCGGGCTCCGGGCTTACCGCCAACCGGATAAATCAGTTCAACGTCTTCGGGACTCTATCCTGCCTTTGACTGGGTTTCCTGTTCTCCTCGACCAGCGCTTTGCTATAGAGCCTTACTAGCCCTCCTTCGGTCATCTTGCAGGGGGCAGCACGCTAGATGTATTGGTTGCCCAATCTTCCTGCGCTCCGCTCTTGCCTTCTGCCGAAGGTGACTTCGCTTGACCCCCGGACGCCGCACCAACCGGAAAAACTTCAGAAACTGTCAAAGAACAATTGTGTTTTACACCTTCTATTTTCTAGGTCAATAAAAAAAGCAAATTTGTAAGTGCTTGTATTTCAATCGAGTGCAGCTCGTTCACAGGGGAGTGCTGCGGGAGTGGTGCAGGCGGGTTGCAAGAATTGTTCCATGATGCGCGTCGGATGCCGATTCTGGCGCGTTTTGTGAATTCCCAAATGTGTACAGCAGATGAAGAACGATATTTCAGGCTGTGAAAATCACGAGACAATCAGGACAGGGCGCGGAGTTTGGCTGCGGACACCATTCACCTGTTGCGGCGTTCTATAATGCTGCGGGTACAGTTCCAGCGAGGAGGAACTCATGGCCATTCCCGAGAAATACCGCGATCTGTTTACCAAGCGTGCGTTCGCCAGCCTTGCCACACTCATGCCGGACGGTTCACCGCAAGTGACGCCGGTCTGGTGCGATCTAGACGGAGACCTGGTCATCGTCAATTCGGCCAAGGGGCGGCAGAAGGACAAGAACATCCGCCGCGATCCGCGAGTGGCGCTGGCCATCATTGATCCCGAAAATCCATATCGTTATCTGGAGATTCGCGGGCGCGTGGTTGAGATCACCGAACAGGGCGCGGATGCGCACATCGACAAAATGGCGAAGAAATATCTTGGTGCGGACAAGTATCCGTACCGGCAACCGAGCGAAGTGCGAGTGATGTTCAAGGTCCAGCCTGAGCGCACTAATACGATGGGGTGAGAGAAGCGGCTGTGGGCTATTGGCCAAAAAACCTAAACCGCCGAGAATATAGCGCTCGCCGGGAATGTTGCGAAAATCTGTGTGGCCTCGTACTACTCTGCTTCTAAATGACGAATTCGATTACCGAACTCTTACAATCACCACAGATCACACCCTCGCTGGATTTGCCCTGGGTGCGGTCGCAGTTCCCTTCTCTTTCGCAAAAAGTGAATGGGCATCCGGCAGCGTTTCTCGATGGACCCGGAGGGACGCAGGTTCCGCAACGTGTAATCGCTGCCATTTCGGATTATCTGTGCACCAGCAACGCGAACACTTGCGGAGCGTACGCAACCAGCCGCCGCACTGACCAGATGATCGCCGGGGCGCGCGCGGCGATGGCCGATTTCCTCGGCTGCGATTCTGACGAGGTCGTCTTTGGCCCGAATATGACCTCGCTGACATTTGCTATGAGCAGCGCAATCGGGCGCGAGCTACGGCCGGGAGACGAAATCGTGCTCACGCATCTCGACCACGATGCCAACATCTCTCCGTGGCGTGCGCTCGAAGAGCGCGGCGTCAAGATTCAGTTCGCAGACATTCACGAAGAAGACTGCACGTTGGACATGGAAGACCTCGCGCGCAAGATCACCTCGCGAACGAAGATAGTGGCGGCAGCATATGCGTCGAACGCGGTCGGCTCGATCAATGCCGCGAGGGCGATTGTTCGACTTGCCCACCAAGCCGGCGCCATGGCCTACATTGACGCGGTGCATTACGCGCCGCACGGGCCGATTGACGTTCGCGAACTGGATTGCGATTTTCTGGTTTGCTCCACTTACAAATTCTTCGGGCCACACGTGGGCGTGCTCTACGGGAAGCGGGAACATCTTGAGCGACTGCAACCTTACAAAGTGCGCGCCAACACCAACGCCGTCCCCCAACGCTGGGAATGGGGCACGCTGAATCACGAGTGCATAGCTGGGATCACCGCATGCATCGATTATCTTGCGGATTTGGGAAGACAAACCTCGGTTCGAATTGACACTGTTCCGGAACACATAGCCCCAGATGCCCTCGTCCGGGGTGGGCGGGTGGGGGCACCCGCCCCTACGCGGCACGATTCACTGCAACTTGCCTATCGCGCCATTCGCTCGCATGAGCGCACGTTGATGGAACGAATGCTTTGCGGCCTGCGCGAAATTTCCGGCCTGCGACTGTACGGAATCAATGATCTCGCGCGATTGGATTCGCGGTGTCCGACATTTGCGGTGAGGATCGACGGAAACACTCCCCTGGAGGTGGCCACCCGACTTGGCGAACGCGGCATCTTCACCTGGGATGGCAACTATTACGCAATCAATCTGACCGAACGGCTCGGCGTAGAGAAAGACGGAGGGTTCCTGCGAATCGGATTGGTGCATTACAACACGGCGGAGGAGGTGGATCGCGCCCTGGAGTCGTTGCGTCACACGTAAGGCGTTCAGTTGGTTCCTTCTTCCGTATCAGCGTGCTTGCTTCACCTCAATTTGCTCGCAAACTTTGCGGTATTCGAGTTGAACGTGGCGGCAGCGCGGCGGCTCGATGGAAAAATCGCAGTCCTTCATCACGATCGGCGCGGTCAGGCAGTTTGGGCTCAGCAGAGCACGAAAGGACTGCGGACCGCGGCGAGCAGCGCAGCCGGTGAGCATTAGTTAGGAGCACCAGCGTCGCCAGGGCCCGCTTGTAATTCATGTCGCTTAATTCCTTAGACCAGAGCTTCAATACTCAATCGGCACTGAACTCTTACTTCCACACAGGACGGGCTGTGCATTCAAGGCAGGGATGGCGATGGCAGTTGCCCGGAGATCATCCTTTGTCTGTTACTTCCACCACTTATCGTGCAACGCAATCAACACGCTGATTGCGGTCGTCAGCATGGCATTCACCAGGCGCTCGTAAACCGACCGGCGTATATCATTGCGCTCGATGTGTCATGACAGGTAATCAATGTGCAGCGCCGCAGAATACCGGGAATACCGAGGCGGCACTGACGAGTCGTACTGTCGCAGAAAATAGTTCGCTTTGGCCAGACGCGGCAAAGTGAAAATTTGAGTGGTGAATCGGCCAGCCAGGTTCTGATCGTTATAGGGCCCCCATCCCGCGTCGCTCCACCGGACTTCGCTCACGGTCGTAAGGGTCGGGGTTTGGGCAGTCGAACGGACGATGGGCAGAGCTAGGGCTAACACTAAAGACAGCGCCAAACGAAAAAGCCGCCATTGCCGGCGGCTCGCGTGCAACATAATTCCTCCGAGTCTGGAAGTACAGCTTGGAGCAGCTATTAGTCTCCGGCCCTCACCTGCTGCTGCAAGAATTGTTCAACGCTGTTTACATACACTTCCGCAAAGTCCACAACCGGCCGGCGTGCTGAGATTGTTTGCATCGCGTCGTCCAGTTCCCATCCCTGCGAACATAGCAGTGCCAAGGTCATCATGGCAGCACGGTGAACGCCAGCGGCGCAATGGATGAACACTTTGGCGTTTTCGTCTTCCAGTGCTTCCTGCGCAAAATCTACGCCACGCTGGAAGAGGTCCGGAGGCTTCGGCTGAAAATCATCATCCGTCGGATTCCACAGCACCTGGATCCCGTGTACCTCGGCAAGCGGAGTATCGTCGAACTCAACTTGCATATCAATGATATGCGTGATGCCTGCGCGGGCGACTTCTGCCATGTTCGCCGCCGTCCAAATGCCACCGCCCAACCCGATTCGCTCCGTGACCCACGTGATGTCTATCCCCAAATTTCTGTTTCTCCTGCCCGCAGGGCTGGTTTTTTCGGCCCAAAACTGTTTGGACGCCAGAACTCTGATCTGGCGTTGCAGCGCCTCTCGCAGGCGGGCTTCCGCATGCTTCCTCGAGCTAGTTTTCATTCTAAGGGATGACACGCTGTGATTTCTCTCTTACTCTCGGCACCCTGTTGTTCGACCGAAACTTCATGCAACCCCAGGTGATCGAGCAGCGTCCGGGCTAGCGACTCCTGCGCCCGTGATTCATCCTGTGCCACTGCGGGATAAAGTCCGATCATCTCGAACAGATACTTGATTGCCTGATACTGACCTTCTTCCTTCACCGCGTCGATTGCCTGCTACACCATGGGGACCGCATTTTTCGCGACCAATTGTGTAATTTTGCGGCGCAGGCCCGAAAGGTCGGCGGCGGCATCGGAGGTTTCTCTCGGCATGGTAGTCGAAAAAAGAAAGAGCGCACCCGCAGGCGCGCTCTGTTCCCTACTCTTTTTTAGAATAGCATTTCGCAATAGGCAATTGCGCCATACTTTGCAGAAATTTATTCTGCTTGTTTACAACCACTTGACGAAAAAACCTTTGCTTTCCCTCTTGACAGGAATTTTCCACAGTTCTTCCAGGGAGACGGTTCAGCAATCCTCCTTCCAGAAAAACCTCTGTGATCCTGTCTACCGCCCGAGGAAATTCGCGGCAGATCGTCCGGCGAGCGCAGCGCAGGACTTCGGCGGCTTCGTCCTGAGTGTAGTCCTGGAAAACGATGGTGGCCACGAGCTCCTTGGCAAATGTGTCCAACTGGTCGAGCGCGCGTTCGACATCGTGAACGAAGATCAGCGCATCCTCGAAGCTCGACATCCGGTAGGACGTGACTTTGGAGCGAAACAACTCACGGCCCAAAAGCGAGGGAGCCTTCCAACCTCGATCGAAATCCGCAGATAGCGTCTGAGCAGAGCGATCGTGCGCTCGCGATACAGCCAGAACTCGGGATCGCTACCCGAACTACCAACGGCGTAAGACGCACTGCGGTCTTCGCCGGGGAATGGTCCCGACTCGCAGTTTGGAACGAAAGCGTCACTTGGTCCGGGTGGGAGGTTAGTACTCATGCGTTACCTCCCTCGCTCCAGAATGTCGCCCGCCTCCCCTGACGAAGCGCGCTGACATGCAGTGAATGGCGATGTTGGGTTAAGAAGCGCGAATTGGGCGCGAGCCCTGCCATCACTATGGCGCAGGCGGCGCAAAGCACCAGGTCTGACTCCATCGGGCGCAGCCAGAGACCGCCGCAGCGCTCGCAATATTTGAGTTCGAACTTAAGTGAACTGGTAAGGGATGGTTCCATGATCGCCTCCAAGCGAAATGATCCGAGGTGAATAAAAAAGCCCTGCCACCGGTCTCCCGGTTACAGGGCTCGCTTCTGTTACGACAACCTGTCTGGACGATTTAGTTATGTTGCTGTCTTCTAGCTTCCTCAGGTGGCGGGATGATTGCGGAAATAACCCTCTTCGTACCCTGATTTGAGCACCCGGCCGTTCTGCACAATTACGCTGACCTTGCCATTGAATCGGATTTGCGAGAGCAGCCGCTCCACGGCTGCAGAGAGCACCTCGGCAGTGCGGACCTTGCGGCGGAACTCGGCGAACCCGGCTTCTTCCATTTCCCCTGAGACATCTGACATGAATGCCCTTCTTTCTCCCCTCGAACTCCGGCTATCGGAATATTGAGTTATATCGATGTGCCAATCCTATAGCTTGCAGTTTTTACCCGTCAAGGGAAGTAGTATTGCCTTACAGATGTTGGGGTTGCATCGCCAATTTGTTATAGGAGAAAGACAGATTTTTATTGTGGAAAGCGGTGGAAAACTCTTTTCCCAGTCCGGGAAACTAGTTTACTTTGTGACTGATAAGATTGTCGCGACTATAGCGTCACGCTATACAGAGGTGCTATACTGCGCCCATGAAATTCAAGAGTCTGCAAGAGAACCTGCGCAAAGCCATGTGGGAGCGGATTGAAGGAGGGGACCTGACCGGATTGCGGTTGGCCGAACAAACCGGCTTCAAACAGGCGCACATTTCCAACTTCCTTAACCGCAAGAGGAGTTTGAGCCTGGAAGGCATGGACCGGGTTCTGAGCGTGCAGCACCTCTCGATTCTCGATCTGCTCGACCCTACCGAGGTCAACAAACGCGCCAGCATTCCGCCACCCAGCGAGGACGATTTCGAAAATATTTTTGTGGTGGAGGGCGCTATTGCCGCGACCCAGCCGCAGGTCATGAGTATGAACGTGCTGGAGATCCAGAAGTTCAAGAAGGTGTTTCTGCGCAAGCTGCGAACGGAAATGCATGGCAAGCGTGGCGACTGGGAGCGTTTTGTAGTAATCAAAGTGGAAACCAGGGACGGAATGAGCATGTACCCGCGGCTTCTACCTGGAGCGACGGTGCTGCTTGACCGGCACTACGATTCCCTCCAGCCCTACCGCGAGGGTGAGTTGAGCATGTACGCGGTCCACATGAAAGGCACTTGCGTCGTCAGATATGTGGAACTGGCAGGCAGAAACATGGTACTGCGACCGCACAACCAGGCATACACAGTAGAGGTAGTGACCTTGGCAGAGGGCGAAAGCGTTTCGGATTATCTGGTCGGGCGGGTCTGCTACATGGGGATTGAGACCTAGGCAGCCAGGCTTCGACTTCCGGCCTTCTGACTCTATGCTGTAATCTTGAGACTCTCATTTTGGGATTCAGGCCTTAGACTCGAGCGATTTGCGCGTGAAGCCTCAAAACCCAAAACCTGCAGATGGCCACCATTCTCCTGAACATTCCGAGCACAATCAGCACACTCGTCACGGCCGCGAGCATGGGGTACTGCACTCTCTGCACTTGGGCAGGAGTCGGGTTTCGCTTGAGGCGGAAGCGACCTGTTACGGCAGGCATAGACCTGCCGCCAGTCTCTATTCTGAAGCCGCTCAAAGGCACCGATCCGGAGATGTACCACAGTCTCCGTTCTCACTGTCTCCAAGATTATCCGCAATACGAGGTCCTGTTCGGAATCACTGATCCAAACGACCCTGCGATTACAGTGGTTGAGAGACTGATCAAAGAGTTCCCCGATCGCGCAATCCGGCCGGTGCGATGCGAAAAGATGTTGGGTGCCAATGGGAAAGTAAGCAGCCTGGCCCAGATGACGGCCGTTGCGAAGTTCGACTGGCTGCTAGTCAACGATAGCGATATCCGCGTCGAAAACGATTACCTGTACAGAATCGTGACGGAATTGAGCGCGCCGGGCGTGGGATTAGTGACGTGCCTTTATCGCGGAATTCCGGCGCGCACGCTTGCTTCAAGACTTGAGTCGCTGGGCATCAGCACCGATTTTTGCGGGGGAGTTCTCGCTGCGCGGCAGATCGAGGGTGGACTGCGGTTTGGCTTGGGTTCCACTCTCGCTTTGCGCAGGCGCGATCTGGAATCGATTGGAGGATTTGAAGCGATTGCGGATTATCTTGCCGATGACTACGAACTAGGCAGACGTATCGCAGAGAAGAACCTGAAAGTGGCACTTTCGGGATCCGTGGTAGAGACGTATTTGCCAGCCTACAGTTTCGCTGGATTCTTTTCCCATCAGTTGCGATGGGCACGGACAATTCGAGCGTCCCGTCCCGCGGGATATGCCGGACTATTGCTGACGTTCACTCTGCCGTGGGCTCTTCTAACTTTGCTGACTGCGCGTGGCGCCGCATGGGCCTGGGGGATCTTCGTCGCTGCGCTGCTGATACGGTCGATTATGGCGATTGTGACAGCGAGGCTCGTGCTGCGCGATGAAGAAGTCCTGCGCTCATTCTGGCTACTTCCAGTCCGCGACATCCTGGCCGTCGTTGTGTGGCTAGGGGGACTGGTGGGGCAACGGATAGTTTGGCGAGGCGAATCCTTTCAGTTGCAACAAGGGAAGCTAAAACGAGAACGCACCTCCTAGCCGTTCGCTCGTTGTCGAAATCCGATTGGGCCGGGGACGAAGAACTATTGGCGAAAAGCTAACGGCCGACTTCCGCGCTTTCACGCTTTCGATCCTGCGCAATGATCTTTCCGTCATCGGTAAAGCGATAGATCTCTCCCCGCCAATAAAAGTTGTGACTAAGAAAGCTCGCCACCCACACAACAAATCCTTGCAGGTCGCGCAGCGGATAGAGCCAGCAAAGACGCAGTGCGCGTGGATCTTTGAGGAGTCCCCATCCCACCACAACGGACTGAATCACGCGGTTCACGAATGCCGTTGCGAGCAGCACAAACCCAAGCGGGACTTCGCCGAGCGCCGCAGCAGCAATGAATCCGAGCACGCCGAAAGGCATGGCGAAAGTGAGTCCGGTCCCAATGTGGCCCCAGGGACGGGAGTGGCGTGTGCTCTTCATCCAGCGCAACTGGTCGCCAAGAGTTCGCAGGAACGTCCGCGGAGTGAGCACGTGATAAATAAAGTGATGCGAGAAGATGACCTTATATCCCGCAGCCCAGATCATGTTGCCCAGCACGTAATCGTCCGAGTAGTACCCGGCAGTGGCACTAATTCCGCCAATCGCGTCCAGAGCATCACGGCGGAGCGCAACTCCAGGACCAAGAGCGAAACGAATTCCCTCGAGCATGTCCGCCATCACCACTCCGGAAGGCATTTCCACCGACATGCCCAGCGCTTCGAACAGCGACCAGAAGTCGGAGGCGGGATCGCCCCGGTAGAGGCACGTGACCAGGCCGAGTTTTGGGTCGAACAGAGGCGGAATCACATTGCGCAGGAAGTCGGGCTCAACACGCACATCGCTGTCCGAGATCACGAAGAAATCGTTTCGCGATATCGGGATCATCTTGTCCAGCGTGAACACCTTGGCATTCGGCCACTCAGGAGGACCCGAGATCACAATACGGGTCTTCACTTCCGGATAACGCGTGCGCAAGGCTTCGGCAACTGCAATAGCAGGATCGTCAGCGCTTCGAGAGCCGATGATCATTTCGTAATCGGGATAGTCCTGCTGGAAGAAGCTCGCCAGATTCTCTTCCAAACGCTCCTCCATGCCATGCACGGGTTTGAAGATCGTAACCGGCGGGAGTATTTCCGCTGAGACCTTCAGGGTCGAGCAACGCGCCTTCTCGGCTCGTTTTTTGAAACGTGCTGTGGCAATTACGACCAGAAAAAGAAAAACGGAAGAGCTGACCAGCCCGAAGGCTGAGATTCCGAGCAACACCCGCCAGAACAATACCATCACGGCCCCAGTTCCCGGTTGGTAAAGATGGATTTCCCACCGCTGCGTGCCAGAAAATAATGGGGCAATCCGCTTAGTTCCTTGGGATGGTCCTGATCGGTCCACAGAAAGACCGTACCTGGATCACTCCAAAGCTGCGCAAGCGAAGCTTCGGTCTCAAAGACGCGAGGAGCGTCTGGAAACTTCGAGCCGTACCACAGATTGCCACTGGGCTCGTGCAGAACCCGCACCCGCACACCGAGGTAGAAATTCAGGCTCGAAGCCTGGTGATACTGCCCGTCGATCACAATCACGTCACCTGGCCGATAGTGTTTCTCGATAGCCTGTGCGAGCTGTTTCGACGACAGGACTGGGGAAAAAGTGACGAAGGCCGCGTGCACGCAGGCGAGCAATGCCACCATCATTACCGCCAGTACCATGTTTCCGTACTCCGGCTTGCGCTGATGCCTCAACCAAAGGTTGAGTCCCGCCCCGACGAACAGAGAAACCACCGCCGCGATCAATTGTGGGCGAAACATGCCCAGGGCTTCAGGTGTAAGGTCTAGGAAATGGCCGAGCGATAAATCGTAATCCTGAGGATTCTTTTGCAGGAGGTCCGCGAGATCGGCGCCTGGCGCGGCTGACTTGGAAGAGATCAGTAGCGCGATTCCGATTACCGATCCCAGCGCGACGATCGCGAACAATACCCAGGAAGAAATTCGGCCAGCTCGGGACTCGGACTCCGGTGAAGCCGCTTCCTTCGCCAGCCAGCCACCTATTAACAAAGCTAGTGCCGGAACCGCGGGAATCGTGTAGTACTCCTGGCGCGTAGAGAAACTGAAGAACCCGACGATCACTAACGCCCAGATTAGAAAGAACAGACTGGCACGCTGGCTCGAGCTAAGCTGGCTACGAAACTCACGCATTCGCAAAGGAACTTGCTTGATACTCTGCGGCAGGAAAACCATCCACGGGGCTAGCCACAGTATGGTTAACCCCCAAAAAATGAGCAGCGGTACGGTGTCATAGCCTGCCGGAACCCGCTTCCCGACGTAACGGAGCAACTGTTCATTCACAAAGTAGAACCACAAAAAGCCCCGAACCGCTCCTTGGCTCGGGTTACGCAACGCAGCCAGAATGTGCCACGGAGCTGCAATCGAAAGGAATACAAGGGTGCTCGAGAGAAGCCTTAGCTTCAGAATATGGCGCAGGTTTCCAGTGAGAAGTAAGTACAAGAAGATGGCGCCCAAGGGAAAGACCAGTCCTATCAAGCTTTTCGTCAGCACATTCAGCGCGCATGTGGCGGCGAACCCCCAGCACACCCAGCGTGGAGGCTTCTCCTGTTCGAGCGACAGCAAAAAAAAGAAGGCGCTCAGCGTCAGCCACAAGCCGACTATGATGTCCGGAATCTGAAAACGCGTAAAGAGGTAGGGTCCGAGCGAAGTCGCAAGCACGACAGCCGAATAGAATCCCGCGCGCTCGCCGTAGGCGTGCTTGCTAAGTCCATAGACCGTGAGCAGGAGCGCCAGCACCCCAAGAATCAGCGGAAGGCGAGTGCTCCAGTCCTTAACGCCGAACAGTTCGTAGCTGGCGGCTACGCCCCAGTACATGAGTGGGGCTTTTTCCAGGTAGCGGATTCCATCCGTATAAAGCGTTACCCAATCATGACGGAGCACCATCTCGCGCGCGGCTTCGGCGTGGATCGTGTCCACGTCATCGAGAAGGGGCGGAACGAAAATACTAGCCAGGTAAATAGCGGCCCACAGGAGAAGAATCAGGCCGAGCGAGAAGTAGCGGACTCGCGCGGTCCCGCAAAACGGCAAAAGAAAAGGTTCGTCTTCAGCGCTCGGCTTGCGGCGCGAAACTGAAAGGCCCATGCTGGAGAGTAATTATACGGGAGTGCCCGAACTATCCACGTCCGGCGGTAGCCGCGCTACTGCGCGCTCCTGCAGGATGGCCCGTATCTTCAAAGCTAGCACCTGGAGCGAGAACGGTTTTTGCAGAAAGCGCCCCGTCCTGTCAGTGAGGCCCTTTCTCCGCACCACGTTTTCCGAGTAACCCGAAGCAAACAAGACCTTCACCTGAAGGCTGAGAGAGACCAGGACTTCAGCGAGCCTGGGTCCGCCCGTGCGTGGCATAACCACGTCCGTAATCACAAGATCTATTCGCCAGCATGGTCTCTAATCCTGTCCAGGGCTTCCTCTCCGTCGGACGCGGAGAGGACTTTGTATCCAATCGAGGAAAGAAACTCGACACTCGATTCTCGAAGGGCATCTTCGTCCTCGACCACGAGCACGGTCTCGGAGCCTCGCGGTAGCGCCACTTCCGGGGGGCTAAGGCTGGGAACCTCGTGCTCCGTGCATTCGGCTACCGGAAAATAAATCTTGAATGTGCTCCCGACGCCGGGAGAGCTGTCTACCCAGATGAAGCCTCCGCTTTGCCTCACGATTCCGTCAACCATCGCCAGTCCGAGACCAGTACCCTTGTCCTCTGATTTTGTGGTGTAAAAAGGTTCAAAGATTCGGGGAAGGTGTTCAGGTGCGATTCCCTGTCCTGAGTCTGTGACCGCGATCAGAATATACTCGCCGGCGGGAATGGCTGTCTGTTTGCGCACGCAGCGACCATCCACGTGGACCGACTCTGTTTCGATGATCAGCTCTCCACCCATTAGGCATGGCATCGCGCGCGTTGACCGCGAGATTGAGAAGCACCTGCTCAATCTCGCCCGCATCGGCCCTGACCTGACCGACATCAGCACCCAGTGCGAGAGACAGCTCGACGTCTTCTCCTATAACTCGGGGAAGCATGTGGCAGGTCCGCTCCACTATCGAATTGATCGATAGCAATTGGAAACCCTGCACCTGTTTGCGGCCGAATGCCAGCAGCTGGCGGGTCAGTTCTGCAGCCCGGCGCGAGGCCCCCAAAATCTCCTGCAAATTGCGGCGAAGTGGGTCTTCGGGACATGCCGAATGAAGCGCCAGTTCGGCGTGCGCGCTGATCACCATCAGGAGATTGTTAAAATCGTGCGCGACCCCGCCAGCTAGCGTCCCCATCGTGTCCATTCTTCTGGCGTTGCTCAGCTCAACTTCTAGCTCCCGCTTAGTGTCTCTGCCGGTGCACACCAGACCGGCAGTCCGTGCCTTGTGATCGCGCACTCCCGTGATCGCGAGATCAAGCTCGAATGTTCTCCCGTCCTTGCCGCAGACCTCCAGAGCTCCACGATAAATTCCTCGCTGTAAGACTTGCTCTCGTATGCGCTTGTAGGCCTCCGGCTTTAGTTGTTCCCCCGCGATTGAGCTCAGATTTTTCCCCAGAGCTTCTTGTGCCGAGTACCCTGTGAGCCTTTCGAAGGCTGGATTCACGTATCCGAGCAGACCTGCAGAGTCGACCATGAAAACCACCTCATGGCTCTGATTAACCGCACATCGCAACTCCCGGAGCGTTCTAGACGTCCGCTGAAGTTGACGGCCTTGATCTGCTCCGGAAGTAGGCAGTGTCGACGTTGGCATGGCGTAGGCCTCGACGTTTACATCGGACATTACTGGTCGGAGCTTTTGAGCAGAATAAGGAGCATGTCGTTGGTAATCCGGGCAGGCTGCCGATTCGGGATCAGCTCAGTTTCAGGAACCAACCCGCCGTCGCCTTTTCGGCATTGCCCGCTAGCCCCTGGGGGACCCAAGTCCGGTCTGTATCGTAGTGACTTTCGGGCTCTTTCCCTGCCCTTCGTCCTTGACACCACCAGCGGCAACAAGCGACACTCCGGCTAATTGTCGATGGACTATAAGACCTCAACAGAAGAGGCTGCTCTGAGCGGCTGCGCATCTGGCGACGGAAAAGAGAGTCCTTCTGGCGCCCCGGTTTTCGCGTCTCTCACTCAGACAGCCACGCGGGAATTGCATGCTTCTCTCCAATTGCTGGCCGCGCGCGCACGCTTCGTCACCGGCGCAAGCGGTGTAGCAATTGCATTGCAGGAAAACGGGCACTTTGTCTATTGCGCTTCCACCGGAACCTCAGTTCCAGAAGCCGGCACTCAGGCCGACACAGACAAAGAAACATTGCGCCAATGTATCCAGGAGATGCGTGCGACTCGTTCCTCGAGCGGAGATGCTCCTAAGGACCCGATTTTCGCTCTGGCTGTGCCAATAATCCGAAAACGGAAAGTGTCAGGATTCTTCGAGCTTGCGACAAGTCATGCAGCTTTCGAGGACGCCGACATTCAAGTTGTCTCTCGCCTCGCCGAAATGGCCAGCATAGCCCTCGATCATATGGAGGCCGCCCGACGCTCCGAAAATCGGATACTTGAACCGGACCTCGGATCGTCGCCCGAACCAATCGTGTCGACGCTGTGGCATGCTCCGGACTGGGTCCAGGCAGTAGCCTCCCCGCCACTCAAATCTCCGGCTCTACCCGCTCCCGTAAAGATCCACGCCTGCAACTCTTGCGGTTTTCCAATTTCACTGGGCCGCACGCTTTGTCTAGATTGCGAGGAACACCCCCCTAGCGCCGTTCCCGCTGAAACCTCTCTGTTCACAATCGAAAAGCAGGAGAGCTGGATCAGCGCCCACGGATACACAATCGCCAGTCTGCTGGTAACCGGCCTAGCCGCAGCAATCATCCTCTGGCTGCGCTGATGCCGCACCCCTTCGCTGATTTCTATCGCGGAAAGCGGGTCCTCGTTACTGGTCACACCGGATTCACAGGCGGATGGCTGGTGGCGTGGCTAAAACTTCTCGGGGCGAAAGTTTTCGGATACGGATTGCCTCCCGCGACTAGACCGAATTTGTTTGACGCCAATCTCCTCGATCGCGGAATAACATCCATGTTTGGCGATGTGCGCGACCGTAACGCGCTGGCAAACGCATTCGCTGAATTCCAGCCGGAGATTGTGATTCACTATGCAGCTCAGTCGTTGGAGCAGCGCTCTCAGCGCGATCCGGTGGAAACTTTTGCCACGAACGTAATGGGGACGGTCCACGTTCTCGAAGAAGCGCGGCTAACGTCCTCGGTGCGTGCTCTGGTGGTTGTGAGCGGAGATCAATGCTACGAGAATCGAGACTGGTTTTGGGGCTATCGCGAGGAAGATGCCCTGGGCGGGCAGGATCCATGCAGCTCCAGCCAGGCCTGTGCTGAACTGGTTACGTCAGCCTACATCCAAAGTTTTTTTCAAGGGACGAAGACAGCCGTAGCCACCGCGCGCGTTGGAAACGTCATCGGCGGCGGCGATTGGGCCCAAGATCGACTGATACCAGACATTGTTCGCGGCATCACAGCCGGGCAACGGGTCGTGATTCGCGACGGCTCTGCGGTGCTGCCCTTATTTCACGTGCTTGAGGCGGTTCGGGCGCACTTGCTGCTAGCGCTGCGGCTCTTCGAAAGCGGACTAAAATACTCCGGACCTTGGAACTTCGGTCCGCGGGATGAAGATGAAATCTCAGTGCGAAAATTCGCGGAGAGTTTCACACATCATTGGGGCCAGGGAGAAGGAGAACTGATTCTGCACCCCGAGGATAGTGATGCGCCCCAACCGCGACCGCTTCGCCTGAACACCACAAAAGCGCAGACGCAGCTCGGCTGGACGCCTGTTCTTGCGCTTGATGAAGCCATCGCCTGGACGGTCGAGTGGTACCGCGCATTCTATGCCGATCCTGCATCGGCTTGGCGAACGACTGAAAATCAAATCCAGCAATTCATGAGATCAAGCGCGTAAAGACTGGCCTTGGTGTGAACCCGAAGCGACAATTACACTCTATCTTGAGTCGCTCGAAAAGCCGATAGTTTTCTGAGCAACAGTCAGCTTGAACATGCTGATATTCTTGCCAAACAATTGGATATCCGCGGGCGCGATGTCGCTCCGTTTGTGCTGTAACTCGGGCGCAATGCCCACCCCCCATCCTGCTTGCACCACCCAAACATCACTCCCAGGCTTCAAGGCATTTTGCGCTACAAATTCGTCCCAACTGCGGGGAAATGTCTCCGGTGCGAACATCCACTCCCGGGCGGGACTCAAGACCAGAGAGTGATCGCCGCAGTGAAGCACCTGAAACGTCGGCATGAGCGCCGGGATGACCTCGGTGCGCGGCCCCAGGAAGTCATTCGCACCAAGTCCTGCTCCCGAAATTCTCATTGATGACTGCTGCACACAAAGATAGTGGCCCAGCATCAGGCTCGTCTGGTAATCCATGAGGATGGGGTCTGCCGGGGGGATTTGTGAACGGATGAACTGTATAGCTTTGTTCATGCGCGCGCTGCTCTGATCGTCCCTGGTCATATAGGGCTGGTGATGAAACCCGAAGGCATAACATACGGCTACGATGATGGCAGCAGTTGCGACCGCGATCGGAGTGCGCTGCCGAGTGACCGCGGCGAAGAAATATCCGATGCCTGCGAAGGCAAACATTGCAAGAAAAACCGAGTGGCGTGTCCCGCCGTAAGGGTAACGGCCCGTCACCGCGAGAGCGCAGTTTATTGCGAACGGGGACACTAGAAATATCGCCAATAACCATGGCGTGGTCGCAACCTGTTCGCGAATTCGCCGCCTGCTCAGAAGCAGCCCAACTCCAGCGAGAAAAAACAGGCCGGCAATGTCTCCGATAACGTGCTGGCCGAAAATGAACTGGAACACGGCGAAACTTCTGCCCACGACGAAAGACACCAGGTTGTCGTACCCAGGATGAAAATACGAGCGTCGCAGCCATTCGTTTATGGCTTGCTCGGCCATCGCACTGCCCTTGAGTCTCGATATCTGCGTCCGGTAAAGAAAGACGACGGCCGCGAACACGCCCAGTTGACCCGCCGCCCACGTTGCCATCACGGTTCGTGTTAGCCGACGTTGCATCAGACACAGCGCCGAGTAAATGCCGAACGCCGCTGCAAACAGTAGCCCGGAATAATGCGACAGCATCCCGGCCCAAACGCATAGGGAAGACATTGCCATCAGCGCGGCAGAATTTTTCGCCAGCGCGCGCTCCAGCAGAAACGCCGCCATCGCTATGAAAAAAAGAAGCAAAGAATACTGCCGGACTTCTGACGAGAGAGCCACGATTGGAGGTAGCAAGGCCACGAATATTAGCCCGGTAAGCCCAGCCGTACTCCCCACGAGACCTTGCACCCACTTGAAAAATATCCAGCAGAACGCAGTTCCCAGGATCACCGAAGGCAGACGGAGCACAAATTCCGATGTCCCGACATGTCGCCAGAAATAAAGCAGGAAAATCAAAAGCGGCGGATGGGCTAGAGTAAGGCTCGCCCGATACGCTGCAGGCAGTGAGGTCTGGTTCGCGACCGAAAAGTGAAGAGCTTCATCCGGATTCAGAAATGTTCCCGCAGCCGCCCTGACGCGGAGCAGAAAACCGGCCGCTACCGCAAGGAGTGCAACCAGGTCGGA
>Ga0137380_10000649_pt1 | contig 26165 bp, 17 predicted proteins | sample SagtaG_17_FD_104809 | JGI IMG/M metagenome (GOLD analysis project Ga0137380, IMG submission 104809) | Vadose zone soil microbial communities from Sagehorn Ranch, Mendocino, California, USA - Sage2_L_100_16 metaG | ecosystem: Environmental > Terrestrial > Soil > Vadose zone | place: USA...
CTCCACTTCCGCTGCCAGTTTCCGTTTCGCGTCAGCATCATTGCGAGCCAGGGCGCGCACGCGATAACCGTCCCGGAGCAGGAGGCGGGTTATGAGGAGTCCGGTGCCACGGGTGCCGCCGATAACGAGAACGCGATCATTCACGGCCATCGATAGATCCTGTCAGCGCGCAACACTGCGACTCCCTTTGAGCGAAACACCGCCCGTCACCTGCAAGCGCTTGTTAGGCGGCACATGCCTAACGATATCGAATCTCCCAGACACGCCAGCGTCCGGCCCCCACTGTGTAGACGATTTCCGAAATCGGGACGGATACCGGGAATTTCCAAACCCAGCCTGCAGGCGCACGTTCCCAGACACGGATGCTCCCGGTAGCGGTGGAACGAGTTGACGGGTTCTGCAAAATGGTGGCAACGTTGTTAGGGCCGTGGAGCAAGAGCGTCGCAAACCGGGTCGTATCGTCTTGGAGCTCGGTTAGTGCAGCGCGCCGAAAAGTGAATGTCTTCCCTCCCTGATAGATCTCGAGATCCGGCGCGAGAGACTGAAGTGCTGAGTCGCCACCAGCCTGAAGCGCCAGCGCTAACGAATCGAGGGATGGAACCGGGTTTGGCGGTATCTTTGCGAAGCCGTCATCACCAAGAATCTGGATGCTGGACACGCGGCCGAGTGAATCGAGCTCAACTGAGTAGTTGCGATGGTCGTAGGCGTACAGATCGAGGTTAAGGTCGTTCTCATGCGTGATGTGCGTGGGCTTACCGAGGTGGGTAAGGACTGACTCGCGGTGATCGCCGAGCACGAGACCGAGGAAGGGGACCATGGGCGTGCCTGAGTCCCCTGCCACCTGTACCGAAACGGTGTAGTCGGGACGGTCATGTGGAAACTTGAAGGACATGTAGGCACGGTGACTGCGGTCGAGTACGTACGTTCGGTAGACCCATCCGTCGGGCGTCGTATCGACTTGGAGGATCCTCGTGAAGCTTGCAGCGATAGGGTCCCTATGCTGCCCGATGAGGAAGCCGTTGAGCTCTCGCTGACTGGGCGCCTGCGCCCTGAGGGCTGAGGCGCCAATAGCGACAGCAAGGGCCGGAACGAAGGAGAGTCGTCGATTCATGGCCAGCCCCAATGTACCGCCTAACGGATCGCGCTTAAGCTAGTAATTATGCTGCGCAGCCGCCGGCGCCCGCCCCTATTCCTTCGATCTGAGCAGCTCCCGGAACGGCGGATAATCCCGCAACGACCAGAGCGATGGGTAGAGGTGCATGACCCCGCCCTGCGGATACCCCTGGGCGAACGCCTCCTGCACCAGCGCGACGGCGGCTTCGCGCTCGCCGAGCACGGCGTGGATCCGACCTCGCCACATCGTGTGCCTTCCATACACATACCGCGGGCTCATCGCCTGCAGCGTCCGGTCGAGGCGGAGCGCTTCATCGCGCTTCCCCTCGCGCGCCGCCACGACGCCGAGAAAGCCCAGGAAGGTCAAACGATCGGGCTGGTCACCCGTGATGGCGGCCATCCACCGCATGCCGGCGGCGTCGCGTGGGTCAATCCGCTCCGACGCGAGGCGCTCGAGCAAGCGCTGTGCAGCGTCGGGCTGTCCGGTCAGGTAGTACGCGATGGCGAGACGGAACCGGTGGGCAGCAGAGCGCACCTCGGTGGAGGGCCGGCTCTCCAGCCAGCGTACCGCCCACATCCCCGCAGCTGGCGCGTCCGCCCGGTGATCGTGCGCCGCCAGCTCGAACGCCGCGAGCAGGCCGATGTCGGCGGGCGACCAGCCCGGCTGTGGCGGAAGACTCGGCGCCTCGGCCAGTCGCTCGGTGACGTCGGCGGTCCGGCCGAGGGCGGCGAGCGCCCGGACTTCGGCCGCGAGCACAGTGAGCTCGCCGGGGTGACGCCTCCGCCCTTCCAGCGCGTCCTTCAGCTCACGGCGGTGGTCGCCCACCAGGTGGTGGGCGAAGGACAGGTAGAACCAGTAGACGGACCAGCCACGGAACAGGCCGCGGTCGGGCCCGAGCTGGGTAAGGGCCGCCGCCATCTCGCGGGGACGATTGAGCGCGAGCGCGCACTGCGCCACCAGCCACAGCGTCTCGGAATTCGGTGCGAGGGCCGCCATCTCGCGGGCCGTCTCGAGCGCTCGCTCCCGGTCGCCCCGGGCCTGGGCGAGCACCCACGTCAGGTAGAGCTGGTCGAGCGGAGCGAGGCGGCCGGGAGCGCGCTCCACGGCGTGGGCGATCGAGTCCGCCGTCGCGAACTCACCGAGATCCATGTGCTCGTGCGCCGCGAAGATCAGCGGCAGCCGGAATGTCGTGTCCTCCAGCGCAGCCCGTCTGAAGTGGCCGATGGCGCCCCGCGAGTCGAACTGCACCATGCGGTCGAGGCCCTGGATGAACTCCTGGTACGCCTCGAAACTGGGAGGCTGGCCGGCGGCCTTGGCCCAGAGGCTCAGGCGGGAGTCGAACAAGGTCGCGAGCGTGGCCATCACCCGCTGCCGCACCGCTTCCACGGCGGCGAGCGGCTGCGAGATCGGCCCCGCGACCGGCTCGAGCGCGCGCAACACCGTGCCGTCCCGCGCCGCCGAGATCTGGACCTGGAACCGGATGCTGTCGCCTTGACTGTAGTAAGCGCCCCAGACCACCGTGCCGGCGCCGGTCTGCCGGCCCAGTGCCCGTAGCCCGGCGGCGTCGAGGTGGCCTGGACCGTGCTCTCCCGACGCCAGCGAGGCCGTCATCACGGACATCGAGGGGACGACTTCGACGAGGCCGGTCTGCGCCAGGCCTTGCGTCACCCAGTCGGCCGCCATGTGACCGAGATTGTCGAGCGAGGGGTCGCCCGTGTGGTTCTCGATCACAGCCACGACCACCCGCCGTTCGTTGAGGTGCGGCCCGCGACTGCGCAGCAGCCGGACGGCCGCGCCGGCGCCGAGCAGCGCGAGCGCGATCCCCAGGACGAGCACGATTCGGCGCCCCCGCCGACCGGCGAAGATCCCGCGTGTCGGGACGCTCGTACGATGGGCCGATCCCCCCAGCGCGGCCGCGAACTCGGTGGCGGTGGGGAACCGCTCGTCGGGCAGCGCCGCGAGGGCCTTCGAGACCGCGTGCTTCACGGCCCGCTCGACGCCGGGGTCCGCCTGGCGCAGCGCACGCGCCGAATCGAGGGCCTTCCAGTTCTGGATCGGCCGCTCGGTAAAACTCGCCACCGGCGGCTCGCCCGCCAGCATCTCGAACAGCACGCAGCCCAGGCTGTAGACATCGGTGCGCGCGTCGAGATCGCCGCTCGCTGTGGCCTGTTCGGGGCTCATGTAGCCCGGGGAGCCAATCGCCTGCCCCGTCAGGGTGATCGTCAGGGCGCCGGCAGCGCTGATCGCGCGCGCGATCCCGAAGTCCGCGACGATCGCATCGTCGCCCGAGAGCAGGATGTTCTCGGGCTTGATGTCGCGGTGGATGATGCCCTGCCGATGCGCGAAGCCGAGCGCATCCGCCACGTCGCGCGCGATGTGGAGCGCGTCGTCGAGCGGGAGTCGGCGCTCCCGCAGGAGGCGATGCCGCAGGGATTCGCCCTCGACATACGGCATGACGTAGTAGAACAGCCCGCCGGCTTCGCCCGCCGAGAAGATCGGCACGATGTGCGGATGGCTCAGCTTGGAAGAGAGATCCACCTCGCGGATGAACCGCTCGCGCAGCAGGCGGGTGCTCACCTCCGGGTCGAGCACCTTGATCGCCACCCGGCGATGCGGATGTTGCTCGACCGCCAGGTACACCCGGGCCATGCCCCCGGCGCCGATCTCGCGCTCGACATCGTAGCGGGGCGCCAGGGTCGCGCGCAGGGAGTCGAGCACGTCGAACATGAAGTGGCAACTTAGTGACGGCGCCGCATCTAGCCAACCATCGGCCCGGCCCTTCTATTTCCGATGACGGGCTCGACTATGGGTCGAATCTGGAAGTCCCCCTTCGTGCGGCTGGCGGCGTACTACGCCGTCCTCGGCCTCGTTACGCTGCTGCTGGTCAGGACCTTCCCGCAGCTGCGAGACCTGTTCGAGCGCTTCCAGGAGCTTTCGCCGGTCCACGGCGCGGTCAGCAGAAAGGACGCGCTCGAGGCCGCGGGCACACCGGGGCCGGCGAGCCTCGGCTCCACGGCGCTCGCGCTCATCACGTTCCTCTCCATGATCGGCGCGCTGGCGCTCATGATCCCGACGGCCGGGGTCTACATGGTCACCAAGCAGCAGCGGGGCTACGACCAATCCGTCGTCCAGACCGTCATCGTGCTGCCGATGACTGTCGCGGGCACCCTGATCCTCGTCCAGAACAGCCTCGCCCTCGCCTTCGCGCTCGGCGGAATCGTGGCGGCGATCCGCTTCCGCAATACGCTCAAGGACACCAAGGACGTGGTGTACATCTACCTGGCCCTCGGCGTGGGGCTCGCGGCCGGTGTCTATGTCCCCATCGTCGCAGCCGTGATGTCGCTCGTCTTCAACACGACCGTCCTCGTGCTGTGGCAACTCAACGTCGGGAACATCTACGCGGACCGCCTGGGCGCGGACCGCGCCGCCCGGCTGGAGCCGCACCTCCAGGCGGCGGCCGAGGACAAGAAGAAGAAGCGCTTCAACGGCGCCCTGGTGATCCGGGCGGCCCGTCCCGAGCCGGCGCAGCGGGTGGCGGAGGCACTGCTCGACGAGCACGCCAAGCGCTGGAAGCTCGCGGAAATCGTTCCTTCGGACGGCGGGACCTCGACGTTCGAGTACCTGGTGCGGCTGAAGGACGACGAGGTCGCGGCCGCCCTGGTCGGCGCCCTCAAGGTCCAGGGCGCGCCGCACATCGTGGCGGCCGAGTTCCGCTCGCTCCGGGGGCTGAAGCAGGGAAAAGCAGAGTGAGGAGTGACCGGATGGGCTGGGCACGTCTCCGCGACGAGCTGGCAGCAATGGTGTGCGCCGGCCTCGGTGCCGCGCCGCTCGCCGCGCAGGGCTCGGCACTCACGCCCGCGGCGTCCGCCGACAGCGTCGTCGTCACTGCCGGTCCCGAATATCAGGCGAGCTGGCTGCACGAGGTGTTTTTCGGGCGTCACCACCGCGAACTGTGGACGACTCCCGTGCGGGTGGAGCTCCTCGATCTCTCGAGCTTTGCCGGCGGCCTCGTGCCCCTGCGGCGCGGCGGCGGTGGTCAGACCGCGTCGCTGCACTTCGCCGGGAAAGACGGACGCGAGTACGTGTTTCGCTCGGTGAACAAGACGCCGGCCTGGCTGCCCGCGGACCTGCGTGAGACCGTCGCCGAGCGGATCCTGCAGGACCAGATCAGCGTGTTGCACCCGGGCGCCGCGCTCATCGCCGCGCCGCTGCTCGACGCCGCGGGCGTGCTCCACGCGGAGCCGCGCCTTATGGTCACGCCGGATGATCCGCGCTTGGGGGAGTTCCGGGCGGAGTTCGGGGGGATGCTCGGGATCCTGGAGGAATACCCGACCGAAGGCGCGGGCGGCGAGCCCGGGTTCGCCGGAGCACGGGACATCGTTGGGACGGACAAGCTGCTGGAGCATCTCGAGCACAGCGCCCGCACGCGGGCTGATTCGCGAGCCTACCTGGCAGCCCGGCTGATGGATCTCTTGTTCGCCGATGCGGACCGCCACGCCGGCCAGTGGCGGTGGGCGCGGTCCAGTGCGGGTGACCACGCGGTGTGGCGGCCGATCTCGCGCGATCGCGACGAGGCGTTCGCCCGGTTCGACGGTGTGTTCCCCCGGCTGGCCGGGATGTCCAGCCGGGAGCTCGTCGGCTTCGGCCCGGACTACGGCAGCATCTACGGGCTGACCTGGCGAGCCCAAGACGTCGACCGTCGGCTGCTCGCCGATCTGGAGAAGCCGGTGTGGGACTCGACCGCCCTGGCGCTGCAGGCGCGGCTCACGGACAGCGTGATCGCCGCGGCGGTTCGTCGCCTGCCCCCGGAGTATTACCGCGTCAATGGGGCGGTGCTGGCACGCGATCTCGAACGCCGCCGGGACCAATTGCCCATCGCCGCGGCCCGCTTCTACGCCCTCCTGGCCCATGACGTGAACATCCACGCGACCGACGAGTCGGAGGTCGCCGAGGTGGAGCGCGAGGCCGACGGTCGGGTGAAGGTGCGGCTGTCGCGACGCGGCGAGGGGGGCGGGGGGGGCGGGGGGCGCGGGGGGGCGAGCCTCGCTCCCTATCTTGAGCGGACCTTCAATCGCGCGGAGACCCAGGAGATCCGACTGTTCCTGCACGGCGGGGACGATCGCCTGATTGTGCGCGGCGCCGTGAGGCACAGTCTCCTGGTCCGCGTGATCGGCGACGGGGGTAGGGACGAGCTCGTTGATTCCTCCCGTGTGGCGACGGGCGGAAAGCTGACAAGGTTCTACAACGTACGCCCGGACGATCAGGTGAGCGCCGGTCCGGGGACGCTGGTGGACCGCCGGCCCTATCACCGGCCGCCGCCCCCGGATCGCTTCCACACGCAACCGCGGGACTGGGGCCACGACTGGGCCCCGTTCCCTTGGGTGAGCTTCCAGCCCGACGTTGGCGTGATCGCGGCCGGTGGCGTCACGCTCACCTCCTACGGGTTTCGGCACGATCCCTACCGGTCGCGCTTGTCGGTCCGGCTCGGGTATGCGACCGGCGCGCAGCGGTTCGGGGTGGACGTGAAGGGGGACTTTCGCGGCGCCCGGCACTCGACGCTGCGCGTTAGGTGGTCAGGGTTCGAGGTGGTCCGATTCTACGGAATCGGTAACGAGACTCTGGTCGTCGGGCCGAGCGACTTTTACAAGGTCCATCAACAGCAGTACCTCGTGGCTCCGGCGCTGATCGTTCCCTTGTCCACCGCTGCCGAGGTGTCCATCGGGCCCCAGCTCAAGTACGCGCAGACGGACCTCATCGCCGGGACCTTCATCGAGCTCACGCGCCCCTACGGCATCGGGAGCTTCGGTCAAGTCGGGGCCCAGGCGGGGCTGCATATTGACACGCGGGACCAGCCCGTCGCCGCCACCCGCGGGGTGCTGCTGAGCGCAGGCGCGAGCGCATACCCGACGTTGTGGGACGTCACGGCCGCCTTCGGCGAGGGCCACGCGGAAGCCACGAGCTATCTGACGGCGTCCTTGCCGCTCCGGCCGACCCTCGCGCTCCGAGCCGGTGGTAAGAAAGTCTGGGGCCGGTTTCCCTTCCACGAAGCGGCATTCGTCGGCGGAGCCAGCACGGTGCGGGGGTTCAGCGAACACCGGTTCGCGGGTACCGCCGCCGTATACGGAAACGTCGAGCTACGCTTCAAAGTCGCCCGGTTCTCCGTCGCCCTGCCGGCAGACTGGGGCGCCTTCGCCCTGCTGGACGGGGGGCGCGTGTATGCGGCCGGCGAGACGTCGGACCGCTGGCATGCGGCGGCAGGTGGCGGGATATGGTGCGCGTTTCTCAATAGCCGGAATACCGTGAGCGTGAGCATCGCCCGGAGCACGGAGCGCACCGCTGCTTACGTGCGCGGGGGATTCGCGTTCTGATACGCGGACACCGGTGGTACTACTGGGCTTGCGCCGCGCTGCTGCTGATCGCGGCGGACAGCCACGCCGGCAGGCGCCAAGGACCCGTGACGGAGTCGCTGGTCCCCCCCGCGCCGCCCGCCGAGGTTGATGTCACACTCTTCCTCATCGGCGACGCCGGAGCACCGGCGCTGCCGCCGGACTCCGAGCGGGTGCTCGTCGCGCTGCGCGGTGCGGCGGCCGCCGCGCCGCACCCCGTTGTGGCGTTCCTGGGCGACAACGTCTACCCCAAGGGCATGCCGGACACGGGCGCCTCCGAACGCCCCAAGGCAGAGCGCCGCCTCAACCAGGAGCTGGGCGTCCTCCGGGCGACCGGCGCGCGCGGCATCTTGATCCCCGGTAATCACGACTGGGCCGGTATGGGGCCGGGTGGATGGGACGCGATCCGCCGCCAGGAGCGCTTCATCGCGGCCGCAGGCGACGGTCGATTCGCACTCCTTCCCGGAGGCGGGTGTCCAGGTCCGGCCGTCGTCGACGTCGGAACCGTCGTGCGGCTCGTCGCGCTCGACACCCAGTGGTGGCTACAGGACGGACCGAAGCCCCAGGATCCCGGGTCGCCGTGTCCGACCCACTCCGACGGCGAGGTGGTGGATTCGCTGCGGGCGGCGCTGCGCACCGCGGATGGACGCACGGTGGTCGTCCTCGCCCATCATCCGCTCGCGAGCGGGGGGCCGCACGGCGGGCACTTCGGGTGGCAAGACCACGTCTTTCCCTTGCGGGCCGTCAAATCGTGGCTGTGGATCCCGCTGCCCCTGATCGGCTCGGCATACCCGATCGCCCGTGAGGAGGGGATCTCGAGCCAGGACATGGCAAGCGCGACGTATCGCCGGATGCGCCTCGCGTTCGACAGCGCATTCGCCGATTTCCACCCGCTCATTTATGCATCGGGCCACGACCACGCACTCCAGGTCATCGCCGGCACGAGCGCCCGCTACCTGCTCGTGAGCGGGGCCGGCACCTTCGGCCACCTCGATCGGGTCACCACGCTCGACAGCACGCGGTTCGCGCGCAGCGCCAGTGGCTTCATGCGCGTCGAGTTCCTGCGCGACGGTCGCGCCCGCCTGAGCGTCACCGTCGTGGATGGGGCGGGACAAGGCCGGGAGGAGTTCGCACTGTGGCTCAAGTAGTCAAGAGCTGGCCGGTCGTGCTCGGCGTGACGCTCCACGGCGTGCTCGGGCCCCTGCTCCTCGACGCGCAGACCCTGCCCCCGCCCCCACCCACCCGCCAGACGGTCGTCGCGGGGGAGCACTACCGGGCCGGATGGTTTCACCGCCTCATGCTCGGGTCGCACTATCGGGACCTGTGGACGGCGCCGCTCGAGGTCGAGGTGCTCGACCTGTCCCGCTTCGCCGGCGGCCTGACGCCGACCCGGTGCGGCGGGCGGCGCCAGACGAAAGCGCTTCGCTTTCAGGGCGCTGACGGGCGGGAGTATCTGTTCCGCTCGATCGACAAGGATCCGACGCTCGCGCTGCCTCCCGAGCTGCGGGCCACGTTCGCCCGCGCCGTGATCCAGGACCAGATCAGCTCGGCGCATCCAGGCGGCCCGCTCGTGGTTGCACCGTTGCTCGACGCCGCCGGCGTGCTGCACGCGGAGCCCCGCATCGTCGTCCTCCCGGACGACCCCCGCCTCATGGGGTTCGACTGCGTGCCCCCGGGATTCAAGCTCGGAATGATCGAGGAGCGTCCCACCGAGGGACCCGACAACGAGCCGGGGTTCGCGGGCGCCACCGAGTTCGCCGGGACGGAGAAGCTGTTCGCGCACCTCGAGCACGATTCGCGCCACCGGATCGACTCCCGCGCGTTCCTCGCGGCCCGGCTGATGGACGTATTCATCGGCGACTGGGACCGGCATCAGGACCAGTGGCGCTGGGCGCGCTTCGATTCCGCGGGGCTCCACTGGTGGCGCCCGATCCCGCGCGACCGCGACCAGGCGTTCGCCCGGCTCGACGGCTTGTTGGTGTGGCTCACCGGCTTCTACCAACCGGAGGTCGTCGGGTTCGGCGACGACTACCCCAGCATCTGGCGCCTCACCTTCGCCGGCCAGGTGCCCGATCGGCGGCTGCTCGTGGACCTCGAGCGGTCGGTGTGGGACTCCGTCGCGAACGCGATCCAGACGCGGCTCACCGACTCGGTGATCGATGCGGCCGTGCGGCGCCTCCCGCCCGAGTACTACCAGCGCAGCGGGGGAGCGCTGGCCCGCGCTTTGAAGCGACGGCGGGACCGCCTCCCGGAGATCGCCGGGCGGTTTTACGAGCTGCTCGCTCAGGTGGTGGACATCCACGCGACCGACGAGCGCGACGTGGCGGACATCGAGCGGCAGGGCGGCGGTCGCGTCGCGGTGCAGCTGTCGTCGGCGCGCTCCGGGGGGGAGGGGGGGCCCTATTTCCGCAGGACGTTCGACCGGCGCGAGACGCAGGAGATCCGGGTGTACCTGCACGGCGGCGACGACCGGCTCGTCGTGCGCGGGTCGGACGGGTCGGGCCCGCTGGTGCGCGTGATCGGCGGCGGTGGGGACGACGAGCTCGTGGACTCGTCGCGCGCCGGGACGACGCGATTCTACGACGACCGAGGGAACAATCAATTCGTCACCGGTCCCGGCACATCTGTGGACCGGCGGCATTACGACGAGCCGCCGCGCGACACGTCGACACTCGGCCGGCCCCGCGACTGGGGCTCAAGTTGGTCGCCGCTCACGTGGGTCGCCTATGCACCCGACGTCGGCGTGTTCGTGGGGGCCGGCGTGGGGAGGACGGGGTACGGCTTCCGCCGGCTGCCGTACAAGTCCCAGGTGACGGTGCGGGCGGGGTACGCGACCGCCGCGGCGGCCTATCGCGCCGAGCTGATGGGAGAGTTCGGCAGCGGCGGGCCTCCCGTGATCCTGACTCTGCACGTGCGCGCGTCGGGACTCGATGTGCTCCGCTTCTACGGCTTCGGTAACGCGACCGTGGACACCGGCTCGACCGACTTCCACAAGGTGAAGCAGCAGCAGTACCTCGTCGCGCCGGCCCTGAAGTTCGCGTTGTCCCCGACCGCGGACCTGTCGGTCGGCCCCGTGTTCAAGTTCGCGCACACGCGGCTCGAGGCGGGCACGCTCGTGGACGCCGCGCGGCCCTATGGTGTAGCGGACTTCGGGCAGATCGGCGCGGCGGCGGACTTCCGCATCGATACCCGGGACCAGCCCCGGGCCGCGAGCCGCGGGATGTCGTTCGAGCTCGGCGGCAGCGTCTACCCTGCCGCCCTCGACGTGGCGTCCAGCTTCGGCGAGGGACACGCCGAAGCCGCCACCTACCTGACGGCCCGGATACCGCTCGAGCCGACCTTGGCGGTGCGGGTCGCAGGGAAGAAAGTGTGGGGAGTCTATCCACTCCACGAGGCAGCGTACCTGGGCGGGGCGAGCACGGTGCGTGGCTACGCCGAGCACCGGTTCGCCGGCGACGCTGCCGCGTACGGGAACGTCGAGCTGCGGCTGTCGGTCGCGAAGTTCTACGTCCTCGTCCCCAGCGAGCTCGGCCTGTTCGGTCTCGGGGACGCCGGGCGCGTGTATCTGTCCGGGGAGACCTCGGACCGCTGGCACGCAGCAGCGGGCGGCGGGGTGTGGCTCGCCTTCCTCAATCGCGCCAACACCCTCTCCGTGGCCGCGGCGCACAGCACCGAAGGCACGCGCGTGTACGTGCGGGCCGGCTTCGCGTTCTGACCATGACGCCGGAGTGGCGCGGCGACGTCCCGACGCTGGAGCTCCTGAACCGCATGGTGACCGAAGCGCTGCCCCTGGGCCTGCGCTCCGGTCCCGTGACGCAGTTCTTCCAACGGGACGTGTACTTCGATTCCGCCGACTGGACCCTCCGCCGTCGGGGCGTCACCTGCCGGTTCCGCGTCCGCGTCGACGACCGGCGCGTCCTCACCGTCCGCACGACCGGCAGGTGGGAGGGCAGCGTCCCCCTCGTCGTACCGCAGATGTTCGAGGCGGACGTCCCGGAGCTCCAGGGCGAGCAGGCGCTCGCCGGCACCTCGGATCCGGCGCGACGCCTCCGCGCGCTCATCGACCCGGGCCTGCTCGTGCCCCGGATCCAGTTCGAGACGGAGCGCCGGCTGCGGCAGACCCGGCGGGGCTGGTTCGCTCGGGCGCGGTACGAGGTGTTCTACGACGTCGTGACCGTCCGCAGCCACCGCCTCGCCCGCACGTTCCAGGAGCTGAAGCTGCGGCCGCTCGCCGTCGGGCGGCCGCGCCTCGAGCAGCTGGCCGCGGCGTTCCAGGAGCGCTACAGCCTGCGTCCGCTCCTCGTGGGGAAGGTCGATCGCGCCGAGAAGCTGCTGCGCGATCTCGAGAGCACCGCGCTCGCAAACGCCGCGCGCGGCGGCGGCGAGGTCGCCGTCATCGTGCTCGAGGAGGGATGCGTCGCGCTGCTGATGGACGAGGGCTCGCTGACGCTGCTGGTCCGGGGCGGCAGCGGCGAGGACACCTGCCGCGAAGTGCTGCGCGCCCATTTCGGGAGCGCGGACGGACAGGTCAGGTTCCTCGGCACCGCCGCCGGGTCGGGCACGCGGCCGGTGCTCGAGGTCTGGCTGGCCCGACGCGGCGCTGCGGCGCACGAACCGCGCGGCGGTGGGCGGCTCCACTGGATGCCGTTCCGCGAGCTGCTCGCGGGGGCCGGCGCACCGGCCTTGCGGGACCCGCGCACACTGGCGGCGCTCACCGTGGCGGCGCGCGCCGAGGCGCTCGGCGAATGGACCGGGAGCGCGCCGCTCACACCGGGCGCGCGCGCTGAGCCGCGCACGCCCGAGGGCCGGATGCGGCTCTCGGACGTCACGTTGCGCTCTCCTGCCGACCAGTCCGGCCGTCCTCACCCGAGTGACGAGCTCCTCCTGAGCAGCGACTTGAGCCTGATCGAGTTCAACAGCCGCGTGCTGGCGCAGGCAGAAGACCCCGCCGTGCCGCTGCTCGCGCGGGTGCGGTTCCTTTCGATTGTCAGCGCCAACCTCGACGAGTTCTTCATGGTGCGCGTCGCGGAGCTCAAGCGGGCGGCGACCGGCGGTGCGGCGACGCCCGGGGAAGACGGGCTCTCGCCGGACGAGCATCTCGACGCGATCACGATCCGCGTCCGCGCGCTGGCCGAGCGGCAGGATCGCTGTCTCCGCGACGGCTGCTTGCCGGCGCTCGCCGCGCACGGGGTCCGGATCCTGCGCTGGGCCGACCTGTCCGAGCCGCAGCGCCTGGCGCTGCGGCGCTACTTCGCGGAGCAGATCTTTCCGATCGTGACGCCGCAGGCGTTGACCCGCGCGCCCGGCCACCCGTTCCCGGTCATCCCCAATCTGCGACTCTCGCTCGCGGTGGTGGTGCGCGATCCCGACGCTGGGGCGGTGCACTTCGCCTACCTGAAAGTGCCGGACGTCGTGTCGCGCTTCGTGACGCTCGACGACGGCGAGGGGCTGGTCCCGGTGGAAGACATCATTCGCGAGAATGTCGGTCGGCTCTATCCGGGGCGACGCGTCGAGGCGGTCTTCGCGTTCCGCGTGACGCGGGGCTCGGACCTTGAACTGGACGAGCACCATGCCGCGAGCCTACTGCAGGTGATCGAGGAGGAAGCAAAGCGCCGGCCCTACGGCGCCGTGGTGCGGGTCGAGGTGGAGCAACAGATGCCACAGGCGGTGCGCGAGCTGCTGTTGCGGGAGCTGCTGTTCGAAGAAGCCACGCCCGTCGGCTCGCTCGGCCCCGGTGACCTGTACCAGGTGGAGGGCCTCCTCGACCTCAGCGAGTTACGGGAGATCGCCCGCCTGCCTAAACCGGAGCTGGACTACCCGCCCCATCGCGGCCGCCTGCCGATCGCGCCTCAGCAATCCGTGTTCGCGGCCCTCGCCGAGGGCGATCTGCTGGTTCACCATCCGTACGACTCGTTTGAGGCAACGGTGGAGCGGCTGTTCGTCGAGGCGGCGGACGACCCGGACGTGGTGGCCATCAAGCTTACGCTGTACCGGGCGGGCGGGCGCTCGGGGATCGTGGACGCCCTGCTCCATGCCGCCGGGCGCGGCAAGGAGGTGTTCGTCTTCGTTGAGCTCAAGGCCCGCTTCGACGAGGAGCGCAACGTCGAGTGGGCACGGCGGCTCGAACGAGGCGGGATCCGCGTCGTCTACGGCCTGGTCGAGCTGAAAACGCACGCCAAGACGGCGCTCATCGTGCGCCGCGAGCGGGACGGGATCCGGCGCTACACGCACGTCGGGACCGGCAATTACAACGCGCTAACGGCGGGGATCTATACCGATCTCGGCCTGCTGTCGGCTGACGAGGCGCTCGGCGCCGACTTGAACGATCTGTTCAACGAGCTGTCGGGATCGTCGCGGCCACCGCAGACGGCGTTCCGGCGGATCCTGGTCTCGCCGACCCACCTCCTCGGGCGGCTGCTCGAGCTCGTCGACCGCGAGGCGGCGCACGCCCGGGCGCAGGGGATCGCGCGGATCCGCGCCAAGCTCAACGGGCTGGCGGACCCCGACATCATCGCGGCGCTGTACCGCGCCTCCCAGGCCGGCGTGGACATTGACCTCAGCGTGCGGGGCGTGTGCACGCTGCGGCCCGGTGTGCCCGGACTGTCCGAGCGGATCCGCGTGGTCAGCATCGTGGGACGCTTCCTCGAGCACGCCCGCATCTACCACTTCGCCAACCGCGGCGACGCCGAATACTACATCGGCTCCGCCGACTGGCGTCCGCGCAACCTGCGCCGCCGGGTCGAGGTCGTGGCGCCGGTGCTCGACCCCGCGTGCCGCCGCCGGCTCGACGCCGTGCTCGAGGCCGAGCTGGCCGACCCGACGGCCTGGGAGCTGCAGCCGGACGGCAGCTATCGGCGCCGCATGCCCGAGCCCGGAGCGGATCCACGCAGCTCGCAGGAGCGGCTGCTCGATCTCGCCCGTGCGAGCGCCTGAAGCCGCAGCCGGGCTCGCGCTGGCGGGTCTCGTCGCCGCCGCGCCGCTCGAGGCGCAGCGGTGCCGCGAGCCCCACTACCGCTGGACTCAGAAGATCGATACGTCACTCGTCCTGCTCCCGCCCCAGCCGACCTCGGTTGCGGCGATCCTCACGACCTGGGCGCCGCCGAACCTCACCGCTCGCGACCGCTGCGCTCGCCGCGCCGATCGCGAGCTCCAGGTGTACAGCCTGACCGGGTGGGTCCGGCTCGTCGACAAGTTCAAGGATGATGGCGACTGGCACGTCGAGGTGAGCGAGCGCGCCGACAGCCCCGCCGACTCTTGCATCGTGGTCGAGATCCCCGCGCCCCGCTACGGCGCCCACTATGCGCGCGCCCGGGCGGCGCTCGACTCGTTGGTCGCGCGCCGCAACATCGGCAAGCGCGGCGTGCTGCGACAGCCGGTTCGGGCGCGTGTCACGGGAGCAGCCTTCTTCGACGGCCAGCATCGCGCCGGCGGCAGGCGGAGCGACAAGACCGACGGTGCACACGGGCGCTGCAACTCGTCGGTGCGGGCGCTCTGGGAGATTCATCCGGTCTCCGCAGTGACGCGGCCGTAAGATCAGGCCCGGGACCCCGCCCCGGCCCCCGGCTGCGCCTGTTCCACCCGATTCCGCCCGGCCTGCTTGGCGCGATACAGCGCGGCGTCCGCCGTCCCCTTGAGATTTGCCACGTCCTTCACCGCGTCGGGATAAGATGCGACGCCGCACGACACGGTCAGCGCGTGCGGCGTGCCGTCCCACCGCCACACGCCCGTCTCCACGCTGCGCCGCACCCGCTCGGCTACCTCCATACCGACGTCGAGCGCTGTGTGGGGCATCCAGATCGCGAATTCCTCGCCGCCGATGCGCGCCACCAAATCGTTGTCGCGCACCGCCTGGCGCAGGGTCTCCGCCATGTGGCGGAGCGCCGAATCACCGGCCTGGTGCCCGAGCGTGTCGTTCAGACGCTTGAAGTGATCGATGTCCACGAACACCAGGGTAACGAATGCCGGAGGCTTGGTCATGGCGACGGCGAAGTGGCGATCGAACTCGCGCCGGTTCGCGAGACCGGTCAGCGGATCGCGCACCGCCCGTTGCTCGGCCTCGTGCACCGCGCGCGCCGCGGCGAGGCGCGAGCCCAGCTCGGCCACGAGCCGCTGGAGCAGGTCGGCCACTGGAGTCGCCGGCGGGATCGGCGGCCCAGTCACCACCAGGGCGCCGATGACGAAGTGTCCGTCGCGCAGCGGATAGGCCGTGCCCGCGCGCTCGCTGCGCCGGCGATCAGGCACCGCGGCCCCGAAGATGTCGTCCGCGCCCGGCGTGGCGACCGGCACGCCCGACTGGATGGCGCGCAGCACCGGCGCATTCCCGGTCAGCGTGAGCTGGAGGAGTCGCGGGTCCACCCCGCCCGACAGGGCCACCACCCGTGCCCCTCCTCCCGGCGCGACGCCCATCCCGGATAACACGATCGCCGCGCCTCGCCGGGCCAACTGCTGCGCCAGCTCCACGCCGGCCTTCGCGATCCCGTCGAGCGTGGTCGTCCCCGCCGCAATCGCAGCGAGCCGCCTCGCCACGAGCGGGCCCGGCTGCCCCCCTGCTTCGTGCAGCTGCGCCAACCGCATGCTCGCGACGAGCCGGCGCAGCTCGTCGGCCACCGTCTCGGCGAGCCCGGGCGCCGCCTCCTGCTGCGCCAGTAGCATCCCGGCACCGAACGGGAAATCCCCGACCGCGACGTACGTGCCCTCGGGCTCGCGTACCACGTGGGCGCGCCCATCGACCGAGGCGAGCTGTACGATCGCGGCGCCGCGCTGCCGCAGCTCCCGGCTCACGCCATCCTGCCCCACCGCCTCGAGGTCCCCTTCGGCCAGCCCGACGCTCCAGGCGGCGCGGGCGCCATGTGCCCGACGCAGCAGGTCGAGTGTGTGCTCGAAATCGAAGGACCGGCTGAGCGGCGGCTCGGCGAGCCATACCCGTACCAGCGGCGCGAGCGCGAGTCCCGTGGCAGCGAGGAAGCCCCCGAGTGCCGCGACCAGCGCCCACACGTTCGCCGCCAACCCGGCGGCAACCACCGTGGCCAGACCGAGCACGGCGAGGACGCGCCCGGCCCACACTCCGGCCGGGGGCCATTTCATGCGTGGTTGATGCGGCTCGCGGCGGCGGCCGCGCCGAACCCGTTGTCGATGTTGACGACGGTGACGCCAGCGGCGCAGGAATTGAGCATCCCGAGCAGTGCCGCGAGGCCGCCGAACGACGCGCCGTAGCCCACGCTCGTGGGTACCGCGATCACGGGCACGGGGACGAGCCCGCCCACGACGCTCGGGAGCGCGCCTTCCATGCCAGCCACCACGATGATGACGGCGGCGCGGCGCAGCACGTCGGTCTGCGTGAGGATGCGATGGATTCCCGCGACGCCCACGTCGTTCAACCGCTCGACCCGGTTGCGCAACGCGCGCGCCGTGACCGCCGCCTCCTCCGCCACGGGAAGGTCGCTCGTGCCGGCCGTCACGACGAGGATCACGCCTCGCCCCGTCGCCGCAGGCTCGGGGTCGGGCGCCAGGTACACCGTGCGGCCCAGCTCGTTCACCTCGGCGCGCGGGAAGCGCGCTGCCAGCGCGGCGCGGTGTTCACCGTCGCCGCGCGTCGCAAGGAAGCTCCCGCTCGCCGCCGCGAGTCGTTCAGCGATGCCGACGACCTGCGCGGGCGTCTTCCCCTGACACAGGATCACCTCCTGATGCCCCTGCGTGACGGGCCGGAGGTGATCGATGGAGGCGAATGGCAGGTGCTCGACGAAGCGCCCGAGGTCCTCGAGCTTCACGCCGCCTGCCCCACGACGGCCCCCGCGAGGTAGCCAGCGAAGATCGCCTCCGCCTGGCGCATCGAGTCGATCTGGAACAGCCGCTCGCGCAGCAGCGCCGCCCCCGGCACGCCCTTCGTGTACCAACCGAAGTGCTTGCGGAACTCGAGTGCCGTCTTGCGGGTGTCCCCCTGGAGCCGCAGCGCCAGTCGCGCGTGGTCGAGCGCCGTGGCGAAGCGCTCCTCGGGGGTCGGGTCGGGCCGCTTCGACCGCCCCGCGAGCAGATCCTGCGCCTGCGCGAAGATCCACGGGTTTCCGAACGAACCCCGCGCGATCATCGCTCCCGCGCATCCGGTGTGCCGCCGCATCGCCACCACGTCCTCCGGCGTCGCGATGTCGCCGTTCCCGATCACGGGGATGTCGAGCGCCGCGACCACGCGTGCGATCTCGTCCCAGTTCGCCGCACCGGAGAACATCTGCGTCCGGGTGCGGGCGTGCAGCGTCAACGCCTGGGCGCCGGCCTCGCGGCACCGCCCGGCGATCGTGATGGGGTCGCGCTGCGCCTCGTCCCAGCCGCTCCGGATCTTCACCGTCACCGGGAGCGACGTTGCACTTCGCACCGCCCGGATGATGCGCGCGACCAGGCCCAGGTCCTTGAGGCAGCCGGACCCGCCGTTGTTCTTCACGACCTTCTTCACGGGACAGCCGAAGTTGATGTCGATGAAGTCCGGCTTGCAGACCGCAGTCACCATCTCGGCGGCACGCGCCATGACTGTCGCGTCCGCGCCATATAGTTGGATCCCGATCGGTCGCTCGGCCGCTTCGAAGCGCATGTCGTCGAAGAGGTGCTCGAGCCCGCGCGCGACACCGACCGCGGAGATGAACTCGGACACCACGGCGTCCGCGCCGAAGCGGCGGGCCAGCAGCCGGAACGGCGACTCCGAGACCCCTGACATGGGGGCGAGGAAGAGCGGGAATTCGTGCCCGACGCGATACGGGAAGTCCATGAGAGACAACGTAATGACGCGTTGCGCGGGGAGCAACCACTCATTACGTTTCGCCGCCGCTACGCTCCGGAGACGTGCCGTGCGCTTGCGTGAGTTCTTTGCCGAAGACGCGATCAAGCTGCAGCTGCAGAGCACCAGCAAGGACGACGTCCTGAAGGAGCTGGTCGCTCTGCTGCAGCTCGACGACAAGGCCGAGCAGACCCTCGTGAAGATGCTGAAGCGCCGCGAGACGCTCGGCTCGACGGGCATCGGCCAGAACATCGCGATCCCGCACTGCCGCGCCTTGGCCGTGAGCAGCCTGCGGGTGGCATTCGGCCGCAAGCTCGAGGGGATCGACTTCAACGCGATCGACGGCAAGCCCGTCCACTACTTCTTCCTGATCGTCGCCCCGCCGCTCGAGGTGTCGAATCAGTACCTGCCCGTCCTGGGGAAGATCGCCCAGTTCGCAAAAGAGGCGGACGTGCCGGAGAAGCTCGCCAAGCTGAACAGCGCGCCGGAGTTTTTGAAGCTGCTCGAAGACAAGAATATCTGAAGGCGTTGCCGGTTGCCGGGAGAGACGTTCCCGGCTGCTGCGCGACCAATTGACTCAACTCCGCGCGAAAACGACGACACCCGCCAGAGTTTGCCGCCCAGATTCGTGGCATGGGCGATTTCCGGAAGCTCGTGGCCTGGCGAGAAGCCAAGCGGCTCGCCGTCCTGTCGCGTGACGCGATCCAAGCCCTACCGCAGGCCGAACTCTATGCGCTCGGCGCTCAATGGCGTCGAGCAGCGTATAGCGTCGCGCTCAATATCGCGGAGGGCGCTAGCCAGCCGAGTTCGAGGCAATTCCGACGCTATCTCGACATTGCGAAAGGGTCGCTTGACGAGCTCCAGGGACTCTTCGAGCTGGCCGAAGCGCTCGGCTATTTCTCGGACACGAGACTCGCGGAGCTTCGCCGCTGCCGCTCTCAATGCGCGCGCTTGGTAATCGCGCTGGCGCGAAGCATTGTCGCTTCACCCGGCAACGCCTCTCCCGGCAACCGGTAACGCCTACTCCCACTCAATCGTGGCTGGCGGCTTCGAGCTCACATCATACACCACCCGATTCACCCCTCGCACCTCGTTGATGATCCGATTGCTGATGCGACCAAGCACCTCCGGCGCGAACGGAAACCAGTCCGCCGTCATCCCGTCCCGACTGGTCACGGCGCGCAGCGCGACCACGTGATCGTAGGTGCGGCCGTCCCCCATCACCCCCACCGACTTGATGGGGAGCAGCACCGCGAACGCCTGCCAGATCTGGTCGTACAGCCCCGCCGCGCGGATCTCTTCGATGTAGATCGCGTCGACCCGGCGGAGCAGGTCGAGCCGCTCCGGGGTGACGGGCCCGAGCACGCGGATCGCGAGGCCGGGACCCGGGAATGGATGCCGGCCGACGATCTCTTCCGGCAGGCCCAGCTCGCGGCCCACCTGGCGCACCTCATCCTTGAACAGCTCGCGTAACGGCTCGATCAGCTTCCACGGCAGATCGGGGCGCAGGCCGCCCACGTTGTGGTGCGTCTTGATGGTGACCGACGGCCCGCCCTTGGGCGAGGTGGACTCGATGACGTCGGGGTACAGGGTTCCCTGCACGAGGAATCCCACGTCGCCCGGCACCTGCCGCGCCGCGTCCTCGAACACGTCGATGAAGGTGTGGCCGATGCGGCGCCGCTTCTCCTCCGGGTCCTCGACTCCGGCGAGGGCGGACAGGAACCGCTCGGCAGCGTCGACCACGCGCAGGTCGATCCCCAGATGCCGGCGGAAGGTGCGCTCCACCTGCTCCCGCTCGTTCAGCCGCAGCAGGCCGTGGTCCACGAAGATGCACGTGAGCCCCCCCCGGTCGCCGATCGCGCGCTGCACCAGCGCCGCGGCGACGCCCGAGTCCACGCCGCCCGAGAGCCCGCAGATGGCGTGCTGGGTCGGGCCCACGAGCGCCCGGATGCGCGCGACCTCCTGCTCGATGAAGTGTCCCGGTGTCCAGTCGGGCGTGCAGCCGCAGATCTCGAACAGGAAGTTGCGGAGGATCTCCCCGCCCCGTCGCGTGTGCGCGACCTCGGGATGGAACAGCAGCCCGAAGATCGGCTTCGATTCATGTTGGAATCCGGCCACCGGCGCGTTGCCGCTCGACGCCGTCACTCGGAAATGGGGCGGCGGCTGCTCGATGCGATCCCCGTGGCTCGCCCACACGGTGATACAGGCCTGCGGCTCGAATCCCGCGAACAGGCCGGTCGCGTCTCGCACGGCAACCTCGGCCCGGCCGTACTCGCGCTGCGGTGACGGCTTCACCTGCCCGCCTGCGAGGTGCGCCACGAGCTGCATCCCGTAGCAGATACCGAGCAGCGGGACGCCCACCTCGAGCAGCTCGGGATCGGCGCTCGGCGCGCCGGGATCGAACACCGAGCTCGGCCCCCCCGACAGGATGATCCCCCGCGGGTCGAAGTGCCGAATGAAGGCCAGGTCGCTGGTGGGCGGGTGGATCTCGCAATAGACGTGCGCCTCCCGCACCCGCCGGGCGATCAGCTGCGTGAACTGCGAGCCGTAGTCGAGGATGAGGATGCGGTTCATCCGCGGTACCAGGTCGTGGGCTCGAGCACTTCGCCCCGCATCAGGTCGTCGAGCGTCTCGCGCTGCCGCGCGACGTAATAGCGGTCGCCCTCCACCAGCACCTCGGGCGGCCGGGGCCGCTGGTTGTACGTCGAGCTCATCACGAAGCCGTAGGCCCCCGTGCCGAGCACCGCCAGGTACTCCCCCGACTTCACCGCGGGCAGCTTGCGATCGAGCGCGAGGAAGTCCCCCGACTCGCAGATCGGGCCGACCACGTTCACCAGCTCTTCCGGCCGGGCGCCGTCCTTGAGCGGCACGATCTCGTGGTGCGCGTTGTAATGGCTCGGCCGCACGAAGTCCGTCATCCCCGCATCCACCACCACGAACTCCTTGCCCCCCGCGTGCTTGCGGTACAGCACCTTGGTGAGGAGCACGCCGGCGTTCGCGACCAGATACCGGCCCGGCTCGCACACCAGCGCGAGTCCCGCCTGCTTGAGCAGCGGCGCCACCGCGTCCGCGAACGCCTTGGGGCTCGGCGCCTTCTCGTTGTGGTAGCGGACCCCGAGGCCGCCCCCGACATCGAGCGCCTCGACGGTTGTGATCCCGGACGCGCGCAGCGCGGTCACCAGCTCCAGCAGCTTCACCGCGCCGCGATGGTACGGCTCCACGTCGGTGATCTGCGAGCCCAGGTGCATCGCGAGCCCGCGCAGCGTGAAGGACGGCTCGGCGGCGATGCGCTGCGCCACGCTCACGACCTCGTCGTAGGGAACCCCGAACTTCGCCGTCTTCTCCCCGGTCTTGGTGTAGGGGTGCGTCTCGGTCGCGACGTCGGGGTTGACGCGAATGCCGAGGCTCGCGTGCTGCTTGAGCTTGCGCGCAACCGCGATCGCCACGTCCAGCTCCGCGGGAGACTCGACGTTCACGAACCCGACGCCGACGCGGATCGCTTCCTCGAGCTCGCCGGCGGTCTTGCCGACACCGGAGAACACGATCGACCCCGGGTCGAACCCCGCCGCGAGGGCCCGCCGCAGCTCGCCCACCGAGACGATGTCGGCGCCCGCCCCCAGGGCCTTCAGCACCTTGAGGACGCCGATGTTGCCGTTGGCCTTCACCGAGTAACAGATGCGGTGCGGCACATCCTTCAGGGCGTCGTGCAGGGCGTGGTACTGCGCGCGGATGAGATTGGCGCTGTAGACGTAGGCGGGCGTCCCCACGCGCTCCGCGACCGCGCGGAGCAGCGCCGGATCGAACGTTAGTACGGCTGGGCCCATTTTTGGAAGGAGTGTCGTGCCAATCGGTTAGAGCGTCCTCGCCTTAGCAGAGTCGTTTTGAGAGTCAGCTTTGGGCGGCCCGAAGTGCGGCCAGCCGTTCTCGCAAAATAGCCCGATGCTGCGCCACGCGGTACTCAACCACCTTCGCCCGGTGTCGCACCGTTCCGAGGTGGCCGTACATAGAACGTGTGGCGGGAGATCCCGTGCCGCCGGACAAGCTCGCGACCGTCTGCCCGCTCAGCTCCTGCTCGCGCAGCAGGCGGACGATCTGCTCCTCGTGGAACCGACTGACCCGCATCGGACGCCCCCTCTCGGGCGCCCTGTAGCATATGTCTCATATCCGATGGTCCGAAAGGCGCGGAGCAGACCACCGGGCGCGGGAAGCTGTCGTATTCCCGCCCCTCGGTGCCGCAAGAACACCCTGGCCAGCCCCTGGGCTCCATGTTAAAGTGACAAGACGTAGCCATGGCCCGGCGTCCAGGCCCGATGCACCCAACGCGAGAAACGGCGACCCAAGCGACGAGCCGCGGGTCGCCGTTTGTGGTTCAAGCCCCCAGCATCACTCCACCTTCCTGGTTCCCCGCCGCGTGTGCCATTCGCGGTGGACACAATTCCCGTGCTGCGCCCGATGGGAACCGCAGCGCCTGTGGCACCACATTGGAGGAGGCTGCTTATGGAAACGCGTCTTACAGGACTCTGCGCCACCCTGGCATTCGCGGCGGCGTTCGTCGCGTGCCGGGACTCATCCACCGCGCCACAGAACGGGCCCGCGGCACGAATGCCGAACTTCTCCACCGCGAGCGACACGGGCGGCGGTTGCGGAGGGCCTGGAAACCAGTGTCACTTCGTCGCGAACGGGGATTTCGGGAACGTCACTTGGTTGTTTGGCGACACGCTGGGTGGCGGCGGGTTCACTGTCGGCAACCTGTTTGTCAGCAGTGGCGGGCCGACCAATAATCCCCAGACGTTTCTCTTTTACTTCGTGGAACGGTGCGATGTGTTCTTCAACTGCACCTTCTTGGGTGGCTCCGGGCTGATCCCGAACAACGATCTCAGCGGCGGTGGCAAGACGCTCCGCCTCAGCACCAACACCAGCGGCAATCCAAACTTCTTCACCTTCGCAGGCCCGACCGGGCTGATCTCCGTGGACTGGAAAGCCAACGGCTTCTTCCAGCAGCGCCAGAGCGGGACCTTTGAACAAGACTTCCCCGGCGTCACGTTCCTATCCAACGGCGTCTCCAGCTCCGCGTCGGCCAACGCCACGGGCAGCGTCGTTGGGGTGGCGATCTCGCTCGAGAACTTCAGCAACATTGGATCGAACCACAACGTGACCATCAACATCTTCCGCTAAGAGAGGCGTCCTATGAATTGCACCACATGCTTGGTCTCCCTGGTCCTGGTCGTCGCGGCCGCGGCGTGCCGCGAGCCGAACACGGCGCCAGCGGCGCTGAAAGCGCCGGCCTTCGCCGTTTCTGCCGCCGCGGCGTGTCCCGCGCCGACCGACTTCATCGTCAGCAATGAAGCGGAGCTTTTGGCGGCCCTCGCGGCGGCGACTCCCGGCCAGGTGATCGGGGTCAGAGGCGATATCGCTGTGAGCGCGGACATTCTCATCACCACGCCCGGGATCACCCTAACCTGCGCGAGCGCGGGAGCCGGACTGACCGCGCAGCCAGCTGACACCGATATGCTGACGGTCCTGGCCGATCGGGTCACGGTGGATCGACTTGTGCTGGACGGGAGCAACGCCGCGGATGGGCCGTATGCAGCAACCAGTGCCGCGGGCGTGCGGCTTACCAACAACACGGTCACATGTGGGGCCGGCATCTGCGCCTTTTTCGCAGGTGCTACGCCGAGGGCGGTCGTCGCGGACAACCACTTTGTCTCAAAGTCTGACAGCTCTTTCGGTCTTCACATGCAACTGGGGATTGACAGCTCCCGCGTGGAGCGCAACACGATCGAGACGACCGTGCCTAATGTCATCGGGTTCGGCGGCATCCGGGCGCGGGACGGGCGCAGCGTCCTGATCGCCAACAACGTCGTGCTCGGCCCCTGGCAGACCTCGATCGCCTCGGCGGATCTCGCGGGGAGCGTTATGAAGAGCAACCGCCTGATGGGTGCCGTGCTGGACGGCATCAGAGCGCGATTCGGGGGCTCGTTCATTGGTCCGATCTCCATCACCGACAACCTGTTCAGCGGCAACACGGTGACAGGCGCCGGGGAGGCCGGAATCTTCCTGCAGAATGCCTGCCGCAACACGTTCGTTGGCAACGATCTGCAAGGGAACGCCGGCAACGTGGGGCTGTTCTTCGCGGGCACGACGGGCGCCAACAGCCTCGTCGGCAACCAGACCGTCGTCGTGGATGACGGCGCGTTCGACTGCAACGGCGACGGGGTGAACGACCCCAATGTCATCACGGGCGCAGGAGCGGTGATGCACGGCGTAAACCTCGGAGAAGTGGTGAGCGGCGCGGTCAAGACGGTACACGGCATCACCCTCCAGTAGCCGCCGGGCAGCAGGCGCCGAGCGGTGGCGGGCGCGCCGCCAAAACAGAGTCGTTTTCAGAGTCAATACGGGCGTGGCGAGCCGTCGCCAGCCGTTGACCCGCGCGCGTAAGTGATTGAAAACACAACGGGCGGCGCTGACGGCCGCCGCCCGGGAGCGCCTAGTACGCCTGCGCCCACACCGCCTCCGCGACGCTGGGCGCGCCGCACCACATGCACCTCTTCGGCACCTCGGGGGAGCGGAACTCGGGATCAGGGAGCACCCGCACCGTGGCGCCGGTCTCCCGCTTGATCTCCGCCTCGCACGCCTCCGAGCCGCAGAAGCCGCCGTACGCGAAGCCGCCCGAACCCTTCATAAAGTCGATGAACTGCTGCTTCGTGACCCCGCGAATCGAGTGCGCCTCGCGGCGGTCCCGCGCCGCCGTGAACAGGCCGGCCTGGATCTCATCGAGCGCTGCCGCGACCGTCCGCGCGAGCCCTCCCCCGTCGAGCTTCGCGGGGGACTTGCCCCCGGTGCGGCGCGCCACGACCGCCTGCCCCGCCGCCACGTCCCGCGGCCCGATTTCGAGCCGCAACGGCACGCCTTTGGCCTCCCACTCGAAGTACTTGGCGCCGGGCTTGAGGCTGTCCCGCGCGTCGAGCTCCACGCGGATGCCGGCCTTCGCGAGCTCATCCTTCACCTTGGCCCCAACCCCCAACACCTGACTCTTCTCTTCCTCCGACTTCCAGATCGGCACGATCACGACTTGCACCGGCGCGAGCTTGGGCGGGGCGACGAGGCCGTTGTCGTCCGAATGCGTCATCACCAACCCGCCGATCATCCGGGTCGAGACGCCCCACGACGTGCTCCACACGTACTCGAGGCCGCCCGCCGCCGTTTGATACTGCACGTTGAACGCCTTGGCGAAGTTCTGGCCCAGGTTGTGCGATGTGCCCGCCTGCAGCGCCTTGTTGTCCTGCATCAGCCCTTCCACCGCATACGTCCGGACCGCGCCGGCGAACCTCTCGCTCTCGGTCTTGCGACCGGTGATCACCGGCATCGCCATCCACTCTTCCTGGAACTTGCGGTACACGCCGAGCATCTGCCGCGCTTCGGCCTCCGCCTCGGCGTCCGTGGCGTGCGCGGTATGCCCCTCCTGCCAGAGGAATTCGGTCGTGCGGAGGAACAGCCGGGTGCGGAGCTCCCAGCGCACGATGTTGCACCACTGGTTCAGGAGCAGCGGCAGGTCGCGATAGCTGTGGATCCACTTCGCGAACATCGCGTAGATGATCGTCTCCGACGTCGGCCGCACGACGAGTGGCTCCTCGAGCGCCGATTCGGGGTCGGGCATCACGGCCTCGGCACCGGCCTTGCCGGTCGCCTTGAGCCGGGTGTGCGTGACCAGCGCCACTTCCTTCGCGAACCCTTCGACGTGCTCGGCCTCCTTGGCGAGGAAGCTCATCGGGATGAAGATCGGGAAGTAGGCGTTCTGATGCCCCGTCGCCTTGAACATGTCGTCCAGGGCGCGCTGCATCAGCTCCCAGAGACGGTAGCCGTGGGGCCGAATGACCATGCAGCCGCGCACCGGCGAGTAGTC
>Ga0137380_10000658_pt1 | contig 25961 bp, 22 predicted proteins | sample SagtaG_17_FD_104809 | JGI IMG/M metagenome (GOLD analysis project Ga0137380, IMG submission 104809) | Vadose zone soil microbial communities from Sagehorn Ranch, Mendocino, California, USA - Sage2_L_100_16 metaG | ecosystem: Environmental > Terrestrial > Soil > Vadose zone | place: USA...
CAGCAGCCTGCTAGAGAACTTCGTGGGTGCATAGTGTGCGGGCATATGAAGGACGAGTCGGAGCAGGAATATCCTGCGTCAGTGGTCCAGGCGCTCGGTGCATTGGAATGGATACTGGTGCAGGTTGTGTTCAACGTCCGCACGAGGACGGCGACCGGGCTTCGGCAATATTTAGACCGCGCTGGAATCGAAATTCCTGACTCCGTTATCGAATCGCGGAAATGGTTCCGAGCTTTCCATCGCGCTCCATCGATTCCCAACCACAAGGACGGTTTCGGAGGGTTGCTCCGCGACAGGCTCTTTGAACTCGGCTTTGAGGAGAACGCAGTTTGGGACGCAATCGAGAGCCTGGAACAAGATGTCGCCGACTTGTGTCTGGACGTTCAAAGCGCCATCGCTAGAGAGCTACAGCGCGATTTGGAGGCAATTGGAGTGCATCTGCCTCCGTCGATTCTGGATTGTAGTAGTTGGAGAGATGTGTTCACCCGAGAGCAACGGAAGTTACCGGCAGGCGCAGCGTCAATAGTGCAGAACGGAAGCCACGCCAGTGTTTTCCGAGCAGTGGAAGAATCATCGCCTTCCGTTTTTACGCAATCCCACTAGCTATCCCCGATTCTCCCACCAAATGTGACTTGTCCGTTTGTCCGCTTGCGATTCGGCTTGCTCGCCCCCTTGACCGCTTCGAGATTGTCGCGTCCCGGCGTGTAGACAACGACGCCTCCGGTCTCCACTAGCACGCCTCGCGCCACCAAAGACCTGTGTCACTCAGCGTGCATCCCGTTACGCCCTGAACGCAACCTTCTCTCCGCTTTTGTCCCCCGTTTCGCGCATTGCTCCCTCGGCTGGCAGTGAAGGGAGCAATTGCTTCCGAAACAGGAGGACAAACATGAAAGTCGAGCAAGCAAAGCAAATCGCAAGCAAGGCCATCGACGAACTCAGTCAGGCCCTCGAAAGGGGCCAGAGCGAGGCGTTGAAAAAGTATCTGTCAGCCATGGCGATGTTCCATCGGTACAGCCTTTATAACGTCATGCTGATCGCAGTGCAGCGACCTGACGCCACTAGGGTTGCTGGTTACCACACCTGGCGGCAGCTTGGCCGGCAAGTGAAAAAAGGTGCGAAGGGCATCCTCATCCTCGCACCGATCACGCTCAAGAGGACAACGGAAGCGGTTGAGCAAGAAGAAGAGCCTTCCAAAATAGCGGTGGGTTTCCGAGCGGTGTACGTATTTGATGTGGCTGACACGGAAGGACGGCCCCTTCCCGAACTTGGCAGGACTGAAGGTGATCCATCTGGTTACGCCAGCAAACTGAAGGAATTCGTATCTCAACACGGAATTCAACTTGAATATTCAGACGAGATTTATCCCGCGCTCGGGCAGTGCTCGCCTGGAAGGATCGTGTTATTGCCGCGTCAGTCGGCGGCGGAAGAATTCGCTACTCTGGCACATGAAGTGGCGCATTCGCTCCTTCACCAGCGGGTGCGTCGCTCTGGAACGTCCAAGTGCGTAAGGGAGACTGAGGCAGAAGCAGTCGCCTACGTCGTTTGCGAAGCTATCGGACTTAAGGCGCAAAGCTCCGCCGATTACATTCAGCTCTATTCCGGTGACAAAGACACTCTCGCGGAATCTTTAGAGCACGTGCAAATCGCGAGCGCGGAGATTCTGGGAGCAATTACGTACGACAGTTAGGCAATGCCGCCGGAGGCCCGCGGTTGCGGGCCTCCGGTTTTACCTTCTCGCGAGCCAGGCATTAGAACATCCGGCTCGCTCAAAACCTTACCTTCATTTCTTGGTGCAGTCTTCCGACTGATCCTGCCATCCCCACATTCGTTTCATACGAAGCCTGGAGCTACGGTCGGCTCCTCCTGTCAATCCCGCTTGTGCAGCTCTGCGCGGCGCATACCACAAACCCGCGCCGTGCTCGCTTCCGCGCCCTGCGGCTCCGCTGCGCTCCGGGGATTGACAGCGCCTCTCTTCGCTCCCTCTTCGCTGCCCATGAAACGAATGTTTTTTATTGGCCTGCAAAGGCCAAATTATTCACAACAAAGGAGATACCAATGCTTGACGCTGTAACTGAATTGCTCAGGAGTAAGAAAATTCCACCGCTAGACGCTGTACAAATGTCGGACCTATTGCACCATCTATTCGTCGTGACAGACAAGGAGCTTCGCTTCGACATTGCGGAAGTTGCCTACCGTTACGACCGCAACCACCCGAACGCATTCGACCTTTTTCTCGCTTGCACGCTCCCCTTCGCAAAGAAGGCAGCACACCGGAAAGCGCAGAAGCTATTTTTCTACCCGTCTGATTGGCAGGTTGAATTGATGTACGACGGCGCGGTCGCAGCGGCGATCGACGTGTTCCAGCGCAACGTCACGCTCAGCCCTACGCCCAACGCATTTCGGCGTTATCTCCTACGTGCGTTGTATTGTGGGATGTTGAAAGGCTACTTCGCGAGGCAGGAAAACAGTGACATTCGCGCAGTCGGAGATGTCAGAGCAATCCGTACTCAGAGAAGGCCCTTTCGCAACACAGTGGAGGAGGAGATGATCGCGACGGAACTCCTGGAGCAGGTAACCAGTTTCCCGCACTCGTACCCTCCGGTTCGGGCGACGCTGCAATGCATTGCAGCTCTCGGCCCGGATTTCGCCGTGAAAGAGCATCCGTACAGGGCGGCAGGTGACCCCGACAAATGGGAGCACCAACGGAAACGTAGGCCGATTCTCAATGTTGAGGCGATTGCCGAAGCTATGGGACTGGAGAGTCGAGATGTACACCGCAATCTCCGCCAGGCTAGGATCGCCCTGCGCAAAATATTCAATCCTGACGGGAGGCTGTTTCTCACCCACTGACAATCTACAGGGGGCACGTGTTCAGCGTGCCCCCTATTCACACGTATGCGTTCCAAACTTTTTCAAAAAAATTGCGGCAAGCAGCCGCAATTTTTTTGCCGTACCAACCCCAACAAAAGGAGATCGCACAATGAATCGGGAATTTCAGCAGTATCGCTTTGCCCGGATCGAAGCGCAGAACATCACAAGAGCACGGCTTGAAGCACAATTCAGGCATGGAATCACCGACCCTGAACAATTCGAGAAAGTAATCGAACAGCAACTAACAACGGAACCCACGTGTACGCCCTGGCGCACTTCAGAAGTCGAACAGGCCGGTAGCCGCGAGGGAATGCGGATGGCGGTACTGGAGTTTTACTGGGCACATCGCCGCGACCTTGCGGTTCTGAGTTGCGAAGGAACCTGCGCCCGTTTTCCCGCCCGTACCTCCGGTTCTCGGTCTGACTGATGAGATTTGTTTCGGTCCATTGTCTCCGTTCCTACCCTCTCCATTGGGCACAGCTTCGGGATAATTCCTGCGCCCTGCAGCTTTGCGTCTTCTGCTTTTCCGGTTCCTCCCAACAAATCTTCTGAAACACCGTCGAAGATTTCTTGTGTCCCTCCCGAAAAGCAGCCGCTCGCTTTGGGAGCAGTATCCACTCGCTCTCGGGTGCCCCAATTACAAGAGCAGAAACGGAGAAAGAAAATGTACCAAAACAGAGTTCATCTCATCGGTTACCTCGGCCGGAACCCGGAGCACAAGTTGGTTCGAGAGTCAGACCGCAAATACGCGGTTCTCTCGCTGGCGACTCAACGATCCTGGAAGGGCGCCGACGAAGAATGGCACTCCAAGACGGAGTGGCATCGCATCGTTGCTTGGAACGGGCTCGGTGAATACGCGGCGACGAAGCTGCGGAAAGGCGATCACATCTACGTCGAAGGCTCGCTCGTAAGCAGCACTTACGAGAAAGAGTTCGGCAAAGGCAAGAGCAAGATCACCGTGCCGTTCAAGGCATGGCAGGTGAAGGCGGATTCCATCCGCAAGCTCAACCGCGTCGGCAAAGATCACGTGCCGGACGCGGTGCCGCTTCCGGCGCAGCCGGAGGAGGCTCCGTTCTAGCCTCGCTTTCGACAAGGGCCTCGGAAAACCCGAGGCCCTTTCTGATTTCTCGTTGCAGGACACTGGCTTGGTTGATTCAGTGCCAATTGATATTAACTAGGCGCTAGCAACACTTTTTTCCGTAAGCTCCCTCGGACCCTTGCAATTATCTTCCCAAGGTCTCCCTGAAGCTGATGCTCCCAAAATCGAATTACTTCGAAGCCTTGGGATCGCAATTCGGTTGCGTTTCTTTGATCTCTCGCGCGGTTCCGTTTTACCTTTTCTTTCCAATAGCCATTATTGGTCTTAGGGGTATGCCCACATTGCGGACAACCATGCCAGAAGCAGCCGTCAACGAAAACGACCAGCTTCTCTGACGGAAAACAGAAGTCTGGACTTCCCACGAGACCTCTTGCTTGGATCGTCCACCCACGCACACCCGCTCTTACTAAGGCTGAACGAAAGCGCCATTCAGTTGTAAGGTTTCCTCGGCTCTTGACTGCCGCCATAGCCTTGGACCTGTTTTCTGAAACGTTCAAAAAGGCCCCGCCTAGCAGTTTCTTTCGAAGAAGTCGTTCCATGTCCTCATTCCTCTCCAGGAATGTCCTCTCCCAAGTCTATCTCTCCTGGCAAACGCGTCCAGAAATAAACTATACTTGGTGCGGCAGTGTGCTGTAGAGTGATGCACAATGACGCGTAAGGGCAGGACGGCTCGCGGTCGGAAGTTGCGACTCAGCGTTTCTTTGGACCAAACGGACTACAAGACGTTGCATAAACTAGCGACTTCCCAACAACCGCCTCTCAGCGATTCTTATGTCGCGGCTTTCGCCATCAAGCGATTTTTGGAAACGGTATCTGAAAAGCAGTTTGTGATTGATTTCGCCGGGAAAACCGGCTAGCCGCATGAAACCGCGACCAACCGTTATATCCCTCTTTTCGGGCGCACTCGGACTTGATTTGGGTTTGGAAGAAGCGGGATTCGAGCTTCGGGTCGCAGTGGAGTGCAATAGGTTCGCCGTTGACACGATCAAGGTCAACCGACCCCAATTACCCATCATTGAAAAGCGCATCGAAGAAACGACAACAACAGAGATTCTCGAAAAAGCAAATCTACGGGCAGGAGAGGCAACGGTAGTTACTGCCGGACCGTCGTGCCAAGCCTTTAGCACGGCGGGGCGACGCGGGTCCATCGGCGATCCGAGAGGTAGACTGTTCCGCGAATTTTTGCGAGTTGTGCGGGAAGCACGGCCCCGTTTTTTTGTAATGGAAAACGTAAGGGGCGTACTCTCGGCGGCAATCCGCCATCGGCCTTTGAATAAACGAGGTCCCGGCTTCCCGCAGTTGCGAGCGAAGGAAGAACTTGGCTCCGCGTTCTTGCTTATTCTAAAGGAGCTAGACCAGTTGGGTTACGGCGTCATGTTTGACCTGCTCAATGCCGCCGACTACGGAGTGCCACAAACGAGAGAGAGACTTTTGTTCATCGGCTCACGAGACGGCGAAGTGCTCGCCATGCCGAAACCGACACATAACAAGGCAGCTGCGAACAACTTATCTGTTTGGGTGACGCTCCGCGAAGGTCTGCGGGGTCTACGCGATACGCATCCCGAACACACCGGCTTTACGAAGAAGGAACAAAAGTACCTCAAGCTGATTCCTCCCGGTCGCAATTGGCGGAGTTTGCCAAAGCGAATGCAAGCGAGTGCTATAGGTGCGGCTTATAAATCATGGGGCGGCAGGTGCGGATTTCTTCGCCGTCTATCATGGTCAAAGCCCTGCCCCTCCCTTACCACGGCTCCGGACGGCAGAGCGACGACGTTATGTCACCCGAATAAACTTCGTCCGTTGAGCGTTAAGCAGTACGCACGATTGCAGCAGTTTCCCGATTCATGGCATTTCGCTGGAGGCCCTCCTCAGCAGTACAGGCAGATTGGGAATGCGGTTCCGGTCCGATTGGGCGAGGCAGTAGGTCGATCACTGCGCAAGGCAATGAATCAGACGAAAAAGAGAACATATACGAAAAGGAAAGCGAATACGAAAAATAAAGTGGTCTGCGCTAATTCTGAACTGCTTGCCCGGATATGTAAGCGTCCAAAGACGATTCTCAATCCCATACGAATGCGAAGGATAAAGAGCAAAAAGGCCGTTCTCAAATGGCTTAACAGACCAAAGCGATTTAGAACAGAAATTCTCGGATATAGCGAACAGATGAAACTCCCCGCCAAACGAGTTACTTCCTAGCGCCGCTCACCCCGCCTGACCGTTACCCTGACACGCCTCAGACATACACTTGAGGCCCCCCACGATTGGGAGGCTCGGGTGCGGTCTGAATGGATCAGAATCCAGCCGTTGACGCAACCACTCTCGCTCTGCGCCAAGCCACGGAAGCAGTTGCAGCAGGCGATCCGAGAGGCATGCTGGAGCACCTGTACTCCAGCTACTTCCTAGACGGACTTGCTAGGGGAATTCAACGACGCTGGCCCTCCTTGTCTCGCGACGACACCGAGTTTGTCATCGCCCAAGCCGTAGATGCCCTTTACAGATCGGTTTCTGACGGGAAAAAAATTCTGAACTTATCGGCGTTTCTCTGGAAGGTCGCAGACCGTAAAGCCAATGATTTCTATGAACGGCGTTTAAGGGAACGAGCGGTTGATCCAGAAGAACTGCAAAGACTATCCGACCAAGACACTTCCTCGCGAGGGCCTTTCGAGGGAGATACCGGACCAGATCCAGAAGAGGACTATGACAAACATCGCGCTGAGGCCATCAGAATTGCGCGTGGGCTTTTGCCTAGGCTCGGACAGCAAAATGTGCAGGCTGTACTTGCTTACCTTCTGGATGCACTTGAGGCTGGCGTAATGGACGTGCAAAACCAGGAGATCGCCGACGCCTTAGCAATATCCATAGAGACAGTGCGAACGTCGCTTTCCAGGGGCTTTGCTCGCCTGACGAGAATTGCTCGCGAGGAAGGGTTGGTGCGCAGCGATGTTGAGCTGGCAACGTTAGCGCCGACAGCGAGCAACGATCCCGAGTAGTGAGGCAGATTTTGCCGCCAAGGAGACTGTGGTTATGAGCGTTACTACCGACGTGAAGCAAGAATTTGAGCAGTTAATCTCTGCCGCGTACCGCATTTCGATGGACGTTGGGCAAGAAGTCGCCGAGCTTCTGTTGGAAGGCAAAGAAAAACCGTTAGCCCCTGACGAGGCTGCCCGACTCTTGAAAACTGTGATTACCGTTCTCCGTCGCAGTGCCGCGCAGCGAGGCGATAAGCGAGCCGCGAAAGAGTTGGAAGGCGACATCCAATTATTGATCGATCAGGTCATCTCGGTTCGTCGCAGGCTTGATCCCTCGGAGCGTGAGGATCCTACGTCCAATATCGAAGCACGCAAACAGAATCTTCAGTTGATTCCGAGGAAGGGTATTCTCGTAACTCCCGTTTCACCGCGCCCCTGCTTTCATGGCCGTGACGTTGCAATGAATGGTGGTTTCGTAAAAACGACGGATATTGCACTTTGGGACGGAAACGAGCGACTAGAAATCCACCTCGGCCAATTCGAGCAGAAAAATGGACGACGACCGTATCCAGATGAACTGTTGTCGATAATGCTCAGTGAAATGGACTTGCCAGGTATCCCGGAGGAGGAGAGAAAAGACCAATTTGAGATCGTGCAGTTAGCACGAAGCATTGCCGTGAACGGTGTGCGGAAGCCGCCGATCATCGATTCTGACGGCACTCTTTTGGACGGTAATCGACGTGTAGCGGCCTGCTTTTACATCCTGAACACCGACGAATTCAATTCCGAGCAAAAGCAACTGGTAGAGTACCTCTACGTCTGGCAGTTGACCGAGCACGCGACCGAGGATGAGCGTAACGCTGTTGTTGTTGCCCTTAACTTTGAACCCGATTGTAAGCAGGACTGGCCAGAATACGTTAAAGCGAGAAAAGTCTATGCGGAGTGGCAAGCAATGTTGGCTGCGGAGCCTCGCACTCCCGGATCACAGCGACAGGCAGCGATGAAACGGGAACTTTCTATGCGGTTTGCACTTGGGCCAGACACGGCAGTCGTGAACCGCTATTTGAAGATGGTGGATTGGGCGAAGGAATTTGAGCTTTACCAGATAAACCAAAACAATAAGGACGAATACGAAGTCAAGCACCGAGCGAATCGATACTTCCAATATTTTGACGAACTCGCGAAAGGAACCCGTCCAGGCGGAGTTGCGTACGCGCTTGAGCAGAGCGAGGCGTTCAAGCACCTCGTTTTCGATCTTCTGTTCGATGGGAAATTTAGGAATTGGAGGCAAATCCGTGAATTGAAGTTTATTTATGACAACGAAGAGGCCAGAGAAGCACTTGAACGGGCGCGCAAAGAACCGGACGCTGAGATGGCCGAAGATCACCTCGAAAACGCGATGTCCCTCGCACGGAACCAACGAGCGGAGATGCGGGAACTCGGGGCGAATTCTCGCATCGAAGTTTTCGTAAAATGGTTGGAAGAACTGCCAATCAAATCATTCCGTGATGCTATTCGCCCTGAGAACCTCCGCCGTTTGCTGAAGGCCCTGAAGCTGGTGGAGACCCACGCTAAGACAATTCTCGGCGAGGCACAATCTTGACCGTTCAAGCTTCGCCCACGGCCTTGACTGCTGATGTACGCCTAAGCGAACAACTTGATGGGATTGTCGCGACGCCGCGCCAATTCCATGAGTCGCATGCGTTAACAATAGCACTGAGAAATTCACTCAGACCTATCAGAGTAGGCAGCCGAGCGGACGGCGCTTGGTTAAAGCCGTTTGACGCTGACGCCCTGCTGACAGTATCCGAGTCCCTCGACTTGCGCTGGACCCCCGATGCGCGGCGGTTCGCGGAGAACCGCGCCCGATTGAAGGAAATTCACAACAGAATCCGGCGCTCAATACTCGACATCGTTAAAGGTGGTCCGAAAACCGCTCTTTCGTACTTGGCTAATTGCACAGGAATCGATGTGCTCGATGACCATCAGCGCGTAAACGTCGCTGCCATGACTATTCCCGAATCATTCGGTCTCTGTGTCTTCGATGAGCAGGGTGCAGGCAAGACAGTTACCTTCATTTACGCCTTCGATGTCTTGGCTGCGAGAGACCTCGCTGATTTAGCTTTAATCATTGCTCCGAAAAGCATGATAGCCGAGTGGCAGCGCGATTTCGCGAGGTTCAAAGGCGACCTTTATTCCGTCGCCGTGCTCACAGGTTCTCGGGCAGGAAAGCGCAGCAGCCTGGCGGCAGGGGCAGACGTATTTGTAACGAATTTTGAGACTGCCGTCTCGATGGAAGAAGAACTCAAGATCATCCTTCGCCGTCGCCCGGAACGCGCCGTGCTCGTTGTCGATGAGTCGTTCTTCGTTAAGAGCCTAGACGCTCAAAGAACCCGGTCTATTCGCCGCCTCCGCGAGTGGTGTGGCCGTGCATTCGTGCTATGCGGTACGCCGGCTCCCAATGCGGCGCACGATTTGGTCCAGCAGTTCAACATAGTCGATTTTGGCTACACGTTTGATGGAGTTTCCATTCCTAAAGACCGCGTTGCGGCACAGCCCATCATTCGGAAGGCCATTGACGCCCGGGGCCTGTATGTCCGTCATCTCAAGTCACAAGTGCTCCCGGAATTGCCGACCAAACGATTTCATCGGTTGATGCTGCCGCTCCAGCCCAAGCAGCGCGAACTGTATTCTGCGGCTCTGCATACACTGGTTGACGATCTGACGACAATTGATGAGGCTGAGTTTAAGCGCCGTCTCACATCCTTCCTGGCTCGACGCAGCGCACTTCTTCAAGTCTGCTCAAACCCGATTGGTGTCGTGAACGGATACACGGAAATCCCGGCCAAAATTCACGCGCTTGATTCACTGCTTCAAGATCTGGTGCAAGGCAAAAGAGAAAAAGTCGTCTTATGGTCTTTCTATACAGCTTCAATTGAGGCTCTAGTTCAACGCTATTCGGGCCTTGGTCTCGTCCGGTATGATGGGTCAGTTTCTGATGTTCAACAGCGACGGGAAGCGGTCAGGCGCTTCCAAGAGGACGCCGATACGCTGCTATTCATTGGGAATCCCGCTGCTGCGGGGGCCGGTCTTACCCTGCATAGTGCTCGGTTTGCGATCTATGAATCTATGTCCAATCAGGCTGCTCACTACCTGCAGAGCGTTGACCGGATTCATCGAAGGGGACAGACCCGCGCGCCCGAATACATCATACTTCTGTGTGAGTCCAGCATTGAGGTCGAAGAGTACGACCGATTGTTGGCCAAAGAAAAGGCATCACAAGAACTGCTCCACGACAATATCGAGGAGCCTGTCACAAGAGAAAGTATGCTGAGTGAGTTTTTGGCATCTATCAAGAACCTTCGCGCACAGTGAGACTCAACACGCAACTCGCGAGACATGATTCGCTTGTCGCAATCCTAGACGCGCTCGCGATCCTTAGCGGCGTCCATGAGCATCTCCCTTTCGATTGTCTGCCAGACTTATCACGCCCTGATGTTGTACGCCTAGACCGGCATCGAAACATTCTCTTCATCGCGGACGCCAAGAATACTGAAACGCCTGGAAATCGGGCGACACAGATTCGCTTGCGGGGTTATCTTTCTTGGCTGATTGCCTTTTTGCGCGGAGGTGGGAGGGGCGTATTTGCGCTGTGTTTCGAGACCGAAGCACTGGTCTCTAGTTGGATCGAAACCGTATTCATGCTAGCCAATGAACTTTCGATGAGCGCACCCGACTGGCACGCGAGCTCCTTCCCGCCAAACATCGTCGTAGTTCGATTCCTTTGGCGCACACAAGCCATGCATGCGAAAAGACTGAATCTGAATCGGGTCTGATGCCCAGAGAGATAAAATTGATTTTCTACGTTCCCGTCTTCGGCTCTGGCCTGAGTCGCGCGAGGCACTGAATGCAGAGAGAATCAAAGCGTCAAGGGAAAATACAGGCGAAGTTTAAGCTCCGACCCGTGCTGGTGCCAGAGCCTCTTTGGGGTGTAAGCGCGTGCAAATTGCTCCATAACGACCGTCGCTGGAAGGCAATTCGCTACGCCGAACTCGACCGTGCGGGCTATCGCTGCGCGACCTGTAGAGCGACCACGCCTCGGCTGTATTGCCACGAGCAGTGGCACTACGACGACCGGAAAGCCATCGCCACGCTTACGGCCTTCCGGATCGCGTGCGAGGACTGCAACCGCGTGCTCCACATGGGCTGGGCCAACGCGCGCGGTGACCTCCCTACAGCTTTGGCGCACCTGACTCAGATGAATCAGATCACAGACGCACAAGCGAAACGCATGTTTGATCGCGCCTCAGCCACGTGGGCGAGGCGAAGCAACAAGCATTGGCGGCTCGTCGTGGCTCAGGGACTCCTCAGAACCTACCCGCAGCTTAAGGTGCTAGAGGGTCTGGACACGCACCGTATTGGCCCACTGCGTGAGCAGCAGATTCCGGTTATCCGGTTATAGAGTCGGGCAACTAGCACGGGCACGTCAAAGCAGATAAGCTGCAAAACGTCCGCGCCTCTGACGGACGGCCGTCCGAAGCACTTAACGAGGAGGCAGGCTAGCGGCATCGGGGGAAGCTCCGAACAACTTTTCTTCCGCTGGCCCGGTTCTACGTGGATTAGGGAGCCGCGCAGCTTTCCATCATCGGGGCCTCGCGAGTCCGCCCACCGAATGGCTATCTCGGGAGCGCAGATGGCAGGACGGTGCCTTCGGCACCGGCTTAGGATTTTGACACGTCACCCCTGGAAGGGTGCTGTCCGGTAACCGGAGGTTACCGTACGCGAACCTGTTTGTTCGCTGAGGCTTACGCAAGCAAGTGATGCGACTCACTAGAATTCGAGTTACCATAGCGTAACTTACTGATAGGAAAGGTCGGTCAGGAAAGTCCAGCCAGTCGGATTTGGGCTTCTTGGGAGGGGCACTGCATGAGGACACCTTCTCGAACACGCTCAGTTGGAACCAAGGTTAGCCAAGACGAGTATGCACGATTAGAAGCCTGTGCCGCCGATAAGCAGCTATCGATCAGCGAATGGAGCCGCCAGACCCTTCTGGCCGCAGCCAACGCCTTCGAGGGTACTGCAGGAGAGCAAGCCATCCTCGCGGAAGTGATCGCACTTCGTACAATCGTCGCCAATCTGATTTACACCTTCACCAGCGAAGGCAAGGTCACCGCCGAACAGATGCGTGCGTTTATCGAGCGTGCAGACGGTACCAAGTCGAAGCGGGCGACTGAGCTACTTTCCCAGATTAGCCGGGTTAGGAAACCAGACACTGAGAAAAAGACTCAAAGTGCGTGAGGAGGCGCACTAACCGTGGGCAGAAAGCTCCTTGTGCTCTTCTTTGGGGTGATCCTCTCCATGTTCGGGATCGGGCTCGACATGGGCCTGCACTGGACGCCTCTCCAGACTCACTACTTTACCGCCTACATCTCTAGCATCGCATACAGCGGAAAGGGAAGTTATTCCCTGCTCTTTGTACGGTACCCGGACGGTTGGCGTATGGCTCAGAACAAAGATGTTGTCCACGCGCCAGTAGGTCGAGATCCGGCAAGGACTGGATTATTCTCGCTTTCTGACGAATCCCGTCGCACAGGAGGAAATGCTCTTGAGTGGAGGTTCTTCCCTGAACTGGAGAATGCAACAGCCGGTCAGTGGCTACGACAGGGAATCTATGACAACAAAGGTCCGTGGGACTTTGTCCGCTGGCCGGTCCTCACTGGGGTTGTTTTTGTAACTCTGCTCCTAGCTTGGATCATCCGTCGCGACCTCAAGGCGAAGCGGGAGGCCAAGGAGGGGCGCATCCTTCGCGGCCCACATCTGGTTACACGGGCTCAGTTCAATGGATGGAAACACTCAGACGGCATCGGGTTCGAGACACTAGAGCCGCCCACAGGGTTGGAACGCCTATTCCTGCGAGGTTCTAAATCACAGATGGTATGCATTCCTCGGCATGAGGAGAACAGCCACTTTGTTTTGGCTGGTGATTCCGGTACGGGCAAATCTTCTCTCATGCGCCAAATGCTCATTCAGGTCCGGGCACGCGGCGAAACCGCAGTTGTCTACGACCCGGCTCTGGAATTCACACCGCAGTTCTTCGATCCCGCCTCCGATGTTGTATTGAATCCCACGGACCAGCGCATGCCATTCTGGACCCCGAGCGATGAGGTGCAATATCCTGCTGAGGCGCTCGCTCTCGCAGGTTCCCTTTTTCCTGACAAGCCCCATGAGAATACGTTTTTTACCGAGTCGGCGAGAAAGATCTTCGCGCACTTGCTTCGGTATCGACCCACGCCGCAGGACCTCACTGCATGGATGAAAAACATGGATGAGGTAGACCGGCGAATTGCGGGGACGGAACTTGAAGCCATGATCCCAACGAGCGCCGGGGGCCAACGGGCCGCAGTCCAGGGCACTCTCAACCAAGCGGCAGCCGCCTTTCAGCTTTTACCTAGTGAATCTGAAGCGAAGGGGCGATGGAGCGCGGCAGCTTGGGCAAAGGGGCGCAAGGGCTGGCTCTTTCTACCTAGCACCCCGACACAGCGAGAGAGTTTGCGACCACTTCTCAGCATGTGGCTGGATTCCCTGATTCTTCGATTAATGGAATTCGGCGAAAAAGGGGTGCCACCAGTATGGTTTATGCTGGACGAATTGGCGAGCCTTCAGAAGCTGCCCCAGCTGCCGACAGTCATAACAGAAAGTCGAAAAGCGAACGTTTGCCTTGTCCTCGGCTTCCAAGGGCGGAGCCAGTTGGAGGGGCTGTACGGCGTTCAAGCTGAGGCAATGCTTTCGCAGCCGATGACTAAAGTCTTTCTCCGAACGAGCGAACCTCATGCCGCGGAATGGATCAGCAAGTCCATCGGCGATGTTGAAGTGATGCGTTTGGAAGAAAGTCGCACGGAAGGTATCCCCGCTATCTTGATGCCTATGCAGAACAGTAAGACTTCATCCTGGCTCCGCCGCACTGAACCGCTCGTAATGGCTTCAACCATCGCCGGGCTAAGGAATTTGACGGGGTATTTGAAATCGCAGGACCTCGTGGTCCCAATGAGTTTCCCGTATCTGAAACCTGACCTCCGGCAGCCGCGCTTTCTTCCACGGCCACTTCCCGAACTGGAGACACTGTCCGCACCGAAGAAGGCTCCCGCCGCCGCCGCGAGCGCGGCAACGACGGCTACTGGTAGCGACCAAAAGGGTCTCGGGCAAAGCCCGCAGCGCAACCTAGAGATTTTCGAATGAGCAAGGAATGACACGCTGTGCTAACTATTTCCAAACCGCTGAGTGCTAGCCAAGCCCAGGCCTATCACTCAAAGGAATTCACCAGTGCGGAGCAAGCGTATTACAGCCAGAAGGGTGAAATACGCGGTGAGTGGCACGGTAAACTCGCCGAGCAGTGGGGACTGCACGGTGATGTGACGGCGGAACAGTTCCAGCGGCTCAGCGAAGGCCAGCACCCTATTACCGGCGAACAATTGGTCCGCTATCAAACGCCTCGTGAGTATACGAACGATCGCGGCGAGCACATAAGAACTATGGAGCATCGTGCCGGATGGGATGCGACATTCAGCGCACCGAAGAGTGTATCCCTCACTGCCTTAGTCGGTGGAGATGAAAGAGTACGCGAGGCTCACGAGGCCAGCGTTCGCACCGCATTGGATGAGTTGGAGAATTACGTCCAGGCACGCATCGGTGGTAATCATCCACCACAGACAACGGGTAAATGGATAGCCGCGAAGTTCGAGCACGATAGTGCCAGGCCAGTAGACGGATACGCGGCGCCGCAGCTACACACACACGTTCTGTTCTTCAATCTCACGGAAATGCAAAATGGTGAAACACACGCTCTTCAACCAAAAGAGCTTTACCGGACTCAGCAGTACGCGACCGCGGTATACCGGGCTGAGTTAGCTGCACGCCTGCAAGAACTCGGCTACGAAATCATGCGCGGGAGAAGCGGCCAGCCCGAAATCAAAGGCTACTCAAAAGAATACATGGATGCTTCGAGTCCTCGCCGCCAGCAAATCACAGAACATCTTGCCGACGAAGGCGTAAGGGGGGCAGGCGCAGCGCAAATCGCTGCGCATCGGACGAGAGATGCAAAGAGCCCTTTGAGCGCGGAAGAGATGTTCGAGCGGCATCGCACCTTGGCCGAGCAGTTCGGAAACCAGCCCGAGCGTGTGGTCCAGGCAGCGAAAGAAAGAGCACATCGGGCTGAGCGGGGGCCTGTGCAGGGGACAGCGCAATCGGCGATGACCTTTTCAAAAGAGCGCAATCTGGAGCGCGAGGCAATTGCTGACGAGCGCGAATTGCTCAGAGATGCTCTAAAGCGTTCAATGGGACAAATGACTCTGCATGAGGTCAGAGCCGATTTTGAGAAGCGCCTCGCAGAGGGCGAGTTTATCCAAGTGCAGCAAAGAAAGGGCACACCGGGCCGCGCATTCACGACGAGCGAGATGTTGGCTTACGAGCGCGACGTAATTCACGCGATGCGCCGGGGGCAGGACCGGCACGAGGCAATCGCCAATATCCAGGTGCGCCCGGGTATGGGCGACAACTATTCACGCTTGAGCGAAGGCCAGCGGAAAGCGGTTGACCAAGTCCTATCGAGCCACGACCAAATTACCGCGCTTGACGGGGTCGCCGGAGCCGGCAAAACAACTTCTTTAGCCGCGATCCGGAAAGCTGCCGAGCGAGAAGGCTACCAAGTGCGCGGCTTCGCGCCGACTTCCCGCGCGGCGCAGAATCTCGGAGAAGCAGGGATTGAATCGAGCACGTTGCAGCGGCACCTTGTTCGCGGCAAGCAGTCGGAGGAAGGGGAAAGACATCTCTACGTGCTCGACGAATCGAGTCTCGCCAGCACAAAGCAGATGCATGAATTCTTGCATCGCCTGAAAGAAGATGACCGAGTATTGCTCGTAGGTGACGTACGCCAGCACCAGGGGGTTGAAGCAGGGCGGCCTTTCGAGCAGCTCCAGGAAGCTGGGATGCGGACCGCTCATTTGGATGAAATCGTGCGCCAAAGAGATCCTGCGCTCAAACATGCGGTGGACCAGCTCGCACGCGGCGAGGTTCAAGAAGCCCTGGCTGACCTGCAAAAGCAGGGTCGCGTCCATGAGATAGCCGACCGTCACGAACGCATAGCTGCAGTGGCGAAGGCTTTCGTCGAGCGATCTGAGGAAACGCTGGTCGTCTCCCCGGACAACAAATCGCGCCGCGAGCTTAATGAGGTGATTCATCGTGAGCTACAAACCGCGGGCAAAGTCGCGGACGAAGAACATAGCCTTAGGGTGCTCGTTTCGCGCCAAGAAATGACAGGAGCGGATCGGCAGTGGGCCGCGCAGTACGACGTTGGTGATATCGTGCGCTACAGCCGAGGAAGCGAAGCCGTAGGAATCGACGCTGGAGAATATGTTACCGTTCGCGGTGTTGACGCAGACCAAAACCGTCTTACCGTCGAAAAGTCAGACGGTGAGCAACTCACCTATGACCCAAGACGGCTACACGGAGTCAGCGTGTACAAGGAAGATTCACGCGACTTTTCAGAAGGGGATCGGGTCCAATTCACGGCCCCATATCGCGAAGAGGGTGTTGCCAACCGGGAACTAGGAACGGTGACACAGATCGATTCGGAGGGAAATCTTCAGATTCATCTTGATTCAGGTCGCGATGTTCAATTCAGCATGGAGGACCACCCACACTTGGATTACGGCTATGCGGTTACGAGCCACAGCAGCCAGGGACTCACAGCGGACAGCGTATTGGTTCATGTAGATACTGAGGCCGCGCACGAAAACCTGATCAACGCCCGTCTCGGGTATGTTGCCGTTTCACGTGCACGCGATGACGCACAAATATATACAAATGACGCAGCTAGTCTCAGCGAAGCTCTTAGCAGAGAAGTTTCGAAACCGAGCGCTCTGGATGCCGAGGCAAATACCGACGCGAACCAAAGCAGGGGACACACCAATGAAGAGCAGCGCGCCCCGCATGAGTCTGCACATTCTCGAGTGGAGAGCGAGCAGGCACAGGGACACACCAATGAAGAGCAGCGCGCCCCGAATGAGTCTGAATCTTCTCAGGTGGAACGGGAGCAGGCAGATGGACACGCCAATGAAGAGCAGCGCGCCCCGCACGAGTCCGAATCTTCTCAGGTGAAACAGGAGCAGGCGCAGGAACAAGGCACCGTATAGAGAGCAGCATGTCGCGAACCGCGAGTTAGGAACTATCGAGAAGGCGGACACGAACGGAAATCTGCAACTGCGGCTCGACTCAGGGCGGCGTCTGGCCTTCAACATCAAGCAGAACCCCCATCTCGATTACGGTTACGCTGTGACGAGCCATAGCAGCCAAGGGCAGACCGCCGACCGGGTTCTCATCCACGTGGACACTGAGCAGGCGGGAGAGAGGCTCGTAAATCGCAGGTTAGGATATGTGGCGATTTCCCGTGGGCGATATGACGCTCAGATCTATACCAACGATGCGATGAAGCTCGGTGAGGCTTTGAGTAGAGATATCTCGAAGCCGACTGCACTAAAGGTCGAGTCGAATCAACGCCTTGTTCACGGCCAGCCACTCGGCGCGAAGCAGCTTACCGGTCCAGACGCCTCCGGGCACGAGAGAAAGGGGATCGGGCGAGCCCCTGTGCAGACCTTCCGATAAAGTTAGCGGTTGAGAGGATGGAATTCTACTTAGTGTAGAAACCGGTAGAAGCACGTCTAGGGGCACGATAGAAGATTCGCTTTTTCTTTGCTATATTGGAGTGAAGGATTAAAGATCGTGCGCGGTGGGCAATACCAGCCCCGTCCGCAAAAGCGTTGTTGGTGCGGAAGTGGCAAGAAAGAAAAGAACTGTCATGGTCGGGCGCGGCCAACGGCCCCATCACCTGCGAGGCCCGCCCCAATGCCCGCCAAGCCTGCCTCCGCGCCTACGCCACAAAACATGCAATTTACATCTGCGCCGTTTGGCATTCCCGGAGAGGAACAGCGGATTATTGTTCAGCCCATTTTCAAGGATGGCCCAGTTGATTTTACTCAGGTCAACCTCGGGGGACAGCCTGGTCAGTATCGGGTCCAATTTCTTCTCTCCAAACCCGGATACACAGTTGCGAAAGAAAGGGAATACAAATTCATCGATGATCTGGTGGGTACGTCTTATTTGAAAATCGCAAAGCCGGAGGCAGAGCGAGGCCCGCACGACATCGAGAAGATTGTCATTCAGATTTTCGGAAAGAACTATCGAATCGTTGGTTCACCTGACAAAGATGGGTTACTTGGAAAGCTGACTGTTGAACTGGCAGCGGCGAACACTAGCGATGCTGAACGCGAAGCCTACGGAGCACTGGCACCGTCTCTGAGTCTTTGGTCGATGAACGCCGACATCCCAATTCACATTGAAACCATTCAGGTCACCGATCTGAGGACGTTAGTTAGTTCTTTGCGTGTGGTCGCTCCGCAATTTGAAATGAACTTCGCCGCTGGACCACCGCAATTTCGTGAAGAGTTCTGCCAATATGCGAGCATCTATCGCGAGGGATTGAATACGAGCAGCGCGTTCTACCGGTTCCTTTGCTTCTACAAAATCATCGAGAGTCTGATAGCCAAACGAGGCCGGGAGGCCCGTGCGAAAAAGAATTCAGGCCAGGACCCGAAACGAGCGTACGAAGTTATCCCCGAAAAGAATGAGGACCTTCTAGCACTCTTGAAGCGTCTCTACCCGTGGCGCGCTGGATGGAACCAACTTTACGTAGATCAGGTTTTCCCGAAGGAAGTGCTTGGAGAAAAAGTGACCGTAATCCGCGACAAACATCTCCGGCCACTACGCCTTGGTATCGCCCATGCCTTGTTGGATACGGGTGAGATCACCGTAATTTTAGACAATATGGACCACGTTCAAGCTGCGAACAAATGGCTGCCGCTATGCCGAATTTGTGCGCGTTGGATGCTATTGAGCGACTTCCCAGCGGAATGTTCTTCGGGGATGAAATGACTTCGATAGAAACACAATTAGGTATTGCCGACTTGAAGAATCGGCTCGATGCTGTTGGCCTGAACTATGTCCAGCACGGCGAGGACTTTCGGCGCGACACCGTCTTATTCGAGATCGGGGATGCTCGGAATCAAACAAGGATTGTCCTGTCCGAAGAGTTCCTCCATGATCTACCGAACACAAAAGAATACCAAGCAATGGTCGATTCCTATGGCCACGCCGTTGCGGGCAGGCTCAAATGCGGCTCTCCCGACCTCTTCTACTGCCAATCAGGCGTAGCGATTCAGATTTCTCTTCACTGGCCCATTCAAGGCGCAGTCTACAACAACCAACCATCAGCGTTTCTTTTGATGGATGTCACGAACGGAGCCGATGGGAAGACTGCGAAGTGTTCAGTGCAACTTGGAGGCGGAAAAGTGTTCGCGGCGGTGGTGCAAGCCGTGAACAGTGTTCGTTCAGCGGTCGATGCGGGGCTGGTTAAATTCTGCGAGCCCCGTGTCCATCAAGACGTGTATCAGCGGGTGGAAACGAAGCAGCAGCCGCAAGAACGTCGCTCACAAGCGGATGTCGAACATTTTCTAGCGGAAAAAGCGTATACGGGGTTTATCGCCGTCGGAGAGGCAACCGAGGTGTGGGCCGTTGACCCGTGGGATGCTCAATACCTCGGTGTCACTGTAAGAGATTTGTCTCTCGCGATGCGCGTCCTGCGAGCCAACGGGTTTTTACAAGCGGGAACCAGCCCCGAGCATGTACGGCCAACGGACAAGCTGCTCGCTGCGCATTCATCGAGGGCGAAACAGGAAGAATCATTTTCGGCTGTTCAGCAGAATCTCTCGCGCACCTCTCTCCCCAATAAAGACCAACTGTTAAAAGACGTGCAGAGCATTTTGAAGCAACACCCGACTTTTGCTCTCATCGTGATTGATCTCGACAACTTCAAAACAGTCAACGATACGAAGGGGCATTTGGAAGGGGATGCTTGCCTAGACAAAGTCGTCGCAACAATTGGAGCCGTTGTCGGGCGTAAAGGGAAGATTTATAGGTGGGGTGGGGATGAGTTTGCGGTTTGCCTCCCGGATTTTTCGACCGAGGAGGCTCAGGCTACCGCTGAGCGAATCAGGCGCTCTGTCGAAGAGCAAGAACCCGGAGGCGAAATACCCGTAACAACCAGCATTGGCGTTTGTGGGACCGATTGCACCGAGTCTGAATCCCCGGAAGAGATTCTCGATTTCGCAGACAAGGCGATGTACGAGTCGAAACACGGAAAGGGGAAAAACTGCGTTACGGCTTGGCCCCTATCGTCTGCCGGAAGCAAAAACGAGACTACACACTCCAAGCGTCTTGGAGAGCGTGAACGTCAGAAGCTAGCGGAATCGGTTGTTCTTTCGATCAAGACGGACAACAGCCATCAACGAAACTACACCATTCGGATTAAAAACCATTCCAAGGAATTCGAAATAGCAGTTAAGCGTATCTCGTTGTGGAGCGACGGTCAGCGCGTCGGTCAACCTGCTTTCCGCCCAGAGGGAGCGAACGCAAAGTGCTGGGACGTGGCGGCAGATAGGGAGGTTCCCTTCAATTTCGATGCCGGAGAAGTCGTCGCAAACCGTCTGTGGTTGATTGCAGGTGCTCCATCAATCGAGGCTTACCATGATACGAACCTGTTATTGGGCCATTTCAGGTCCAAGGTTCGTGTCGAAGTGTTATACGAGGTTTTGGGAATTGAAAACCAATACGAGGAAACCCGAGCAGTTCAGGTGGACCCGATAAATAACGTGATTACCGGAATTTGATCTCGACGACATCGAGCCAACGACTTAAAGACAACGTTCTGCCCGCACTCGCTCACGGCCGGCCACTTCTCGCGGCGAGCCCCCCGTTGTATTCAAGCCAGTTCGTAAAATCCATCCGCTTCATTTTCGTGGTTGGCTTAGACGCCACTCAGTTAGAGTTAATGTATGCCGGAGCGCATTTATTTGGATACCGTTGCCTTTCGTCAGTTTGGGAAGGCATTCGAAACGGATGCGTTACCATCCGATCTGAGAGACAGAATTCTAATTTCGCCACTCACTGTGTTTGAAGTTTTGTCCCAATTGACGACGGCAGAAGCAGCTGAAGTGCTTCGACAGGTTCACGCCGTACTAAATTGGACGAATCCCAAGCACACTGGATTATTGCCTTGGCCGGACGATGCCCTGTTCTGTGTTTGGAACAAAAAGCTCCCTCCCGTTGATGACTTCACGGCACGTATGCAAAAGGCTTTCAATGTGTGTCTGGCCGCTCAATCAGTAGAGGAACTGCAAGAAGACGCCGGGAAGCTAAAGGATGTCATGGACAGCATGAGAGCGAAAACAGCGGGTGATTTTGGAAGATTACTGGATGCAGCGCGCAAAGAAGGATTGGAAGGCGGGAATTTCTCCAAAGCATGGTTCCAAGGAATTGCTAATCGTGTCAAAGCTGATTCGAAATCCAAGGATATGAAGGAAATCGTTGCCGCTCTAAATGCTTACCATGAGTTTGAAGAGAGCAAGCTGCGCGTGGCCTTGCTAAGTAAAGACTACAAACCAGAGAAACACCAGAACGATCTGCTCGATGCGGAACAATTGATCTATCTATCCGACCCCTTTCTTTGCTTCCTGACCTGTGATAGCGGATTCAGAAAATTAGTGAAAAAATCGCCACAAACAAAACGCATCATTGTGGCTCCGCCGCATGAATTAATTGACGCAGCAACAGTCGAGGTCCTTGTGCGGGGCATTACAACCCGGCCCGAGAATGGCTGGCCTGACCCAGCTTGGGCGAATTCGCTCAAGTGCGCTCCCGACCCACCGTGGGCTGATAAGCTCATTTACTGGCCGTCATCAGGCGGAGACTACAAAATCGAGGAAATTCCACAGGGCCGTCCTAGGCCGTGGTGCGACCTAACCCGACCCGACTGGAACCTCCTTTTTCAAGAATGGAGGGAACGCAAGCGTTGTTATCTATGGTTCTGCAAGCAGCACGCTCTCGCACTCGGTTTTCTGTGGTAGCAACTTATGCTGCTCTATTCGAATGAGGGCTAACACCCGAATTCGCGCCGTGCAAGAGTCGCATAGATCCAACTTCCGCCCGGTCCTGGTAATCAGCTTTCTACTTGACTGGAGCAATCGAAGCGCGTATCCATTCTGAATCCAGCCGACATTGCGCACAGCCCGATTCGCCTGTGGACGACATAATTCCAAGGGAGGAATGCCCATGACGACCAGAGTCTACGCGGCGGCAAATGCTGCTTGGAAAATACTGCGCCCGATCAACAGCGTCTTACCGGAGGGGAAATTGCCAAGCCCAAGCTGGGCCTCTGGCCGACTTCTCAAGCACCGGAACCGCACGCCGATGGATACGGGCGTTCCCAGGAAAACTCTTTCGCTATGCCCCGACTGCAACCGCGAGGCGGTGGAGGCTGTCCTCAAAGGTGAGAATGACGCGGTGGATTTTCGAGAGAATCCCGGAATCATTGAAGCAGAGATATTGGAAGAAGGCGGGCGCATCCTCATGCGCAAGGCTTGCGAGAAGCACGGCCCGTTCGAGGACGCACTCTCCAACCACCCAGATTTCTTCCGCAAGATGGAGCGTCTTGCTTTCGGCAGAGACTTCGAGTGCGTAGACGATTGTAACGTGCATGCTCATGGCCCAAACAGCATTAGCTCCGGCAGAGGAACATTCCTGATCGTCGATATCACCAATCGATGCAACATGATGTGCTCGCCGTGCTTCATGGATGCGAACGCTGCCAGCTATGTTCACGAATTGAGCATGGAAGACATCAAGGTCATTTTCAGCAACGCACTCTCGTTTAAGCCTCAGCGGGAAATCAACATTCTGTTCTCAGGAGGGGAGCCCACAGTTTCGCCGATTTTTCTCGACGCCGTCCGCTACGCGAAAAGCGTCGGCTTCCATCGGCTTCACGTTGCGACAAACGGTATCGAATTCGCCAAAAGTAAAGACTTCGCCTTGCAGGCGAGGGAAGCTGGCTTGCACGGTGTCTACCTCCAATTGGACGGAGTTTCCGAAGACATCAACAAACATCGCGGATTGGGCAATTACATGCCGGTGAGGCTGCAAGCCTTAGAGAACATAGCCGCAGCCGGAATGCGAACTACGCTTCAAGTCATGGTAGACAAGTGCCGGAACAGCGACGGGCTTGGGGACATTGTCCGTTTCGCGATTCAGAACATAGACAAAATCCACGGGGTTGTTTTTCAGCCGATCATGTTTGCCGGCAGGGACGAGGGAGTATCCGCCGATGAACGTTATGTTCGACGCTACCCTCTCACGCAGCTCGCTTTCGATCTGCATGAGCAGACTTCCATTGACTGGCAGCCAATGCGAGATTGGTTCCCGCTATCGGACTTTGGGATATTCGCTCATCTGTGCGATGTCCTAAACCCTCAGGCCAAACTGGGGAGCCTTTTCCAGGAGACCCATCCCAACCGTGGGATCTTCAGCGCACTGCTCGTGGACACACATCAGAAAGAAGCCGTCCCTATTCCCGCCTTCTTTAACTTCGAACAATTCATGCAGGACGTTGTAGAAATTACGGACTCTGGAAGGGGACCAGCGGCAACTAAGGCGCTTGTCTCGCTTTCCGTACTTCGTAATTTCAACCGGCAGAAGGCACCCTCGGGCTTTGGCCTCAGGGAACTTCGCGCCTTGCTTGAGGACTGTTTCTACCGCCTTGCCGGTAGCAGCAATCGTTGGTCTCAGAAAGCCTATTCGTATGACGGACGCTGGAGAGTCATGATCGTAAACGGTATGTGGTTCCAAGACGCCTTCAATTACGATTTCTCGGGTATCTGCAACTCCACTACGCCCGTGGCAACGACTCAAGGTGAAATCAGTTTTTGCGCTTATTACGGCGGCGGTTGGCGAAAAGTTGTCGAGGATCAAAGCCGGACTGTAAAGCTGGCCGAATGGCACATGACGCACGGTCGTCATGAAATTTATGCAAAGGGCAAGAACGTAGACCTCGGGCAACCGGTGCAGAGCGCTGGAATCCAATTGGTTCAGATTGAACCCGAACCTTTGACCGTTCCGTCCGGCGTGCTGGAGCACAGTGACTAACACAGCCAGCCACGAGCAGAGCAAGTTCCTCTCGGGCGTTCCCTCGGAAGTCCGCGAACTACTTGACTGGTATGAGGCAAGGGAAGTGCGAGGAAATCCGAGCCCAGAGATGGCAAGCTTCGCAAACAGGTTCTTGGGCGGGCTGATTGAAGATCACGCGATCATCCCGCCACTTTCAGTCTCCCCACCAGAGGTCTTAGGGCTGGTTTTGCTTCACCATCAGAAAAATCCGGGCAACACTGCCGCTTGGCTCAACCTCGGGCTTGCTCTCCGGCGAATGGCACTGTACCAAGGGAATGACGGTGACCATCACAGCCAGCATCTCTTGCAGTCTGCCTTGGAGAGCTTCGACCGTTCGCTGCAACTGGAACCGGACAACACCGGCAAGAACATCAGGGCATGCATCGGCAAAGCGCTGACCTACCATCAGATGGGGCTGTTCGAAGATGAAGTAAGGTGCTGCTTCCAAGCCCTAGATGCGGACAGGTCCGATCCTAGCCTGTGGCTGTTCTATGCCTTCTCCCTTGGCGCAGCCGGAAGAGAGGCGAAGGCACTCTCGGTAGTCGAGGACGCGTACAATGCGTATTTGCGGGCTGGCAGGCCGGAAGGCTTGCAATATCTATTTGCCGACATAGAGCGTGGAAGTTCGGCGATTGAGGTTTTGCGAAAGCGGGTACTCTGATCATATAGAGGGCGAGAGTGGCCTCGAACGAAGGGAAGTAGGTCTCAAAAAGCGAGGTCAGTCTTGCCAATCCTGATTGGGGAGTATTGGTTATGGGAGTTCACCGCAGCCGGTTGCGTGGATCAAAGGCACACAGATTCTTTGAAAATCAAATTAAAACCCTGCTCCGAGACGGCGCGCTCAAGAAGTTTGGCCGAGAGATACCCGTCTCAGAATTTTCCCCTCGCGATTTTGACGGTCAATTGCTCCCCATTCCAGTCCCGCCGACGTTAGAGGAAGCTTTTGGCTACCGAGGGACATTGCGTTTTGTAGAGTTTGCATACTCCAAGAAACCTCGGCAATTTGTGTATTGTGATGGTGGAGATTTCATACCCTCGGACGGAGATTTGTGGATTCGCTTTCTGCGCCATCCTGCTATTGCTCCTCATCTTCCAGAAAGGCGGTACCCGACACTTTACGGGGTGTTCCCAAGGGGAAAGACACCGTCACTGAAGGAAATATGGAAGGGCCGAGTCAGTGATCTTGATCCCGAATGCCCACACTGCTTGCTCTTAGATCGCGAAAAAAGGGAGCTCTACGTCTGTCGGACAAATCGCACTGCTCTTTTGTTCGCCTTGACGGAGCCCGAGGATGCAGATGGCCACTGGGCATACAGGAACGGTCTTTTCTACCCAGTCAATCCAGCCACCGAAGATTTCAAGGTACGGCCGCGCGAGGAGCTTGCCGCGGAGCTTACTTCATTCCTTGATGGGTGGCTTGATGCGTCGCTTGACGACGACTTCGAAGAAACAGCCGCGGATTCAGGACCCAAGCGTCGAAACGAGAGCTAGGCAGCTACGTTCGCAAGCAATGGCCTTTATCCCAATTTATCCCAATGCGCTGAATTGCGTGCCCAAACTACCCAGAGCGAGCCGAATGTCGTCTATACTTATCAATGGATTAGGAGCGAGCCAAGGCGCAATCACCCGTCTTGAAAACCGTTAGGCTCGAAAGGGTCTCGGGGGTTCGAATCCCCCCTCCTCCGCCAGAAATGGGCGCCAGAATTGAGCGACAGAATTGGGCGGTCCATTGCGCCGCCCGGTTGTTCGGCGTAGGCTGATTACTCTTTAGGCCAATGCGGATTGATTGGCCGCGTGCGCTCCCGCGCGCTGCGCACCTAGACTAGAAAGACCTGGCTTATGTCCTCCTCGCGCAGAATGGCCTGGATGGTGGGGATTTCGTCGTTCCTCCTTGTCATCTACACAATCATGTCGCTGTC
>Ga0137380_10000680_pt1 | contig 25671 bp, 25 predicted proteins | sample SagtaG_17_FD_104809 | JGI IMG/M metagenome (GOLD analysis project Ga0137380, IMG submission 104809) | Vadose zone soil microbial communities from Sagehorn Ranch, Mendocino, California, USA - Sage2_L_100_16 metaG | ecosystem: Environmental > Terrestrial > Soil > Vadose zone | place: USA...
TCAGCGCCCGGAGCCTGATCAGCTGCGATCCGAACTCGCCAATCCCCGAGAGCCACTTCAAGCGCTCGAGCGACTCGTCGCGCGGCAGAGCACGCAGCGTCTCGGTGTCGAGCTCACCGGCCAGAGCTGCATGACCGAGCGCGTTCAGGTACTCGACCTTTCGCCCGAAGAGTCCTTTGAACGATTTCATCTGGACCAGGGGCTTCTGGCGCCGGAAAGCAATACAGGCGATGGCCGTGAATGTCGATCGACACGCCGAGCTCGCGGCACATCCTTTCCTTGACGCCCTGGCCCTGGCGCATCGAGATCCGGGATGAGATGAGGCACCACGCGGCCGCCTCGTAGGCGTTCGACCAGTTGACCGGGCGAAAACCGGGAAACATTCGCTGCAGACGGCCGACGACGGGGTCGCGCTCCCCAACTTGCGGCCAATCGCGACCGTCGACGTCGAGGCTGAGGATGCGCGAGGTCTGGCGGCGAACCGCGCCGATCGGCGCATCTCCATAAACGGTCGCGTGCACGCGACCCTCGGCGCCCTGGGTCAGGCAGACGCCGGCCGGGGTCCAGTCGCCATCCGCCAGGAAGGCGAGGTGAAGATGACCTTCGGTCTTGCCACCCTCGGAGGGAGCCTCATGCCAGGCGTCGATGAACCCGGCGCTTTCCTGCAGCGAGTAGCCGCCGAGCGGCTCGACGTCGAACGAGCTAGGCGAGCTTGATCCGGTTGGCGCGTGGGCCCTTCTGGCTCGCCTCGATCTCAAAGCTGACTCGCTCGCCGCCGGCCAGCGAATCGAAGTTGATGCTCGAGTCGAGGCCGGTCCGGTGGAAGAAGTACTCCTTCCCGTCCTCCGCCGCGATGAAGCCGAATCCGCGGTCGGAGACCAGCTTCTTGATCGTCCCTGTCGGCATCCCCCTAACTCCTCTTCTCGAAAGCTAGTCGCGAACGCACGGGTCCTTTCGAGAAGATCCGACCGCGGCGAACATCACCCGAACTACCCGGGGACAGCGTTACCTTACCACCCGACTAAACAGCTAGCAGCGCCACTCCGGCGAGGGTGGCGGCGGCCCCGGAGAGCTTGAGCGCCGCCCGCCCTCCCTCCCGCAGGCGCAATACACCCCAGACGGCGACAGCCACGATGGCGAGCTCGCGAACGGGTGCCACCACCGCCAGCGGCGCGAGGCTGAGCGCCCATAGAACAAGGAAATAACCGGCCCAGAAGAAAAAGCCGATCAAGGCGGATTGACGCCAGGTCGGAGGCGGCGCCGTGGACGGTGATCGATACGCCCCCAGGGCTGACGCCACCCACACGGACAGCAGCAGCCCGATCGCCATCAGCATGAACAGGAGCCACGCATAGAACCACGGCGTGGCGAGGCGTACTCCGACCCGATCGACGGACGTGTAGGCGGCGATGGCCACGCCGGTCAGCAGGGCCGGAAAGGTGGCGCGCCCGCTCGCCTGCGAAAGCGCGACCGCCAGGATCCCGACCAGCAACAGGCCCACTCCGATGAGTTGTGGCGTCGTCAGTCTCTCGCCGAGCACAACCAGGCCGACCGTCACGCTGAGCAGAGGCGCCGAGCCGCGAGCGATCGGGTAGACAGCCGACAGCTCCCCGCGGCGATACGCCGCCGAGAGCAGCCACAGGTACGCGGTCTCCAGCACCCCAGAGACAAGGCAGAAGACCATGCCCGCGGGTTGGATGCTGGGGCGGCCGAACAGCAACCAGGCTGGGACCAGCGCGAGGGTCGCGACAACGGCCGCCATGACGGTCGCCCGTCGAAACGTCGTGATCGGGTCGCCGCTGACCTTCACGAGGATGTTCCACGTGCCGTGGAATGCGGCAGCGAGGAGCGCCATCCCGACTGCGATCGCGATCAACTGGCTGCTAGGCAGCCCGGCGCGGCCGGGCGAGCAGGCGTCCCAGGAGCCGGAACACCTCGGGGTTGACGACCAGCCCGTTGTGAGATCCCCAGACCTGGAGCGCCGGGATGTCGGGACGCAGGCACGAGCGAAAGTTCACGACATCGTCGGTCTTCGTGTAGATCGAGGTCGTCGGCACCACCGGGGCCAGCTTCAGGTCATAGGTGAAGCGACCTTCGGCATTCAGCCGCCTGCCGTAGACGAGCTCGTTCGCCGTCGTCACCACCCCGACGGCGCGGTGCGTCACCGCCGCCAGGTCGGTCCAGTCGGCCAGCGGTGAGCCGAGCGTGATGACCTGCTCGATGTGCTGCGGCCGGCGCTGCGCAAGCACCTTGGCCAGGAGCCCGCCCCGGCTGTGGCCGATCAGCGTGATGCGCGAACCGGTCTCTTTCTCGAGCTCGGCGACCTTCCGGCGAAGGTCGGAGATCAGGTGCTCGGAGTGCTGGACGTTGAGCAGGATCCCGGATAGAAAGGTCTGATAGCCCACCCGGCGAAGCCAGCCGTCCATCACGCGCAGGGTCCAGTCCCCGGCCAGGAAGCCGGGGATGAGGAGAACCGGGCGACCGTCGCCATGCGGGACTCCGCGGCCCCGAAACACCGGGTCGCGCAGCAGGGCGGAAAGCTCACGAATCGCAAGCGGGTCCCACAACCTCACAGCGGACGATGGTAGGTCGTCGACCGACTGCGCCTGTCAGTCGGCGTACACGCCACCGTCCGTCGAGACCTGGATCGGAATCGACGCCAGGGGTGACGGCGCCGGACCCGCGACGACCGCCGCGCCATGCGCGGGGTCGAAGAGCGCCCCGTGACATGGGCAAGACAGCAAGCGCTGATTGGTGTCGTACGAGACCGGGCAGCCGGCGTGCGTGCACACAGCATCAAACGCGACGACGCTGCCACCGGATAGCGATACCGCGACCGCGGGGTCACCGCTCTTGGGGTCCTGGAAGTTCAGGAAGCCCGCGGTCTGCAGGTCGCTCAGCGCCCCAATCCTCGTCCCGGTCGGCGAGGCGACGGCGGTCGGAGACGCCGCGGGCGTGGAGGGCGCCTGGCTGGAGGTCGCGATGGCGCGTGAGCGGGGAAGAACGCCGAGGACCCAGACCACGGCGACCGCGGCGCCACCCAGCTGGACCAGCAACCGTCGCCGGTCGAGGTCGGCCGCCCGCGCCTTCGCGTTGCCAGCCTCTGCCGGACCGAAAATGACCGGCCGCGCGGTCAGCACCCCCTGGTCGCCGACCAGCATGAGAGTGATCCAGGCCACCGTGTAGATGCTGTCCGAGCCGAGGAAAAATGGCTGAACGCTCCAGCTTGCGGTCAGGAAGAAGGCGAGGTTGACGAGCGCACCGGCGGCGGCAGCCCACCTGGTCGCGATCCCGAGCAGGACCAACAGGCCCACGACCAGCTCGACGGCGATGACCGCGATCCCGGTCAGCAGCGGCGTGGGCAGCGCGAACACATCCAGCAGGAAACCGATCGGCGAATGGGTGGCGAACGCCTGGAGCTGGGTGCCGATGTACGTCGACGAACCGGGCTGCAGAAAACCGGGATCGGCAATCTTCTGGAGCCCCGCGTAGGCGAACGTGGTGCCGAGGAAGAAGCGGAGCGGCAACGTGGCATAGGCAAGCGACCGATCGGAAGCAGGCGACTGCGGGCGCGGAGCCTTCTGCACCCGGCGCTTGCCCATGACCTCCAATACTGTCAGGAGTCGCTTGGAGTTTCCTCATAGCGATTGAACATACAGTATGTTAAATTTGGGGCGTGAATCGATCGTATCGGCTGGGCCGGCGCGAGGCGTCGGTCGACCGGACGGCCGCGGCGATCCTGAACGCAGCCCGAGCGATGGTCTCGGAGGGCCTCGCCTCCGGGGTCAGCCTGGGCGCGATCGCCCGGCGAGCGGGGGTATCGCGCATCACCGTCTACAACCGCTTCGGCTCGAAGGCGGGGCTGCTGCGGGCGATCGTCCCCACTCCCCATTCCGAGCCGGCCCAACCGCCTCATCACACGGACCCGCGCGAAGGGGTGCGGCAACACCTGCTCCAGGCGTGCGCCCGATGGGCAGCCGACCCTTCGCTCTACCGGCACCTCCCGAGCGCGGGCGTCAGTGCCGACCGGGAGGTCGAGCACCGGCTCGCGGAGCGGCTCGCCGCAGCCGATGCCCTCCGTCCGGGGTGCTCACTCAAGGAAGCGGAAGACGTGCTCGCCGCTCTGAGCTCCTTTGGGGTGTTCGACCAGCTTTACAAAGACGGCCGGCGGACACCGGCAGCGGTCGCGGAGATCCTGATGCGCCTGGCCTCGGGGATCCTGGCGTACCATCCATGACGCATTGCGGCATAAAGTCGCAGACCTGCGCGGCCCCGTCCATTACCTCGACTTCGGTGGCTCAGGTCAGCCGCTGCTCATGGTGCACGGCCTCGCCGGCAGCGCCCTCAACTGGATGGCGGTCGGACCCCAGATCGCAAAAATCCATCGTGGTCTCGCCATCGACCTGGCAGGTTTCGGGGAAACGCCCCTGTTCGGCCGTGCAGCCACAGTCGGGGCCAACGCCCAGCTGGTTCACGACTTCATCGAGACCGTGATCGCCGAGCCGGTCGCCTTGATGGGCAACTCTATGGGCGGCCATATCGCAATCGTCGAGGCCTCCACCAAACCCGACTGGGTGACGTCGATGATCCTTGTCGATCCGGCAATTCCGGGCGCGCGTGTCCGCCGGCCCGAGCCCGCGATGCTCGGCCTCATGGCCACGCTCACCGTCCCCGGCCTCGCGCAAACGCTGCTCGACCGCCAGGTCCAGACGCTCGGGCCCGAAGGTTTGGTGAAGCGGGCTCTGGAGCTGGTTTGCGCCGACCCGTCCCGGGTCGACCCCGCCGTCGTCGAAGCACACGTCCAGCTCACGCGCCAACGCGCCCACCTGGGACGCCAGAACGCTCGCGCCCTCATTCAGGCCTCGCGCTCGATCGGGCTTCGGATGGCGGATCCTCGCTTCTGGGCCCGCGTCCTCGGCGTGCGCGCGCCCACGCTGGTGATCCACGGCAGCCTGGACCGTTTGATTCCCGTCTCAGCCGCGGTCGAGCTCTGCCGGAGACGTCCGGATTGGGACCTCGAGATCCTGGAGGGCGTCGGCCACGTTCCGATGATGGAAACGCCAGGACACTTCATGCAGGCGCTCAACCGGTGGAGCGCATATAGAATCCCGTCGGAGCCCCGCCGCGGCCTCGTAACGGAGAAAGCGCTCAGCACACAAAGTGGCAACCGTCTCAGAACCACCCCATAGCCGGCGCCCCGGACGGCTGCAGGTTTCCGCCTCCATCCTTCCCCACCTGCGCCACATGGGGCGTTGGGATCCCATCCCGCCGATGTGGCTCGAGGGCCGCGTCTCGTTCGAGTTCCTCCGTCTGATCCGGGATCCCGTCTTTCGCGGGGACGACGTGCCGCCCGGCCTGGGCAATCCAGTCCTGCTGATTCCGGGCTTTCTCGCGGGCGACTGGACTCTTCGCACCCAGTTCGACTGGCTGCGCCGTGTCGGCTACCGCCCGCGCCTCGCCGGTGTGGCATTCAACGTGATGTATTCGGAGGTCATGCTCAGACCGCTCATCGACACGTTGCTGGCCATGCATCACAAGACCGCGTCTCGCGTCTCGGTCATCGGCCACAGCCGCGGCGGCGTGCTCGCGAAAGTGCTGTCGCACCGCAAGCCGGACCTGGTCGAGCAGGTCATCACGCTCGGCTCTCCGCTGAATGACCCTTTCGACGTGCATCCGCTGACGATGGCGGGCGTGCATGCGGCGCATCTTTTCAACGCAGTCCGCTACGGGGCATCCGGCCTCGGTCGAGATGCGCTTCCTGCGCGACCTGCGCGCCGCGCCGCGCGTTCCCACCACATCGATCTATTCGCGTTCCGACGGAGTCGTCAACTGGAAGGCGTGCCTGCGCCACGACCTCAACTCGATCGAGGTGCACGGCAGCCACCTCGGACTGGCGCTGAACCCGCAGGTGTATCGGATCGTGGCCCACCTCCTGCCCGCGCCGTGGCGCCAGACCTAGCGCACCGGTAACATCGCTTACTGACGGGAGCTCGCGAAAACCCCTTGGGAGACGCGGGCTGAGAGGGCGCCTTGGCGCCGACCGCATGAACCTGAACTGGGTAATGCCAGCGGAGGGAGATATGGCCGACATCGCTGCTCAAACCGCCGGGGCGGACGCGTTTGGCCGCGTCGAGGCGCACGGCATCGAGTCGATCCCCGCGGCGGAGCGTCACGGCGTACCGCGCGACCTGGCGTTCCTGTGGGCGGGCGCCTTCGTCAACTACGCAAGCCTCTTCACGGCGAGCCTGCTGACCACCTATTACGGTCTCGGGGTCTGGGACGGCCTCGCGGCAACAGCACTGGGCACGGTCGCCGCCGCGGTGATCCTGGGTCTGCTCAGCAACACAGGTCCGCGGTCTGGCCTGCCCCAGATCGTGTTCACGCGTGGGATCTTCGGGTTGCGCGGCTCTTATCTCGGCGCAGGGCTGACACTTTTCCTGGCCACGGGCTGGTTCGCGGTCGACTGCGTGATCGCGGCGCAGGCGGGCGCGCAGCTCTTCGGTGGCGGCAATCGATGGTTGACCTTCGGACTTGTCCTGGTGATCGCCGCGATCAGCGTCGGCGTGGCCGTTTTCGGTCACCAGACCATCAAGGTCCTCGAGACATACGGCGCAGTCGCCTTCGCCGTGCTGTCGGGCGCTCTGTTCATATCTCTCGCGCCGCAGTTCCACTGGGGGCAGGGTGCGGTCGCGACGGGTTCCGATTACGCCGGCGCTTTCGTCCTCGGCTTCATGACGTGCTTCGCGCTCGTCGCCTCGTGGTACCCGTTTGCAAGCGACTACTCCAGGTACTTGCCAACCGCGAGTGCGACTCGATCCGTAACCCTGTGGCCGGTCGCGGGCATCGCGCTGCCGATGATCCTGCTCGGCCTTTTCGGTCTGCTCCTGCCGACCATCGACGCGAAGTTGGCGGCCAACCAGGGTGTCCTCGCAGTGATCAGCGCGCATGCGCCGACTTGGGTCGCGGTCCCGTTCTTCCTCTTCATCGTCGTTGGCGAGATCTGGGCCAACTATCTCGACGTCTACACCGCGGGATTGGTGACGCTCGCGATGGGCATCAGGCTCCAGCGCTGGCAGACGGCGCTCGGCTGTGGCCTGCTCGGCACCGCGCTCGCGACATATGCGGTGTTGATCAGCGACTTTCACATCGCGTACGAGGACTTCCTGATCCTGACCTACCTGTGGGCCCCCGCCTGGGCCGCAGTTGTGGTGCTGAGCTTCTTCGTATTCGAAGGCAAAGCTCGGCCCGGGCTCGCGTTGGGCGCATGGCTTGCCGGCACCGCTTCGAGCCTGCTCTTCGTCAACTACGTCAACCTTTTCGGCAACCTGGTGTCGAAACCCGTTTTCTTCAACGACCGGCTGATCTCGACGCTCCACGGCGCCGACCTTTCGGGACTCATCAGCGTCGGCGTGGCGGCGGCGGTTTACTGGGCCGGCCGGCGTTGGAGTCGCGCTTGAGGCTTCCGGTTGCGCTCACGATCGCGGGCTCCGATTCAGGCGGCGGCGCCGGCATCCAGGCCGACCTCAAGACGTTCGCTGCGCTCGGCGCCCATGGCACGTCAGCGATCACTGCGATCACGGCGCAGAACACCACCGGCGTCACCGACATCCTTGAGCTGCCCACATCGTTGATTCGCGAGCAGATCAGAGCGGTTGTGGAGGACCTCGGCGTTCAATCGGCAAAGACGGGCATGCTGTCGAGCGCGGAGATCATCGCGACCGTCACCTCTGCGATCACCGAATATCGGGTGCGCAACCTCGTCGTCGACCCGGTGATGGTGGCCAAAGGCGGGGCCAGGTTGCTCCGCGACGACGCGGTCGGCGCGCTTCGCGAGCGACTGATCCCGCTGGCCGCGGTCGTCACTCCCAACCTGCCTGAAGCGGAAGTGCTGCTCGGTCGCCGGATCGTCAGCCTTGAAGAGCGCCGTCAGGCCGCGCGCGACCTCGTCGCGATGGGCGCGCGAGCCGCGGTCGTCAAAGGCGGCCACGCCGCCCATGAGACGGTCGTGACTGACGTTTTCTTCGACGGATCCCAGATGGTGGAACTTCAAGCCAAGCGCATTGAGACGAAGAACACGCATGGCAGCGGCTGCGTCTTCTCCGCCGCAATCGCCGCCTGGCTTGCGCGCGGCACAGAGCCTCTCGATGCGGTCCGCCAAGCCAAGAGCTTCATCACCCACGCGATCGCTGATTCGCTCGAGATAGGCCACGGCCATGGACCGGTCAACCCGATGTTCGCTCTCAGGGATGGCGGTTAAGCTTTTTGCCGATGAGCAAGCGAAAGCGCGCCCCCAAGCCGGGACCGGACGAGTCCACCGACGACGCCAGCGTCAAAGAGGACATGGTGCACGTGACTCCGGACCTGCTTTCCGGAAGTCCCGACATATTTGCTTCGAAGAAACCCGCCGGCGATGAACCGGAAACGATTGAGACTCCAGAGGCTTCCGAGCCCCCTGAGTCAGTCGCGGAACCCATTGAACCCGAGGGCATGGTGGCGGCGGAACCGACGGATTCCAGCACCACGCTGACCCCCGACGCGACTCCGCAAGCCCTTTCCGAGCCCGCTCCGGAGCCCCCCACCGCGCCGCCGCCCTACGTCGAAGCGGTCCGGTATCCACCCCCGGCGCGCGGCACGGGCTCCAGCGCCGCGCTTGGCATCGTGCTCGTCGTGGTCGGTCTCTTCGCCTTGCTGGTGGTGATGTCCGGAGTCGACCTGACCGAAAACGGCTGGCCGCTGTTCATCTTGATCCCGGGGCTCACCCTCCTGGTCATCGGGTTCATCAGCTTTGGATCGGTGGCCACGATTCCTGGAGGCATCGTGACGATGCTGGGTCTCGTGCTGGCCTACGCGAACAGCACCGGCGACTGGCCCATCTGGGCTTACGCCTGGGCGCTCGTCGTGCCGGGGGGAATCGGGCTTGGCATGTACCTGCAGGCCCTCCGCGATCGCGACCTGCACGCGCTGAGAACCGGGCGCACTTTGATGTTCATCGGCTTGATGATCTTTCTGATCGGCTTTGTCGTGTTCGAGTCGATCCTAGGCATCAGCGGCCGCGACTACTTCGGCCCGGTGGGCAAAGCGGCGCTGCCAGGCCTGCTGATCATCGTGGGCATCATCCTGCTCGTGCGCAGCGTGCAGAGGAGCCGGCAGACCTAGACCGAGCGGATTCGCGACTCCATCTGCTCTCGGGTCGTCTGGTACTCGACCGCCGTGCGGTAGGCCTTGAATCCCATCGTGCGATTGATCTTCAGCATGGGCGCGTTCGACTCCGCATTCTCGGTGACGACCCATTCGGCGTCGGGATAAAGCTCGTGGACGTGAAGCAGCATCGCGGCCTTGATCCATTTGCCCAACCCTCGGCCCCGCGAATCGGGCCGGACACCGGTGAACTGCTGCTCGAGCATCGTACGGCGGTAGGGATACCAGGAAACATCCGTCATTCCCGAGATGGAGCCGTCCGATTCTCGCGTCAGCACCTCGTGCGGCACCTCTCCGGTGAGAGCTGTCACCTCGTAGTAATGGCGAATCTTCTCTGGCGTGATGACGATGTCGCCGATGTCGAGGTTTTCGAACGGGATGGTGTTGAGGAGGGTGGTCCGCTGCGCGGCAAACTCGGGCAGCATCGCGTCCGGCAGCGGCCCGTCGTAGATCTCGAGCTTGGTCTGAGGTGAGCGCCTGGCGCCTTCCTCGTTCCAGCGCTTCAGCATCGCCCAGTCGACCTCCGAGAGCCTGAGGCGGCTCTCGATGTCGGTCAGCTTTGGCTTGCCGCCAAGCCAGGTCAGGAACCCGTGGCCGCTTGCCTGGTCGGTGTGCATGCCCACCACCGTCGATCCGCGTTCGTCCATGAGGCGAGCGATCACCGGCAGCCAAAAGGTGGCGATCCCTTTGCGACGCTCCTCGATCCGCACGTATGCGTCTGCCCAAAAGAGATGCTTGTTCGTCTCATATTCCGGATTGGCGGGAGTGACGGATTCTCCGTGGAACCAGCTCAGCATCACTCCGTCACGCGAGATCTCGTAGTAGTGCTGCAGGTCGAAGGGATTCGACTTCTTCATGGATTTCTCGACGACTTCGTCCGGGTCAAACGGGTCGTCGGGGCGCAGCTCTTTATGCCGGAGCCGGCGAAGCTCGTGATACCTGTTCCAGAAATCGAGTCCGGCGGTATTCGGATCCACCGGCGTCGGGACAAGCTGTCGAATCATGAAGCATCGATAATCGCACAGACATGAAATCGCGGCCCTTCAAGGTGGGGGTGACGATTCATCCGCAGCAATGCACCATCCAGGAGCTGCGCGATGCGTGGCGCCGCGCCGATGACCTCGGCGTGGACAGCATCTGGTTCTGGGACCACTTCTTTCCCCTCTACGGAAATGCGAACGGAAATCATTTCGAATGCTGGTCGCTGCTCGCGGCGGCCGCAATCGATACAAGAGCTCCGCAGATCGGTCCCATGGTCACGTGCGTCGGCTATCGCAACCCTGACGTCCTCGCATCCATCGCGGCCACGGTCGATCAGCTCTCCGGAGGCCGGCTCGTCCTCGGATTGGGCGCGGGTTGGTTCGAGCGCGACTACGCCGAGTACGGGTTCGATTTCGGCGAGGCCCGCGACCGCGTGCGGCTGCTCAAAGAAGTGTTGCCGCGCATCAAGCAGCGGATCAAGAAGCTCAGGCCGGGCCCCGCGGGCCCGATGCCACTCCTCATCGCCGGCGGAGGCGAGCAGGTGATGCTGCGGCTCGTGGCCGAGCACGCCCAGATGTGGAACTCAATCGCATCTTCCTCCGAGTTCGCCCGCAAGTCCGCGCTGGTCGATGACTACTGCAAGCGCATCGGGCGCGATCCGCGCGAGATCGAGAGGACCGCCAACGTCGGCGGGCTCACACCAAAGGTAGTCGACGAGTGGCTGAAGGCCGGGCTCCAGCACTTCGTGCTCCGCCTGGCCCATCCGTTCGACACCAAGGACCTCCAGCGGGTGCTCAAGGAGCGCGATTCCTGAGCTACAACGCCGCCGGAGCTAATTTGTGGCCGGCCCACTAACACTTTATGGGCCCCGGCCATAGCATTTTGTGCACCACACCCTCTTCGCGGCGCGAGCCTCCTACCGCTTGGCAGGAGGCTCGTCACTTTCCATCCCATCTCGAATTCCGCACGTCTGGCGTCAGCGAGGCCAATCGAAAGTGCGCGATACGCGCCTCTGGCGTCAGCGGTGCGTTATTCGCCTCACGCGGCTTTGACGGCCGCCACCAACCTGGTCAATGAGTCCTTGGCGTCGCCGAAGAACATCACGGTGTTGGGGCCGTACATGAGCTCGTTCTCAATGCCGGCGAAGCCCGGACGCATCGAGCGCTTCATGAAGATGATGTTCTTGGCCTGGTCGGCGTTGAGGATCGGCATGCCGTAGATCGGGCTGCCTGGCGTGCTGCGCGCCGCCGGATTGACCACGTCGTTGGCGCCCACGATCAGAGCGACGTCGGCGTTCTTGAAGTCGTCGTTGACCTGGTCCATCTCTTTGAGCTGTTCGTAAGGCACGTTGGCCTCGGCGAGCAGGACGTTCATGTGGCCTGGCATCCGGCCCGCGACCGGATGGATCGCATATTCGACGTCCACCCCGCGCTTCTCGAGCACGTCCGCCAGCTCCCGCGCCGCGTGCTGGGCCTGGGCCACAGCAAGCCCGTAGCCGGGGACGATGATCACCCGCTGCGAGTAGGCCAGCAGCGTGCCAAGGTCCTCGGCGGACGCCGACCTCACGCTCCGAGCCTGGCCTCCTCCCGCGGCGGTGGCTGCCCTCTGGACCTGGCCGAACGCCCCGAACAGGACATTCGCGAGCGAGCGTCCCATCGCGTCGCTCATGAGCTTGGTCAGTAGGCTTCCGGATGCTCCCACCAGCGTGCCCGCGACGATGAGCGCGAAGTTGTTGAGCGTGAAACCGCTGGCCGCAACGGCAAGGCCCGTGCATGCATTGAGCAGCGAGATCACGACCGGCATGTCCGCGCCGCCGATGGGCAGGACAAAGGCCACGCCCAGGATGAGCGCCAGCACCATCAGCGCTATGAACGAGAACGGGATCGAGGCCACGGCCAGCACCGCGATCGCAAAGCCGATGATCGCGGCCGCGAGCAGGCCGTTGACCACCTGCTGCCCGGGATAGGTGATCGGCGTCCCCGTCACCAGCTCCTGCAGCTTGGCGAACGCGACCATGCTGCCGGCGAAGGAGACCGATCCGATGACGATGCTGAAGACACTCGGAAAGGCTTCGCTGAAGGCCGGGTGATTGCCGAAGCGCAGCAGCTCCGCCACGGCCACGAGCGCCGCCGCGCCACCGCCGACTCCGTTGAACAGCGCAACCATCTGCGGGATCGCCGTCATGCGAACCATCCGCGCGCCGAAAACTCCGACGACCGTGCCGATCACGACCCCGATCGCAATGATGGTCACGCCGGTACGGGTGAAGTGGAGAAGTGGAATCGTCGCGGCGAGCGCGATGACCATGCCCACCGCGGCTGTGAAGTTTCCGTTGCGAGCTCCCTTGGGCGAGCTCAGCTGCTTCAGGCCGAGGATGAAGAGCACGGCCGCGACCAGGTAGGCGAGCGCGGTGACGATGGTCACTTGTTCTTTGCTTCTTGCTTGGCGGCTGCCTTGGCCGGCTGCCGGCCTTTGAACATCTCGAGCATCCGGTCGGTCACGACGAAGCCGCCGACCACGTTGGTCGTGGCGAGGGTCACGGCGACCACCCCGAGCGCAATCTCGACCGGCGTGTGCGCCCCGGCCGCGATCAGGATCGCCCCGACCAGGATGATGCCGTGGATGGCATTGGTGCCCGACATCAGGGGCGTGTGAAGGATGGTCGGCACCTTGGAGATGACCTCGAAGCCCACGAAGAGCGCGAGCACGAAAAAGGTCAGCTCGTTGAGCAGCTCATTGTTCACCCAGTTGCGACCATCTGCTTCGCGCGCTCGTTGACGATCTCGCCGCCGTACGTCACGCACGCGCCCTTCGTGATGTCGTCCTGCAGGTCGAGCGCGAGCACGCCGTTCTTGACGAGATGCAGCAGCAGGTTGGCGACGTTGCGCGCGTAAAGCTGGCTGGTGGTCAACGGCAACGTGGAGGGGACGTTGCGCGTGCCGATGATCGTCACACCGCCCACGTCGACCTCCTTGCCGGCTTGGGTCAGCTCGACGTTGCCACCCGTGTCTGCCGCAAGGTCGACGATCACCGAGCCCGGCCGCATGCCCTTCACCATGTCGCTCGTGACCAGGAGCGGCGCGCGGCGGCCTGGCACGGCCGCGGTCGTGATCACCACGTCTGATTTGGCGATGTGCTCGCCGATGAGCTCGCGCTGCTTGCGCAGGAACTCCTCGGACTGCTCGCGCGCGTAGCCTCCCTCGCCCTCCTGGGTCTCCAGCGCCAGCTCGATGAAGATCGCGCCCAGGGACTGCACCTCCTCCTTCACCGCCGGACGCACGTCATACGCCGACACGACCGCGCCAAGACGCCGCGCCGTGGCGATCGCCTGCAGCCCTGCAACCCCGGCGCCCATCACGAGGACCCGCGTCGGAGCGACGGTTCCCGCCGCGGTCATCATCATCGGAAACAGCTTGCCGATCCGGTCCGCGGCCATCAGCACTGCCTTGTAGCCGGCTGCCGACGCCTGCGACGAAAGCGCGTCCATCGACTGGGCGCGGCTGATTCGCGGAAGCAGCTCGAGGCTGAACGCCGTGATGCCGTGAGCGGCCAGGGACTTGACGGTGTCCCCCTGGGTCGCCGGCTGCAGGAAGCTGATGAGCACCGCGCCCTTCTTGAGCAGGGAGATCTCGCTCTCGCGCGGGGCCTGCACCTTCAGCACCGCGTCGGCGTCGTGGAGCATGGTCCCGGCCCTGCTTGCGACGCGAGCTCCCGCCTTCTCGTAAAGATCGTCGGTTATGAACGCGGTCGCGCCTGCGCCGGCCTCGACGCTGACCTCCAGGCCGGCAGCCACCAGCATCTTCGCCGTCTCGGGAACGAGGGCTACGCGGCGCTCTCCCTGCTCGCTCTCCTTGGGGACGGCCACCTTCACGACTGGACGACTCTAAGGAATTCAGGCCCAACCCTGCAGGCGCGTAGAATCCTAAATCCGCCATCCCTGAAATCGAAGTGACCGAACCCATAGTCAACGACCTGACCATCCAGGCGGCCACCGTCAACGGTTCCGGCAGCCAGACGGCCAACCTGGTCCTCACCAGAGCGATCTTCCACATGGGTATCCCGGTGGCGCCGAAGAACGTCTTTCCCTCGAACATCGAGGGCCTGCCGACCTGGTACCAGCTCCGCATCACCCCGGAAGGCCACATGGCCCGGTCGGACAAGGTCGACATCCTGATCGCCTTCAACGTGGCGACCTGGCGCGAGGACCTGAAGAGCGTGCGGGCGGGCGGCGTGGTCATCCACGAGGAGGCGTTCTCGACCGCCGACGTGCGGCCGGACGTCATCTACTACCCGGTCCCATTCTCCAAGCTCGCCAAGTCGAGAATTCAGAACGACACCCTGCGCAAGCAGCTGGCGAACATGATCTACGTCGGCGTCGTGGCTGGGCTGCTCGGGATCCCGTGGGGCGCGATCGAGCACGGCGTCAAGCGCCAGTTCCTCCCCAAGCCGAAGGCGGTCCCGGTCAACCTGGACGCGATCAAGGTCGGTTACGACTACTGGCAGGACAACTTCTCGAAGCAAGATCCCTACCGCCTCGAGCCGATGACAGGAGCGGTCGAGGGCAAGGTGCTCGTCGAGGGCAACCAGGCGGCCGCGCTGGGCGCGCTGATGGGTGGCGTCACGGTGGTCGCGTGGTATCCGATCACGCCGTCGTCTTCGTTGTGCGAGTACCTGATCGCCTACGCCGACCGATTTCGCGTCGACGAAAAGACCGGCGAGAAGAACATCTCGGTCGTGCAGGCGGAGGACGAGCTGGCCGCGGTCGGGATGGCGATCGGCGCCGGCTGGGCGGGTGCTCGGGCCATGACGTCGACGTCTGGCCCGGGCATCTCGCTCATGGCCGAGTTTTCCGGGCTCGCCTACTACGCCGAGGTTCCGGTGGTCATCTTCGACATCCAGCGCATCGGCCCTTCGACCGGGCTGCCCACGCGCACCTCGCAGGCGGACATCGGGTTCGTCTACACGCTCTCCCATGGCGACACCAAGCACCTCGTGCTGCTGCCGGGGACCGTCGAGGAGTGCTACGAGTTCGCTCGCGACGCCTTCGACCACGCCGACCGCTTCCAGACGCCGGTGTTCATCCTCTCCGACCTCGACCTCGGCATGAACCTGTGGATGACACCGGAGTTCAAATACCCGGAGAAGAAGTTCGACCGCGGCAAGGTCCTGTCGAAGCAAGACCTCGAGAAGCTGGCGGGCGAGTGGGGCCGCTACCGCGACGTCGACGGCGACGGCGTCACGTACCGGACGCTGCCGGGCACTGACCATCCCGCCGCAGGTTTCTTCACGCGCGGATCGGGGCACGACGAGCAGGCCCGCTACACGGAGAGCGCCGACGCGTACGCGCGCAACATGGACCGGCTCGCGCACAAGCTCGAGACCGCGCGCCACGCCCTGCCGGCCCCGGTGGTCGAAGAGAGCGGCTCGCCGGTGGGCTTGATCGCGTTCGGCTCCACGCACGCCGCCGTGATCGAGGCGCGGGAGACGCTGGCCGCAGAAGGTAAGAAGGTGGACTACCTGCGGGTCCGAGCGCTGCCGCTTGCCGACGAGGTGGCTCGCTTCGTCGCCCGCCACGAGCATGTCTACGTCGTCGAGCAGAACCGGGACGGTCAGCTGTACGACCTGGTCCGACTGGCCATGCCTGCGGAGCTTGTCGAGCGGGTTCGCTCGATCCGCCACTACAACGGACAGCCGATCCCGGCCGTTGCCATCACCGGGCCGTTGATGGACCGCGAGGCGGTGCCGGCATGAGCGCGACCGGGAACCGGGTCGGACTTCCACGTGATGCCTATAAGGGCGCGGCAACGACGCTTTGCGCGGGCTGCGGCCACAACTCGATCACCAACCACATGATCAAGGCGCTCCATGAGCTCGGCGTCGAGCCGCACATGCTGGCGAAGATGTCCGGCATCGGCTGCTCCTCGAAGACCCCGGCGTACTTCGTCGAGACCGCGCACGGCTTCAACGGGGTGCACGGACGAATGCCGGCCCTGACGACCGGCGCGCACCTGGCGAACCGGCAGCTGATCATGCTTGGCGTTTCCGGCGACGGCGACACCGCGTCGATCGGGCTTGGCCAGTTCATGCACATGATCCGGCGCAACGTCGACTGCACCTACATCATCGAAGACAACGGGACTTACGGGCTGACGAAGGGTCAGTTCTCCGCGACCGCAGACCTCGGCTCGGTGCAGAAGAAAGGCGCGGTGAACACGTTCCAGCCGATCGACCCATGTGCGGTCGCGCTGGCGCTCGGCTGCTCGTTCGTCGCCCGCTCCTTCAGCGGCGACGGCAAGCAGGTGGTCCCGCTGATCAAGGCCGCGATCGCCCATCGCGGCACCGCGATCCTCGACATCATCTCGCCGTGCGTCACGTTCAACGACCACGACGGATCGACCAAGAGCTACAGCTGGGTCAAAGACCATGAGGAGTCGATCGCCGACGTGTCGTTCATCCCGTTTTTCGAAGAGGTCCACGTCGATTACGAGCCGGGCACGGTGCGGGACGTAAGGCTGCACGACGGATCCCACATCGTGCTCAAGAAGCTCGGCGAAGACCACGACCCGACCGACCGGCGCGCCGCGATCAAGGTCATCGAGGAGGGCAGGACGGAGGGGCATCTGATCACAGGTCTGCTCTACGTCGACGCCGAGCTGTCCGACTTCGCCACCACCGAGCACATCCCGCAGCGTCCGCTCATGGACCTGGGCGAAGAGGAGCTGCGCCTGAGCCCCGACCAGTTCGCCCAGTTCGTGTCCGAGTTCGCCTGACGACCCAGCCCCTCCGTCGCCTGCGGCGACACCTCCCCATGAAAGGGGAGGAGATTGCCGAGAAAATCGCGAAGGGAACGAGGCTGGTCGCCCGGCGCGACGCCGCGATGGCGAAGCTCATCAAGCGGGCTGGGCCGATGGAGCTGCGCGATCCGTCGGCGGACAGCTTCGGTGCGCTCGTCCGATCGATCATGTACCAGCAGCTCGCCGGCGCCGCCGCATCGGCCATCCTGGGCCGCTTCTCGAGGCTGTTCGAAGACGGCCTCTCACCTGCCGCGGTTCTGGCTCTGGCCCCGGGGCTGATGCGCTCGGCCGGGGTCAGCGGGCCGAAGGAAGCCGCGATCTCGGATCTCGCGCGCAAAGTGGCCGACGGGACCGTGCCGCTGGAGGACGTCGACTCGCTGTCAGACGATGAGCTGGTGGCGCGCCTGGTCCAGGTGCGCGGAATCGGACGCTGGACGGCGGAGATGTTTTTGATGTTCCAGCTGCGCCGGCTCGATGTGTGGCCGGTCGACGATTACGGCGTTCGGAAAGGCTGGACGCTCACGCACCGCAAGCGCGAGATGATCACGCCTCGCGCGCTGCAGGCCGAAGGCGAGATATTTCGGCCGTATCGATCCGTCGCCGCGTGGTACTGCTGGCGCGCGGTGGAGAACGTCGTCCTACCTACTTGATGTGCGCCCTGCGCGCGCCCGGCGCCTAGCGAGCGTATTTGCGCCTGAGCTTCTCGATCGCCTGGTCGGTCATGGGCGGCCAGCCGTACGCGTCGAGAAACGCCCGCGCGAAACCCTCGCCGAAGTTGTACTGCAGCGTCCAGACCCCCGCAGCGAGGTCGTCGTCCGGATTGCCAAGCCTGGACTGCCCCACGTCGACGAGGCCGCTCAGCTCTCCGTCCTGGACGAGCACGTTGGGCAGGCAGTAGTCGCCGTGGATGAGCACATTGCCGCGTCTGCTCACGCCGAATGGGCAACCAGCCGCGTCGGTCGAATGCAGGACGCGAAGGATCTCGCCGAGCTTGGTCGCCACCCGGCTTGGCTCCCAGCCGTTTGACGGCTGAGACATCGGAACGCCGGGAACTTCGCGGGTCACAAGCCAGTCGTCGCCCATCTCGTGGAGGAATCCGACCACCTCGGGCACCGGCCACCGTCCGGCGAGCCAGGCGAGGCGATCCCTCTCACCTGCCAGGTCAGCCGCCCGCTTGACGAATACGGACCCGGTCTCGCCGCTCAGGCGCCACACCGTCCCGGCCCAGCTCATCCACGCGAAGTCCTCCCTGATCGGAGCAGCTCCGAGAGCGGACTCGGCTGCGGCGCGCACGCCGGACGGCAGCGGCAGCGGTGAGGACTTCATTGGGGGAGCCTCTGTAGCATGTGCGCCGGGGGGTGTGTGGTGATCGCTCTACCTGAGTCCGCCGAGGCCTTCAAAGACGCGACCTGGCAAGACGTCGCGCCATATTACGAAGAGTTCGCCGCCCGGGCGTTGGACCCCGCCAACGTCGAGTCATGGCTTGCCGACTGGTCGCAGTTCGAGTCGCTGCTGTATGAGGCGGCGGCGCTGGCCAATTTCGCCTACTCGATCAACACTGCCGACCGCGAAAGTGAGGCCGCGCACCTGAGATTCGGCAGCGAGATCGAGCCCAGGGCGGACGAGCAGCGCACCCGGCTCCAGCGCCGCCTCGTCGACCTCGGCTATGTGAGGCCTGGCCTGGAGACGATGATCCGCCGGTTCCACAACCAGATCGAGCTCTTCAGCGAAGCCAACGTCCCGCTCTTCACAGAGCTCGCGAAGATCTCCACCGAATGGGCGAAGGTGATCGGCGCCATGACCGTCGACTGGGACGGCCAGGAGATGACTCCGCAGCGGATGTGGCCGTTCCTCGAGAGCAACGACCGCGCGGTCCGGGAGCGCGCTTTTCGCTCCATGTTCAAACCCTTCGTCCAGCAGCGCGACGCGCTGGCCGATTTCTTCGATCGCATGTACGACCTTCGCCAGCAGGCTGCGAAAAACTCGGGATTCGAAAACTACCGCGATTACATGCACCGCGAAAAGAACCGCTTCGACTACACGTCGGACGACTGCTTTCGCTTTCACGAGGCGGTCGAAAAGGCAGTCGTGCCCACCATCAAACGGCTGCTGGAGGTGCGCCGCAAGCATCTTGGAGTGAAACGGCTCAAGCCCTGGGACCTGTGGGTCGACCCGAAGGGCCGTCCACCACTCCAGCCGTACCAGGACGTCGGTGATTTCATTTCCCGCACGAGCGAGGTCTTCGAGCATGTCGAGCCGGACTTCCACAGCTATTTCCAGAAGATGGCTGACGCGAAGCTGCTCGACCTTGACAACCGAAAAGGCAAAGCACCCGGCGGTTATTGCGACTCGCTGCCCGTGCGCAAGATGCCACTGATCTTCATGAACGCCGTCGGCATCGACGAGGACGTGCGCACGCTGCTTCACGAGTCGGGACACTGCTTTCACGTTTTCGAGGCCGCGAGCCTGCCGCTCGTATTCCAGCGCCATCCGGGCGCGGAGATGGCCGAGGTCGCCTCGATGTCGATGGAGCTTCTGGCGGCGCCCTACGTCGACGAGAGGCACGGCGGTTACTACACGGAGGCCGACGCGCAGCGAGCGCGGCGATCCCTCCTCGAGCGAGCCGTCCATTTCTTCACGCACTGTGCCTCGGTCGATGCGTTCCAGCAGTGGATGTACACGAATCCGGAAGGCCGCGACGCCGATGCGCGGGACCAGAAATGGCTGGAGCTGAGACGGCGGTTCGAAGGCGACACGGTGGACTGGGACGGGCTCGACCCCGAACGCATCGCCCGCTGGTACTTCCAGCCTCACTTCTTCGAGTATCCGTTCTATTACATCGAGTACGGAATCGCCCAGCTCGGCGCATTGCAGGTGTGGCGCAACAGCCTGGAGGATCCCGGTCAGGCGGTGCGCAAATATCGCGAGGCGCTCGCCCTGGGCGGCACGCAGCCCCTGCCCGACCTGTACAGGGCGGCGGGAGCTCGTTTGATCTTCGACAGCGAAGGCATGGGCGAGCTGGTCGATCTGGTCGAGGAGACGCTGGCGACTCTGGACGCCTAGACGCTATCTGTCGACGATCGTCCTCAGTGGCTTTTTCGGTCCGAAGCGCGGCGCGCCGATTCCCGCGGCGGTGATCAGCCGGATCACCCTCGCGCGATGTCCGCGATATGGCTCGAGCAGCTCGAGCATCCGCTGATCGGTCGAGCGGGCGGTGCCCTCGAACGCGTAGCCGATCGAGTGCGGCAGGTGGTAGTCGCCGACGGGAACGGCGTCCGCGTCGCCCAATGCGGCCATCGCGACCTTGGCCGCCGTCCAGGGGCCGACGCCGGGAAACGCCAGCATTCTCTGATACGCGCTCGCGCGGTCCATGGTCACCGTTTCCTCGAGGCGCTTCGCGCTGCGCGCCGCTCGAATGATCACCTCAGCGCGCCTGCGCTCGATGCCAAAGCGGTGAAAGGCCCAGTAAGGCGTGCCGGCGAGGTCGTGAGGCGAAGGCGGAAGCTTCAGCGCCACCGGTCCTGGCGCGACCTCGCCAAGCGCGTTCACCAGGTGCCGGTAGGAGTCGACCGCCTCGTCGGTCGTGACCTGCTGGAGGATGACCGACGGTACGAGCGCCTCGAACACGGCGTGGGTCTTCGGCATGCGGATGCCGCGAATCTCGCGGTGGAGTCGGGCGACCAGCGGGTGGACGGGCACAAAGCCCGCGTCGTCGTCCTGCTCACCGCACAGAACTGGAGTCTGCGCGACGGCCCAATCCGCGCCTGGACCCCACGCCCGCACGTCGACGAAACCAAGGTGATGCTGGACGTGCATCGTGGCGGGGCCCGCGGGAGTTCGTGTGGCGCGCCAGATCGCGTCGCCCTCGTGGCGCAGCCATGGACCTGAGCCGAGCGGCGCGAGCGTCAGCGCCAGATCGAGGGGACGGCGCGCCTCAAAACGCCCCTGGGAATCGGCGACCACCGTCTGAGATTAGGGTCTGAGCGGCACCGAAAAGGTGAATGTGCTGCCCAGGCCGGTCCTCGATTCCACCGTGAGGTCGCCTTCGTGCATGCGCGCGATCTCTCGCGACAGCCACAGTCCGAGTCCGGTGCCCTGCACGTGCTGAGTCGTGTCGATCCGGCCGAATCGTGTGAACAGGCTTGTCTGGTCCTCTTTCGATATGCCGATGCCCTCGTCGTGGACTGACACCAGGGCTTTGCCGTCGTCGCGCCGCACATCCACGGTGATGTCCGTGCCCGAGGCAGAGTATTTCGCGGCATTGCTGAGGAGATTGCGGATGACAATCTGAAAACGGTCGGGGTCGACGTCGGCTTCGATTGATTCCACCGGCATGTCGACCTTGAGCTCGTGGCCGCTCAAGAGCATCCTCACGCCGTCGATCGCGGAGTCGGTGAGCTCGACGATATCCGCTCGGTGCCGCTTCAAGGCCAGGCGGCCCTCCTCCAGGCGCGACGCCTCGATCATCTGCTCGATCATCCAGTTGACCTCATCCGACTTCGAGATGAGCAGCGGAAGCACCGACCGCGCTTTAGGCGCCAGCTCGCCCAGCGCTCCCGCGTCGAGCATCGTCAGGTAACCCTTGATCACCGTCATAGGGCCGCGCAGTTCGTGCGAGGCGATGTTCAAGAAGTCAGTCTTGGCTCGCTCGAGGGCCGCGATCTTGGAGCTGAGCGACACCCTGTCGAGGCCGGCGGTGAGGCTCGTCGCGTACTGGCTGAGGCGGCTCAGCTCTTCATCACCGAAGATCGGCGTGAGGCGGTCCGATCGGATGACCATGGCACCGCGCCCCTGCTGCAGGTCGAGCGGCACGATGATGGTCGCCCCCTCGCGTCGCGGGGCGTGACCGTCCCGGGTTGGATTCAGGAACTGGCCTTTCGTCGCGATCTGTTTGGCCTCCGCCGTGGTAACGCCGCGGCTGGCCAGCACCGAACCTTCGGCATCGACGATGAACGCGGTGTCGCCGCCCACCAGGCGCTCCGCCCAACCCAACGCCTTTTCCGCGAGCGTGACGCGGTTGGGGCTGTAGAGCAGCAGGTCGTGCACCGCGCCGCGGAACTGTTCCTCCTCGGGCTGCCGCCAGATCCGCCGGAGCCAGACCGGCGGGAAAAACGCGACGTAGAGAATGGGCACGATCAGCAGCGCCACCGCATCGACTGCCAGGGAAACGGCGTCGTTCAAGGATCCCGCGATGGTCCCGAAGACCACGACGGCGACCAGTCCCGCGTAACCGATGCTGATCGCGCGCAGGCGCGCCATCTCGACCGCCGGACGGCCGCGCGCGGCGAGCCAGAAGGTGACGATCGGCTCGAGGATGCAGAAAGCCCAGAGCCCGACGATCGCGACGAGCTCGAGCGTCTGGAGAGGGCTGTGCGGGCTGTCCGGGTTCGAGGGCAGCCGGAGTGCCATGCCGGCCACTCCGGCGGCCACGATGGCCCCGGTGATGAGGCGCCTCGGCCAGGTCCCGAGGGGGACGAAGGAGTCCCGAAACATGAGCAGGCCGTAGCCCGAAACAAGGAACAGGACGATCCCCAGGTCGGTCAGCGCCTGCGCCGCCGGGCCGGCGCCACCCAGGCCGGGCGCGAGCAGGATGAGGATGGCCAGCGAGGCCAGGGCCAGCGCCAGATGGCCATGGCGCCCATCCGGTTGGCGGACCCAGCTCACGATCGTCCGGATCGCGAGGATGGAAAACGCCAGCTCGATGGCAAGCTGCAGGATCACGAGGATCTCGGACATCGCCGGCAGAATAGCCTACACGACGATTTTTCAAGGACAACGAGTTTGGTCCTCGAGTGGGTTACCCGACAATTTGCCAGCGTTACGGCGGAAATCTAGGGCGGCGGCTCAAGCAGGATGCCGTCCGGGTCGGCTTGGCTGCCCTTCCAGCCCGCGATCTGGAAGCCGCGCAGGCCTCTGACATCGGCCGCCACCGGGGCGGCCCCCCGCCCTTCGAGCAGGTTGATCCCGAGGTGGTGGTGGTAGCCATTCCAGCTCAAAAAGCGCATGACGTGGCCCGCCTCCGCCATCAGCTCCATGCCCAGCGATTCGTAGAAGGCCTGGCTCCCGTCCAGGTCGCTCACGTTGAGGTGCATGTGGCCCAGGACCGTGCCTGCCGAGAACTTCTTCTCCGGCGGTGAGGCGATGCGGAGCAGCCGCTCGAAATCGAGGTGCTCCGTGCCGATGTTGAGCCGGCCGCCGGGATACTGCCATTCGCTGCGGGGCCGGTCGGCGTAGACCTCGATGCCGTTGCCCTCGACGTCATCGAAATAGAGGGCCTGGCTGACGAAGTGGTCCGCTGTGCCGGTGAGCGGCAACCGCTCCTCGAGCGCGCGCCGGAGGAAGCCGCCGAGCTCCTGCTCGCTGGGCAAAAGGATGGCGAAGTGGAAGAGGCCCGCCGTGTGCCGGGGCCGATCGCGACCACCGGGCAGCGCGACCAGGCGCAGCAGGGGCGAGCCACCGGTGCCGAGGACCGCGTGCTCGCCGTCGCCGCTGATTCGGGTCAGACCGAACGATTCGTAAAAAGCGACCTCGCGCTCCAGGTCGAGCACCTTCAGCTCGACCGCACCCAGTGGCCAATCGCCGCTCACGAACGATCTATACCCGAGTCCCTGGTCGGGCTATCAATACCAGTAGTTGGGTCCCTCGGAGCGTGATCCAGCCGATGGCGGCTCGACCTCGATCCCTTTCGGTCCCGCCAGACGCCGCACCGTCGCTTCGACCCTCGCGATGTAGGTGTCGTAGTCGTCGTCAGGCTCGGCTGGAATGGGCCCGGCGAAGGTCACCATCACCCGGCCCGGACGCGGAACGCGGCGGAATCGTGGCATGACCTCGAACATGCCGTCCACATAGGCCGGAACGATGGGGACGCCCGTATCCATCGCCAGGATCGCCGCACCCTTGCGAAATGTCCCGATTGCACCGGTGGCCGTCAGACGGCCTTCCGGAAAGATGATCACGGACCAGTTGTTGTGCAGGAGCTCTTTGAGATAGTCGAGGTGCGCGCGTGCGCCGCCTCCCCTGGGGATGGGGAACGCATCGACGGTCACCTGGGCCAGCCGGGCCTCCCATTTGCGCTTGAAGATCGAGTCGGCTGCAGCCACCACGACCGACCGATTGCGATAACGCGGCGGCAGGGCTTCGGCCATCACGACCGCATCCAGCGCGCTCACGTGGTTGGCGACGAACACCGCCGGCCCGTTCAGCACGCGAAGCTGGTCGCGGTCGCGAATATCGAGCCGGCAGAAGCTCGACAAGGCTGGGAACAACAGGCTCGACTGGAGCGCCGCACGCATGCGGCGCATTCCGCGGCTTCGCGCCCACCCCGCCGTGTCCACCGCCTGAGTCTCCATGGTGCGCTGAGTGTAGGCGCCGGGGGCCTCACGACTGTCGCCCGCCTTTCCGGACAGTCGGGCAGGCGTTTGGCTAACGGATGGGCCTTCCCGGGGCGCCGACATCCATCTCGAGCACGCCTGCTGCGCCGGCGCTGGTCGGGAACGCCGCAAAGTTCGAGATCAAAATATCCTTGCGGTCACCGAGGCCGGTCCCGAACGCGATGTCGGACGGAAAGCTCAATGGATCGCCGGCCGCCAGCACCTGGACGTGGCCATCGGGGTCGACCCGGTCGATCTGGCCCTTGGAGTTGGCAGCGACGTAAAGGTTGCCGGCGTTATCCATGCTCACTCCATCGGCGCCCCACAGGATGCAGCTAGGACCGCTGAACACGCTGGCGGCGCCGGCGCTACCGTCCGGGTTGGTCGGAATTCGGATGATCTCGCCGAAATCGGTGTTCGCGACCAGCATGTCGCCGTGCTTGTTGAAGGCAATTCCATTCGCGCCGAGCGGACCGAACGACGGCACTGCCGGGTGCACCAGACCGCACGGTCCCGCCGCGGTCGTCCCCTTCAGCAGGGCGCTGCCGGACCACATAGTGAATGCGCCATTCTTGTCCAGCCGCCAGATCGCGCCGCCGGCCGAGTCCGAAACGTAGAGATTGCCGCGGTGATCGAACGCCAGCCCGTTCCACAGCCCGGGTCCACTCGCGACTTGAGATGCGGACCCGCCCGACGCCGGGACCTTCCAGATGCCGCTGCCGACGACCGCAATGAAGACGTTGCCTTCGTTATCCAGCCTCACGCCAAGCGGGAACGACGGCAAGGTCGCAACAGTCGTCAAGCCTCCTCCCGGCGCGAACTTCACGACGGTTTCGGCGAATGGAATGCTGAGGTACGTCGTGCCGTGGTGATCGATTGCGATGCTCTCCGGCAGATTTGGCGGGGCCGTTGTCAGAACCCGAGTCAGAGAACCGTCCGCCAGCGCAGTCGTCGGAAGGATGACGAACAGCGCGCCCGCAAGCAATGCACCCAAGCGAAATCTTCGGTTGAAAGTCATTTCACTCGCCCCCCAGTCCTACGAACATACTGCGTTTCGGCAAGAAGGGCGAGAGTCAGCGGCGCCTAAAAGCCCGTTACGAAGGCGGTCAACCGCCCGTATTTGTCATCGCGCCAGCCGGGAGCCGCGTATAGGTGCCGGCATACCGCAAACCGCAGTCGGAGCTGATCTTGCTCAGCACCAGGGTGTCGCCGGTCAGGGTGTAGCGGTACCTGCCGATGCCACACCAGTCGACGATGAAATCGATCTCCGAACCGTTGACGACGACGTTTCCGCTGATGATCATGATCAGGAACGAGTACCCACCTAA
>Ga0137380_10000683_pt1 | contig 25632 bp, 27 predicted proteins | sample SagtaG_17_FD_104809 | JGI IMG/M metagenome (GOLD analysis project Ga0137380, IMG submission 104809) | Vadose zone soil microbial communities from Sagehorn Ranch, Mendocino, California, USA - Sage2_L_100_16 metaG | ecosystem: Environmental > Terrestrial > Soil > Vadose zone | place: USA...
CCTTGGCGGCGCCGGCCTTGGCGGTGCCGGCCTTGGCGGTGCCGGCTTTGGTCGGGCCAGCTCTGTCCTGGCCAGCTCTGCCCTGGCCCGCCTTGGTCGAGCCAGACCCAGGCGAACCGGCCTTGGCGCCATCCTCGATCGCCTTGGCCTTCCCCTCATCCTCGTCGGCCTGCGGCGCCTGCTGAGCCGCGGTGAGACTCGCCCGCAGCGCGTCGGCCAGGCTGGTCGGCGGGCCTGCGGCGATCTCCAAAGCACCCGGCTGGACCAGTTCCCTGCCAGCCACCTTGGCTTCGACTACCTCGATCAGCGCCTCCCGGTAGCCGTCGTGGTGCGCATCCGGGTCGAAGTCCGAGGTCATCGAGTCGATCAGGGAGGCGGCCATCGTCAGCTCCTGCGGGCGCACCTCGATCTCCTGGTCGAGGAAGGGGAACGACGCGGCGCGGATCTCGTCGGGCCACAGCAGCGTCTCGAGGACCAGGACGCCGTCCATGCTGCGCAGCGTCGCGAGCGACTCGCGCTGCCGGAGGGCGACCTGCGCGATCGCGATCCGGCCCGACTGCTCGAGCGCGTCGCGGAGCAGCACGTAGGCACGGGCGCCGGCCGCCTCGGGCTCCACGTAATAGCTCCGGTTGAACAAGATCGGGTCGAGCTGCTCGGCCGGCGCGAAATGCAGCACCTCGATGGACTTGGTCGTCGGCAGCGGCAGGTCGGCGAGGTCCTCGTCGTCGAGCACGACCATCTCGCCCGTCGACAGTTCGTAGCCCTTGACGACGTCCTCATACGGTACTTCTTCGCCACATACCGAACAGAACCTGCGGAACCGAATCCGGCCTCCGTCGGCCCGGTGCACCTGGCGGAAGGCGATGTCCTTCTGCTCAGTCGCGGCGTAGAGTCGCACGGGAATCATAACCAGCCCGAAGGAGATCCCGCCCTTCCACATGCTGCGCACGTCGTCTCCTTACCCCGGCAGATCGGATACTTATACACCTAGCGTTGCTCTACTGTAGCCATTCGGCAATATGTTCGAGGGATCTAAATACCTCGCCTTCATCGCCGAGAACCAGACTTCCAGAGGGGGTCGGCATGACCGACAGTGGCCTTGACGAGCCAGTTCCTGACGTGGTCGAGCAGAGCCAGGAAGCCGTGCCGGACGCCGACGAGTCCGATCAGACCGAGCGTCCCGACCAGCTGCCGCTGGAGGCCGACGAGGCCGACGCCGCCGAGCAGGCGCGCGTGGTTGAACTCGGCGAAGAGGACTACCGCTGACCCGGCCGAGGGCCGGCCCGCGGCCTGGGCGGCCATCTCGCCAGGCCGCACCGCCTGCGCTGGCCAGTCCGAGCAGTGCGCCTTCGCCCAGGCCAGCCGCCTGAGCCACCGCACGGCCGGCCTTCCAGGCGTTCGGCACGAGGCGTTACCCGGCCGTAGGATGACTCCCAGGCAGCCTCCCGACCGCCGCCGATAGATATCGGAGAGTCTCGTGATCGTGACGCCGCAGACTGTCAGACCGACCAGCCCCCGACTGCCGCGCCCGGCCAGGCGCAGGCAACTGCTCGGGGCCGCTCGCGAGGTTTTCGTCGCGCAGGGCTACCACGCCGCGGCGATGGACGAGATAGCCGAGCGGGCCGGCGTCAGCAAGCCCGTTCTGTACCAGCATTTCCCCGGCAAGCTCGACCTCTACCTGGCACTTCTCGACGAGAGCGTCGCCGAGCTCGTCGGCGCCGTCTCCGCGGCGCTGGCCTCGACCGGCGACAACAGGGAGCGGGTGCCAGCCACGTTCCGCGCCTTCTTCGACTACGTGAGCGGCGCGGGAGAAGCGTTCCGGCTGGTATTCGAGTCTGATCTCAGCAACGAGCCGGCCGTCAGGGCTCGCCTGGACCGAGCGATGTACGAATGTGCCGAAATGGTCAGCGAGTTCATCCGCGAGGACGCGGGCGTGTCCAACGCCGAGGCGGACCTGCTCGGCATGGCGCTGGTCGGCATGGCGCAGGTCAGCTCGCGCTACTGGCTGAGCACGGAGCGCGAGATCGACCAGGACATTGCCGAGATGCTGCTGTCCAGGCTGGCCTGGCGCGGCATCAGCGGCTGGCCGCTCGCTGAAGGCGCGCACGAATAGCCTTCCGGCGCGCTGCCAGGCCGCGACTCTTCGCCGAACGCCGGTCGCCCGTACCGCAGCAACAGACCGGAACATACCGGCCCCACGGCGGCCGGCGGCAGTAAGTGCAGCCCGAGCGCGACCAGCCTCGCGCACCATCCCGCGCGCCCGCCCGAACCAGCCCAGCTTCAACCTCGCGCACCATCCGCGCGCGATGAATTCTCGTGCCGGAACATATCGGACTCCGCCGCCTGCATTTTCGCCCACCGCCGCCTTCCCCGCGGCGGATGAAACTCTCATATCACTATTTGTGGCTCCGCAAAGCGCGCAAGTCGGACACCAAACTGACCACGCGTCGTGATATGTCAGTCTGGCTCGATCTGCGGCCCCGCCAAGCGCCGCGGCCCCGTTACGTTTGTGCGAATTTGTCGGATATGGGGCCTCGCTCGGTGCGCGGAGCTAATTCACATGCGTGGGCTGCCGGCCGAGCGGCGGCGCCGGGCCGGGCCGTACGCTACCCAGGGTTCGCCATCCTGGCCACAAGGCGAACGCCTGGCCAGGCCGCGAGCCTGATGAAGCCCTTTCGCTGCGGGCGTAGCCGGCCGGGTACTCGCCGCCGCGCCAAAACGCGACCTTCGGGCTAGCCTCGGGACTGTAGCTGCGGGCTAGCTTTCTCAAGCGGAGGGATCGCCGTGGAAGTCAAGATCGGCATACAGATGGGCCCTCGCGAGCTCGTGGTCGAGACCGAGGCATCAGCTGAGGACATCCAGCAGGCTCTGGCGGCCGCGATCGCGGAACACAAGGTCTTCGTCGTCACCGACAAGCGAGGCGGCACGGTCCTCGTTCCCGGAGACAAGATCGCGTACGTCGAGCTCGATCAGGCCGAACCGCGCCGCATCGGCTTCGGCGCCTGACCCTGGCCGCGAGCCGCTCCGCCCCGCTCCGCCCCGCCTTGGCCGTCAGGAAACTGCGGGACGGCCTAACTCCGCCAGGCCCAGTGCCGACATCCGCTGTGCGTGCGCGTCGGTCAGGGCGGCGAACATCCGGCCGATCTCGCCAAGCTGTGCGGCCGAGCCGCCGGCCAGAAGCCTGGCCAGGGACTCTCGCTCCGCCGCCACCCGCTGCGCCTGGCTCAGCGCTTCGCCGACGAGACGCCTGGCCCACAATGCCAGCCGCCCCGCCACCGCCGGATCCGCGGCGATCGCCTCGCGTACCCGGGAGATCGCGAACTGCGCGTGCCCGGAGTCCGCGAGTACGGTCTCCACCAGCGCCCGGGTCGGCTGATCGAGCAACTGCGCGATGACACGGTAGAAGTCGGCCGCGATGCCGTCGCCCACGTAGGCCTTCACCAGTCCCTCCAGCCAGGTGGACGGCGCCGTTCTTTCGTGGAACGCGTCGATCGGCTCGACGAACGGCCGCATCGCCTCCTCAGGTTCGGCCCCGAGCTCGCAGATGCGCGCTCTGAGCAGCTCGAAGTGACCGAACTGCGCGACCGCCATGCCGGCCAGGTCCGCCTTGTCGGGTAGGGAGGATGCCAGCGAGGCGTCGTCAGCGAGACGGAAGAACGCCACCAGCGACGCGTAGGCCAGCACGCCGAGCAACTCGATCACGCCGCCGGCCGCCGGATCAGGCCCGCTCACGCTGCCGGCCGCCGGATCAGGCCCGCTCACGCTGCCGGCCGCCGGATCAGGCCTGCTCACGCTGCCGGCCGCCGGATCAGGCTCGCTAGTCACGCCATCGACCGGGTGCTCATGCTCGCTCACAACCGGCAGCGTAACAACGCCGGCGCACGGCCACGGCGCATCGGGCTCCGGCGCGACACGGCGCCTCCGCCATGATCGGCTGTCGGCCGGCGTTGCTACACTCATCAGCGACGTCATCTTGGAATGGGACCACCCCGGGGCGCGTTAAATTACATAGCGCGGTACGAGAAGCCTGTCGGATATCGTCGCTGCGCCTGGCTCATCCGGGCGATTGCTCGGCCAGAACCAGATTGCGCTGGCCCGATGCGGGTGGAGCGAGTCTCGCCGCCCTCCAGATGAGTCAACTGCCGTCCTGTGGCTGCCAGCCTAGGCGCGTCGTGCGCCAGGTCGGCCGCAGGCCACCGATGGAGGCGAAAGCCCTGACTACGCAAGACCTAACTACAGACCTATCAAGCACAGACCTGGCAGACACAGACCTGGCGACCACAGACCTGGCGACCACGCATCTGCTGGCCAGCGCAGACCTGCCAGGCGACTACCCAGCGGATAACAGCACCTTGTCGGTCGGAAGCGCGGCCGTCACTCTGGCCGCCGACAACGGCGCCGTCGATGAGACGGGCCTGCCGACCGACCTTCCTGGCGAGATCATCACGACGGCCGCGGCCGAGGCCGACGGCACCCCGTTCGACCAGTTCGGCATCGCCGAGCCCATCTGCAAGGCGCTCGCTGCCGCCGGGATCACCAGGACCTTCCCGATCCAGGCGCTGACCCTGCCGATCGCGCTCGACAAGCACGACGTCATCGGCCAGGCGCGGACGGGGACGGGCAAGACGTTGGCGTTCGGGATCCCGATCCTTCAGCAACTGCTCGACACGCCGCGCGGCAAGCCGACGGCGCCGCGGGCGCTGGTTGTCGTCCCGACCAGGGAACTGGCCATCCAGGTCGCCGATGACCTGCGCACCGCGGGTGCCCGCACCGCCGTTAACGTGGTCACCCTCTACGGCGGGCGCGCGTACGAGCCGCAGATCGAGGCGCTGGCCACCGTCGACGTCGTTGTCGGCACCCCGGGACGGCTTCTCGACCTGGCCAGGCAGGGCCGGCTGCACCTGTCGGACGTGGACGTGCTGGTGCTCGACGAGGCCGACAGGATGCTCGATCTCGGGTTCCTGCCCGACGTCGAGGCGATCCTGCGGCTCACGCCCGATCACCGCCAGACCATGCTCTTCTCGGCCACCATGCCGTCGGAGATCGTGACGCTCGCCCGGCGCCATCTGCACCAGCCGACCCACATCCGGGCCGAGCACCATGACGAGCCGGCCCACGTGCCCACCACCGACCAGCACGTGTTTCGTGCTCATCACCTGGACAAGATCGAGGTGCTTGTCCGGGTGCTCCAGGCCGAGGGCAGAGGCCTGACGATCGTCTTCTGCCGGACTCGCCGGGCCTGCGACCAGGTCACATCGCAGCTCACCGAGCGAGGTTTCGCGGCCGCCGCGGTCCACGGCGACCTCGGCCAGAGCCAGCGCGAGCGCGCGCTGCGCGCGTTCCGCGGCGGCAAGATCGACGTGCTCGTGGCGACGGATGTCGCGGCGCGCGGACTCGACGTCGAGGACGTGACCCACGTCATCAACAACGAGTGCCCCGAGGACGAGAAGGCCTATCTGCACCGCATCGGCAGAACCGGCCGGGCGGGGCGCACCGGCATCGCCGTGACGTTCGTCGACTGGCAGGACATGACGCGCTGGAAGCTGATCAACGACGCACTGCATCTCGGTCACCCCGAACCGCTGGAGACCTACTCGACGTCGTCGCACCTGTTCGGCGCGCTCAGCATTCCGGCCGACGCCGCCGGCTCGCTGCCGAGGGCCAAGCGGGGTCGTGTCGGGCTTGAGGCCGAAGACCTTGAAGACATCGGCGAGACCGGCCGGACCCGGTCCCGCCAGCCGGAAGCCGGCGACCGGCGACCGCGCGGCGAGCGGGTTTCTGGGCGCCGCGCCGCGGTCAGCTCGCCGGGTGACCGTCGGGATCAACACAGTCAGCGCGGCGTGCAGGCGAAGACCAGGTCGAGACGGCGGACGAGGGGCGGAGCGCCGGTCGGAGCGGCGCCCGGCGCGAGCCATGCCCGCGCCGCAGAACCGGCCCGCGCCGCAGAACCGGCCCGCGCCGCAGAACCGGCCCGCGCCGCCGACCGGGGCCGCCGGGCCGACCACACTCCAGCCGCCACGGACCAGCCAGTCACCAGCCCGACAGTCACCAGCCCGACAGCTACCGGCCTGACAGCCACCGGCCGGCCAGCCACCGGCCAGCCGCGCAAGAGGCGACGGTCCGGCCGCGGCCGCGGCCGCGGCGGCCGAACGGCCGGCCCGCACGCCAGTGACGGCTCGCTGGACTCGACTCGCCCGGCGAGTCCAGCGGAGCAGCGTGAAATCGAAGTCAACTTAGCCGTCAACGCGAAGTACTACCCTCGATTGTCGACAGGTCCGGTCCCGGCCAGTCAGTCTGAGTAGGCTGCCAACCCGTGAGCACTCCACGATCGCTGCGGATGTCCCAACAGGTCAGGCCGCTGGTCATCGACACGCCGCGCGGCACGTTCGCGGCGCTGACGGCGCGGCCCGCCAGCGGCGTCAGCGAACGGCAGCCCGCCCTGCTCGTCCCGGGCTATACCGGCAGCAAGGAAGACTTCCTGGCGATACTGGAGTCGCTGGCCGCCGCGGGGCGATCGGTGGTCGCGATCGACATGCGCGGCCAGTACCAGTCGGCGCCGGCCGCGGGCAAGGCCGGCTACGAGCCCGACCAGCTAGCCAACGATCTCGTCGCGGTGGCGGCGGCCATCGCGACCGACGCCGACCGGGTGCACCTGCTCGGCCACTCGTTCGGCGGCCTGATCGCCCGTCAGGCGAGTCTGGCCACCCCGGCCGCGTTCTTGTCGCTGACGCTGATCGGTTCAGGACCCGGCACGATCGGCGGAGCCAGGGCGCAGACACTGCGCGACCTGCTCGACTTCCTCGAACCGGCCGGCGCCGACCTCGAGCAGCTCAAGGCCATGATCGGCCAGGTCTGGCACGGCCAGCTGAGACCGCAGGCAGAGGCCGAAGGGACTCCGCCGGAGATCATCGAATTCCTCACCGAGCGTGCGCTGCTCAGCTGCCCGCTCGGGCTCGCCGAGATGGCCAGGCACCTGCTGAACTGCCCCGACCGCACGGACGACCTCGCGGCGCTCCAGCACCTGCCGAAGCTGGTCAGCTACGGCGAGAACGACGACGCCTGGCCGCCTGACGTTCAGGACCTGATGGCCAAGAGGCTGGGCGCCGAGCGGGTCTGCATTCCTGGCGCGGCGCACTCGCCGGCCGTCGAGGCACCGGAGACGACCGCGGCGATGCTCACCGCGTTCTGGAACCAGGCCGAGTCAGGCCGCTGACCCCGACGGCCGTAGCCAGGCTGCGCGGGCCGCCGGACGCCTGAGCCGGCCCGTCAGTTCGACCGCCTGGCCTGCCGTGCGGGCCGACCAGGACATGAGCCCGAGTCAATGTTCAGGGGAGTCGAGCACCTGGGCCGACACGGGCGCGGCGTCGTCGGCGGCCAGGCCATCCCATGGGCGACGCTGCGCCGACGCCGCCTGGCCCTGCGGGCACTGCGCCCGGAAGTCGCACCAGCCGCACCAGGTGCCGGGAGATGGCGGGAAGACCTCGTCCCCGCGACCGGACTCCGGCTCGGCGCGGAACCGCTCATCCGCCGCCGAACACTCCTCGGCGATGTCCTCGGCCCGGCGCAGCTGACGATCGAGCGACTCGGGGCTGTGCTCCCAGCGCAGCGTCCGCCCGGTCGGCAGGTGATGCAGTTCCACGGCCCGGCACGGTCTGCGCAGCACCCGGCCCGCCGCGAGCGCGTAGAGAGCCAGGGCCAGCGACGACCGCGCGTCGTCGACGGTGAGCGGATACCGGCCGGTCTTGTAGTCGACGACCACAAGCTCGCGGTCGCCAGGGCCGGCCCGCGCGCCGCCCGCCACCGCCCCGCCCGCGACGGCCCCGCCCGCGACGGCCCCGCCCGCGACGGCCCCGCCCGCCATCGTGCCGGCGCCCGCAGCGGCCAGCACCGGCCGGTCGTCCAGCCTGTCGATCCGACCAGAGACCGCGATGAGCTCGGTCTTCATTCCCACGGTGCGCTCGACCCCGGCCGGCTCGCAGGCCGGGTCGAGCCCGGCCACATAGCTCTCGACCATCGCCAGGGACCGGCGCAGGTACTGCGCCGACTGGGCATCGTCGGCGAACCCGTCCGTCAGCCAGCCGCGCCGCAGCAAAGCGCCGGCCGCCTCGGGCGTGCGCTCCTCGCGCCGCAGCCGCCACCAGCCCGCGAGCGCGTTGTGCACGCTCGCGCCGAGGCTGTTATGCGCCCACGGCGGGCCCTTGGGCGGAGCCGGACGGTCCAGGTAGCTCATCCGGTATCGCCGCGGGCAGTCCAGCCAGGCCCGCAGCCGGCTCGGCGTGCACGGATAGAGCCGGCGCGGCATGCCCTCGAAGCCAAGCTGCTGCACCGTTCCATCCTGTCGTACTTTTCGGCGCAACGGCTCGCACCACGCGATCGCGCGGGCCGGCCGGCCGAGTCAGTCGGCCGACTCGCCGATGAGTCCCTCGGGCCCGGCCGACACCCACGAGTCGAACCGCCGCTCGGCCAGGGCAACGGTGAACTCCTCGCCGTGCCCGGCCAGGATCCTGGTCTCGCCGTCGAGGGTCAGGACGCTCGAGCCGATCGAGCTGAGCTGGCTGGCAAAGTCGTCGAAGTAACCGTCGTGGGGAACTGGGCCGCCGCTGCCGACGGCGTCGCCGGCGAACAGCACGCCGAGTTCCTCGCAGAACAGCACGACCGATCCCGGGCTGTGCCCCGGCGCGTGGATCACCTCGAGTGTCACATCGGCGATCTCGAAGATGCCGCCCTGCTCCATCTGGATGTCGGGCTCGGTGCCCGGGTGGGCTTCCCGCCAGGCCAGCCGGTCGGCGCTGTGCAAGGCGACCGGGGCCTCGTCCCTGCTCGCCACGTCGAAGGCCGCCGCGACATGCCTGACGTGTCCGTGCGTGCAGATCACGGCCAGCACCTCACGCTGGCCGACCACGTTCATGACCGCGTCGGCCGGCCCGCCCGGATCGATGACGATCACCTCGTCGTCGCCGCCGATGACCCAGGTATTGACTGGCCCGGCCACCCGGTCGATCCTCGCCTGCATCCCGTCCTGCCTTCCCGTTGGCTGGTCACGCGCCGGGCACGTACCCGGCGGCCGTGCGGCTACCTGGCTAACTGAGCCCGATCCGGATCAGCGTCCTGACCGCGTCGACGACCAGCTGCACCGCGATCGCGGACAGCAGCAGCCCGGCGATCCTGGTGAGCAGTTCGACGCCGCTGTCCCCCAGCACCTTCAAGATGACCCCGGAGAACCGCATGGCCAACCAGAGCGCGGCGACGACAGCGACAATAGCGGCACCGAACGCGACGCCGCCGCCAACCGAGCCGATGCGCTGGACGAAAAGCATCGTGGCGACGATCGCGCCCGGCCCGGCGAGCAGCGGACTGCCGAGCGGCACGAACGCCACGTTGGCCTTGGCCCGCTCCAGCTCCGCCGGATCGGCTGCCCTGCCGGTCAGCAGTTCCAGCGCCACGAGCAGGAGCAGCAGGCCGCCCGCGGCCTGCAGCGAGGGCAACTCGACGCCGAGGTAGCCAAGAACGGACCGGCCGAAGAGCGCGAACGCGACGATCACCCCGAGCGCGACCAGCGCGGCCTGCCAGGCGAGGCGGTTGCGCTCGGTCGCGGGCCGCACGGCGGTCATCGCGAGGAAGACGGGGACGACGCCGGGCGGGTCGGTGATCACCAGCAGCGTGACAAATACCTCCCAGAAGAACTTGACATCGGAGACCAGCGGGGTCACCTGCTGATCACCGCTGCTCCGCTGGCCCGCCCGAGCAGCCTGTCGAGGTCGTCCTGTCCGGTCGTCTCGCAGCCGATCCGGTCGCCGGTCAGCTGCCCGTGGTCGTCGCTTCCGCCCGTCTCGGCCAGGCCGAGCCTGCGTGCGACAGCAGTGAGCTGGTTTCGTTGCGCCTCATCGTGATCGGGATGCGAGACCTCGACGCCGTCGAGCCCGGCCAGCGCGAGCTCGGCGATGAGTTCTTCAGGCACGATCCAGCCGCGCGTGACGGCCAGCGGGTGCGCGAGCACGGTGACTCCGCCGGCCGCGTGCACCAGCGCGATCGCGTCGGCCGGATCGGGCGCGTACCGCCGTACGTGCGCGCGCCCGCCCGGTCCGATCCACCGCGGCGTGAACGCCTCGTCGACCGACCCGACCACGCCCGCCTCGATCATGGCCCGCGCGATGTGCGGCCGGCCGATCACGCCGTCGCCCGCGATCGCGGTCACCTGCTCCCAGGTCACGCCGGTGCCGAGCTCGGCGAGCTTGCCGACCATCGCCCTGGCCCGTTCCACCCTGCTCTGCCTGATCGCACGGCACTGCTCGGCGAGCTCGCCGTGCTCGGGGTCGAACAGGTAGCCGAGCAGGTGCACGCTGTGACCGTCACGCCGGCAGGACAGCTCCATGCCGCTGATCAGCGCCAGCCCGGGCGGCAGCGCGGCCGCCGCCTCGGCGATGCCCGCCACCGTGTCGTGGTCGGTCAGCGCGATCGCATCGAGACCGGCGGCGGCGGCGCGCACGATCACGTCGGCGGGCGGCCTGGTGCCATCGGATGCTGAGCTGTGGCTGTGCAGATCGGCGCGCACCAGCCGACTTTAGCCGGTCTCGCCTGGCAGGCGCGGTGAGCGGGCTCCGAACGGCAGGTCGAGTTCCTGGCCTGGATCACGCAGGTCGAGCAGCCGCATCGGCTCCACGAGCAGCGTGCCCGCCGTGTCCGGCCAGAGCAGTATCCACAGCCAGGTACCCATCACCTCGCCCGCGAAGGCGGCGCGGGCCGGCGCGTCGACGTGCCAGAGCGGGAACTCGTGGTTGCCGAACTCGACCTGAGCGTGCGGCGAGCGGTCGGGAAAGCCGGCCCCCGGGTCGAACCCGTCCAGGCCGGCGCTGTAGGCACCGAGGCCGACCCCGAGCTCCTCGCTGATCAGCAGCATCTCGCCAGGCCCGCCGACCGGGTTGGGCCCGGAGAGCGCTACTGCGCAGGCCCTGGTGCCGCTGCGCTCGTCCCCGGCGGCGGCGAAACCGGTCAGCAGCCAGCCCCCGGGCAACGGCCAGGGCAGCATGACGGGAACGACGGCGTTGCGCAGCAGTCCGGCCAGGCCCTCTGGAGACAGGCTGCGAACCTGGCGCAGCGGGTGGACGTCGCCGTGCTTGGCGCACCGCCAGCTGCTCGACCAGACGCTCGGGGCAGCGACGGAGTCTCCGCACCGGGGGCAGGTCAGGTCCGTCTCCACCATGCCCGCGTTCTCCCGGTCGATCGCCGCATCTGAGTTTGAGCTACTACATACGATGCTCCACCCGCCTCGGCGGTAAACACACCCCGCTTTTCCATGATCGTGGTGGATTCGGGTCAGATAGGCCAGTGAATCCACCACGATCATGGACTTTTGCGGCTCAGACCCGCGGCTCGGCCGCGTGCCGCCACCACGAGGGCGAGCTTTCTCGACGCCTCGTCGATCATCTCGTCGTCGAGCATCACGGCACCCCGGAGCCGGACCGACGTGGCGTGCTCATAGACCTCGATGATGCGTTCCGCCCGGTCGTAGTCCTCCTGACTGGGCGAGAACGCCGCGTTCACCGGCTCGATCTGACTCGGATGCACGACCCACTTGCCGTCGTAGCCGAGCGCCGCGGCGCTGCCGGCCGCCGAGGCGAGCCCGTCGATGTCGCCGATCGCGGCGTACGGCCCGTCGATCGCCTGGAGCCCGGCGGCCCGCGCCGCCACGAGGATCCTCATCAGCGCGTAGTGGAAGGCGTCGCCGCCGATGTATTCGTCCGGCTGGGCGCCGATCCGCAGCGACCGCATGCCCAGGCTGGCCATGAAGTCGGCCGGGCCGAAGATCAGCGCGGCCAGCCGCGGCGAGGCGGCCGCGATCTGGTCGGCCGCGGCGAGCCCGGCCGCGTCCTCTATCTGCGCCTCGACCGCGATGCCGCCTGGTGGCAGCCCCGCCGCCCGCTCGACCTGGCCGAGCAGCAGGTCGAGCCAGGTGACGTGGCCGGGTTGGGACACCTTGGGCAAGACGATCGCGTCGAGGCGCGCCCCCGACCGCTCGACCACCTCGATCACGTCACGGAACGCCCATTCCGTCGTCGCCGCGTTGATCCTGACCGCGAGCAAGGGACCGGGCCGGTCCCGCCCTCCGTGCCCTGCGACGGCAGCGGCGGCGAGCGACCGCGCCCGCTGCTTGGCCGCCGGGGCGACCGCGTCCTCCAGGTCGAAGATCAGCTCGTCGGCGGCCAGGCCCGCGGCCTTGGCCAGGAATCTCTCGCTGCTGCCCGGCACGGTCAGGCAGCTGCGTCGCGGTGCTGGCCCAGGGGGACGACCCCCAGGACCCCCCCGCGGACGATCGGCGCTGGTCATGTGTCGATGATGCCCGACGGGCGTTCGACGCGGTGTGCGAGTGCTTCTAGCATGAACGCATGTCCACCACTACTTCCGCTCAGTCCGGCGCCGGGCTCGGCTCCCCCACCGTCGAGCAGGTCATGCTGGCGCTGGCCGGCGTGCTGGACCCCGAGATCAGGCGGCCGATCACCGAACTCGGGATGGTCAAGAACGTCGAGGTCGGCGCCGAAGGCATGGTCAGGGTCGACGTGTGGCTCACGGTCTCCGGCTGTCCGATGCGGGACACCATCACCCGCGAGGTGCGGGGCGCCGTCGCCAAGCTGGCGGGTGTCACCGCGGTGCGGGTCGAGCTCGACGTGATGAGCGACGAGCAGCGCCGCGAGCTCCAGGGCACGCTGCGCGGGGGCAAGCCGGAGCGGGAGATCCCGTTCGCCAGCCCCGCCTCGCTGACCAAGGTCTACGCCGTCGCCAGCGGCAAGGGCGGCGTCGGGAAGTCGTCGGTCACGGTGAACCTGGCCGCCGCGCTGGCCGCCGCCGGGCAGAAGGTGGGCCTGCTCGACGCCGACATCTACGGGCACTCGGTGCCCAGGATGCTCGGCGTGACCGGCCGGCCGACCCAGGTCGAGCAGATGATCATGCCGCCCGTGGCACACGGCGTGAAGGCGATCTCCAGCGGCATGCTGAAGAAGGGCAACGAGCCGCTGCCGCTGCGCGGGCCGATCCTGCACCGGCTGCTCCAGCAGTTCCTCGCCGATGTCTACTGGGGCGACCTTGACGTGCTGCTGCTCGACCTGCCCCCAGGCACCGGAGACGTGGCGATCTCGGCGGGGCACCTGATTCCCGGAGCGGAGCTGATCGTGGTCACGACCCCGCAGCTGGCCGCGTCCGAGGTTGCCGAACGGGCCGGCTCGCTGGCCACTCAGCTGCACCAGCGGGTGGTCGGGGTGATCGAGAACATGGCGTACCTGGCGTGCCCGCACTGCGGCGAGCGGATCGAGGTGTTCGGCAAGGGCGGCGGCCACGCCGTCGCACAGACGCTCAGCCGCCTGACCGGCTCCGACGTGCCGCTGCTCGGCGAAATCCCGATCGACCTGCGGCTGCGCGAGGCCGCAGACGAGGGCGTGCCGCTGGTGCTCGGCGAACCGCAGGCGCCCGCCGCGGCCGAGCTGACCAGGATCGCCCAGGTCATCGGCGGCAGGTCACGCAGCCTCGCGGGACGGCAGCTGGGCCTGACCCCCGTCGCCCCGGTCTGATCCCGGTCTGACTTCGGACTCCTCGCCTGGCCAGGACCCGACGCTCGACCCGGCCGGGTCAGGTCGCCTCCGAGTCGTACGGAGGGACCTCGCCGGCGATCAGCGTGGCGGAAACGGGATCCGGCTCGGACAGCTCGGCATAGGGCACCTCGGCGCCGGATCCCGACCACTCGCCCGCCGCGTCCTCGACCGGGTCGAGCAGGTGCTTGCGGACGAACGCCTTCGGGTTGAGGTCGTTGAGGTCGAAGTCATGGAACTCAGGTCCGAGGCTCTCGCTGAGGTCGGCCCTGGCGGAGTCCGCGAGCCGCCGCAGGTCCCGCAGCGCGCGCCCGGCCTGCGCGGCCATCTTGGGCAGCTGGTCAGGCCCGAAGATCACCAGGCCGAGCACGGCGAGGACCAAGATCTTGGTTAGGGACAGGTCAAACACGCTGCCTCGCGCTCCCGCTGTTGTGACCTCTCCGCTCACGAGGTCCGCTACGTCCAGACTAACCGCCGGCGGCAGCGTTCTGGTCAGCCGAAGGGATCAAACCAGGAGCCGATCCGCTTCAGCCCCCTGAGCACCCGCGGCCAGAACCCGGTGTCCTGGTCATGCGGCAGCTGAGTGACGATCCTGGCTACCGCAGACGGCGGCGCGTCGGCGATGACGGTGTACACGACCCCCCGCGCCGACCACGCGAGGCCCTGGTCGTCCAGGTCGCCTGACTCGGTGGCGAGGACCCGCGTGCCGTCGACGTCGGCCCGATGCCAGCCGGGCAGCGTCCGCGGCAGGTCGCCGCGCTGCATGAAGACCGAAACAATTGACAAGCCGTCCGAGTACCGGGCATCGAGCACCGGCCCGGACGGCGTCACGGTCCTGGTCACCCCGGCCAGGGTCAGGTTGCCGGCGAGCCTGCTCGGCACGGGCCAGCCGTCCGCATGCAGCGCGGCCAGCCGGGCGGCGGTCGGACGGGAGGCCGCGGCCAGCCGCGCGGACGGGATGTAGGCGCTCCACGCCTGCCCCTCGGGGGCCGGCACGAGGCCAATGCGCTGGTCACCGATCTGCAGGTCGATGAATGCTCCCTCGCTGACTCGGCGTCCGCTCTCGTCGAATATCTCCCTGCGCAGCGGGAGGCCGGTGGCCTGGTCAAGCCAGTACCGCGCGGCGAGCGTGCCGTCGTGCCGCCGCACCGCCACGATCTGGGCCAACCGGTCACTCGACGATCCGGCGCCGGCGTACTCGATCACGTAGTTGACGCGCAGCAGGTCCAGCATTCCCCGCGAGACGCTCAGCACGCCAACGGTGCCCACGGTGCCGGCGATACCGCCGCTGCGGGCCGCTCCGGACAGCCGGGTCGGCCCGCTGCGGTCGTCGGCGTCGCCATCGTCGTGGGCAAGCTCGGGCTCACCCGGGCGATGCCAGACGTCAACCAGGTAGGAGGACGATCCCTCGGGACTCGACCACGCCACGATCTGGACGCCGCGGTAGGGAACGGTCCGGCAGGCCGTGACGGCGGCGGCCATCAGGAGCAGGCCACGCTGGACGACAGGGTCGGCGACCGACGGCGGCGCGGAACTGCGCGATGCCGTGCTCATGCGCCGCACCGCGGCCGACGCCGCCCCCGGCCGGCTGCCGTCGGACAGGGCGCTGGCGACCAGCACCAGCGCGGCGAGCGTTCCCACAGCCAGGCCGGCGGCACCGATCACCAGCCTCAAGCGCCTCCAGTACAGCCAGATCATCTGAACTACCCCGGGTGACGGCTCAGTACGTGCCGGCCAGGAGACGGGCTGCCCGACGTCGAGGCGGCCGGGCTCGTGTCCGGTGACGCCGTCGGGCTCGTGTCCGGTGACGCCGTTGGGCTCGCCCCGGCCGGGCCGGCCACTTCTGTCGCCGCGACCGAGCCGGGCCCTACGGGCGGCTCGAGACGGTGGCTGAGCTGCCTGCGGCCAAGCTGCCCTGACCGGGCAGGACCAGGACCGGACAGCCCGGTGCCCTGAGGCTCGGCGGCCGGCCCTGACCCGGTGACCGGCGCTGACCCCGCGGGCGCCTGGCCGGCGTCGTAAGCGTGCTCAAGAAGGTAGCTGTCGACCGAGGGAGTGACCTTGGGTACGGGGGGCTCAGCGCCGTTGCCGAGCAGGAAGGCAACGGCGCCGATCGCGATCAGCGCACCGCCAGCCGAAGCCGCGGCTATCCGCCAGCTCTGGGCGACCAGCCTGGGTCCCCAGTCGGCCGCCCAGCCCGACTGTGCCATCCTCGCCGGCGACGGCGTGGCTGCCGCGCCGACGGCAGCGTCATCGTCGCCGCGGGCAAGCTCGATCAGGCGTCCGGTGATGGCCGGCTCGGCCGACGTCTCGCCGAGCGCCGTCAGCCGGCGCTTGAGCGCCCGCATGGCGTTGGCTTCCTGACGGCACGGCTGGCACCCGGCGACATGGTTGAGCACGCGGTCCCGCTCTGTTCCGTCCAGCTCGCCGTCGACCAGGGCGGATAGCCACTGCCCGAGGTGGCTCACGACGCGCCCGCCTTCCCGGTCACCGCGACTTCAGGAAGCTGGCTGGCCGGACCCCCGCCGAGCAGTGCCGTCTCGCCGGCCCGGCGCCGCGCGGCTCCGCGCCGAGGCCTGCGGTGCTCCAGCGCGGCGCGCAACTGCGCCCGGCCACGGTGGATCCTGCTGCGCACGGTCCCCAGCTTGACACCGAGGACGTCGGCAATCTCCTCGTACGTGAGGCCCTCGATATCGCACAGCACGACGGCAGCGCGATACTCGGGCGGCAGGCCGGCGAGCGCGGCGGCGACGTCGTGGTCGAGATGACGATCGTCGAACGCCTGCGACGGGGTCGGCTCGGTGCCTTTCAGCCTGGCCGCCGCCTCCTCGCCGAGCCCTTCGAACCGAATGCGCTGCCGCCGGCGGGTGATGTCAAGGAACAGGTTCGTGGTAATGCGATGCAGCCAGCCCTCGAACGTCCCTGGCGTATAACTCGGCAACGACCGGAAAACCCGCACGAAGACTTCCTGGGTAAGGTCCTCGGCGTCGTGGCAATTCCCGGTCAGCCGGTAGGCCAGGCGGTACACCCGCACCGAGTGTTCCTTCACGACCTCTTCCCAGGTCGGCGGGGTCCAGGGCGCATCCTGCGCATCGTGGGTCTGCGCCGGGCCGGCCTGCGGGCCGCGGGTCTGCGCGATGCGGGCCGGTGCGGTGGTCGCCTCCGCCGGGCCGGGCTGCACGGGACCAGGCAGCCCCGCCCCGGTTGTTGCATGGCTGAGCTGTGCGGGGCTCGGCTGTGCGGGGCTCGGCTGTGCGGGTCTCGGCTGTGCGGGGCTCAATGCGGCAGGGCTGGCCGACTCCGGGCCGGCCCCGTCCACCGCCTCAGTCCGCATCAACTGTCCCTTGCGTGGTCGTCTTCGCCCCGGCGGCCCGGTCAGCCGGCGGGCCCGCCAGGCGCCGCCTGCGCGCTAACCCCGCGGCGTCGCCGTAAACGGTCAACGTATGGCCCGCACGGCATGTTCCCGGCTGACCTTGGCTAACGCTAGGCTGCGGCGCGGAGAAGTTTACTGGAGTTACCGGAGGCCGCCATCTTCCGCTCAGACGTCACAGGAATTGTCGACGAGTTCGCCCGCGAGGACGAACCGCTGCTGACGGCGCGCGCGAACGCCGAGCGAATGGGCGGCGCGGTGCCGGTAGCCGCGCTGACCGGCATGGTGCTGCGCTTCCTGGCGGCCGCCATCGGCGCGAAGGCTGTCGTGGAGATCGGCACCGGCTGCGGAACCTCCGGCATCTGGCTGCTCAGGGGGATGCGCCCAGGGTCGGTCCTGACCAGCGTCGACCTCGAGCCCGAGCACCATGGTCTGGCCAGGTCCGTGTTCACCGACGCGGGCTTCGGTTCCGGCAGGTACCGGCTGATCAACGGCCGGGCGCTCGAGGTGCTGCCCAGGCTTGCCGACAGCGCCTACGACATGGTCTTCTGCGACGCGGACAAGCGCGAGTATCCGGAGTACCTGGCGGCAGCACTGCGGCTGCTCAGGCCCGGCGGGATCGTGGCCTTCGACAACGCGCTCTGGGCGGACGAGGGCTCGAACCTCGCGCACCGCGACCCGGATACCGGGTCTGTCGGCGAACTGAGAGAACTCGTGTTCGCCGACGAGAACCTGGTGCCGCTGTTGCTGCCGACCGGAGAGGGCCTGCTGGCGGCGGTCAAGCGCGCGGCCTGAGTCCTCCGCCGTGGGGTTCGCAGGCTAAGAGCCCGCCGCTGGCTGCCTCAGGTCCGGAGCCCCGCTGCTGGCTGCCTCAGGTCCTGAGGCAGCCAGCGGAGCAGCAGCCGGGTGCCGAATCCCGTGCCACCAGCCGACAGTTCCCCGTCGTCCGCACCGCTCCTGGCCGGCCCCGCGATATCGAGGTGCGCCCAGGGCCGGGATCCGGCGAACTCGCGCAGGAAGAGCGCGGCCGTGATGGATCCGGCTCCGCTGACTCCGCCGACTCCGCCGTCGCCGCGCAAGACTTCGACAGGTCGGCGACCGGTGAGTCGAGAGCGCTCCGGTACTCCTCGGCTAGCGGCATCCGCCAGAGCCGGTCACCGCTCGCCTCGCCTGAGGCGAGCAAGGCGGCGGCAAGGTCGTCACTGGTCGAGTAGAGCGCGGCCACCCTGCCGCCGAGCGCGATCCTCGCCGCTCCGGTCAGGGTCGCCACGTCCACGATCTGGTCCGGCTCGAGGGTGGCATCGGCGTAGGCGATGGCGTCGGCCAGGACGAGGCGTCCCTCCGCGTCGGTGTTCAGGATCTCCACGGTCCGGCCGCCGAAGCAGCGCAGGACGTCTCCTGGCCGGTACGCGGACCCTGACGGCATGTTCTCGGCCGCCGCGACGAGCCCGGTGACCTTGTCGGGAATGCCCAGGCTGGCCAGTGCCGACATCACCGCGATCACCGCGGCGCCGCCGGCCATATCGGTATTCATCGCCTTCATGCCGTCGTTCGGCTTCAGCGACAGGCCGCCGCTGTCGAAGGTGATCCCCTTGCCGACCAAGACCACGTGCCGCCGTGCGCCGGGTGGCGAGTGGCTCAGCTCGATCAGCCGGGGTGGCCGGTCGGAGCCCGAGCCCACGGCCGTGAGGCTGCCGAAGCCGGCGCTGGCAAGTTCTTGGTCGGTCCACACCCTGACGCCGAGGCCCTTCTCGGCGGCGACCGTGCTCGCGGCATCCGCGAGCGACTGCGGGCACTTGCGGACCGACCGGGGTGTTGGTCAGCTCCCTGGCGAGCGCCACCGCCGTCGCGAAGATGACCGCCTCGTCGATCGCCGCGACGGCCCCGCTGCCGGCCTGCTCCGGCGGCGAGCCCTGGCCGTCGCCGGAACCGGACACGAGCAGCCTCAGCTCGGCGTCCTTGGCCTGGTCAGCGCTCGCCGCCGACTTCTCCGAGTACCGGTATGCGCCGAGCAGCGCGCTCTCGGCGAAGGCTCGCACCTGCTCGTCTGGCTGGCCGGCCACGACGGAGGAAACCGCCCGGTCGCCGGGTTGCAGCAGCCGCCCGAGCTCGCCGCCGGCCCGGCGCAGCGCGCTCGCCGAACGGTCCCCGACACCGAGGAACACGACCCGCACCGTGGCCTGACCGACTCTGGCGACCGCGTGGGCGACCTGGCCGGCCTTGCCGGTGAGCTGCGCCGCCCTGACCACCTCGGCCGCGCCCGGCGGGCGCAGCGCGTCGAGCGCGGCATCGGCGGCCACTTCGCCGCCGGTTCCGACCGGAGCTACAACAAGATCGGCAAGCTCCAGGCCGCCTGCCCGCACGGCTTCCAGGTAGTCACCTGCCGTGCCGAGGTCGGCCCGGCTCAGCGCGGTCACAGTACCGATAACAGGCATCAGTCACGCTGCTTCAGCCGACAGCGGACTCAAGGGCATTGCTGAGTGCCTTAGCCTCATCCGGCGTCAACTCGACGACGAGCCGGCCGCCGCCTTCGAGTGGCACGCGCATGACGATGCCCCGGCCCTCCTTAGTGACCTCAAGCGGACCATCACCCGTCCGCGGCTTCATCGCCGCCATCCTGTCTCCCCTTCCTGTCATCGAGCCGCGCACGGCCGCCCGCGCCGCAAACGTCTGCGCTGGCCTAGAGCCTTACCGCAGTGCCGCGACGCCAAGCCTGTCGCCTGCCATCCGTTGCCCAGAGCCACCAAGCCACATCTACATCAATCGGTCCCTCTATTATCGTTCAGTTCCCTGACCTTGGTGGCATCGATCTCCGTTAGACGGTCGCCCGTGGGCCGTCCGCACGCGAGGCTAGGTTCGTGAACGCCAGATCGGCACTCTTCGATATCTACGGCGATCACCTGCTGTCCCGCGGCGAGCGGGCTCCGGTCGCCGCGCTGGTCAGGATGCTCGCGCCGCTGCAGATCTCGGCTCCTGCCGTGCGGACGGCGGTCTCCAGGATGGCCAGTCAAGGCTGGCTGACCCCGGTCAAGCTCGCCGGCGGCGCCGGATACCGGCTGACGCCGCGCGCCGTCCGGCGCCTGCGGGAGGCCGCCGACAGGATCTACCGGCACGACCCGCCGGCCTGGGACGGGCGATGGCACGTCGTCGTCGTCGAACGGGTGGCCGACCGGGCCAGGCGCGAGCGGCTGAGGTCGGCGCTCGGCTACCTGGGCTACGCGTGCGTGGACGGCGCTACCTGGATCAGCCCGCGGCCCTCGGCCGAACTTGAGCCGCTGCTCGCCGCGGAGCGCGTCTCGGCGGAGCGCTTCCACGCCAGCTATGACGGCGACTCCCGCCTGCTGGCCGCCAGGGCGTGGGATATCGACGGCCTGGCGAGCGCCTACTCGGACTGGCTCGGGCTGGCTCGGCACCTCGTCAGGCCCGCAGGCCAGGATCAGCCTGACGAGGCGGTGTTCGCGATCAGGAGCGAGCTCGTGCACGAGTGGCGGAAGTTCCTGTTCGTGGACCCCGGACTGCCCGCCGAGCTGCTGCCCGCACCGTGGCCTGGCACCCTGGCCGCCGAGTTGTTTCAGGCCGAAGCCGAACGCCTCTTGCCCGCCGCCGCGCGCTTCGTGGACTGTTGTCTCACCGGACCGGTGACGCCGACGGCTGGCCGAGCCGCACGGTCGAGCCCAGACGCCGAGCCCAAACGGAGGAGAGCCCAGTGAGCGACAGCGTCCGCTACGAGGTCGACGACGCGGTGGCGACGATCACGCTGAACCGCCCGGCTGCCAGGAACGCGCTGACGACGGATATGAAGAATGCGCTGCTCGATGCCCTGCGGCGGTGCGGCTCGGATCAGGCCGTCCGCGCCGTGATCCTGACCGGCGCTGGCCAGGCGTTCTGCGCCGGCCAGGACCTGCGCGAGCATGCCGAGTTGCTTCAGGCCGGGGGCTCACCGCTGGCCACGGTGCGCGAGCACTACAACCCGATCGTGACCAGCATCGCGACGATGCCCAAACCGGTGATCGCCGCGCTTCCCGGCGTGGCGGCCGGAGCGGGCGCGGCATTCGCCTTCGCCTGCGACTTCCGCATCGCGACCAGGCGGGCCAGCCTGATGATGGCGTTCGCCAAGGTTGGCCTGTCGGCCGACTCCGGCGCCTCGTGGACGCTTCAGCGGCTCGTCGGCACGGCCAGGGCGACCGAACTGCTCATGCTCGCCGAGCCGGTCTCCGCCGAGCAGGCACTCGCGATGGGACTGCTCACCAGACTCGTGCCCGACGACGCGCTCGCCGGCCAGGTCCGAGAGTTCGCCGGCCAGCTCGCGGCGGGCCCGACCGCCGCGTACGGGGCGATCAAGGAGAGCCTGCTGTTCGCGGCGGGCAACGGCCTGGCCGCCTCGCTCGAGAAGGAGGCGGAGCTTCAGGTCAGGCTCGGCGAGACCGATGACCACAAGGCCGCGACGGCGGCGTTCGTCAACAAGCAACAGCCGACCTACCGGGGCACCTAGCCAGCCAGCCGCGATGACGCCAGCAGGTGCGGCCACCCAGGCCGGCCCGAGCGGCTAACCCCGCCCGAGAGGCTAACCCCGCCGAAGCGGCTAACCTGGCCGGAGCGGCCGACCGGCCCCCCGAGCGGCTAGCCCGGCTCGCCGACGACGGCGCTGCCGGGATCGCCGGGATCGGCGGGATCGGCGGGGTCCTGGCCGTCGGCTGTCGTGTGCTCGGCGACCTGGGCCGCCACCAGATCCTCGTGCGCGCAGACGATCCGCTCGGTCGCCTCGACCAGATCGGTCACCATCAGCCGGTCGTACCCGCCGTCGGGGTCCTGCCACCACACGACCTCGCCACGGCACCAGACGGTGAGCTGGCGGCTGACCGACAGCACGGCCAGGTCGCCGCTGGGATCGGTGACCGGGACCAGCCCGGCGCCGAGGCCTCGGTCGGCCAGCGCGGCGGCCAGTTCCGCGATCGCGCGCGAGCCGCGTGGACACACGCGCTCGCTGTTGGCCAGATCGCTGGTAGCTGGGATCCGGAGCCCGAACCACACCGCCTTGCCCTGCACCTTCCAGGCGCCGAGCCGACCGCGGCTCAGGTGGTGGCCCCAGTGCCCGGCCGACAGGCCCGCCACCATCTGCAGGCCGCGCCCCCGGATCGAGTCCGGCCCGGCGGGGACCGCGGCTCCCACGGGCAGCGGCTCCCCGGCGTCCCAGCCAGGCTCGGAGTCGAAGATCTTGCAGACCAGTTCCCGGCCCGAGAGGCAGGACCGCAGGTAAAGCCAGAACTCCGGCATCCCGCTGACCGGCCGGTGACCTTGACCGGCGAACTCGACGTTGCCGTGCGCGTTCATCGTGTTGGCGGCGAGTTCGCTTGCCATCGTGAGGCCGTCGTGGATCAGGTCGCCATGCAGGTCCGTACCCGCCAGCGCTTCGCGGAAGAACCGCCGGGCCGCGCCGGCGCAGGTGGCGTCGAGCGGAAGCGGCCGGACGAAGCAACCGCCATGGCGGACGCCCGCCTCGGCCAGGCCCACGCCGGCCAGGCCGCCGACGCGGTCGAACGGACCGCCAGCAGACGCACCTGCCCCGGCGACCATGGCCGCACGCGGGGTGGAAGGAGCCGAGATTTCGGAAACCGGAGCCGCCTGCCACGCGGCTTCCTGGGCAGCACGCCCAGCCGCCGGCTGCGCGACCGGACCTCGGTCGGCGGGTGTCAGTAACATCCTGGCCCCGCCCTCCTGAAGTTCAGCATCTGTGAAACACAGATTACGAGTCATTTGGCACTCTTCGCAATGACCCTGGCAGATATAGCCGTGAGCTACTTTGCCGGATACACCGTAATCTCACCTGCCCGGTTCAGGGGTGATTCTTGCGATTAGAGCGAATAGAGCCCGTTTGGCGGTTCGCTTGCCGAGTGTAGAGTGCAGGATTGGCGGTGTTGCCCACAAGGCTAGACCGCCAGACGCCTCGAGACAGGCGCAGCTACAAGGAATCCCCCCGAGGCTCCCTCCTCGGGGGGATTCCGCTTGCGGGCCCGCGCCGGCACTGCGGGTGCGGGCCACCCGCTTACGCTAGATGTCGTAGCGGCCACTCTTGATATCGGCGATCAGGGCCGCGAAGTGCGACCGGTGCACGACATGCGCCCCGTCGTCGAGGCGGGTGCTGTCCCTCACGGCGACCACGTCGCCGAGATTGGCGGCCACTTCCACGCAGCCACCGTTCGCATAGCTTGCCCTGGCCTTCCGCCAGACGGCACGAGACAGGTCAGTCACGATTACTCCAGTCGGTCAGAGAGCTGCTTCAGATACACGGCCGTGTCTCTCGGCTCAAGCGCCACGTCCACGGCCCGGTCGAAGGCATCTATGTAGCTGCTCATGTACTCGGCATCGCTAACCTCCTGTATTCCGTAGTCATGCTCGGTGAAGACCAGGCTGGCCTCGCCGCCGTCGTAGTCGAAGATCTGCACGGCCGAGAACAGGCCAGGAGGCGGGCCGTCGGCGAACCGCTGCAGATGCAGCTGCACACCCTGGCGATCGCCCATCTCGGCGAGGTGCAGCAACTGCTCCCGCCGCTCCGCCCTGCTGCCCCAGCGGTAGAGCAGCGACGCCTCGGTGATGACGGCGTGGAGCTGCGGCAGCGTGCCCTTGTCCCGCTCCAGAACCTGCTGGCGGTGGAGCCGGGCCTCGGTGGCACGGCGACGCCAGGCAGGCGGTTTCCCGCTCGACCGCATGAGCGCGTCGACGTAGTCGGGGCTCTGCAGCAGCCCGGGGATGACCAGGGGGAAGAATACCCGGATCCGGCACGCGTCGGCTTCGAAGCCAGGGAACTCGTTGTCGAAGACATCCTGATAGTCGCGCCACCACGGCCGGACCCGCGCCTGCAGCGCCAGGGTCTCGATCTCCCTGGTGGCGAACTCGTCGGCCTCGTAGAACCTGAGCAGGTCCCTGATGTCGCTCATCTCGGGGCGCTTCCACTGGTTGGCTTCGAAGCGCCCGACCTTGCCGCGGCCCCAGTTGAGCATGTCGCAGACATGGTTCGCGGTGTATCCAGCCTCCACCCGAAGCTCGGTTAGCCGACGAGCCAGACGGAGCTTGGCGATGGTCGCGCCGTAGGCGTCATCGCTCATCCGGCTGCCTCCTCATGCCCCGATATGGTTACCCTAGCGTGCCTTAAGTTGCGAATCACAATTCATGTCCTCAATCGTTATGTTGGCAGATTAGCGAACTGCACGCGGCGGGATGCACAAAGATCGGCTGCTTCGGCGGTCCGGGGGTACCCGGCCGCGCCCGACGGGCCGCCTGGCCACTGCCGCCGGATCACCGCCGCCACCGCCGCACGACGGCCGGCGCACGGCGGCCCGCCCCCCGCCGGCGCCGCCGCCCCGCACGAGCGATCACCGACATCGATGTGCCATCGGTGTCCCTCTTCCTCCAGCCCTCCCAACATCGATGTGCCAGGGATGTTCGCCGGCGAACATCCCTGGCACATCGATGTTGGCGGGCGCTCCGGCCAGCGAACAGCGCTGGCGCATCGACGTCCTACATGAGCGGGGACTGCGACAGCCCAGCGGCCCGCATTAAATCGGCCGGGAGGTCGAACTCGCCGTGCCCGGCGCCGTCGAGGAAGCACATCCACTCGGTTCTGTCGTAAACCAGCACCCGGCCAGCCGGATCGCCCACCACCCGGAGCAGAACCCAGTCCGCGTCATCGCACCCGGCAGCCGAACTCTCGCCGTCCTGCTCCTCGCCCCGGCAAGCGGCGACAAACGCGACCTCGAAGGACCCGGCGTCGGTCCCCGAGCGCTGCCAGTCCAGCGTCGCCAGATCCACGCCGAGGCCAGCAGGCGTCGGCTTCAGCGGAGTGCCGTAGGGCCCCCGGTCCGCCCCGGCCGGGTCGACCTGGATCACGGTGACCGTCGGCTCGCGCCGCGAGCTCTCCTGGCCGTCCGTGCCCATGAGATCCCATCTTCTGACGCCGTCCCGAGCCTGCTTCTTCGACACCGCGGGGCCTCCCGCCCGTCATGATCCGCCGCAAGCTACCGAGCCGGGCCATTCGGTCCGGTAGCAAAGCGATGATAGGCATCATATCGGGGGTTTGTGAGTTATCAGATGAGATACGCGCTCCGGCGGAAGCATCCGGCGAGATGATCATCGACCACCCCGCACGCCTGCATCATCGCATAGGCCGTCACCGGCCCGGTGAAGCGGAACCCGTGCTTCCGCAAGTGCACTGATAGTGCCTTCGAAGCCGGCGTCCAGGACGGCACGTCGTCGAGGGTCTGCGGGGTCGCTACCCGCTCGCCGGCATAGCTCCAGACCGTGGCGGCCAGACCGGAAGGCAGGTCGAGCGCGGCGCGCGCATTGCCGATCGCGGCCTCGATCTTCGCCCGGTTGCGCACGATTCCGGCGTCGGTAAGCAGCCTCGCCACGTCCTGCGCCCCGAACGCCGCGACGGCGGCCGGGTCGAATCCGCAGAACGCGGCGCGGAAGTTCTCGCGCTTGCGCAGGATGGTCAGCCAGGACAGGCCCGACTGGAAGGCCTCCAGGCACAGCCGCTCGAAGATGCCCGTGTCGTCGCGGACCGGCCGGCCCCACTCCTGGTCGTGGTAACTGAGATAGTCCTCGCTGCCCAGGCTCCACGGACAGCGAGGCCGGCCGTCTGGCCCGGCGACGGCGCCCCTCATGACGGCGGCGACGGCTGGGAGCCGA
>Ga0137380_10000692_pt1 | contig 25508 bp, 29 predicted proteins | sample SagtaG_17_FD_104809 | JGI IMG/M metagenome (GOLD analysis project Ga0137380, IMG submission 104809) | Vadose zone soil microbial communities from Sagehorn Ranch, Mendocino, California, USA - Sage2_L_100_16 metaG | ecosystem: Environmental > Terrestrial > Soil > Vadose zone | place: USA...
GGTAAAGCTTCCATGCGCCGCTGCATCTCTTCCATCGAAACGTCTTCTTTATGGGTAGAGATTGTCCAAATGTGCCCAAAGGGATCAACCAGAGTTCCGAGGCGATCGCCATAGAATTGGTCCGCAACCGGACGAGTCGCCGTGGCGCCCGTGGAAACGGCCTGGTTGAAAACTTTGTCCACATCTTCCACATAGATCATCAAGCTCACCGGACTTCCGCCAAAAGTCTGCGGACTACGATAAGTCGACGTCTCACCTTCGTCCGCCAGCATGACCGGCGAATCACCGATCTTGATCTCGGCATGCATGACTGTGTCGTTGGGCCCGGGGAACCGCATCAATTCGGTCGCGCCGAATGCCTTCTTGTAAAACTCGATGGCCCGGGACGCGCCTTTGATGATCAGGTAAGGGGTTACTGAATGATAACCTTCAGGGATGGGTTTCACTGCCATATAGGCCTCCTTGTGTTGAAATTGGCGCGTCAGCAGGCTACCAGATTCCCAGTTCTCGTGCCTGTGGATACCCGATTTTCCCGGCCAAGCCCAGGGGGATTGGCAAGCATCCCGCGCCTATTGCCAGTCATCCGAATTACGGATCAAAGGGACCACGTGCAATTTCGAAAAGCAGCAAGAAATTGGAGGCACACATGAGAATACTTGGAGTTATCGTTACCGCGGTGCTGTTTCTGCTTCTGGTGACAACGGCTCCTGTGTTTGCACAGGACGAAGCCAAGCCCGACGAGGCAAAACCAGCGCATAAGCAGGACGAGAAAGCTAAACCAGAGGATAAGGCCAAGCACGAAGACAAGGCTGCGAAACCCGACGAGAGGAAAGGCGACCGCGAACAACCAGGCGCTCGTCAAGATGAGCACCGGGGCCAGCCCGAAGCCCGGCCGCAGTCGGAGCAGCGTCCGGAGGGGAGCATGGATCGTGATCAGCAACAGCATCGCGCCCACGCTCAAGGCGGGAAACATATCCCCGATGACAAGTTTCGCTCTAGCTTCGGTCGCCAGCACACCTTCAAGGTGCAGCGGACGCAGATCGTCAACAGCCCGCAACCTGTGGTCGTCTACGGCGGATACTCATTCCAGCTAGTCGATCCCTGGCCGGCAGAGTGGGCTTTCGATGACGACTGTTATATCGAGTACGTGGATGGCCAGTATTTCCTGTTTGACGCGTTTCATCCCGAAGTCCGCATATCCGTTTTCGTTGTTGAGTAAGCCAATGGCGCAGATGGCCCCCCTAGGAGGGGGCCACCTGATTTTCTGCGTTTCGTGGAGAAATATGTCCGGCAAGAAGCCTACCGCCAAGAAAAGATGGGTCGTACGAGTTACCACGGACTCTACCCATCCCCCCGAGGGCCTGTTCACAAAGGATGCCGCCACCATCACGCGCACTCTGGCTTCGAAGAAAGTGTCGCCCAAAGGTCCTGGCTCCGGGATGCGAATGCTGACCTACTTTATCAATCGCGGAGGCCGCAACCTTACCTCGGCACGCCGTCGCGAATTGGAGAAAGCTAAGAAGCTGCTCTCCGAACACATACAGGGCAAGAAACCAAAGCGCGCGAAAGCTGCGTAATCCTTATCGGCCTTCATCTCCCCGGTAGCAGATGCCAGGCTTCCATATACTGGCCGAATTTCTCGCCATTGTAAGGCGTGAGACTCAATGAACTCTTGCGCGCTGCCAGTTCAAACGGAATGATGTACCACAAGTCGATCGGCACCAAGTAGACGGCGAAGAAGTCGAGCTTACCGGTGGCGTAACGCATGCGTTTCGTCCCTGTGATATTGCAGGTATAGGCCCCTTTCGCTGGCAGGTGGTGGACTTTACCTGTACCCGCCGGAATCGGCCATTGTGCTCGACACCCACGTCGTAACTTGCTGAGTCTCCATGCGGCCGGCTCACCCTGAACCCGCCCGACGCTGCTCTCGCCATGAAACACAGTTCGGCCCACTCTCCTCTTTCTTTGCAGTTCTTAATCCCGCATCTTCGGGTATTTCCCATGTCATCGCCCCAATCATTTTGTGTCTCCCGTAAACAAAAAGCGCGGCCGCCAGGCCGCGCTTTGAATGGATGTTTCTTAATTCAATGATAGCATATAGCGATTACCAATTCTGTAATATTATCTATAAATATATGTACTGGAGTTGTAACAGGTTATGGGAAACTGGAGAGGGCTGAGGCCTTGACAGGAATTTCCACAGCCGAACTGTATGCTATCTCGAAAACTCCAGATCGAATGCTCGAAGGGATACGGGTAAGATTTCCGGGTTGCGTTATTTTGCTGAGCATGGACCGGCGTCAAGTGACAGGTGATATATAATTTTGCCGTTTTCTGAGTCACGCAATCCGATCCCAACTGTTCGGAACGCCACTTCTGTGGAGGGACTCCCATGAAGCCATCGTGTTTTGCTTCCATTCTATTCATCCTTTCAACTGCGACCTCTCTTATGGCAGCCAGCGGTCCTGGGCGTCCATACCTCGCCCTGGGCGACAGCGTGAGTTTCGGCTTCATCACGCAGGCGGGCTTTGAGTACGTTAATCCCGACAATTTCATTGGGTTCCCCACTTATGTGGGCCAGGCGATCAAGCTCCGTACCAGCAACGCGGCTTGCCCCGGAGAAACTACTGGCAGTTTTCTATCTTCGACCGCTCTCGACGACGGTTGTCGCGCCTACCGGGCAGCGGTGCCGCTCCATGTTTCTTACACGTCCACCCAACTGGACTTCGCGCTTTCTTTTCTCAAGTCGCATCCGGAGACGCGGCTGGTGACGGTTGGCCTCGGGGCCAATGATCTCCTCCTGCTCAGAAATGCATGTGGCGGTATTCCAGCGTGTATTGCTGCGGGGCTGCAGCAGGTCCTCACAGATGTAGCTGCTAACCTACTGGAGATTCTGAATGACCTGCGCGCGACCGGCTTCAGGGGGATCATCGTCGTAGTGAACTATTATTCTGTCGACTATTCGGATCCCATTGAAACCGGCTTCACGGCAGCTCTTAACCAGGCAATCGCGGCGGCTTCGGCCCAGACAGGCACAATCGTTGCCGACGTCTTCACCGCCTTTCAGACTGCCTCCGTGCCCGCTGGCGGACACACCTGCAATGCAGGACTACTGAATGCGTCGCCGCGGAACGAGTTCACCTGCGACGTTCATCCCAGCCAGTCCGGTCAAATGCTGATTGCGCGAACTGTTGCACAAACGTTTGCGGCTGCAGAGTAGAAGACGCGACAGGACTCGAAATTGCCGGTCGAGCTATCCCGAGCGGAGTCGAGGGACTTTGTGTTTATTTCAAGTTAGCGTCACCACTCAGAAGTAGAAGGAGAGCTGGCGACGTGCCAGCTCTCTCACATCAAGTTATTTCGAGCACGAATCGCTCACCATTTGCACATCGGTGACCTTCAAATGTCCGTGCTCGGCATTATTTTTCTTCATGCCGGCATCGTGGGCCATGTCCTTGGTGTCTTCCTTCATGTTGTGAGCGGTTGCGTTCGAGACCACTCCCGTTGCCGTAACCGTATGTCCCACATGTTCCGCGAGCGACACGTTGCTGCTGCGCACTTCCCAGGTACTGCCGTCGTTCGCGGTCAACTTGAATTCCTTCGCGCTGTCGCCTTGCGTTAAGCATCCCGTAATGGTTCGCGTGTCCGATTTCCCTTTGCTGTCGGACGAGTCGTCCGCCATCACCCATACTGACGCCGTACATGCCAGAACCAGGCACAAAAGCAGGTATCTCATTTTTGTTCCTCCTTCAGAGTTTCCGGATTGACCGGAGATTCGATGTCCTTCAGCCGAGAACAGGTTGCAGGAAGATGCCGGCTCCAAGGGCCAAAGTTTTGAAAAAGTGAGCCAGCTCTTTCTCTTTGGGCCTGTGCTATCATTCCCACCATGCAGCCCAGCCTGCGCTGCGCGCTGTTTCTTCCTCTACTGCTGGCCGCCGCTTGCGCCTTCGGCGGCGATGACGACAACCAGGCCGCTCCTCGCTTCCGCGCAAAAACTATGTCTGGGGAGAGCTTCAACAACGAGTCGGTGAAAGGCAAGGTAGTCCGGCTGGAGTTTTGGACCACCTGGTGCCAGTACTGTCACGTCGAAGAGCCGCTGGTCGAGGCCATCAACAAAGAATTCGCCGACAAAGGACTGATTGTGCTGGCGATTGACGTTGCCGAATCCAAGAAGACAGTCAAGAAATATTTCGAGCAGCATCCTCGCGCGTGTCGCATTGTCCTCACGGAGGACACCAATCTCGCCGCCATGTATCAGGCCAATGTTTATCCCATTTATGTTGTGATCGATCGCGCCGGCAATATCTCCGGCGAGCAGCGCGGAGCCGGCGGTGAACGCGCCTTGCGCGGACTGCTTGCGAGCGCCGACATGGGATCGCTCGATAAACCCGACGAAGACAAATGACCGTGTGGGTCGGACACTCTTGTCCGATGCCTTTGACTCTTTGCTTTTGATCGTTGATTTTGACTTTTGGTTTTCGCTCGTGTGGGGACCGTCGCCCTCGGCTGTCCAGCCCCGTCGGGGCGACGGATGTGCACCACAACACAAGTCCAGCTCCTAGACGCAACCATTAATTAGGCGTAGCCTGTTTGCGCGTAAGCGAACCGGGTTCGTTCGGGGCACTGGAAATCAGCCAACGGAGGAACTTATGTCCACGCCAATATTGCTCTCCGCGTTCAACGAGATTCGTCACACCTGGGGCTGGCTGCTGGCCCTGGGAATTTGCATGATCGTTCTCGGCGTTGTGGCTCTGGCCATTGCACCCGCCGCGACCATAGGAACAGTCATCGTGTTGGGCTGGCTGCTCGTGATCAGCGGCATCTTCGAGGCGGTGCATGGATTCCAGGCCCGCCGCTCACACAGCATGTTTCTTCACCTGATCGGCGGTGTTCTCGGAGTACTCGTCGGCTTGCTCGTCGTTACCCATCCCGCTGCCGGCGCGCTCGCCTGGACTCTGCTCTTTGCTTCGTTTCTCACGGTAATCGGTCTTTTTCGAATCATCGCGGCGGCGAAGCTGAAACTCCCTCATTGGGGATGGTCGCTGTTCGACGGCAGCATAACCCTGCTACTGGGATTGTTGGTGTGGGCCGAATGGCCGTGGTCAGCGATGTGGTTTATCGGCATGGCGGTAGGAATCTCTCTGCTGCTGCGCGGCGGGTCTTACGTGATGTTCGCCCTAGCGCTTCGCAGCCTGCCCGTGGCGGCGGGATTGCGACGAGCAGCCTGAGCAGGGAACTGCTCCGCCCGAGTTTGCCGCCTGGCCTCGCTGAACAATCGGCACGTGCAGCAGGCTGACTCTGCTCATGTACGGACAGCCGCTCCTTCGACTGCGCTCAGGGCAAGGCTCTCGGCTGTCCTCGCCCCGAAGAAGCGATGGTTCGCGAAAAAGGCATGCTTCCCAATCGCCCGGATGCGGCCCGAGTGGGAGAGCACGGCTTCCAGCCGTGCAGCAAGCGCCTCCAAAATGAATGGCGGCTTTAACGGTGGAGCTGTCAGCTCTCAGTCTTCGGCCAACACATTGCTCGGCAGCACCGGTAACGACCACGCGGTGCCGATTGGCGCGCTAGGGAGTTACATGTGCGCTGGTCAGCGCCTTCCGCACCGCCATCAGCTCCTTCAGCACTTCGCGCAGCTTTGTTGACTCTAGCGCATTCGCTCCATCCGACTTGGCTTCCTTAGGATTGTCGTGGACCTCCATGAAAACACCGTCTACTCCGGCCGCGACCGCCGCACGTGCGAGGAGTGGGATGAATTCCGGCTGGCCGCCACTGACCGCGTGATCTCCGTCGGCGGAGGCGGAAGGAAGCTGCACGGAGTGAGTGGCGTCGAAGACCACCGGCGCAAACTTGCGCATGATGGCCAGTGAGCGCATGTCCACCACGAGATTGTTGTATCCGAAGCTCGAACCGCGCTCGGTGACGAATACGCGGTCATTTCCCGCCGCCCGACATTTTTCGACGGCGTGGCGCATGTCCCAGGGCGAGACGAACTGGCCCTTCTTGATGTTCACAACGCGCTCGGTCATTCCGGCGGCAACAATCAAGTCAGTCTGGCGGCAGAGGAACGCAGGAATTTGCAAAACGTCCACAACTTCGGCGACTTTTGCGACGTCCTTGACCTCATGAACGTCAGTCAGCACCGGCACGTGAACTTCATCTTTCACTCTTTTCAGAATGCGCAATCCTTCGACGAGTCCTGGCCCGCGAAAACTACGCATGGAAGTGCGATTGGCCTTGTCGTAAGAGGCTTTGAAGATGAAAGGAACATTCAAAGAGCGCGTTATGCCTTTGATCACTTCCGCAATAAAGAGCGCGTGCTCTTCGCTTTCGATCACGCAAGGGCCGGCAATCAAAAACAGGTCACCCGAGCCCACGCGAACATTATCGAGTTGGAAGGAGACGCTCACGTTTTAACCACAGAGGACACCCTTCGGCTCCGCTCAGGGCAAGCTCCAGAACACAGAGTTAATCATACCCTGTGGCCTCCGTGTCCTCTGTGGTTAAGCCTTTTATCTGGTCGAGACTTTCTGCGGTCGGTGGAACATCTCCAACTCAGCGGCTTCTCTTTCCGCGCGCCGCTTCCGCCCGTGTTCGTACGCTGCCCCGATGAAGGTCCTGAATAACGGATGCGGTTCCAGCGGCTTCGATTTAAACTCGGGATGGAACTGGCACCCGATGAAGTGTGGATGATCGGGTAATTCGATCATCTCGACGTAGGTGCCGTCCGGTGTCGAACCTGAAATTCGGAGCCCCGCAGCCGTCAACGTTTCTTCGTACTCGCGATTGAACTCGTAGCGGTGCCGGTGTCTCTCGCTGATTTCGGTTTGCCCATAGATTCTGTGCGCCAACGTTCCAGGCTCGATTTTGCACGTCCAGGCACCCAACCGCATCGTCCCACCAAGCTCCTCGACTCCGCGCAGTTCGCGCAATTTATAAATGACCCGGTGTGGAGTCGCAGGATCAAATTCGCTTGAGTTGGCTTCAGGCAGCCCGCACATATTCCGCGCGTATTCGATGCAGGCAGTCTGCATCCCCAGGCAGATACCGAAATATGGGACCTTCTTCTCGCGCGCATACCGGATCCCCTGCAGCATCCCTTCAATCCCACGTTTTCCGAAACCGCCGGGAACCAGAATGCCGTCGTAGTCCTGAAGCTGCTCTTCGCAGGCCCGCTGCCCCGCTTCCAGTCCCTCGGCTTCAATCCAGTTCACATGCAGTCTCAGGTTGTGGGCCAAAGATCCATGCACCAAGGCCTCTTTCAGAGACTTGTATGAATCTTCGTACTCGACGTACTTGCCGACAATGGCAATGTTCACATCATCTTTCGGGTTGTAAACCTTGTGTACCAGCTCTTCCCACTGTTTCAGGTCGCGCTCTTTCGATTCCAGATGCAGGTACTTCAATACCAGAACGTCCACACATTCGTGGGAGAAGACAAGCGGCACTTCGTAGATCGAAGCCACGTCCTTGGCGGTGATCACGGCTTCCTCTCCCACGTTACAGAAAAGAGCAATTTTCGACTTGATGTCTTTCGAGAGGAACCTGTCGGTACGGCAGAGAAGCATGTCCGGCTGAATCCCGATGCTGAGCAGTTCCTTTACCGAGTGTTGCGTGGGCTTGGTCTTCAGCTCTTGCGCCGCTGCGATGAAGGGCACCAAGGTCACGTGAACGAACAGCGTGTTTTCTCGCCCCAGTTCCTGCCGCATTTGGCGGATGGCTTCCATAAACGGAAGCGATTCGATATCGCCGACGGTTCCGCCAATTTCCACGATGGCCACGTCCACATCTTGCGCAACTTTTTTCATCGCCGACTTGATCTCGTTGGTGACGTGCGGAATCACCTGTACGGTCTTGCCTAGATAATCCCCACGCCGCTCTTTGGCGATGATCTGCTCATAAATTCGGCCAGTGGTCCAATTGTTGTCGCGCGAGAGCCGGGCGTGAGTGAAGCGCTCATAGTGACCCAGATCAAGGTCGGTTTCCGCTCCATCGTCAGTCACAAAAACTTCGCCGTGCTGGAAGGGAGACATCGTGCCCGGATCGACGTTCAGATATGGATCAAACTTCATCAAGTTAACTTTGATTCCGCGGCTTTCGAGCAGGCACCCGATGGAAGCTGCCGCCAACCCTTTGCCCAATGAAGACACCACACCGCCGGTTACAAAGATGTACTTTGCCGACATCGTTGCCTCGCTCTAGATTGTGCTGGAAATTTGTGCAGGCTGGCGTGCACGATCAATTATGCCAAAAAACAGGGCAGAGGGGAATGACGAAATTCAGGAGGCTCCGGGCTTCAGCACAGCTCGCGTAGGGACGGACGTCCTCGTCCGTCCGGTCGAGCAAGCTCGACTTATGAACAATCTAGAGGCGCGCGGCCTTGCGACCTGGGGACAGCCCAGGGCGTCCGTCCCCACACTCCCAGCAGGCATTCAGCAGTACACTAGAGAGAGTCATGGCCAGCCTCCGCTCTTCTCTCTCTGCACTTTTCTTCTTGTGCACGCTGCTGGCGTGGCCGTCGCCCGGCGTCGGTCAGACACAAAACAAACGGCTCATCCTGAAAGACGGTTCCTACCAGCTCGCGACCAAATGGGAAATCAAAGCCGACCGGGTCCACTATTTCAGCGCTGAGCGCAGTGACTGGGAGGAAGTCCCCAATTCTCTGGTTGACTGGGATGCGACCAATCAGTACGAAAAAGACCGCGCCGCCGGCAAGATGGCCCCTGAGGCGGTTGCTCTCGACAAGGAGCTGGAAGCTGCACGGCAGGAAGAGGAACTAAAATCGCCGCATGTGGCTCCCGGGCTGCGCCTCCCACCCGAGGGAGGCGTTTATGCGCTCGACACTTATCTGACCCAGCCAGAACTGGTGCCCCTGGACCAGACTGGCGGGGAGGTCAACCGCCATGTGGCGCACAATGTTCTCCGCGCGGCCATCAATCCTGTGGCCGGCGCCAAGCACACCATTGAACTGCCCGGACCGAGTTCGAAGGTCCAGATCCATGCGGCTCTGCCCGCCATATATATCAATCTGGACGCTGCGGCCGAGGAAGACGAACCTTCGAAGCCGGCTGCTGCCGAGCTTCCCTGGGACCGGTTTCGCATCGTCCGCGCGCAAGTGAAAGGCGATAAGCGGATTGTCGGAGCGATCAAGACCGCGGTGTACGGGAAGGTCAGCCAGGAACAGGAAGCAATCCCCGCCGCCGCTGAACAACTGAGCGAAGGCTGGATTAAGCTCACTCCAAAGGCCCCCCTCGCTCCCGGCGAATATGCCCTTGCAGAAATGCTAGGGAAACAGGGCATGAACAGTTATGTGTGGGACTTCGGCGTTCATCCCGACGCCCCGGCCAATCTTGCCGTGATTAAGCCGGAGGTTGTCAGCCGGGAGAAGCCTGCGGACCAGCCGTAGGGTGTGAAAATGCCTTTCCCTCGACTATTGCTCCGCCGTGATCCCAAAACCTGACCGAAGAGCAACTGAACACGCCCCACAACTCTCCCAACGGACGCCTCCTCGGACGAGAAATCCTCCTCGCCATGTACATTCACGTAGCCCACCATCGCGGCCAGGCCGAAATCTATCTCCGCGATAAAGGCATCAAGCCACCGGGGTATAGGATTTGAGCGGCGGACGGGGCCGCACGCCAGAACGAAGTCATCAAAATGTTCAGTGATAATGGAACATTAATGACAAAACGTTGAGGAATAACTGAACAGATTACGCCCGAGGAGAGTTGTTGAAGGCGTCCCCTCGCAGGCGGGTGCCCACGCTTTCTCAAACCGAGGGTGCCCCATCCTTTCGCGTCCTTTGCGAAAGGGTGGGATCCCGACAGCTTGCACGCCGAGATTTTCCCGTCCTCTGCCGGGCACCCTCAGTTTGGATTTGTGCAACGGGTTGGCCAACCCGCCGAGTGATACGATTGAAGAAATCTAGCGCCGGGATGGCGGAACTGGCAGACGCGCACGGCTTAGGACCGTGTGCTGAAAGGCGTGCAGGTTCAAGTCCTGTTCCCCGCACCAACGCTCAGTGCTGTGTGTGACCTCACCTGCGTCAGAGTGTGGTTCTTCCCGAAAGGTAGCTAGTCTGTGAAACTAGTTCTTCAGATTGCCGCCGGAATAGTTCTGGGAGTCGCAGTTATCGCCGCGTCAATCTACTCGTACAACTGGTACAGGAACCGCTCGACAGCGGATCAGTACGAGCGAGCCGCCATGCGCGACCTAATGGATACCACGATTGAGACGTGCCCAACCATTCGTGGCAGCGAGGCATGCGTTTCTCAGTACATCGAAGAATGCAAGAGCTTCCACGTAAACTCGCATGATTCGGCGGAGATGATACATGAGGAGGTTCAGAAGATGAACTCCCGGACAAAGAAGTGACTTCACTGTCCTAGCTGGCCTTCGGATGATTGTAGAGCTGATGAGTATCGAAGATTGTCAGGAACATGCCCGCCAAGTTTCGATTCATGAAATCAGCAGCCCTGTTCGCTTGGTCTAACGTGCTGCCTGCGGGCAAACCAAACCCTACGTTGGTATCGTTGAATGCAGTGATGCCTTGCCGCAGTGGCTCTGCCGTTATGTACGGGGTGCGTCTTCGTATTCTTTGACTATGAATCGGAACTGACCGTGTTCTGTCCTTGCTTGTGACATCAGCCTACCTCCAAAAAGGAACATACCACGGCGAGAGACTTAGACATAGCCTCGAGGTAGACACACCTTCCGATCCTGGCCTCACCTGTGTCCCAAAAGCCTCTCAGGCCCTTCCAGTGCGGTTTTCCCAATGCAGGTTTTCCAGTGCAAAGTTCCGGAGCAGGTGCGTCATATCCGGGTGTATCGGATCACCCTACCAGTAACGGCTGTGGCCTCCCTCAGACTCACTCACCCACCGCGAAATCCTACACGCGAAATCCTACCCCTTTGACCCCCGTCCCCGCGCGCATTAAACTACTCTCCGACCGCCATTTCCCCTCAGGAGCCCCTTGAGAACTTACCGTTCCACGCGCAACCTGCTTGCCGACGTCAAGAAAGTGCTGGCTGACAATCGTCCTTCGTTCCACCGCTCGCCGCTCGAAGAGATTGCCGGGCTGCTGTGCGAAGGCAGGCACTATAGCTGGGTGGGAATTTATTTGACGCTGGACGAAAAATCGTCGTCGTCGCTGCTGGAGGAAGCTCTCATTAAGCCCAACCAGGTTGCGGTGCACGGAACGCGCAAAAAAATTGTAGTCGCAATGCGGGTTGGCGGACGCGAGCTTGGCTTCCTGAACGCGGAAAGCGACCGCGAGAGCGCCTTTGGATCGGAAGACCGTGTCCTGCTCGACCGCGTTGCCGGACTGCTGGCGCGATTTCTGGCCGGGCCGCGCGGGAAATATCTTGTATTGAAAGCCGCCAAGCTGTCCCCGGCCGATGCGCCACGGGCTGCGGCGGCTTAGTACTCTCACCGGGTGAAGCAATCCCTCTATACTGCTCTGAATGGCTGCGCCGTCATCCCGGCTGGCATACATTGACTGGCTGCGCGGACTAGCTTGCGTGCTGATGTTCCAGACGCATTGCTATGACGCCTGGCTCGGCGGCGCGGCCCGCCAATCTACGTTTTTCATGTGGTCGCAACTCGGGGGCACATTTCCAGCGCCGCTATTTCTGTTCCTTGCCGGAGTTTCCTTTGCCATTGTGACCGACAAGCTTCTGCAGAAGGGGCTTTCTACCGGGCAGATCGCAAAGACCACCATTCGCCGCGGCGCTGAAGTCTTTGCTCTCGGACTGCTCTTCCGAATCCAGGAATTCGCCATCGCTTTGGGGTGGGCGCCCTGGAGCGACCTGTTTCGCGTGGATATCCTGAATACGATCGGTCTTTCTATGATGCTTATGGGAGTCGTCTGCTGGATGGTGCTTGCAATCATCGATGCAAGAGGTAGCCCCGGACGCCCCTTCGACAAGCTCAAGGCAGGCTCTCCTCCGGGGTGGGCGGGTGAGGGCACCCGCCCCTACGCAAGCCTAGTAGTGGCCGCCGGGCTGGTCTGTGCTGCGATCTCAGCTTTTACTCCACTGCTCTGGACGACCTGGCGTCTTCGATTCCTGCCTTGGCCGGTTGAGACTTACATTAACGGCGTCCACAACCTCGGCGAGCCGCAAGCCTGGTTGTTTCCAGTTTTTCCGTGGACAGCTTTCGCCTTTGCCGGTCTCGCCTTCGGATTTCTTCTGATGAGCGACTACGTTCGCAAGTTCGGTGTGCGCGCGTTCTTGCTCGCAGGTAGCGCTGGAATCGTTCTCATCTATGGCGCCAAATTCCTGGACTCACGGTCGTGGCAAATCTATCCCGTGTACGATTTCTGGCATACCAGCCCGAACTTTTTCATGATTCGTCTCGGCATGCTGCTGCTGCTCGTGGTATTCGCATACGCCTGGTGCCGCTGGGGACTGGGACAGCGCGGATTTAGTCCGCTCATTCAGCTTGGCAAGACTTCTCTGCTGGTTTACTGGGTGCACATCGAGTTCGTTTATGGACGCTTCAGCATTCTGCCGCGCCGCAGCGAGAGCATCTTAGGAGCGTCCGGAGGGCTGCTGACTATCTTTTTGGCGATGCTGGTGCTGTCATTGGCGCGAACAAGAATGAGGGGCCGATTCGCCGACCTACTGACTTGGACTCGAAGCCGAGTGCGACCCGCTTAAACTGTTCGCATACCAACAACTTCGGTCTGCTCAGAAATAGGCATCTCCCCTCTTGACAGTCCGCAGCGAAAAGGATCAGCATTCATCCAATTTATTAAAACCTTTCAATATAGGAGCCCTCCTATGACGAAGGAAGCTGAAAATCGCCCGACTTGTTCCTCTCAACAATTTTTCTCAAACGTAAGCCGGATTTTCATCTTGACCGTGCTCGCATCTGCAGCTTACGCACAGAGTGCATTCGTGCGGGTCAACCAGGTCGGTTATGTCCCCGGCGGCTCGAAGCGCGGCTACTTGATGGCCTCCGGGGCGGAAACCGGGGCTACATTCGTAGTAAAGAATTCCAGTGGCTCTACGGTATTTGGGCCCGCCGCCATCGGGGCCAACCTCGGTTCCTGGAGCAGCAGCTATCCGGATGTGTATGCCCTTGACTTCGATAGTTTCGTCACCTCAGGCACATACACCATCAGCGTGACCGGCCCCATCGCTGCTTCCTCGCCGAACTTCAAGATTGACTCGGCTGCGAACGTTTACTCGACCTCACTCGGCAATTCGCTCTTCTACTACGAGAACGAGCGGGACGGACCAAACTTTATTGCCACCCCTCTGCGCACGGCCGGCGGTCACCTGAATGATCAAAGCGCGAAGGTATATCTCACTCCGAATATGAACAGCAACGGCCGATTCTCAGGCGACTTGACGCCAACCGGCGCAGTCATCAACGCCGCAGGTGGATGGTGGGATGCTGGCGATTATCTCAAATTCGTCCAGACCCATAGTTATACGGTGGCGCTAATACTGGTTGGCATTCGGGACTTCCCCAACCAGATGGGCGCTGGTTCCGCGAGTTCCAACTTTACAGCGGAGGCGAAGTTCGGTCTCGACTGGCTGCAGGAAATGTGGGACGACTCAACTCAGACCTTCTACTATCAGGTCGGGATCGGAAATGGCAACGCGCAGACCGTAAGCGATCACGATATCTGGCGATTGCCGCAGGCTGACGATACCTTCGGAGGATGTACTTCCCGGTTCCGCTTTATTTGCCATCGGCCAGTGTTCATCAATACTGCGGGCGGCGCCGGCGCGCATATTAGTCCCAATCTGGCGGGGCGGATGGCGGCCGACTTTGCCCTCTGCTATCACGCATATCAGACGAGCAATTCCGCGTACGCCAACCAGTGCTTGCTATCCGCCGAGCATATTTTCGATCTCGCGAACACCGCGCCCAGCGGCAACTTGCTGACGGTAGCTCCTTTCAGCTTCTATCCCGAGACCGAATGGCGCGATGACATGGAACTCGGCGCCACGGAACTTTATTTTGCTCTGCAAGGATGTGGCACTAACTGTCCTGCCGGTCCGCACCCTGCGTCCTATTATCTGCAGCAAGCAGCGCATTGGGCGAATGCTTACATCACTGGCCCGGGCGATGCTGCGGATACCCTGAATCTCTACGACGTCACCGGCCTGGCGCATTTTGAGCTATACCGCGCATTGGCGTTGGCAGGTAATCCGGGCGGCACCGGTCTGGAGACGAATCAGACTGCCTTGCTCGCAGACCTGCAGAAGCAGCTAAACAAGGCCATAACTCAGAGCAACACCGATCCGTTCGGATTCGGCTTCCCGTGGGGGGTGTATGACACCACGTCCCATGGAGGAGGTCTCGCCGTGATGGCTGCTGAGTATAGTTTTCTGAATGGCCCAGCCCTGAACGGGAGCACCTCTCCCGCCGTTTACGCTAATCGCCAGCTCGCCAACATTCTGGGAGCAAATGCGTGGGGGACGTCGCTGATCGTGAACGATGGCAGCACCTTCCCACTTTGCATGCAGCATCAAGTGACGAACCTGGTCCCGATGCCACCGAATGGGCCCCCGTTCCTTTCAGGGGCGGCGGTAGAAGGTCCAAACTCGTTCGCGGCGAAAGGCACGCTTACTGGAATGGTAACGTGCCCTCCAAACGGGGTGGATGTGTTCGCGCCATTCAATGCCAGCAAAACCGTGTACAAGGATTTCGTGCAGTCCTTTTCCACTGTGGAGCCAGCCATTGATTTAACGGCATCGTCATTCCTGGCGTTTTCTTGGCAGATGGCCGGAGCGCCGTCGGGAACACCTTAGCTTGAAGATCTGTGAGGGCGGCTCGCCCGCCCTCACTTCAATGCCCAGACTAAGTCATCGCAAAAACTTGACTAGTGCGCCGGAGCAGGCTGCGGCGCCGGAGTCGAGAAATTCACCTTCGGTACTGCCCGGGATCCCTCGGACGCAGCAAAGTACGCATCATTCTTCTTGAACCCTGCCCACTGCGCGAACAAACTGTTGGGAAACTGCTGCACGTAAGTGTTGTAATCCTGCAACGTGTCGTTGTAGTTCTTGCGTTCGACGGCGATACGGTTTTCCGTGCCGGCTAGTTCGTCCTGAAGGCGCAGGAAATTCTCGCTCGACTTCAATTGCGGGTAGTTCTCGGCGATCGCCAATAGACGCCCAAGTGCGCCATCCAAACGCTGGTTCGCGGCAATCTTGTCGCTCGGCGTACTCGCAGAAAGCAATTGCGACCGCGCCTGTGCGATCTCGCCAAACACGGTTTGCTCCTGCTTGGTGATCCCCTTCACGGTTTCGACCAGATTCGGAATCAGGTCCGCACGCCGCTGTAGCACGACGTCCACCTGCGACCAAGCGGACTTGACGGCTTCATTCTTTGCAACCAGCGTGTTCTTCACGCTCACATATTTGCCAAATGCAAGCAGGATCAAGACCACAATGGTGATAAGCACGATCATTGCTTTGCTCATGGTTTCTCCTCAGAACTTCCGATCCCAGTACTGTCAGACTAAGAAGAAACTCGATAGGTCACGGGCCAACGGGCCAACCGGAAAGGGCACGGCATTCAGCCGTGCCGAAAGATCGATCTGGCAGCTTTTGCGGCACGACTGGAAGTCGTGCCCTTCCCAATCCTCGAGTCTTAGCGAGTTTCTCCAAACCTTGAAAACCATATACCCCCTGCAGCGGACGAGTTACACAGCGAAACTAAATCCCATGTGAACTCTGCATTGTATCCACTGCCGCCGCCACTTTCTCGATGGCGCTCAAATATTTTGCAACGACCTCTGCGGCGCGTAACTGCTTGCGGTCCGCCTTCTTTGCGCGCACATCAATCAACTGTACGAAGGCGGATGAATCGAAGTTCAGTCGCGCCGACAGGTCCTCGACCGCTTCGCGCGAGTGTTTGCGGCCCTGCTCGCCCATTTCGAGCAGCACATGCCGGAAGAGTGTGGTGAAAGACGACAGCGAATTCAGCATTACTTCCCACAACTGCTTCTCATCGCTGCCGGCCAACAAGACGTGCTGGCGCAGCAGAAATAACTTCTCTCGCAGCTCATATTCAAGCTGGGAGCGATGCAGAGTCATCGGAACGTCCAGGCTGCTCAGCACGTCTTCTCCATAGAGCACCCGACGCCGCTGCTTCATGTCGACGAACTCTATGGAAAACACGTCGGCTGAAGCTCTCAAATCGGTCAATGTCAGGACCAAGGGCGGATGGTGCTTCTTCCCGCGCCACCACTCCACAACGCCGACAATCTTGTTGAGGGAAGCGAAGGACGCGTCGCGCAGCACGCAGAGCGTGTTCAGGTCCGAATATTCAGGATGAAATTCTCCCTCCGCGGCTGAACCATAGAGCACCACGCTTACGAGGTTCTCGCCCGCGGCTGCTCGCATCCTCTCGACGAACTCGCGAATCAATTTTTCTTCGGTCATCTTTTCCTCGGTCATCGCCTGTCGCCTCTCCTTACCAGCCTCCGCTTGCGCCGCCCCCGCCGGACGAGCCTCCACCGAAGCCGCCAAATCCTCCTCCACCACCGCCGCCGCCGAAGCCTCCGCCGCCCCAGCCACCACTGCCGCCTCCCCAGCGAGGGCCGCCGCTGAATAGCAGCCACCAAAACAAAACTTTCCGCAGAGGGGTTGCCAGAACAATGATCGCGATAATAATGATGACGGCGATTCCGGATAAAGATATGCCGGGAGAAGGTTCCTCTTGAGCCGGAGCCCTCGGCCTCGCCCCGGAGAGTTGAATCCCCGCATCCTGGGCGATTACGTCGGCCACTCGCAGCGTCATCAGACTGACTGCCCCGGAGTAGTCCCCCTGTTTCAGGAACGGAACAGCTTCTCGCCCGAACCCGCCGACTTTGCCATCGGGAAGAATCGGCTCGAGGCCGTACCCAACCTCGATACGATACTTGTGGTCCCTCACCGCCAGCAGGACTAGCACTCCCCGATTTGTGGACTTGCTCCCAATCCCCCACTGTCTGTAGAGGCTATTCGCATAGCTCTCACTATCGGCACCGTCGAGCGAATTGATCGTCACAACTGCAATTTGTGCGCGCGCCTTCTGGTCAATTTGCTGGCAGGTGTCATTCAGTTCCGCAATTGTTTCCGCGCTGAGGACGTGTGCGAAGTCATTGACGTAGTTCGTGGCATGGAGTTGCGAGACAGGTTCGGCCAGGGAAAGCGCGGCTGTGGAGAGCACTGCCATCACCAGCAGCATTCGTCTCATACGCCGCATCGCCGCTTGATTGTACAAGAACAACGTTCTACCTCTGTGAGGCTCTGTGAATCCTCTGTGTCCCTCTGTGGTTAAAAAAAAGCCTTTACCAAAGAGGGACACAGAGGATTCACAGAGCCTCATAGAGGAACGGATTTGAAGAACTCCACCGCCGCCCGCTCCGCGAAGTGTCCGTCGTATGCGTCGCGCGTGCCGATGAAACAACAGTGGCCGCCATCTTCCGTCTCGAGGAAAGTAATATTGGAGTTGCCTGCGATCTTCTTGCGAGTCTCCGGCAGAATTCGAATGAACGGGTCGTTCGCCGCGTAGAGGATGTACGCCGGCACCGAAATCCTGTCCACAACGTTTGCCGCCGCAGAGCGCGCGTAATAATCTGACGCGCCATCGAATCCGCAATAGAACGCCGTGACTTTGTCGTCGAAGTCGCGCAAACTCTTCAGACCTCGCAGCCGCGTTAAATCGTATGTTCCTGGAAAGCACTTCGCCTTCGCCCGCATGCGGGCCCTTAGCTGCCACAGAAAGTACTGTTCATACAGCCAGTTCAAAGGCGAATGGAGCGCATCCGCCGACGCGGCCAAATCCATCGCGGGACACACCGCTGCCACCGCACAAAACTCTGGCGGCCCAGAACTTCCCCACTCGCCAGCAGTCTTCAGAACCAAATTCCCACCCATTGAGAATCCGCACAGAGCAAAACGCGTTATGCGATCGTTTTCCACAAGACTCGTCGCCACTGCAGCAACGTCCGCCGACCGCCCGGAGTGGTATAGGGTCGGCGCAAGCTGGTTCGTGCCGCCGCAAGTGCGCTGGTTCATGCGAATGACGTTCATTCCCGCCGTCATTCCTTTTTCCGCGATGCCCAGCATGTATGCCGATTCGCTAGACCCCTCGAGGCCATGTACTACGATCACGCTGAGGGCGGACCTCCGATCCCGCTGCCAATGACAATGGCAGAGCACGCGGATGCCGGGCTCGACTTCTATTAGCCGCTCTTCAGCCTGTTCCAGAGAAAATTGCCGGGGGAGAAGAAAACCAGCGATGGTCTGGACGTGCCCGCCACCCAGGAAGCGTCGCGCGCGGAAGTGGGCCTGCTCCGTCTGGATATCGGAAGTGGCCGCTGTCTCCACCTATCGATTCTAAATCCAGAACACCTTGTACAGGGTTTTCACCCGAGTGATGGGAGCAACCCTTTGTCACAGTGGCCTATCTGAAAATGTGGATCTTAGAGGAGGGTTCTTGAAAATGAATCGTCTGAAAGTCTCAAGCGCAATCGCCGTCGCGCTCGGCGCGGCTCTGCTGTTCACCAATTTGCCAAAAGCGTCCGCCGACCAGCGAAGCCGGTGCCAGCACAAAGTCGAAAAAGCGCAAGATCATTACCAGCACGAACGTCACGAGCATGGCAAGCATAGCCCGCAAGCCGAAGAGGCCAAAGCGAAGCTCAATCAAACATGGGACCGCTGCTGGAATGAAGCCCACGGCTGGTACGACCCTCAACGACATGAGTGGCGTACCGACCGCGACTGGGACCGGAACTACGATTGGGACCGGAACCACGATCGCGATGACCGGTAATTACGACGACGGACAGGTCAACTTGGGCAGACGAGGGCGTCTGCCCCTACATTTCGCGGTTGTGGATTGCTTCAGCTTGCTATCAAAGTTTCACGCCGCGCTCATAAAGTCCCGTCGCGCAGGGTAGATTTTCACCGTCTTTTTACCTCTGTTGTCGAGCACGAATCGCGTTCTGACGGTAGAATTCTATGGCGCCGCTTGAGTTCACAATGAATGTCGAAAATGAGGTGCTGCCTTGAAGCGTTTCCTGGGCTGTCTGGTTTTTGCTTTCTTGCTTAGTCAGTCGGTGTTCGCGGCGGACCCCAATCTGCACGTCATCAAGACCTACAAGTTGGGAGGCGAAGGCGGATGGGATTATCTGAAGATCGATCCAGATTCGCGACGGCTCTACATCTCGCGCGCCACCCATGTGATCGTCATTGATGCGGACTCCGGGAAGCCTGTGGGCGACATTCCGGATACGCCCGGCGTTCACGGTATCGCGCTTGCTCCGGATCTCGGCCGGGGGTTCACTAGCAACGGCCGTGAAGGCACTGTCACCATTTTTGATCTCAATACGCTGAAGCCAATTACCAAGGTCAAAGCCGGCGAAAACCCTGATGCGATCGTGTTCGATTCCTCGACCAAGCGCGTCTTCACTTTCAATGGGAGGAGCGGCGATTCGACTGCGATTGATGCGGCGACGGGAGAAGTTGTGGGCAAGATCCCGTTGGAGGGAAAACCCGAATTTGCCGTGAGCACGGGCACTGGGGAACTTTTTGTGAATCTGGAGGACAAGAGCGAACTCCTGGCGCTTGACCCGAAAGATCTGAAAGTGAAATCTCGCTGGCCGCTTGCCCCTTGCCAGGAACCGAGCGGTCTGGCGATGGATGTTAAGAGTCGCCGTCTGTTTGCAGGCTGCGACAACAAGATGATGGCGGTGGTGAATGCGGACACCGGAAAAGTGATCACTACGCTGCCCATCGGCGATGGAGTGGATGCCAACGGGTTTGACCCCGACACCGGATTCGCGTTTGCCTCCTGCGGCGAAGGTGTACTCACGGTCGTACACGAGGATTCGCCGGAGAACTTTAGTGTGGCGCAAAGCGTGCCCACCGAACGTGGCGCGCGAACCATGGCCCTGGATTCCAAGACCCATCAGATATTTCTGGTGACAGCGAAATTCGGTCCACGTCCTGAACCGACGGCGCAGCAGCCGCATCCCCGGCCTGCGATACTACCCGACTCTTTTGTTGTGCTGGTGGTGGGTAAATAATGGCGGTTCGGTCGAACTCTGCATCCAATATCGCGAGATGAGAACTCTGCGCCTGATGATTGCCGTGTGCGTGTGCGTCGCCGGGTGTTCTCAGCCCAGTCGCTCCTATTCGGTGCTGACCCACGAGCAAGTCGTGGACCTGGCGTGGGCAGACCATCTTCAGCCCATCCTGCTGCAGCGCTTTTCGGGCGCCACGCCGGATGATCTGAAACACGCGCATGCCTATGCTTATGGCGGCAGCATGATTCAGGACATGGGCTATTATCCGTTTGGGAATAAATACTTCAGCGACCTGGTTCACTACGTGCGCAGCGGAGACTTTGTAACCGCGCTCTTGCAGGAATCTTCAGACATCAACGAATACGCTTTTGCGCTGGGGGCGCTGGCGCATTACTCTTCCGACAACATGGGACACCCCACCATCAACCAGGTTGTGGCCATTGAATTTCCAAAACTCAGAAAAAAGTACGGCAACGAGGTTACCTACGCCGACGATCCCAAGGCCCACATCCGCACCGAGTTTGGCTTCGACATGGTGCAGGTAGCGAAGAACCGTTATACCACCGATCGCTATCATGACTTCATCGGATTCGAAGTTGCCAAGCCGTTGCTGGAGCGCGCATTTCAAAAGACCTACGACATCGAACTCAAGGACATGTTGCCCGATGAAGATAGGGCCATTGGCACCTTCCGGCACGCAGTCAGCAAGGTCATCCCACAGATGACGAAGGTGGCGTTGTTGAATCGACGCGCCGACCTGGTGCGCGACACGCCGAATTTCGATAAAAGAAAATTCCTGTATCACTTATCGCGAGCAAACTACGAAAGGGAGTGGGGGAAGGGATATCGCAAACCAGGATTCGGCGCCAGAGTGCTCGCGTTTCTCTTGCGCATCATTCCCAAAGTAGGTACGGCCAGCGCGCTCAACTTTAAAGTTCCAAGTACGCAGACAGAGGACATGTACATCAAGAGCGTGGATAAAACCATCGACAACTATGATTCGCTCCTTCGCGAAGTGCAGCACGGGGACGTCAACCTGCCTGATACCGATTGCGATACTGGCCGGGAAACCAGCGCCGCCGAGTACTCACTCGCCGACAAAACCTACGCGCGGCTGCTCGACGACCTGAGCAAACACAATTTCGCACAGCTAACTCCCGGTTTGCGGACGAATATTCTGGCTTTCTATTCCAATCTCAACGCGCCCATCCACACCAAGAAAAATGCTAAATCCTGGAGCCAGACCGAGCGGGAAATCGATCAACTGAAAAACTGGAAGCCAACCCAAGAATCAGAGTCTCCCGGGCAGCTTCAGTGATGCACGGCCGTTAGCATTCGTGAACGGCACTCGTTCGAGCGCTCCTGTAAACTAACTTTTCACTTCGTGAGGTGGAGATTAAATGGATATTCCTATTCCTGAGGACAAATTCTACCGGGCCACAATTCTGAAGCGCTCGGATTTTGCTTCCGACCTATGGATGATCCGCGTTGATGCGGGCGGTCCCTTCACTTTCAAGCCCGGACAATACGCCACGCTCGGCGTCCAGACCGAGGTCAAGCGGATCGAGCGTGCCTATTCCATTGTTTCCTCGCCACTCGAAACCGAACTAGAGTTTTTCTTCGAACTGGTTCCACAGGGAGAACTGACGCCGAAACTTTACAAGCTACAGCCGGGAGATCAGATGCTGATGCGGAAATCGGCCAAGGGCCTGTTCACGCTCGAGACCAAGAGCGGCCGCATGAATCATTTTCTGGTTTGCACCGTGACCGGTGTCGCGCCGTACGTCAGCTATGTACGCACGCTCTACCGTAACTGGAAAGAAGGAACGTTCAAAGGCGAGCAGAAACTTTTCATCCTGAATGGTGCCAGCCACTCATGGGAATTCGGATACTCCGACGAGCTGCGCAAGGTTGCCGACGAAGTGCCCTGGTTGAAATATGCGCCGACTGTCAGCCGGCCGTGGGACGATGCCAACTGGAAAGGCGAAATGGGACGCGTGGACGACGTTTTGCGGAAATATTCTGATCTTTGGGGCTTGGATGGAACGAACTCCGTGGGTTACCTGTGCGGACATCCGGACATGATCGAGAATGGCAAGAGCATGCTCAAGCGCATCGGGTTTACCAAGGAACATCTGAAGGAAGAGGTGTACTGGATCCCGGCCAAAGAGGCAGCGACTACGTAGCTTCCCACAGTTCAGAGTTGCGCCTCACGCTGAGTCGTGAGCTTTATGCGAGTCCACGCTTTCGCGTGCAGTCTTGTGGAAACCTCTTCCAGGCGCATGACATTGATTTCTTCGCCGTTCACGCCTTCTATCACATCCCCCGGCTGAATTCTCCCTTCTCAGCTGGCGAATTCTTCCACACCGACATGATTTGATTGACGCCCTGGCCGTTCTTGCCGATTTGGATGCCGACTGTCACGTTGCGGTAGGGATCAGGCTGTAGCTGGGATCACTCCGAAGAAAGACTCTATCGTGCTGCAAATCAAAAGCGATCTCAAACTGACGTTCGCGAATTGCGCCGCCCAAACTTATTAACATGATATTCAACTGATGTTCATCATTCATTTAACGTCCAGCACATAAACTCTCCACAATTCTCAGCAGCAGTTTTTTTTGTTATCGAGATTCACACGGCCATTGTTGCAGTTTATTCATTTCCCCAGGAGAGAAAAAATGAAGCGAGTCATGGCTTTAGCGCTTTCCCTTGCGCTAGGTGCGTTCGCAGCGCAAGCCCAGCAAAGTACGGCAACCGCCACTAATAAGAAGACTACAAAGAGGAAAAGCGCGGTTCAGAGAGCCGATCCTACTGCGGAGCGACTCAATAAGTTGGAGCAGGCAATCGATGCGCAGCAGCAGCAGATCCGGCAATTGAACGATCAGGTACAGAGCCGCGATCAGCAAATTCAGCAGCTGCAGCAGACGCTCCAGCAGAGCCAGCCGGCCGCAACCGAAGCCGCGGGCAAGGCGGACTCGGCTGCCTCGGAAGCCGCGAAACAGGGTGAGGCCGTCACCGCGCTTCGCAGCGATGTTACTGATTTGAAGCAGAATTCGACCAACACGGCGCTCGCCTTGCAGGAGACTCAAACGAACGTGAAGACCGCAATCGAGAGCCCCGCGGCAATTCACTACAAGGGAATCAACATCACGCCAGGCGGATTCGTTGAAGCGGCAACCGTCAACCGGACCCGAGCGACCAGTTCCGACATCAACACGCCATTTACCAGCATTCCATACACTGCTAATGCGCTGTCCAAGCTTGGAGAGACCAACTTGACAGCCCGACAGAGCCGCCTCAGCCTGCTTGGCGAAAGTAAGGTCGGCAACACCAAACTGACTGGCTACTGGGAGGCGGACTGGCTCGGCACAGGCGTGACTTCTAACAACCGGCAGAGCAATAGTTACGTCCTCCGCCAGCGCGTGATTTACGGACAGGCCGCGTTTGCGAATGGCCTGAGCCTCACTGCCGGACAGATGTGGTCGCTCGCAACGGAAGATAAGAAAGGTATCCAAAACCGGCAGGAGCTACCGCCGCTCACAATTGACCCCCAATATAACGTCGGGTTCACTTGGGCACGGCAATACGGTTTCCGAGTCGTAAAAGACTTCGGAGGCAAGTTCGCACTTGGAGTCGCTGTTGAAGGGCCTCAAGCAACGATCGGTGGGCGCGGCTTCTCATCAGTAGCAACTTCCAACGCTGGAGTCACCACTGCAACGGGCGGGAATACTATTTTGGACGCTCCCGGTGCAGGCGGCGGTTTATTCAACTTCGCAGATACAACCGGTTACTCGATCAACAAAGCTCCTGACATTATCATGAAGGCTGCGGCAGATCCGGGATGGGGCCATTACGAAGTGTTTGGCATCTTTAGCGACTTCCGCAACCGAATCTATCCGTGCGGTGTCGTAGGCACGAACGCCAAGGATACTGTTGCTCCGGCGATCCCAACTACGATCGCTTGCCCGGTTGACGCTTCCACCTCACCCAGCGCTGCCGGTGCATTCAATGACACGCGAACCGGCGGCGGCGTAGGGGCTAATTTCCGGCTCCCGATCGTTCCTAAGAAACTGGAGTTTGCCTTCCAGGGACTTGCTGGAGATGGAGTCGGCCGTTACGGATCAGCTCAGATTGCTGATTTGACGTTCCGTCCTGACGGCACCGAAGCCTTGATCCGCACTGCTCATGGACTCTCCGGGCTTGAGCTGCACACCAGCAAATGGGATGCGTACGCCTACGGCGGCGCGGAGTATGGAGCCCGAGCTGCCTACAAGGACTATGACACTATTACGATTGCTAAGACCCCAGCAATTCCGTCCAACTCGGCTAACCCGGCGGGTGATTCTGCCACAACCACAACCACATTCAAGCTGAACCAGATTGGCGGATATGGATCACCGTTTGCCACCAACAGCGGTTGCCAAAAAGAACTTCCACCATCCAACAGTTTGGGTCAGTTCCCCCCGGCTTCGAGTCCGTTCACGCCCTCTTCGGGTGCGAGCTGCGCGGGAGATACGCGTCTGATCAGCGAAGGCACGCTTGGCTTCTGGTACAAGTTTTACCAGGGACCTAAGGGTGGCTTCCGCTTGGGTATTCAATATTCCTACTTCGAAAAGAATGGCTGGTCAGGCAACAGCAATGTGGCCGGAGCAACAGGTTTCGCGCCGAAAGCTGTCGATAACATGATCTGGACCTCGATCCGCTACTACATCCCGTAGCCCTGTGCTCCAGAGCTATAGATGGCTTCGGCGCAGTTTACCTCGCCGAAGCCTTCTACATTTTCCGGTGCTCTAAACTGGAATCGAGTCACCAGCAGAAGATACGTCCGGCGCAGGCAGCCAACACTTGCGAGTTCACGCCGCATCGAACGGTTCCAGTGGATATCTCCGCGCCAGGTCCCGTGAAGCCAGCCTTGGAGCACAAGCTGTGCAGGACCGCGTGCTTGACCTTCGTAACCGCATCTCGCGCGATGTGCGGACCAGTTGGTTGAATGCGAACACGGCGTTCAATCGCCTTGCCGTCACTCAGCAATTGCTGGATCAGTCCAATCTTGCGTTGGACTTGTCGGGGAGGCGATACAAAGTTGGCATTAGGATCCAAAATGCGCTAGCTGGTTTGCGCAGTTGTGATGTTTGTATCGTCTGTTGTCTATGGTCAGTCGATGCCGAGTCAGTCGTCTCCCACAATGCGATTGAGGACAGGCTTTATGCTTGCCTCTCATTTACTTTCCTACTATCAGTTTCGCAGTCGTGCTGTGCGTCAGAGTTCCGGACGTTCGTGAATGTGAGCGTGAACGTACCTTTGGACGCTCCCCTTGGCACGGCCAAATCAACCGTAACCTTGGCCGTCTCTGACCCAGATGTCAGCGTGACTGACGATGGAACGACCGTGCACGTTGAATTCGGCGGCCCGCCGCTGCAGGTCAGATTGATGGTCCCTGGAATCCAGTCGTTGACGATAGCGTAAGCATAAAGA
>Ga0137380_10000718_pt1 | contig 25129 bp, 15 predicted proteins | sample SagtaG_17_FD_104809 | JGI IMG/M metagenome (GOLD analysis project Ga0137380, IMG submission 104809) | Vadose zone soil microbial communities from Sagehorn Ranch, Mendocino, California, USA - Sage2_L_100_16 metaG | ecosystem: Environmental > Terrestrial > Soil > Vadose zone | place: USA...
CAGGATTTGGCCGATGCATTTGGCAGCCCCTATCACGGATGGATATTCCACACGCCTGCGACTCTCCGAGACAGTCAGCCTCATACCGTTACTGCGAAGTTTGGCGGAACGAATCAGAACTTGCCGCTTGATACTCCGAGGACCACCAGTTGCACCAGCGCCGCGCCGAATTACCAGGGCAATTTCGATGTCGCCGACTGCAACTTCATCTCTGGTTATGCCTGGGATTCCAACGACGGCGAGGGCACGATCGTCGTCGCGATCTATGTTGATGGAAACTTTCTGGTAGTGGTGCCGGCTCAAGAAGCTTATCCGGGAGTCGGAACCGGTTATCACGGATTCAAGTTTGCTGTTCCAGCAAGCTTGAAGAATGGGCAACCTCACTCTATACAAGTGAGGTTCTCGGGTACATCGACAAGCTTGCCGGGTAGTCCCAAGACTATTACCTGCCCTTAGCAGGCAAGTGAACGGAGCGAGCTTGATCGAGCCGAGATCGCTGACCACGGCCCCCAATAAAGTCTTTGCCCCTCCCGTCTTCTCTGCGGCGAACCGCACATTAGTGGATGAATTGCTATGAAACCATCGCTACTCTTTGTTCTCGCGATCGGCACGTCACTGTATTTATGCAGCACCGCCCGAGCGAATAGCTTCTATGTCTCGACTTCGGGCAACGATACAAACGTCGGCAGTCAAGCGCAGCCGTGGCGCACTCTGCAACACGCTGTAGATAGCATAAGCCCCGGCGACACGATATTGGTCGAGTCGGGAACCTATGTGGGATGCCGGATCGGGCATTCTGGCCAGGCCGGAGCACTCTGCACGCTGAAGGCTGACGGCGGCGCGACTGTCTTAGTCAACGCGCCTGGTCCGGCCAACAGGCACAGCAGTAACATCGAAGTCGAGTTGTTCGGCGACACGGTTCGCTACTGGGTAATCGACGGCTTCGAATCGGCCAACTCCCCGCGTTACGGTGTCGACGTTCGGGTGACGGACTTCATCACCGTGCAGAATTGTTACGCGCACAATTCGGCTTTGACCGGAATTTTTCTGGCCTTCAGCGATCATCCGTTGATTCAAAACAACGAGTGCGCATTTAATGGAGAGCACGGGATCTACCATAGCAACAGCGGAGATTTTCCGACGATCCGCGGGAACCGCTCTCATCACAACCACAGCGCGGGAATCCATATGAACGGTGATCGAACGCAGACTCCGGGCGACGGCCTCATCTCTTTCGCGGTCGTGGAAAAAAATGTCATTTATGAGAACGGCGTCGGCGGTGGCTCGGGCATCAATTGCGACGGGGTGAGCGACAGCATCTTTCGCAACAATCTGCTCTACAACAATCACGCAAGCGGCATTTCGCTTTATGCGATTGACGGCGCAGAAGGATCGAGTCGCAACAAAGTTTACAATAACACCATCGTGATGGCTGCCGGCGCCCGATGGTGCGTCAATATTCCGGCAGCCACTCAGGGCCAGCCAGATCCAACCGGGAATCAGGTGAGAAACAACATTCTGTATACGCCGGACATCACGCTGCGGGGTTCTATTTTGACTTATTCTTCGGCAGTCACCGGTTTCGCAAGCGATTACAATATCGTGGTCGGCCGGTTTAGCGTTGACGGCGGCAACAGCACTGTGTCACTGGCCGGTTGGCAGGCGCTAGGATATGACTTGCATTCAGTGATCGCCACGCCATCTGCCCTTTTTGTCGACCCGACTGGCAATAATTATCACTTGAAGCCTGGGTCGCCCGCCATCGCCGCTGGAACGCCGGTGGCGGAGGTTGCGGATGATCTTGATGGCTCACCTCGCCCGTCGGGCAGTCCGTACGCGATCGGTTGTTACGAGGGTCCGCGATATCAAGGTTTCCACGATGGGGCCGGCTGCAACACGATCGAAGGATGGGCCTGGGACGCCAACAATCCGAACAGCACAGTGAGCGTGGATGTTTTCGATGGAACGACGTTCATCGCTACTGCTCCAGCAAATATGTATCGCGAGGACCTGCTCAACGCGCTCGGCAGTCCCAATCACGGATTCAGTTTCAATACGCCGGCATCTTTGAGAAACGGCGTAGCGCATACAATCAGTGTAAAGTTTTCAGGAACCAACACGCTGCTGGTCAATACCAACAGGACCATTCAATGCAATCTTCCGCCCAGCTACAATGGCCGCCACGACGGACAGGGTTGCAACGCGATCGAAGGATGGGCCTGGGATGCAAATGATCCCAACGGCACCGTGAACGTCGACATCTACGACGGCTCAACATTGATCGGCACCGTTGCTGCTACGCTCTACCGCCAGGATTTGGCTGACGTATTTGGCAGCCCTTACCACGGCTGGATATTCCATACGCCTCCCAGCCTTAAAGATGGACAGCCCCACACGATAACAGCGAAGCTTGGAGGGACGAATCAGAACCTGCCGCTCGATACTCCGAGAACCACCAGTTGCACCAGCGGCACGCCGAATTACCAGGGAAACCTCGATGTCGCCGATTGCAATTTCATTTCGGGATATGCTTGGGACTCGAACGACGGCGAAGGCACGATCGTCGTCGCGATCTACGTTGACGGAAACTTCTTGGTTGTGGTGCCGGCTCAAGAAGCCTATCCGGGAATCGGCACCGGGTATCACGGATTCAAGTTTGCGATTCCCGCGTACTTGAAGAACGGCCTGCAGCATTCGATCAACGTCAGGTTTTCAGGGAGCAACACTAACTTGAGTAATTCTCCGAAGACGATCACGTGCTCCGGCCCGTGAGTTGTCGTTGATTCTATCTGTCGTTCTTGCGATCATGTTGCGATTGTTGACTCCCCTGAGTTCATGTGGGAGAATCCATTTGGCCCGGAAGGTTGGTTCCCTCCAGGGCTGATGCCTTCAGAAAATTAAGGAACGAGTTGGGTGGTTTTACCGGGAGCAGTTGATAAGCGCAGACCTTCCTCACGATCTCCAATCAAGGTTGCAAATCGACGTCCTTTGTGAACCCTGAGTTTTGAATTGTTCGAACCGTTGCGACGGCTCGACAACCTGACAATCCATTTTCGAGGAGATCATTCATCGATGAAACTTTCAGTTTCACGACCCGCAATCAAAGCATTGGTTCTCTTACTGCCTGTGTTGTCTTTGGTTAGGGCAACGACGGCAACAACTTCTATTCTGCTCACCGACGAACAACTTATAGTCAGCTCTCGGATAATCCTCCTGGGCGAGGTTCGCTCGGTGAAGGCGCAATGGGACCTCAACCATGAAAACATTAATACCTACGTCAAGTTGCATGTCTCGAATGTGCTAAAAGGCCACTTGGAAAATGCGCTGATTGTCTTCAAACAGCTTGGCGGCACTGTTGCAGATAATTCGACCGTCATCTTCGGAGCGCCTCGGTACGCGGTCGGCCAGAGTGTGTTGTTGTTCCTGGACACAGCTCCCGACGGGACTCTCAGGATAGCGCATCTCTTTCAGGGCAAGTACGACGTGGTTGAAGTGCAAGACGGCCAACTTCGCGTCGAGCGAAAGATAGACGAATCGGTCAACATACTCGGAAAGCGCGAGGGCCCGGACATTACCAACTCGGCCTCGCTTGCGCAGTTCACCAGAAAGATCAAAAGAGTGCTGCGGGATAAAGCCGATGAGGTCACTGTATACAGCGCGACGCGTGATATCGGGCCGATAGTCGAAACACCGCCTGAGTACTTGGAAAATGATGCTTCGCAGTCCGGTGATATCACTGCTCAATACACATTCCTCGGCTCCGGCTATCGCTGGTTTGAACCGGACAGCGGTCAACCAGTCGGCTATCGTCTGAACCAGACCGCCGCGCCGATCGCGGGCGGAGGAGTCACCGAGATTAACCAGGCGCTGGCTGCCTGGACTAACGTGCAGACCACTTCACTGGTTCTTCAGAATGCCGGCTCTACTACTGCATTCGGATTTCAGCAGGACGGGGCGTCGGCGATCTCTTTTAATGACCCGCTCGGTCAGATGTCGCCTCCGGTGGGATGCTCAGGCACACTGGCAATAGGCGGCGTGTCAAGCGCGGGCAGCCAGACCACAGTCATTGGAGGCAAAACGTTTAATCGAATCTTTGAAGGTGACGTTGTATTCAATAAGAATTTCCAATGCTTCCTGGGCATTTCAGCCAACCTTGCCGAAGTGGCCACTCACGAAATAGGCCATAGCATCGGGTTCGATCACAGCGCCGATCCAAACGCAATCATGTATGCTACAGCACACGGCAACGGTCGGGGCGCAACGCTCGGCAGTGATGACATTGCTGGGGTGTCGTTTCTTTATCCTGGATCCAAAACCCCGACACCAACCCTTCAAGGCTTTCACGACGGGGCCGGCTGCAACACGATCTCCGGGTGGGCCTGGGATCCAAACAACCCCAACGGCTCGGTGAATGTGGACATCTACGATGGTAGTACGCTGATCGGCACGACTACGGCGAACATGTATCGCGAGGACCTGCTCAACGCGCTCGGTAGTCCCAATCATGGATTTAGCTTTAACACCCCGGGATCTTTGAGAAACGGCGCTGCGCATACGATTAACGTGAAGTTTGCAGGTACCAGTACTGCGTTAACCAACACTGGAAGAACGGTCCAATGCAGTCTTCCACCGAGCTACAACGGACGGCATGACGGGCAAGGTTGCAACACAATCGAAGGATGGGCCTGGAATGCCAACGACCCGAACGGCACGGTGAACGTCGACATATACGACGGCACGACATTGATCGGAACAGTAGCAGCTACGCTCTACCGTCAGGATTTGGCCGACGCACTTGGCAGCCCTTACCACGGATGGATCTTCCACACGCCCGCAAGTCTCAGAGACGGAGGCCCTCACACTATTACCGCGAAATTTGGCGGCACAAATCAGAACCTCCCGTTGAATACTCCGAGGACTACGAGCTGCACTAGTGGAACACCGAACTACATAGGCAACCTCGATGTTGCAGACTGCAACTTCATCTCAGGATATGCCTGGGACTCGAATGATAATGAAGGCACGATTAACGTGGCCATCTACGTCGACGGCAGCTTCTTGGTGGCGGTGCCCGCCCAAGAGGCTTATCCAGGAATCGGTAGCGGGTATCACGGATTTAGGTTTGCTGTTCCGGCAAGCTTGAAAAATGGACAGCCGCATTCGATTAACGTCAAGTTTTCAGGAACAAACATCAGCTTGTCGAATACACCCAAGACGATCACGTGTCCTTGACCATACGAAGACGCTCAGTCATCGAGGGCTTGGTTTCTTTATGCGTTTGAGAGTTCTTGCTCGCTTAACGAGCAGAGCGCTTCTTAAGGATGGAAACATCCTGGTGATTGTTAATCCCGCGAGGATAGTAGAGCGCCAAATTGAATTCCTTCTGCCATTCGCGTTCTATGTACGCGCGAGTGTGGAACGACAGCCGGTAGAAATCCGGTAGTCCGGAAGTCGGCGCCGATTGGTCGTAATAAGAGCCGGAGTCGTCAGGCATCGACTGGCCGGCGGCCGCAAGGTCTGCATCGCTGAGCGTCGAGATGAAAAGCCAGCCGTCCGGTTTGAGAATTCGTTTCAATTCGCGGAGCCAGGCCCATTCCATTTCAATAGGCAGGTGGGAGAAGACGCTTATGCAGTAGATCAGATCAAATGTCTCGTCAGCGTAGTCCAGCGGCGGCTCAGGATCGTTAACTTTGAACTTTGCGATCGATGAAAGGTTCTGCTGGCACCATCTAATCGCCTCGTCATCAATATCAACGCCAGCCACATTCGCGCCGAGCGGCAGAAAGCGCGTCACTCTTCCGCATCCACAGCCAAAGTCTAAAATGGACTCGAACGACCTCCACGTTTTCGTCTCGTCAACCAGGTTAATCAAAGCCATTATGTCACCGCAAATGGTCCGACCGATGCCCAAGAACTTGTCAACTTCAGCACCTCCGCTCACCCTGACGATGAGATGATCTGGCGGTACAGGCAAGTAATCGGTGCGGCGGAGAGCCTCACGCAGCTCATCGCGTTCTTTGATTAGATCGCGTACCAGAGGTAGTTTTCTGATCAAGGCATCCAACACTTGCGAATGTCTCCACAATCAGCTTTTCTCGCGGTGATGCAATATATTTTCATGTACTCTGATCGTCAAGCTCACGTGTCGCAAAGGCTTTGTTTCGCCTCCCGCAGTCGCTGAGATAGCTAAGAAGACAACAGGTCCCACCGGCGCAATTGCGACTGAGACGGTGTCAGAAGCGCAGTGGAGATGCATCTCCAAAAGATTCGGAAGCCGACTTATGTGATATAATCCAAAGTTTCTGGAAGCAAGCGCATTAGCTGGTATGGCCCAATATTGCAGGGATCAGTTTGTCCTCCTGATCGGTTCTAATCACCCATGAAAGAATTTTTTGCTGAAATGAGAGAGGGCTTAGACAAATCTATCGGGCTGATCATCGAGGAAGGAACTGAGGTCGAAAGGGACACGTCTGAGGTGGCCGAAATCGCGATCGAAGCGCAAGCTGCGCCGCAAATCGCGGAATGGGATGGATTGGCTCAGCCGCCGGCACGAAATGCCGGCTTATCAAGAGAAGCTACGATAACGGCCAGCCCGAATCCGATTCAGGTTTGGGATGGCTCTAATCGCGGTGAGACTTCGATATCGTACACACTCGGGGACCGGAAGTACGTCGACGTGCGCATTGGCGCGCCCGACGGTGCCCTTTTCGTCGGCGCCGGCGCCAGCGGGACAAAAAGAACAGGCAGATGGGTGACCGACGGAATGGTCTTCTACCTGCAGGATGTATCTGAGGGAAAGCCTCTCACCTCAGAACACACACTAGCCACCGTCACTGTCAGAGTGACGTCTGAGTCGGCATCGCGTGAACAGCCGGCAGCGAAGCAGACTGAGCTCAATCAGGCTACCCGGTCCTTTGGCTGGCGACTGTTGCGCCTATATGGACAAATCAAGTATCGCTACCTGCTGCCTATCTATCGCTTGTTCGGGTTGTTGCCATCCCCGGAAGACAAAGCCCTGAAGGTCGGGATAGAGACGAAGGTCCCGGATTCGCTTGTTGTCGGTGAGGGAAACGGCCTTTATGTCTCTGGATGGTGTTATCATCCGAGCCGAAAAATAAAGAAACTACAAATCGTTGCAAATGGAGTCTCACACCAAATCAAACACTTTCGAATCGGTAGACGTGATATCCTCGCAAAACACTTTCCAAACCTTGATCCAATCGGCAATAGCTACCGCAGCGGATTTTGGACAATTGTTCCACTGCCGAGAATCGACAACCTCACAAACGCCGATCTCTTTCTTCGCGCGACGCTCGCCAATGGCGACTCTTGCTCTGCAAAGATAGGGAGGATTGCTCTCAAACCTGGCTATGAACAGCACGCGAAAACAGAACCAGGCACCCGTGTTGAGGATATGCCGCTGATCGCGATCTGCATGGCGACTTATAATCCGCGGCTCGATCTTTTTAGGAAGCAGGTCGAGTCAATAAGTCAGCAGACCTGGCCACAATGGATTTGCATTATGAGCGATGACTGTTCGGACCCTCTCGTCATTGATGAAATCCAGACTGTCATTGCCAACGACCAACGTTTTCATTTCTTTCCGGGCGAGTCGCGGTTAGGGTTTTACCGCAACTTCGAAAGATGTATGTCATTTGTTCCTGAAGCGGCTGATTTTGTGGCGCTCTCTGACCATGATGATAATTGGCATCCGGACAAGCTCGAGATCTTACTCTCTCAGTTCGATGATGACACCACCCTAGTCTATAGCGATATGAACCTTGTTGATGATGAGGGTCTTCAAAAATCGAGTACGTTTTGGACAACGAGACCAAACAACTATGAGAATCTTGGGTCGCTCATCTTGTGCAATAGTATTACCGGTGCTGCGAGCTTATTTCGGAGAAAATTGTTAAGTTTCGTAGTCCCGCTGCCGAAAAGAATGGTGGAGGGATACCACGATCACTGGATCGCTTGTGTCGCACTCGCGCTAGGCAAAATCAGATACGTCAATCGTCCTTTATATGATTACGTCCAGCACTCAGGCAATGTCGTGGGTCACTACGCGCCCACCAAAAAGAGTTTTTTGGCTGACGTTAAGGAGTTCTTCAAGTATCTAAGGCATTTCCGAGAGCGAGTCCGAACTGATCTTTTACGATGGCAGGATGATTATCTAGTGCAGCTCTTGAGGCTGAAGCTATTGTCGCGCGCGTTATTGCTACGATGCGATCCGTACCTCACAAGAAGAAAGCGAAAAGACATCCGACGCATAGTGTTGATGGACGAGTCGGTCTTATCTTCGGTTTGGCTGGCAATCAGGGGTCTGAAGAATGTGGGGCGAATAACCGAGACGCTGGGAAAAGAGAATCGCCTATGCGGGGCGCTCTTCTGGAGAAGGATGCAGGCAGTGAAGTCGTGGCTGAAGATTGGGACGTTCATAAATGAGACTAAGCCGTCGGCTGTTCCGCAAGAGCAGCCGCTCAACGCCCCCAAGACGAACACCGCGGAGCAGTTCACAGTCTTGAACTTTAGCTCAATCGAACTTATCAAAGAGAAGATCGCGCCGCTTAAATTGCACATAGCCACCGCGGCGCCAAGGCGCGTTAATCTCTTGATCCCTACGATCGAGCTCCAATACTTTTTTGGCGGTTATATTTCCAAGCTTAATCTTGCCAGAATGCTTGCGGAGGTGGGGTTCAACGTTCGAATCGTTGTGGTTGATTATTGCGAATACGTGCCCGAACTGTGGAAGGGGCAGGTTCAAAGTTTTCAGGGACTCGAGAGTCTGTTTGACAGCGTCGAGATGACTTATGCTTTTGACAGGACGGTTCCGCTGGTGGTCAGCAAGGAAGACGTATTCATCGCAACTACCTGGTGGACGGCTCATATCGCTCATCAGGCCGCAATGGATCTGGGAAAGGCGAGATTTCTGTACTTGATTCAGGAGTACGAACCATTCACCTTTTCGATGGGGACATTTGCTGCAGTTGCAAGACAGACTTATGAGTTTCCGCATTTCGCATTATTTTCAACTGACTTTTTGCGCGACTACTTTAGTGAAAACAAACTTGGAGTTTTTGCCGGTGGCGACACGGCTGGGCAGCGCGATTCGACATGGTTTCAAAATGCCATAACGGATGTCGGTGAGATTCGCGCAGAAAATCTGTCGGCGCGCTCGCACAAAAAGCTGCTCCTATATGCACGCCCGGAAGAACACGCTGCGCGCAACATGTTCGAGATGGCCGTCATCGCGCTCGGCGAAGCAATCGATGCAGCGGTCTTTCGCGGCGAATGGGAATTCAATGGGATCGGCACAGTCGGTCCGGAAACCACGGTCAATCTTTCAAATGGAGTGTCTATGCGATTGCTTCCCCGCAAAAGTCAGAAGGAGTATGCCCGGTTGCTTCGCGATCACGACCTGGGCTTGAGCCTAATGTACACACCGCACCCTAGTCTCGTTCCGATCGAGATGGCATCGGCCGGCATGTTGGTTGTAACAAACACTTTTGCGAACAAAACCGCAGATAAGATGGCTGCGATCTCTCCCAATATAATAGCCGTGAAACCAACTATTGAGGACCTCAAGCTAGGTCTGAAATCGGCTGCACAAGACATTGAAGACTTTGACAGGCGAGCGCGCGGTTCCAACGTGCAGTGGCCCACGAGTTGGGAAACGTCATTTAGCAGTGAGATTACTGACAGCATCAAAGAGTTCGTTGAGGCAGCCCGCCGTTCTTGCTCTTAGAACTGTGTGGAGCGCGTGAAGGGGTAGTGTCTCAGGTAGTGTCTCAGTTTGCGTGAAGGACTTGACTTGACTTGTTGTTTTGGGTTGCCCTAGCATAATCAGTCACCCTCAGTTGTCTTGGGGGCATCACAATAGCGCCAGATGATGTAGTAAAGCCCCTTTGTTAACCTCGTAAAAATCTGACCGGGTGATTCGCAAACGAAGTGGCACTTAGGGTAAGTTCTGGAGATAAAAGATGCGAATGTTTTTCTCAAATCGCAGCCTGACTAGATCGCTTCTGGGCGGTGTTGCGCTTCTGGTACTTTTCGCTGTTGCGGGAATCAAGTATGAAGGAATGCTGTCGGCGGCATCGCAGGGCATGCCTATTGAAATCGAAATCTTGCCGGGCGAGAACCCGAAGTTCATAGACACATCTCGTCCTTTTATTCCGGTGGCACTGCTTGGCGGCGAGAATTTCGACGCGGCATCCGTCGATCCCGTTAGCGTCAGACTAGCGGGAGCCCCAATCACTAAGGCGAAAGATGGCCGATTTAGAAGCGAGCTGAGAGATGTCAATGGAGACGGCCGCATCGATCTGGTAGTGTACGTCTCAGTCTACTCACTCCACCTTGCTGACGGCACATCCGACGCCGTGCTTACGGCCACGATGGCTGATGGAACATCCGTTTCTGGTTCTCAGCAGGTCTCTTTTAAAGGGCCGGTAGTCCAACGGAGGAGGCGGTCTGTTGCTATTGAAGACATCAACGGGGTGATTTCCAATCCCGGTCTGATCAAGATCCTGGATAATGATCCGAAGCCGACGAATGGTAAGCCTTATCCGTCCACCATCACTGTGGCAGGTCAGCCGACAATAAGCTCCTTAACTGTTTCCATTTTTGGACTGTGGCATACGTTCCCCGATGACGTTGACATTCTCCTGGTTGGACCGACCGGTGCAACCTGCGTGCTGATGGCGGATTGCGGGGGCGGCAACTTCATTACGTCGAATAATCCGGTGGACTTGGCCTTTACCAACGGCGCACCGTCGCTTCCGGACAACGGTCAGATCGTGACGGGAACATACGGACCGACTCGAGGCACTTGTTTTGGCGGAGGCGATAACTGCATGCCCGCCACTTTTCCACCCCCCGCGCCCGCCGGTCCCTACGGTACTGCTCTAACAGTTTTCAACGGCACCAATCCTACTGGCGACTGGCTCCTTTACGTAATCGATGACTCTGCCGGCGACGATGGTCAAATATTGAGTGGTTGGAGTCTGAATATCAATAATGCTAGTCCTCCAGCTTATCAAGGTTTCCACGACGGCGCCGGCTGCGACACGATCCAAGGTTGGGCCTGGGACGCCAACAATCCTAACGGAAGTGTGAATGTAGACATCTATGATGGAACTACGCTGATTGGCACAAGTCCAGCGAACATGTATCGCGAAGATTTGCTCAACGCGCTGGGCAGCCCCAACCACGGGTTTAGTTTCAATACGCCGGCATCGTTGAGGAACGGCGCCGCACACACGATCAACGTCAAGTTTTCGGGAACTAATACGCTCTTGTCCAATACCGGAAGAACGGTCCAATGCAGCCAGGCGCCCAATCTTTTTGGCCGGCACGACGGGCAAGGTTGCAACGCGATTGAAGGCTGGGCCTGGGACAGCAATGACAAAAACGGTACGGTGAATGTAGACATCTACGACGGCTCAACGTTGCTCGGCTCGGTAGCCGCTACTCTATACCGGCAGGATTTGGCGGACGCGTTGGGTAGTCCTTACCATGGATGGATATTCCACACGCCGGCGAGTCTGAGAGACGGCCAGCCCCACACGATAACGGCGAAATTTGGCGGTACTAACACAAATCTACCGCTGGATACTCCCAGGACTACAAGCTGCACCAGCCTGACGCCGAATTACCAGGGAAATCTTGATGTCGCCGACTGCAACTTCATTTCTGGTTTTGCCTGGGATGCCAACGACGGCGAGGGGACGATAGTGGTTGCAATCTATGTTGATGGCAACTTCCTGGTTGTGGTGCCGGCGCAAGAAGCCTATCCGGGAGTCGGAACCGGGTTTCACGGATTCAAGTTCGCGGTGCCCGCGTCGTTGAAGAACGGGCAGCCACATTCAATCAACGTCAAGTTTTCGGGAACGAGTACGAATCTCTCCGGTACGCCCAAATCAATCACCTGTCCGTAATTGAGCATCTCGGAGTGACAAGACACGCAGGCGTTTGTGTGAACAAACGCCTGCGCGTCTCCGCTAAGCCTCAACGAACTCGAAGGGTTAGTTAGGTTGGGGTCCCCAGGAAGAACTAGGTCTCGCGAACCAGCACGCGCTCCAATTCCGCAGTAAGATTTGATTCATACAGAAAATGAGCTCTGTTCAGCCATTCGGCAATTGCCGCTCGCGCCGACTCGACACTGGTCGGATCAAAACCGATATCGGCACTGCAATCGACAAGCCGCTGGCGAACAGGTTCATAAGACCCCTCCTGAAGCAGGAAGTTGAAAGGGTGACCGACAATCTCGAAGATCTCCGCATCGCTCCGAGTCCTCGTTGCCTGCACTTTGTTTCTCTTCGCTATGAGCGAGTCCAGAGAAGACTGAAATTCTCGTGTGGCTGGCTCCAGCGACGACCTGGCTGCTGGTATCCAGCGCCCCCGCTCCAGAAGAAAAAAGAGAAGCAGCGGCAAAATTTCTCGCAGGTTTCCAGCCTCGAGGTTTTTGAAAACCGAAAAGAGAGCATGCTTTTGACTTAGCGTTTGTAGGAACTCCGGCGTCAATCGGCTCGAAGTGGCGCCGCCTCTATGATAAACCAGCGACTCTGTTGAAACTGTACATTCGTAACCTTGGAGCCATAGCCGCCATCCCAGATCAACATCCTCGTGATAGAGAAAAAAGTCCGGGTCAAACCCTCCGAGGGACTGAAAAACTTCGCGCCGGAAGATCGCCGCCCCACCTGACACAAAAAGCGTGCGGAAAGTAGGGCCTCCAGCAGCAGAAGAAGAGAGAAAGGTTCTATCAGAATATGCATGGTCCAAACAAAACGGGTCGTCTCTCCTGCCCATGAAATCAACCGCGGTACCCTCCCAATTCAGGACCGTGGAGCCAACACACGCAAATTGCCCCGAGCGAACCGTTTCAAGCATGCTCGATAACCAATTCTTGTCGACTCTCATGTCATTATTCAGGAAGGCAAGATATTCTCCGTTTGCGTTTGCGGCTCCACGATTGGCTGCTCTTGAAAAGCCAAGATTCACTTCGTTCCGGACCAGAACGACATTCGGGAACTCTGATGTAAGGAAATCGACTGAGTCATCCGTGGAGGCGTTGTCAACGACGATGATTTCAAGATCTTCTTTTGGAAAACTAAGGTCACGGAGCGACGATAAGCACACCTCCAGATGTTCGCGCCCGTTGTAGTTCAATATGGTCACCGAGACCAACCGCCTTGATGTTCCCGAATTGACGTTATTTCCAACCATCAGGGACCTCTCTGCTCATCGCGATAACCTTTAATTTAGTCAATATCGCCGGTCGAATCCAGTGGAGGTTTTCTGTTGATATCGAACTCATTGACGAGGCTCCAGCATTATGGTTCAATTCACCTACTGAACTCCGAACAATCCTTCAAGAAGATTTGCCCTTTGGTGCAAGGATGTGATTGAAATACCGGATGCGGTCGGCCTCGCTGAACTGATCGAGTTGATAATCGGCGCCAGGCCTTTCGGATGCATCTTTTGGTAACCTGATGATGAGAGCGATGAATAGAGCCGATTCTCTGCTCAGCCGGCTGCCGATATACGAGGACACGGTCTCAACGACGTTTCGATTAAGTGTTCTAGTGCCAGTCTACAATGAGAGGCACGTTGTTGAAGCTAGTATACGCCGGGTGTTGGCGCTCAATCACGATCTGATCAGCAGCCTTGAATTGATAGTAGTGGACGATTGCAGCACGGACGGATCGCGGGAGTTACTCGAGCGGTTGGCTGATGAAGACGAACGCATCATCTTGCTTCGCCATGAACGGAACCAGGGCAAGGGCGCTGCAGTTCGCACCGCAATCTCACGTTCGACGGGCGATATCATCATTATCCACGATGCCGATCTCGAGTATGATCCGACAGACATCCCTTCGCTCTTGGTTCCTTTCGCCAAGGAAGGTGCTGACGCAGTATTTGGCTCGCGCTACCTCTCCGCGCCTTACCACCGAGCGCTGATGTACCGACATACGCTCCTCAACAAATATCTTACGACGATGAGCAACTGGTTTACAGATCTTGCGCTGACGGACATGGCAACTTGCTACAAGGCCATTAACGCCACGCTTCTGAAATCAATCCCGCTGCGCAGCAACGACTTTCGTTTCGACACGGAAATTGTACTGAAGCTGGCAAAGCGCCGAGCACGCGTCTTCGAAGCGCCTATCCGTTATCTGCCCAGAACAGTTGAGGAGGGAAAGAAAATCCACGCGCGTGATGGTCTCCTCGCACTGCTGGCGATGATCCGCTTTTCGCTTGTTGAGGATCTGTATAAAGCTGACGAGCACGGCTCCCTTAATCTTGTTGAGATGGAGCGTGCCCGAAGATTTAACATTTGGATGGCTGACACGTTGCGTCCGTACGTTGGCGACCGCGTGCTGGAGATTGGCGCTGGAATTGGGAATTTGACAAATCAATTCATACCTCGCGAGCTGTATGTGGCTTCCGACGTAGACCCGAATTATCTGCACTATCTACGCTCTTATTCTATTGGGAAACCGTATTTGCGCGTCATGAAGATCGACGCTGGCAATCGCGAACACTTTAGCGGGTTGGACTCTCAATTCGATACTGTGATTATGCTCAACGTGCTCGAGCACCTGTCGGACGAGCAACAAGCGTTGGTGAATGTATGGTCGGCACTGGAGCCTGGCGGACGAGCAATCATATTAGTACCGAATCATCCTTCCCTTTACGGCACACTCGACGAGGTTCTGGGACATCGTGAACGGTATACGGTTGAAAGACTGCGCGGCGCTCTCAGCGCAGCGGGGTTTCGAGTCGAGAAGATATTCGATTTCAACCGCGTTTCTGTTCCCGGCTGGTGGTTTAACGGCAAGATGCTTCGCCGCAGAAGAGTTTCGCGCGTGCAACTCAAGTTAATGGAATTGGCGATGCCGCTCTTGAAGCGGATTGACCGGCTATGGCCGTGGAGTGGTAACAGCATCATCGGGCTGGGAGTTAGGGAATAGGATGAAAAGAAAGATCGTTCGCGGTAATGCGGGACTCCGGGCACCTCATTGAGAATGCAACTCTTACACATCATTCACCGTCGGGTTGTACAGCCTTGGTTAAGGGCCGATTTCGACCATCAACTTCGCGCAAGGCTGGGAATGGGACTGATAATCTTTTTCCTGGCACTGTCAAGTATTGTTCAATTCAGCAAGGACTGGCGAGAGTTTGATCCCAACCAATTAGGGAACGATGGCATAACGGTCTATGAGAAACGATTCGACCGGCTTCGGGGCGTTCTGCCGCCTCGTGGGGTGATCGGTTATGTCAGCGATTCGGACCAGTACAATATCGAATACTTCTTGGCACAATACACGCTTGCACCTTTAACACTTGACCCAAAGCAGAGTCACGATCTGGTCGTTGGTAATTTCGCCAATAAAACAAGCAATCCCAAGACCTGGAACGGCACGAATTTAGAACTTCGTTTGGATCTGGGCAATGGCGTGAAGCTGTTCTATTCACGATGACTTACCCGCTCATCATATACCTCTCTTGCGCGGTTTTGTTACCCGTGGTGGCTGGATTTGTCTTCGTCTCTTTGTTTTGGCCCCGCGGAACTTCGTTTCGCGACCTGCTGCTCGTCAAATGTTCCCTCGGTGTCGGGCTCGGCTTTGGAGTTTTTTCTTGCTTCTTCTTCATTTGGCTGTTGCTTTTTGGACCATCTAGCAAAGCATTGCTCGCCACACAAGCCCTCTTGGTTGCATGCGCGGGTGCCATTCTGATTTACAGAACTCGAACGCCAAAGGACTCATCAGCCCTGGATCTATTCCGGGCAGATTCCTCAAACAGCAAGCTGCGCTGGATCCTCTTGGGAGTTTTTGCTCTGATGATGACTGTTGCAATTGGCAATCTGGCGATTCTCGCGATCAAAAAGCCACACGGAGATTGGGACGCCTGGGCAATCTGGAACCTGCGGGCGAGAATTATCTTCAGAGCGGGACCATTTTGGAGAGACGCCTTTTCCTACATCATAGATCGATCGCGTCCCGATTACCCAGTGCTGATCCCCGCATTGATCGCTGGAATATGGACTGCCATAGGAGCGGACAACGTGGTTGTTCCGGCGCTGGTAGCGATATTGTTCACACTTGCTATCGTTGGACTAACGGTGTCATCCCTTTCGGTCCTTCGCGGTAAGAGTCAGTCTTATTTCGCAGGATTCGTTCTTTTGGGCACACCGCTCCTTATTACCCACACGGCTTCCCAGTATGCAGATGTTCCGTTGGGATTCTTCTTCCTGGCGACTCTCGTGCTGATTGCTCTTCAAGACTGCCTGGCGAACAGGGCTGGCGATTTCATGCTCCTGGCCGGGATAGCCGCCGCGCTTTCTGCTTGGGCTAAGAATGAGGGTCTGCTGTTTGTAGTGTCTGTAGTTGTCGCGCGATTTGTATGCGTTGTTCCAGCAAAAGGGGCAAGGTTCTACTTTAGACAGATGCGTTCTTTTGTGATTGGTCTTGCGCCGATTTTGCTTCTCGTCTCGTATTTCAAAGTAACCCTCGCTCCTCCCAACTACCTGGTCGCACTTCAAGGATCACGCGACATTTTCGTGAAGCTCGCGGATTCATCCAGGTATGTGTTAGTCTGGGAGGCATTCGCGAAAGCAATGCTAGAATTTGGAGGCTGGGCCGTCAGCATCCCGCTATTGTTGGTTTTCTATCTCCTTGTCGCCGGCGTCAGAGCCAACGGCAGGAACAGGTTGACCATCGTAACCTCCGCGATAGTGCTATTTTCAATGTTGCTCGGCTACTCTTTGATATATGTCGTAACGCCCATTGACATAAAATTTCAGCTGGATACATCATTGAACCGCATCTTATTGCAGCTCTGGCCAAGTTTTGTGTTTACATATTTTCTGCTCGTCCGACCAATTGACCGGGTCGCAATTGGCAACCAGGCTAAGGGAGCACAAGCAGTAGCAGTCTGAATATTACATAAGGGGTGAACAAGTTTATGAGATCGGCAGACAAGGAAGCTGATTACAACTTCTGGTTTGGGAAAAGGGTCCTGATAACCGGTGGGGACGGGTTCGTAGCTGCCAACCTAGCGAATGCGCTGATTGAGCGGAGCGCGAACGTAGTCGTGGTCGTCCGGCATCACAGACCGGTTACCACGATGAAGCTGCTTGGAATCGCCGACAGCGTTCCTGACATCGAGTATTCGGACCTCTCTACGTTCGTCAACGTTCAGAAGCTCTGCAACAGACATCAAATTGATACTGTTTTCCACCTGGCTGCTTCTGCGATAGTCAGCGATGCTTCAAACGCTCCAATAAGCACTTTTGAGAACAATATAATTCCCACCCTGAACATACTCGAAACGGCGCGGATAAATAGAATACCGCGCGTCTTGATTGCATCATCGGATAAATCGTATGGCGATCATGCAGACCGGGATGATCCCGAGCGTATTCCGTACAAAGAGAATTACGGCCTGCGTGGACTTGACGTCTACAGCGCCTCCAAGGTTTGCGCTGACATGATCAGTCAAACTTATGCTTTTCAATTTAAGCTCCCCGTAATAATTGTTCGATCGTGCAATATCTATGGGCCCGGAGATCTCAATTTTACACGGCTTATACCCAGAACCATTCTTCGACTGATGTTGAACTACAGACCTGTTATCAATGAAGGCAATGCCAGCGTTCTGCGCGAATACATTTTTATAGATGACTTGGTGACGGCGTATTTATTTCTCGCGGAACATGTGACTCACCATTACCAAGAGGAGATGCCGCAGAGAGGACGAGCTACGTACGGATGGGCAGCTTATAACGTGGGCTCCTATACGTCTCGATCTTCCTCGCGACTTGAGGATTGCTCCAACATCCGGAGCGTAGTTCAGGTTATTGATCAGAGTAAGTCAAAGCTTGGCAAGAATAATATCGAATCGGTTGTCATACCTAAAGACGTGAACTTCATTGAAATTCCGGATCAGTATCTCGATTCATCGAAGATAATCGAACTTGGATTCCAAACAAAAATCACCTTCGACGAGGGATTGGATAAAGCGATCGAATGGTATCAAAAAAACAAAACGTACCTGGTCAAGCTAGGTTACAAACACTTAGAGGACAGTCTTTCGAGGACCTAGGGATTTCCCTCCATATGGTCGCCCATATGGCCAAAGACTGGCCCGAGAATCGCTGAAGATAACAAGATCGGATCCCGACTTTGACTCCGAGCGCCAATCTCCGTCTTAGTCAAACCACCTCTGCTCATCTCACCTACGGACACGTGAGCATCTTGGGCGTGTTGCCCAAAGGGGTGTCTGTATTGTGAATGGCGACGGTGATCGTGTGAGGCTGACCATTTTTGAGACTCTGCGGCGTGGCCAGACTGAACGCGTGATTGCCGTTGCCTTTGCCCACATTAGCAAGATCCTGCCGGAACTGGTCTGCCAGAACGACCGCGATCAGCATGTTGTCGCCGTAGATGTCCACGCTTATGGGCGTATTGGGCTGATTGGCATCCCAGGCCCAGCCGAATATCGACCCACAATCGGCGCCGTCGAGAAAGCCTTCATAAAGCGGCGGCGGATTGGCGCTACAGTTAATGGACTTGGGAGTATTCCCTAGATCGACTAGAGTACCTGAAATCCTCACGCGAAGTGAATGCGGAGTCCCATCCTTCAGAAACGACGGCGTTGCAAAACTGAAACCATGAACACCGTTACCTTTGCCGAGGTCGAATAAATCCTGGCGGAACTGATTTGCCGGCGCGATAATGGAAACAAAGTTACTACTATCCACATACACATCCACGTTAATGGGTGTGTTTGGTTGTGTGACGTCCCACGCCCAACCGCCTATCGCGTTACAGTTGGCAAAGTCATGAAAGCCTTCGTAGGAGGGACCGGAACAGTTGATACTTCTTGGAGTATTGCCCAAATCGATGTTGGTGCCGCCAATTTTGACCCGGATTGAATGAGTCTGCCCATCCTTCAGACTCGTTGGAGTGCTGATGCTAAACGCGTGATTGCCGTCTCCTTTTTGTGCATCAAACAGGTCTTGACGGAATTGATTTGCCAAGGTGGTTGCAATCAGAACGTTGTCGGAGTAAATATCGACGGTGATCGGGTTAAATGGATCCATGGTGTTCCAGGCCCAGCCGAATATTGAGCTGCAATTGGCCCCGTCATGAAACCCCTCAAAGCCGCCGAACGCCGCCGGAGCTGCCGTCACCTTACGACTTTGAAAACAGAGAAAGAGAGAAACTATGAGGGCCATCAACCCGAGGCCAACCGCAACGCGCGGAGTCCTTGGCCTGCGGCAAGAAACGATATTTGAAAGCATGTGAGGTTGCCTCCTTTGCGACGATTTCAGACGTGATCGTCAAAGTCGCCCAGTTTTACGCAATACCAATCATTAAAAGAATCGCAAGATTCTATTCCATTAGGGGCTGACAATGCCAATCACCCAACGGTCATCGGTCCAAATCCCTGACAACCACCCTTGCTCGGCCCGATGCTGGTTGGCAATCTATGCCCTAATGGTTTCATTTGTCAATAGTAAAGCTAGTGACCATTCACAGATGCTCCGAGCAGTACGAATGTTCAACGGCAAGGAAAGAGTTGTTCGCAGACCCGTCATTAGACCTTTATGCCAACTAGCACGAACTCGTTGTGTCTAAACAAATTGCCGAATACGCGCGGGAAAGGAAATGAGTATTCGTTTACAACTCCAAATCCGACTTCGTGAGCAAGTCTTCTGAGAGCCTCAAAATCCATAAACTGCACGTGCGTCGGGTCTGACCGATAACCCAACTCTTGCGGAGCGATAATAATAACCTGGCCCTTTGGTTTCACGAGGTGAAGATAGTCATTGAGCAGCTTTGCTGCTTCTTTCTCTGTCATATGCTCAACGACGTGCGCCAATAGAATTGAGTCGAAACTCTCCGCGACATTGAACCGCGACACTAGAAACTCTTCGGGAGTGAAGGCTGTCAACCCGCGGGATCTTGCAATCTCGACGAAATCTGAATTGTGATCTATGCCGACCCCTCGCCCGTCTAAATTAATCAGGTTCCTGCCAAGCCCGCATCCGAGGTCGAGAGTGAAGCCGGGCTTCAGTCGGCGAAGATTCCACCGATACGGCGCCTGGACGTTAAGAAACTTCTTCCACCAGGCTAACTGCACGGCTACCAGTCTGGCAGTATATCTTTCGTCCTGGGTATTTAGAGTTTCTATTTCTTTCATCACTTCGGCTGTGCCGAGCCAGACATCAGTCGTTGACAACTTCCTTGGGCAGGCCGCCGACCGGCTGCCGTCGTGAAGCGCCGCGCTCACGACCTAAGGTAGCAAATTGTCCAAACGCGTACATCCAATGCAGATTCTTCAGAACCTTCCAATCCGATACCACGCGCAAAGATTCGGCTATCCGCCGACGCATCTTGATTTGCGGCCAATGTTGCAAAATCCATCGATAGGATTTAATCTTCGCTTGCAAGAAACCCGCCCCTCGAAGAAAACAGTAGCACCACATCAGAATCTCGGTCATTAAGAGAGCCGGTAAAAGGAGCATCAAGCTTGGCCAACGCAAATACGCTAGCAACATCGACCAGCGGTTGCGCTCCAAAAGATGGAGCTTGGCGGGATACATTGTAAGAAAATAGTCATGGTGGACTACAGACTCCGGGACGCAACAAAAATGGAATCCCATGAGCCGCAGCAACCACGAAAGGTTTACGTCTTCGTGATAAAGAAAGCCGGTAGTATCCATCCCACCGATCTTCTCAAGCAGCGTGCGGCGAATTAGGAAAGCGCCACCCTGGATTCCAGATACGCTAAAGGGTTCACCGTCGATACTCGACGCCGGTTCGCCAAGGCCACGATTGAAGCCAAGTCCTGTAATGTGTATGTCCTGGCCCGCAGCATTAATCCCTTTGCCATCCGCCAGGACAATAAGCGGATTCACCGCAGCAATTTCGGGTCGGCTTTCGAGGACCCTTACAAGAGGCTTTAGCCATCCGGGTTCTACCGTGACGTCCATGTTCAAAACGGCTATGAATTCCCCTTCAGTTGAGCCGAGACCAAGATTTACCGCGCCTGCGTAACCCAGATTTCGCGCGCTCCATAGCACAGTGATCTCGCGGTGCAGTCGAGTAAAGTTGTCGAGTATCGCTCGACTGTCATCGGTGGAAGCATTGTCTACGACGACTATTTGCTGAGCCGGATAAGTATCCGACGCAAGCGATTCCAAACAACTCGGCAATCGATCGCCGCCGTTATAGTTCACCACTATGACGGACACTAGAGGCCAGTCTGAGCGAGTCAGAGAGACTTGTTCTCTTCGGTGTGAGACTACCGTGTTCACCTTTCTGCCAAACGCAACCCTTGAAACCTGAGGTTATGACTTCTCCTTCTTCATTCTGCGTTCCTGCCGCACATCCTCGGAGAAGGTCGTAAGTTGAAACTCGAGTTCTTGAAAGCGACGACTAATGGTATGCAAGATTAATCCTACACAAATTGAAAGCATCCCAGTCAGTACAAGTCCCACCGCCAACACTGCGGAAGGTATGCGGTGTACGTATCCGCTTTCGTAGTAATCAATAAAGACCCAAATGCCGGGCACCAAGCTCAATGCGATCAAGACGAGACCCAGGACGCCAAAGAAAGTGAGCGGCCTGTAATCGCGAAACAACGTCATCATAGTGCGCAAAATCAGCAGACTGTCGTGAACGATTCGAATTTTTGAATGGCTACCCTCTGGACGATGGCTCAGATTCACCGGGACCTCAACGATCGAGAACCCGCGTTCAAGCGTCTTTATCGTCATTTCAGCTTCGGTCTCGAAGCCGCCGCCGAACAGCGCCAGACTGCGAACCAGTCTTTGGCTGAAGACTCGATATCCTGAGAGCAAGTCCGTGAGGCGCACTCTGAACATGGAATTCAACAACAGCAGGAAGATATGGTTTCCAAATCGATTAAGGAAGCGAAACTGGCTGCTGGATTCGTGGTGAAGTCGAGACCCGATGACCATATCGGCCTCGCCCTTGCGAACAGGGTCTACGAGGTTTGCCACCACATCGGCGGGATAAGTGCCGTCGCCGTCCACCATCACGTAGATGTCGGCGTCGACTCTTCGAAACATCGACCGCACGACGTTACCTTTTCCTTGACGCCTTTCGTGAAAGACGATTGCGCCTCCGCGAATAGCTTCCTCGACCGTGCGATCGGAGGAATTGTTATCGAATACGTAAACATCTGCATCCGGTAAATAAGCGCGGAATTGCTGCACAACTTCGGCGATAGTCTTCTCTTCCTGATAGCAGGGGATGAGCACAGCGGTTCTCATCGGCCGGGCCGCAGTCGGAAAGTCACTTATTGTGCTCGATGCTTCTGCCGCCAATTCGACTAGCTCCTTGTCGTACTCAATGCTAATGGTTTGATCGAGAGAGCTTCTGCGTGATCAGACGAACGATTATACAGTCGATTGAGCTAATCCAACCAGAGGCCTGGATCGCTGAGCGCCAATGTCGGCTAATCATGCCATCGAGCGACCAGGTGCGCGCCTCGTAATTTTTCGCCCGGCTGGGCTCTAAGAAGAATCTGATGGCAAGTTATAGTATCTCAATTCCTAACGTAGACAGACGGTCGCCACTCTGCCAAATCCGTTTCGCATCTCTATCGTTGGATTAAGGTAATCGCACGCGCTGTCGCAGGTAAGCAACGCCACGATACGCTCAGACACATTTCAAGTCAAGAACCTTTCCTTCTAAGGCAAGAGGCTCGTCGGGTCGGTATGATCCATTGCAATAAGGCGACTCGACGGATTCGAGCATTGGCAGCCGATCACCATTGGCATCGGCTCGCAAAGCCTTACATTACTGGACAAGATCGATTTTAGCGAAGTATAATCGGCGCTCAGTTTTGGCTCGAGGATTTTTGCTATCACAAACCTTATCTGCAAAGGAGCGTTGTCAAATGATCGGATACCGATTGCGGTTATGCTGCGTGCTTCTGCTTTCTCTTTTCAGCGTTGCATTATTTGGATGCACAGGTAATCGACCTGCTGGAAATACCTCGAGTGCAACGCCTTCGTCTGGACCGCCGGCTTATGAAGGCTATCACGACATCGCCAACTGCAATGCGATTCTCGCATGGGCCTGGGACGCCAATCGCCCTAATGACCCGATTAAACTCGATATCTATGACGGTAATTTGCTGTTAACCACCGCTACCGCGGATGGATTTCGCCAGGATCTGCTCGACGTCGGAAAGGGGAATGGCAAACACGGCATGTATTTTGCCGTCCCTCCTCAAATGAAAGACGGCAAGAAACACATCATTACGATTAAGTTCGCAGGCACCTCGGTTGAGTTGGCGAATGGACCCAAAGAGCTCACTTGCAACTTCGAACAGTAATCGAGGCCAAGAGAACTGGTGACTTCCTAACTCGCGGATAGGTTGAGCGCGGAGCTTTCAGTGGATCAAGGGAACCTCTCTAACCACTGAACCCGGATCCCAATTGAACCGACCTTTGATGCCAGCCACTGGAGCAACTGGCTTGCGATGGAAGACCCAGCTCAGAGTGTCCGCATAAACGAGCTGATAGTCCGGCCAAAACGGGTTCACTACCGGATTCTGCTTAGGTATGTTAAGTGCCGGGTCTTTGTAATAGATGAAAACCCACTTTGCATCCTGATATTCCAACCATTCGGTCCATAGTTGGTCGTTAGGCCACCGGAAAGTGGGCCTCCTGTTTTGATACAACGAGGTCCTCAGATCGATCACGTGCTGATGAAAATAGTAATTCAGCCAGCTAGCGTTCAGCACGCACACGGTTTCATTTTCATCAGCGTTTTCATTAAGATATTTGACCCCGAGATAGCCGCCTAATTGCGAAAGATAATTTTCGCGCGCAATTGGCGTCACTGGCGGCAATCCTCTACTTTTGATGTCTTTAAGAACCAAGCGTGCGCCCCACATAAGGGCAAGAAGACTCAAGGCTACCAGGGCGGTTTTGTGAAAGGCAGCCGCCTTCGAGAGTCTTTCCAAAACCCACTGGATGCTCTCGTACAACGCTATGATCGCCAGAGGCAACCCGGGCAGCCAGTACCTCAGTTGATGAACGCTTGAGAACCAAAACAACGTGAAGATCAGCGCCCAAAACGTCCACCATCGGACTGAGCGATCAAACAGTGAAACAATCCAAGCCAATGGCCAAGCAATAATCAGAGGGAAAAGACTTAACCCGACCTCCGCATAAAAAGCAGAGGGGTGAAATATCCAATCAAAGGGAAGCTTTACAAAGTTAACAATGGTCCTCGGTTCGTGAGCGTTGCGCATCCAACCGTTTACGTTTTCTATCACCCACGGAGCTCCCCATATGCCACTGCTGAGATTTGGAAATGCAGGCCATAAGGGATTGCCGGTGTGATAGCCGATGAATGCATACCACGGGATTGCGATCACAAGAGCAAGCCCCCATCCTTGGACCAAACATCGCAACTCTGGCCGACTTTTCGTTTGTTGACTGCCGGAATCGGGTCGGACTTTTCCGATAAATCTGAGTGGTATGTTATGCGCCTTCATCAATGGCCAGAGCCCGATGAGCGCTCCCATACCCAGAAAGAAGATTCCTTGAATCTTGACTCCCGCAGCCATCCCAAAGAGTGCCATTGCAGAATACCACCACAGGGATTCTTCAGTGTCCCAGAAGACACGTAACGCGTACACTCCAAGGAACACGTAGCATGTTGCAGCAATGTCCACATAAGCTGATGCCGCGAGCCAGAGAACCAGCGCATTCGCAAGCCAAAAGAACGCGCTGGCGAAGCCAACCACCGGCTGGTTTCGACGCATTCCCCAAGCAATCAATCCACCAGCCGTCAGCATCAGGAAAGTGTGCTCGACCATTTGTGCCAAGATGTCGTCATTCAAAGCTAATGCCCAGGTAAACAGCATGTGGTTCAAAGCGGGCAGCACCGCCATCGGTACTCCCATAACCGGCACGAGCCGATGTTCCGCGACCTGAATTCCCGCCTGTGCCGCAAGGGTAAGCGCGAGAATTTCACCTGCGGCAATGTTTCGCGTATCATCAGGCTTGGGAAACTTCGCGAGGGCGAGACGTTCATCCGTCAGGCTGACGGCAGACTTGGGGCGCGCACCACCAAGCGGC